>JAABUN010000127.1_pt1 | contig 183184 bp, 171 predicted proteins | sample 5559311 | NCBI WGS metagenome assembly JAABUN01 (sample SAMN10711877, study PRJNA513370) | rock metagenome | isolation source: Antarctica rocks | place: Antarctica: Victoria Land, Siegfried Peak sud | reverse complement strand
TGCACGCCTACACCGAGCGCCACCTGCAGATCGTCAACGACCCAGGCACCGGATCCATCGTCCCGCCGATCTTGGGGCAACGGTGAGCGCGGGCGACGCGAGGATGGGGCGTCGCTCCTTCCTGCGGGGGGCGACGTTGGTCACCTTCGCGGGCGCCACCACTCTCTCGAGCTCCTGCGGCACAACACGCGACTCAGATGCGGCGAGCCCTGCCGGAAGCGATCGGACCGAAAACCCCGCCGCCATCTCCGTGACCGACCAGCGCGGCGAGAAGATCTCCCTGCCTGGACCAGCCACCCGGATCGTGACCCTGCCGATGCCTGCCGCAGCCCTGCTGGTGGCCGTCGACCAGAGCAGCGAGCACCTGGCTGGAATGCACGAGGCCTCGTGGGCCGCGATGCGAGACGGCATCATGGGAGAACTTTTTCCAGAGACGTTGGACATCGAGCACGGGGTTGCCGGCCAAGAATTCGCTCCCAACGTCGAAAGCGTGTTGGCGCTGCAGCCCGACCTAGTGCTGCAGTGGGCCAATCTCGGCGACGACCTGATCGCTCCGCTGGAGAATGCCGGGCTGCAGGTCGCTGGTCTCACCTACGGCGGACAGCAGGAGCTCACCACCTGGATCACTTTTTTCGCCGCCGTCCTGGGCAAGCCCGAGCGCGGTGCGCAGATGAACGCACGCATGGACGCCAGTCTGAAGTCCTTCGACACCACCGGCCGCAGTGGGCCGCGCCCACGTGTTCTGTACTTCAACCGATTCGCGGACGGCTTGAAGGTCGCCGGCAACGAGACCTACAACGACTTCTACATCGACCTGATCGGAGGCACCAACGTCGCCTCCGGGGACGGCGGAGCACCCGGGTCCGGGATGGTCGGCGTCGAGCGGGAGCAAGTGTTGGCTTGGAATCCAGACATCGTCTTGCTGGGCAACTTCGACGCTGCATTGCCCGAGGACCTCTACTCCGACCAAGTCTGGGCCGGGTTGAACGCGGTGCAGGCGCGCCGCGTCTATAAGGTCCCCCTCGGTGGCTATCGGTGGGACCCGCCGAGTCAGGAGTCGCCACTGATGTGGCGATGGCTGTCCCAGTTGGCCTTCCCGGCCGACGCCTCAGCAGGCCCGGCCTTGCGCGACGACATCGTGGAGCAGTTCGCCTTTCTCTACGGCCGCGAGCCCACGCCGGCTCAGATCGACACGATGCTCTGGAGTGAGGAAAACGCCTCGTCTGCTCACTACGAGCAGTTCCATGCTTCGTGAACGTGCTCCCACGCTGCGGCGGCCGGGTAGTGCTCGGAGCAGCAGCTATCGGACGAGCACACCGCGCGTTCGCGGGGTCACGCCGCCCGTGCTGTCCACGCTGCTCCTGGTCTTCGTCTGTGTGGTGGCGCTCGGAATCGGCCGATATGAGGTGTCCTCCCCGCGGGTCGTCCAGATCCTCATCTCCTCGCTCACGTCTACCAGCCTGGACGGGACGACAGAAACCAATGTGGTGATCCTGGTCCGGCTGCCCCGGGTCCTCTTGGCCCTGCTCGTCGGTGGCGGTCTGGCCATCGCCGGGGCGGCACTGCAGGCCACCTTCCGCAACCCCCTGGTCAGTCCGGAGATCATCGGGGTCTCCTCCGGGGCATCCTTGGGCGGGGCACTGGCGCTGCTGCTCGGGGGAGGGTCCTTGCTGCTGGTCGGTAGCGCCTTTGTTTTCGGGATGGCGGCACTCGGTGTGCTGTTTGCGGTCACGGTCACCCGCCACGGAACACCCATGCTGATGGTGGTGCTCGGCGGAGTGGTGACCGGGTCACTCTTCTCCGCGCTGGTGTCACTGGTGACCTACCTAGCCGACCCCTACACCGAACTTCCGGCCATCGTGTTCTGGCTGTTGGGCAGCGTCGCCACCGCGACCTTCGCCAAGGTGGGGATCGCCGTGGCACCGATCCTGGCCGGGGCAGGGTTGCTGGTCCTGCTGCGATGGCGGATCAACGTCCTTTCGTTGGGTGATGAGGATGCTGCCTCGCTGGGAGTGCGTCCAGGGCCATTGCGTTGGGTGGTGCTCAGCGCGGCCGCCCTGGTCGTCGCTGGCGCCGTGGCGGTCAGTGGTGTGGTCAGCTGGGTGGGCTTGGTCATTCCGCACCTGGCGCGGATGTGGGTAGGCCCGGACAACCGGATCCTGCTGCCGGTCAGCTTTCTGCTCGGCGCCACATACCTGGTCGTTGTCGACACACTGGCTCGCAGTGTGACCGCAGCAGAAATACCGCTTGGAGTGTTGACGGCGCTGATCGGAGCCCCCGTTTTCCTGGTGCTGCTGAGGCGGCACCGGGACAGGGTGTGGGACCATGCTTGAGCTCGACGAGGTCGGCTTCGCCTACCGGCGCGCAGATTGGGTCTTCCGTGGTGTGAATCTACTCGTACAGCCGGGCACCACGACCGCAGTACTGGGTCCTAACGGCACGGGCAAGACCACCCTGGTGCGATGCGCCGCCGGACTCCTGGACGCAAGCGAAGGCACCGTCCGGCGCGACGGAGAAGTCGGCTTCGTGCCCCAAGCCAGGACTGGTGCCTTCGCGTATCGGGTGATCGACATGGTCCTGATGGGCCGCGCCCGCCGGATTGGGATGTTCGGCGTTCCCCGCCATGCGGATGTCGAGTCGGCCGAGGCAGCCCTGGATCGAGTGGGCATCTCAGACCTGCGCCACCGCCGTTTTCCCACTCTCAGCGGTGGAGAACAGCAACTGGTGTTGATCGCACGGGCTATCGCGGCCGACTGCCCCTACCTTGTTCTGGACGAGCCCTCAACCGGCCTGGACCTGCATAATCAGTCTCGAATTCTCACCTTGGTACGCGAGTTGGCCGAACAAGGACTGGCGGTACTGCTCACCACCCACCACCCCGATCAGGCCCTCTTTCTAGCGGATTCGGTCGTCCTGATGATGGGCCCCAACAATGTTCGCGTCGGTGACGCCGATCATTTGTTAACCGACGCCTCCCTCTCATCTCTCTACCGGATCCCGGTCCGGAGCATCACCTATCAGCGCGAGCATGGACCGGGGCGCGCGATCGTGACCGAGCACGGTCTGCCCATCCGCTCACCCATGGCTTGAATCGCCGCGACCCTGCGCCCAATGCCTTGTGTCTTCCGCCACAACCGGCCGTTCTTCTCCCAGTTCAACAATGCGCGAAAACCGGGTCTCGTCAGCCATGCCCCCTTGCCCAACCCCTCAGGGCCCCGGAAAGGTCGCGTCTCAGCAGGTAAGCAGGCAGTTGATGGCTCGGTTGGCGCTTCTCGAAGGCCCACCCAAGACAACGATGTCTTAGTCTTCCCAGTCCGATGAGTTGTTGTCGACCTCGACGCGTCCGTTCTGGAACATTCCGGTCGGTGCCGGGGCCACGGGCCAGACGGTGGGGTTGTCGTGACGTTCCTTCGTGACGTCGCATGACTTGAAGGGGCTGGTTGCGCGGGTGGTGAGCGTGCCCATGTGGTGGTCGAGGTGGTCTCGTATCCACACTGAGACGCCGGTACCTGGTTCCATGCGCAGCAGCTCGAACGCGTCCCACATCGCTTCTAGCCGCAGCACGGCTTCGGGGTGTTCCCACCACCGTTCGCACCAGCATCCTGAGTTCAGTTCGCGGCGCCACACGTGGAGCAGGAACTCTTCTACGAACTCGGGAAGATTCGCGAACCTCGTGCCCGATGCCGGAGCCGAACCCTCGACCGGCTCGTCCTGGTCCTGATGCTCTTCGTCTATGTCCAGGTCTTCAGCGGGGTCAGTCTCGTCGCGAGGCTCGCTCATCGCTGCGCACCTACCTGGCCGTAGTGCGCTTGGCTTTCTTTGACCATGGTTGCTACCGACTCGTCTAGTTCGCTGTAGTGCACCAGTTTGGCTAGGACTGTGGGGGTGCCGGAGGCGAACAGCAAAGCACGGCCGGTGGGGAAGGCTCGTAGGTCTGCGACGTCGAGGATCTTCTCGCGTCGCAGCGATGTGGTCGATGAGCGCCCTGTGCGTTTGCCGCTGTTTGTGCGTGGCGGAGTGGGTGCGGACGTCTCGGTCACCGATGAGACGGGACACGTCGTCGAGGTATTTCGCGTCTTCTTGGCCGCGGCCGAATCCGCCGACGTTGGCGGCGGACCACATGGCTTTCATGCCGTCTTCGCCCCACACTTTTACGCCCTGGGACCAGGTTTGCAGGATGGTGTTCAGGATGATTCCCCGCGAGCCGTAGTGGCTGTATAGCGCGGGCAGTTCGGGCCACCGGCATACGTTGGCTGCCTCATCGAGCACGCACAGCAAGGGCTCGCGCAGCCGCCCACCTTGTTTGATGGCCCGGTCTTCAGCGGCCGTGGCCACGGCGACCGTCAGCGCCGCGGTGAGGGCACCAGCGGAACCGGCACCTTCTTTGGACAACAGGTAGATCGTTTGGCGGGACGCGACGAACGCGGGGCCGAGTTGAAGGGCTGGCTCGTCTAGGTCGCGCAGTGTGGTGCTGGCAGAAAGGGGGGTGTCGTCGCGGTCGAGGACGTGTTCCAGCACGTCAGTGGCGGTGCGGGGGTGAACGACGTCGGGCTGGATGACCGAGTGCGGATCGCCGTCGCCGGCGACCTCGAGGTAGACGTGGTTGGCCAACCGGTCGCGGGTCATCATGGTGTAAAACTGCTGGCGGCTTTCACCGCCGTCGGCGACGCCGTGCATGGTGTCCACGGACACGCCTTGTGCGGCGTGCACAGTCACGGCATACCCGAGTTCCACAGAGCTGGTGACGTAATCAGCGGGCAAGTTCACTATTCGCCCGGTCTGGGAGTGTTGGGCACGTAGCGACCCGTTCTCGTGGACGTCGAGCACGGTCCATCGGTCCCCGTTCTTGACCCAGTCCGTCGAGGATTGGCGCAGCCGGCGATCGTTGCGCCGGGTCAACACCGAATCCGCGGCTGTGGCCTCATTGCCGTCAGCCAGCCGCACGGCGGGTTGGCCGGTAGCACTCGCTCCGGACAGGCGGTGCTGGCGGGCTTGCCGGTGCGGGGTAGAGTCGGGAAGGACCACATCACCGATGCTGGGCATCGGTCCAGGTCGGGGCTTGTTCCGCCGAGAATTCCCGAGATCCGGCGAGGCGTCGGAGTTTCTCTTGCTGAGAGAGAAGGTCCGGGGTTCGATTCCCCGCAGCTCCACCAAACACGCTGGTCAGAGGCCACGCCGTCGTCCTAACACAGGAGGACAGCGTGGTCACTCTCCATTTATCCGCCACTTATGGGTTCGTCCGGGTGGTTCTCGGTGGTTCTCGGGCACTTGCGGTGGGCCTGGCGCAGCTACTGGTCATGGACACCAAAGAAGCAGACACAAAGTTCGCAGACCGCTCCTACCTCACGCTGATCGAGCAGGTCCTTTCCCTGTCTGAGTTGTGCGCGCACCTGCACGTCAGCGCGCAGACGATTTACGACCTGCGTAGCCAGGGTCGTGGCCCACGAGAGCCCGATGTCGTGCCTGCCGCGATAGGTGGTCGACTTGTCCCGGTTCACGATAGTCGAACGGCGTCTACCGAAGATTGCCCATCATCGGGCATCGCCCAGGTTGGCTGCTAAGAGCGCCCGGGCGTCGTACAGGTCGCGCTTGATCGCGCCCGGCGACCGCCCGACCTCCCCGGCCACGTCAGCCACCGACTCGTCGACGAAGTAGTACAGCAGCACCGGCAGCCGTAGCCGTGCGGGCAGCGACCTGACCGCCGTGCGCACCGACAGCACGACGGCAAGGTCAAAAGAAGGTGGCGCCAGGTCGGTCCCGCCCAGCCCGCCCTGGAACTTCTCGTAGGCTGCCGCCTCGCGCCGCCGGGTGCGCCAGTGGTCGCGGGCCAGGTTGGCCACGGTCGCATAGAGCCACGGGCGGGGGTCCCGCACGCTGTCCCAGTGGCTCAGCAACCGGGTGAACGCCTCCAGTGTGAGGTCCTGGGCCAGTTCCCGGTCACCGACGAGTGAGGTGGCCCACCCGGTCAGTTGTGCATGGTGGGCGACATAGGCGGCGCACACACCCACCTCGGCGCAACTGTTCGGCGACGGTGTCACGGTGACTCCTGTTTCCTACCGGTCGGCAGTAGCCACCATGTTCTCACCCCACGCGCGGAGCGTAAAGGACTCTGGACCTGTTGCCCGAGAGACCAACCGGGCCAGCGCCTTCGGCGTCATACATAACACAGACCCGATGTGGTGTCTGTGCCCAACAGGAGGCGTCCCGTGACCGCACGTCTTAACTCTGCCCGCCCTCGGCTGCGAGCGTTGCTCGTCGGCTTGACCTTGCTGCTCGGACCGGGGTTGGTCGGTTCCACGGGGGCGGGTGCCGTCACGGCACCGGTCCCCGTGGCTGCCCCGACCGCCGGGACCGACGTCAACTTTTCCGTCGAGCGGTTGGCAGGGTCGAACCGCGCCGCTACCGCGGCCAAGATCAGCCGGGAGTTCTTCGGCACCGGGGTGTCAGTCGCCTTCGTCGTGACGACGGCGAACTATCCCGACGGCCTGGCGGCCGGACCGGCCGGGGCCCGGCTCAACGGTCCCGTGTTGTTTACCAACGGGACGAGCGTCCCGGCGGCCACCCGCACCGAGCTCACCAGGCTGCGGCCTGGCCGCATCTACGTCGTCGGCGGCACCCGGGCGATCTCGGAGGACGTGCGCACCACGCTGGCCGGGCTGAGTGCGGGTGGGGCGCGACGCGTGTCCGGCGCGGACCGGTATGCCACGGCCGCAGCCGTGTCCCGGTTGTCCTACCCCTCGGGGACCCCCATCGCCTACGTCGCGACCGGCCAGAACTGGCCCGACGCGCTGACCGGGGGGACGGCTGCGGGCGTGCAGTCGGCGCCCCTGCTGCTGACCAACTCGACGAGCCTGTCACCGAGCACCCGGACCGAACTGGAGCGGCTCAACCCGTCCCGGATTATGGTGCTAGGCGGCACGGGGGCGATCTCCGCCGGCGTCGCCAACCAGCTCGCGGCAATCGCCGTCACCGAACGTGTCTCCGGGTCCGACCGGTATGACACCGGCCTGGCCGTCTCAAAGCGCGTCTTCGGTGTAAACCGGGCGGGTGTAGTGGTTGCAACCGGTCGCAACTGGCCCGATGCCCTGGTGGCCGGGCCAGCGGTGCGACGCACTCGTGGACCGGTGCTGCTGTCGGCTGGGACCTCCCTGCCCGCTGGCACCGGCACCGAGCTGGGTCGGCTGAGCCCAGGCACGGCGTACCTCCTCGGCGGCACGCAGGCGCAGAGCGGCAACGTGGCGATGCAGGTCCAGCGCTTCGCCGGAGTTTGCTGGGCCGGCGCAAGGCCAGCGGCGGGGTCACAGGAGGTGTTCTCCACTGTCCCGGGGGCAGGCAAGAAGGTGGCCTTCACCCTAGACATGGGAGGACGGCTCGACCCTGCCCTGGGCATCGTCCGCTACCTGATCGACAATCAGGTGTGCACGACCTTCTTCCCCACTGGTGCAATGGCCAACACCGCAGAGGGTCGTCGGGTGATGGCCCTGATCGCCCGGCACCCCGAGCTGTTCGAGGTCAGCAATCACACGATGCACCACTGTGACCTCGTCCTGGGCGGCGGCGGGTCACCGACCGCCGCACCGTGCAATCGGGCCATGACGCGCACCTTCATCCGCACCGAACTGACCAGCGCCGAGACGGTGCTGGAAGGGCTCGCGGGCATGCCCAATAACCCGTACTGGCGGCCACCGTACGGCTCGCACAACGCCTCGGTCCGCGCGGCCGCGGCCTCGGTCGGTTACACCAAGACGGTGATGTGGAACCGGGACACCATCGACTGGCGTCCGGATACGACCACGACCCAGATCGTCAACCGGGTCGTCAGTCCTCTGCCCCCGAACGGCACGATTGTCTTGGCGCACCTCGGTGGCTACCGTACGCTGGACGCTTTGCCGTCGATCGTCAGAACACTGCGAGCCAGCGGCTACACGCTCACGACGGTGTCGGACATGCGGGACGGGTGAGCCGTCGCCGAGGACCGCGAACCTTGACAACAACTAGGGGTCTGGCCCGGCCCGGCCAGCTGGCGGGGGTCCGCTGGCCGGGGCTAGGCCCTATACGGTGACGGAACTTTAGTCCGCACTTGCTCCGCGCTTTAAGCCCCGAGGAACCCCGAAAAGTCCCGAAGGACCGGGCGGAGTCGGTAAGGACCACATCACCGATGCCCTTATCAGGGCCATGCCCGTCAGCCTGCAACAGGAGGACGGAGCGCCAAGTCCGCACGTGGACCTGCCTGGGCCCCTTCGCGGGGAGGGGCCGGATGCGGGTCAGGGGTGGTGCTGAGTGAGGAAGTCCTGCGCTCCGATAGGGATGATGTGGGGGTAGCGGCCGTTGTCGAGGTCGTGTAGTCGTCCGGCGCCGGTGGCCATGGAGCGGAGGTATTGAAGCCCGACCCAGGTCGTGGGGTCATCTGGCGCTTCGTTTTGGCGAGTCTCGATAGTGTCGATGAGCTCCTCAGTGGTGCCGAGCTGCTGGGCCGTGAAGTCCTTGCCGGTGACCTGAGAAGCGATCTCGGCCAACGTCGCGGCGCTGTGCGAAAACCCGGCGACGCGCAGTGGCCCTCCGGCAAGGTCCCGGTCGTTCGCGGCGGCGGCGACGTAGCGCGCGACGTCGTCGGTGGCGGTGAAGTCGTAAACCTGATCCGGGCTTCCCCAAAAATTGACCGTGGCCTTATCCCAGTCGACGAAGTTCAAGAACGGGTTCGGCAGCAGCATTTCGGCGAAGGCGCCGTTGTAGGTGTTGGTCTGCGCCAACCCGGTGGCCGCGATCGCCTCCTGGCCTTGGCTGCGCCAGGCGAAGAACAGGTGGTCCTTCTCCGGGATCTGGGTGAAGTCGACACCGAAGTCGGACGGGAAGATCCGGCGCACTCCGGCTTCGTATGCCGCGCGGGCTAGGGCGGCCTGACCGTCGATGAGAAGTTCGGGACCGCCCTGAATAGCGGAGATGACCACGTCGACACCATCGACCGCGCCGGGCAGTGTCTCAGGGTTGGTCAGGTCGAGTTCGACGATGTCGGCACCCAAAGTTGTCTTGAGGGTGGTGGCGTCGGGATGGGCGGTGCCTCTGCGGAGCCCGATCCGAGTGCGGCTGCCGGTGGCGGCGACCTCGCGGGCAATCTTGCCGCCGAGCCATCCGGTCGCACCGGCGATCAACACGGTGGTTTCGTTGGCGTCGATATTGCCGTGGGTGGGGGAGTTGGTGTTGAGCGTCATGAGACTTCCTTTGCGAGGGTGTGGGGATTCTTGTGGCAATCGGTCAGGGATTTCCGGAACTGAGTTTTTCTGCGCGTATGTGGCTCTCCGTCCGTTCGGCGGCAATGGCTCCGGGGCGCAACCGCAAGAGTCCGCCGAAGACGACCAAAGCGATGAGTGCGGTGGCCAGGAAGCCTGTGGTGTAGGACGTGGCTGCGATCAGCGGTCCGGCGACTAAGGGCGAAATGAATTGCCCGGAGAACATGGCGGTGCCTTGTAGGGCGGTGGCCCATCCGTAGGCTTCCGGCGGCGTTTGGTCGGCGATCAAAACGGTGAGGGAGGGCAGCGCTAGGCCGTTGCCTACGCCGCTGAACACCGGTGCGAGCAGAAGCAGGATGGGTTGATCGACGAGACCGAGCACCACAAACCCCAGCACCCAGGCAAGCGCGGCCCCCCGCAGCAGCATGACGGCACTCAGGCGCCGGCGAAGGGGCGCGTATGCCAGGCCCACCATGCCAGCCGTAGCGGCCTGGATCGCCACGGCATACAGCGCGACGATCAGAGTTGAGGTGATGCCGATGTGTCCCAGACGTGCGGGCAGGAAGACGGCGGGTACGTAAATCATGACGCCGATCGAGAACATCACTGCGTACAGTCCGAGCAGCGTTGGGCTACTGCGAAGCAGCGACACAATGCCCACCTCGTTGTGATTGCTGGTCTCGGTAGGCGTGCTAGGCGGCAAAATATGGAGCACGGCCAGACCCAGGGGCAGCCCGACCAGGTATACGGCGAAGGCCCCGTGCCACGACGTTTCGCCGAGCACTCCGGCAAGCAGCGGCCAGACGACACCGCCAAGCGTGGTCGCGCTGGTGCGCCAACCCATGACTCGGTCCCGTTCGGAACCGCTGAAGAGGTGAAGCAGTGCCACGGTGGTGCCGGTGAACACCGCCGGTGCCACCAAGGTCCAGGTCACCCTGGATCACGGCCAGCACCGGGGAGACCACGGCCCCGGCTATCACGCCCAGGGTCGACGACACGAGAAGGACAACAACAGCGTCTGGAGTGCGTATGCCAGTCATGCGCATATTATGCTCTCGTTCGGGGTTGGAGACAAACGGATCTGCCAGTCATGCGCAAATCCGGGTAGTCTCTGTCGACATGAGTGAGATCACCGACCGTGTCGCCCGCCCGGGGCTACGTGAGCGCAAGAAGCAGCAGGCCCGCTCCGCGATGACCGAGGCCGCCCTTGAGCTGTTCTGGGACGGCGGTTATGCCACGACCACGCTCGAGGAGCTGATCGACCGGGCCGATGTCTCGATGCGAACCTTCTTCCGTTATTTCGACTCCAAGCAGGCGGTGGCCCTTGCCGCAGAGCACGAACTGTGGGACGCGTTGCTCACCGAAGTGGCAGATGCCCCCATCGAGAAGGTGGCTGTCGTCGATCTTCTGGAACGGTGTGTGGTCGCTGCCGTGCAGGGATTGGACGAGGACTGGGATCGACGCTTCATCACCACCCGGGGGCTGGCGGCGAGGTCACCCGAGATCTTCGACGCCAGCAACCTCGCGACTTTGCGCGTGCAACGCCAACTCGTGGAGATCCTCGAACACCGTCTCTGCATCGATGGACGCAACGAGATTCGGCTGCGTCTGGTCTGTGACATGGCCATGAGCGCCTGGCGCGCCGGTGCCCAACCGTGGGTGCGACGCGGTCGACGCGACCTCGCTAGTACGCCGCGCCCCGAACCAAGGGCGACCCTGGTCCATCTGGTGGGCGAGTCCTTCGGTGCGCTACCCGCGAGTCTGCTGCTGCCTACCTAACGAGGGCCTCGACATACCCCTCCTGCGCTCGCCATGGTGTCTAGTGGTGAGACGGAAATCGATAGGCGGCGGAATAGGGGGGAGCGTCCCATCGCTGGTCCTACCATGACTATTCCCACATTGGACCTGAACGACGGCACCGCCATCCCGCAACTCGGCTTCGGGGTGTTCCAGGTTCCGGCGGAGGACACCAAAGCCACGGTGCTGCAGGCCTTCGAGGCCGGTTACCGCCACATCGACACCGCGCAGATGTATCAGAACGAAAAGGGCGTCGGCCAGGCGATCGCCGAGTCCGGGCTTGCGCGTGACGAGATCTACGTGACCACCAAACTCAACAACGGCTTCCACAAACCCGAGGATGCCCGGCGCTCACTCGATGAGTCGCTGGAGTTGCTCGGTCTGGACCGGGTCGACCTGTTCCTCATCCACTGGCCGCTGCCCACCCGCTACGACGGCGACTACGTCTCCACCTGGCAGACGATGCTGGAACTACGGGACGCGGGCAAGACCACGTCGGCTGGCGTGTCCAACTTCCAGCCCGATCACCTCGACCGCATCTTGAAGGAGACCGGGCAGGCACCGGTGATCAACCAGATCGAGGTGCACCCCTACTTCCCGAACGACCAGGCGCGGCAAGCCTCACACCGGCACTCGGCCCTGGTCGAAGCGTGGTCCCCGATCGCACAGGGCGCGGTGTTGGACGACTCGACGTTAACGACGATTGCCGAGGAGATCGACCGCAGCACCGCACAGGTGGCCTTGCGCTGGCACGTCCAACGCGGCGACATCGTCTTCCCGAAGTCGGTCAACCCCAAGCGGATGCAGCAGAACTTCGCGATCTTCGACTTCGAACTCAGCGAGGACCAGATGACCACGATCACCGGGCTGGACCGCGGTGAGGACGGCCGTCGGGGCCCGAACCCGGACGAGATGGACGTCATCCCCGACTGAGCGTCCCGACTTTGCGATACCCGCAAATCTAACGTCGCAAATGGCATGGTGTGGCACCGTGGCGGGATGGACCGTGCTTGCTGTGGTGCAAAGGGAGGAGCACGACCACCTGCTTAACGCGATATCCCGGAGATCGGTCGGGCTCCCTGCAGAGTTCGCCACCGCCTTCACCCACCAAATCCCGGGCAGCACTGCGGTCCCTTACCCCGATCTGCTCGACAGTGAAACCGGCGCCCTGTTGCCCGGGAGCGAGCTGGAGCAATTGCTGCCGGGCGTCGCGGGACCGGAGCGCACCGTTGTCTACTGCGGTTCAGCGATCGGGGCCGCTACGGCGGCGCTAGCACTGGTCTCGCTCGGCCGGGAGGACGTCGCAATCTATGACGGCTCGCTCGCCGAATGGCTGGCCGACCCCAACGCGCCCACCGAAGTCAAAGACGTCGATCCCCCGGGAGCTTCCAGCAGCCCCTGAGCACGTGGTGAACATGCGATGGCGGGCAGTCAAACAGGCAAACAAGCGCTCATCCGAAGCAAAACCCCAGGTGGGCTGGTCTTGCCCCGCGAGTTTGCCTGTTTGACTGCCCGGGTCGGGGAGGTATGCCGCTCGCACCAGCCATCCGCTGAGCCAACGTGGGCGCGGATGAGCGGCCGGGAGCAAGGGGTGTGCGGATTTCGGTACGGTAGGAAGGTGCCAGGGGCCAAGACACGAAACACGCTCAGGTATGACGCGATCGTTCTGAGCGGGGGTGAGGGCACGCGGCTCGGGGGAGTCGACAAGGCGATGCTCGAGGTGGGTGGGGTCCCGTTGCTCGATGCAGCGATCGCGGCGACAACCGCAGCGCGCAACACCGTGGTGGTAGGGCCCACCCGGCCGACCGCGCGAGCGGTCATCTGGACCGAGGAAGAGCCCACAGGGGGTGGGCCAGCGGCCGGGATCATCGCCGGTTTGACCGCACTAGCCGGGCAACGATCAACGAATGAGTGGTGCGTCGTGATCGCGGTGGACCAACCCGGGGTCGCTCACGTGCTCCCGACCCTATTGGACGCGGCAGCCCACACGACACCCGAAGTGGAAGGACTGTGCCCCCACGACAGCCGCGGGCACGAGCAATGGCTGCTGGCGGCATACCGAACGCAGCCTTTGCGGGCCGCCTGTGAGGACCTCGGAACGGGGCACAATGTGTCCGTCAAACGGCTGGTCAGCGACCTACGAGTCGAGCAGATCAGCGCCCCGCTGGAACACCTCGGCGACATCAACACCTGGGCCGATCACGAGGCCTGGAGCACACGCGCCCGCTCGTGACGCGGGACCACTAGGATCATCGCTCCGTTCAATCTCGCTGAGGAGTTCGTGACATGCCCGTGAATTTGCGTGGTCGGAGTCTGCTGTCTCTGCGGCACCACACCCCCGCCGAAATCCATTACCTCGTGGACCTCGCCCGGGAGTTGAAGCGAGCCAAATACGCCGGCACCGAGCAGCCCCTGCTAACCAACAAGTCTATCGCGCTCATCTTCGAAAAGACCTCCACCCGCACCCGGTGCGCGTTCGAAGTCGCGGCTGCCGATCAGGGGGCCAGCACGACATACCTCGACCCGGCCTCGACCCAGATCGGCCACAAGGAGTCGATCGCCGACACCGCGCGGGTGCTGGGGCGCATGTACGACGCGATCCAATACCGCGGCTCCTCCCAAGAACTGGTCACCACGCTGTCCTCGTATGCCGGCGTGCCGGTCTACAACGGCCTCACCGACGACTGGCACCCGACCCAAATGCTGGCCGACGTGCTCACCATGACCGAGCACGCCGACAAGCCGCTGAGCGATGTGGCCTACGCCTACCTCGGTGACGCTCGTAACAACACGGGCAACTCGCTGCTGCTTATCGGGGCCAAACTGGGCATGGACGTTCGCATCGCTGCCCCCACCACCCCGCAGTTGCAGCCGACCAGCGACCTCATCGCCCAGTGCCGCGCCATCGCCGACGAGACCGGCGCACGCATCACCGTTACCGATGACCCCCGCGAGGCGGTCGACGGAGTGGACTTCGTGCATACCGACATCTGGGTCTCGATGGGGGAGCCCGTCGAAGCCTGGGGCGAACGGATCGACGCCCTGCTTCCCTTCCAGGTCAACACGGACCTGATGGCGGCCACGGGCAACCCGAAGGCACGTTTCATGCACTGCCTCCCGGCGTTCCACAACACCGAAACGACGCTCGGCCATACCCTGATGCAGGAGTACCCCCATCTCGCCGGTGGACTCGAAGTCACCGATGAGGTTTTCGAATCCAGCGCCAGCATCGTCTTCGACCAGGCCGAGAACCGCCTACACACCATCAAGGCGCTCATGGTCGCCACACTGGCCTGAAGGGGCCACCCACACCACGCTGTCATGATGGGCCAGTGACCGAAGACAGCGGTGTCGTAGCCGCACCTGTTCGCAACGAAGCCTCCGCACGACTGCGTGACCCCGCCTACCTCGTCGACCCCGCCGCCATCCGGTATTGGGCGCTGAAGTCGCTGGTCAGCGGCTTGATCAGTTGGGTCGTCATCTTCGTGGTCTACTCCTTCGTGATCCCAGACTCGTGGCGGGGATGGGCGGCCCCGTTGGCGATCGCCTTCGTGGTCTGGGACCTCGTTGAGTTGGCCGTGGTGCCCCGCTGGCGCTACCGTGTGCACCGCTGGGAGGTCACCTCCACTGCGATCTACACACGAGCGGGGTGGTTCAACCGCGAACAGCGCATCGCCCCGTTGTCGCGCGTGCAGACCGTGGACTCCGAGCGCGGCCCCCTGATGCGCATGTTCAAGTTGGCCTCCATCACGGTGACCACTGCTTCGGCAGCCGGCCCGCTGACCATCTCGTGCCTGAACACCGACGTCGCAGACCGGGTGGTCGCTGACCTGACTGCGATCACCAGTCGCAGCGAGGGCGACGCGACGTGAGTGAGGACACTGGCCCTCCGTCCAACGGTCAGCCCCCGCAAGGGCCTGCATACGACCTGCTCCCGCCCCCGGTCTCGGCGATCAACGATTGGCAGCGGTTGAGCAAGCGCAACATCGCGCTCTACCCGGTGCTTTCGATAGGCAACTTAGCGGTGCCGTTGGTCATCGCATTCTTCATCGGTGGGCGCGGCGAGGACCGATTTTTCAGTGGGCCCTGGTTCGCCTTGGTCGCCGTCGTGGCGGCGGCGCTCTTCGGTATCGTGCCGTGGCTGACGACGCGCTACCGCATCACCGACACCCAACTCCAAGTGCGACGTGGTCTGATCAACCGAAAAATCCTGACGGCACCCTTGGACCGAGTGCGAAGCGTCGACCTCGAGTCGGGCGTCGTGCACCGCGTCTTGCGATTGTCCAAGGTGTCGATTGGGACCGGCGTTGACTCGAGCCGGATCGACCTCGACGCTCTGACCACAACCCAGGCCGCGCAGTTGCAGGATTACCTCCTTGCTCGCAAGCAGTCGCTAGCAACCGGCTCAACAGCCACCCCAGATCCCGCAGGTATGCCGGCGCTTACGAACGAAGACGACACCGGATCGTCCGCGCAGGTTCATCAGCACCAGGAGACCGAGCTGGCGCGGATTAACTGGTCGTGGTTGAAGTTTGCGCCCTTCAGCCTCGCCAGCCTCGTCGTGGTGGCGGTGGTCGGAGGAGCCGGTGGACAATTCATCGGGGACATCTCGGTCGACGAGCAGTTCTCGGCCGTCGAGGGCGGCTGGGATTGGCTGGCGGGCCAAGCCCTCGTGGTCTTGGTGCTGGCCGGAGCCATCGCCGTGATCGTGGGGTGGTTGCTGCTGTCGACGCTGAGTTACGTCCTGACCTGGTGGAATCTGCGGCTCACCCGAAGCGGCGACGGGACGCTGCGGCTCGTACGCGGCTTGCTCACCACTAAAACCACCACCGTCGAAGAGTCAAAGGTGCGCGGGGTGGTCATGACCCAGCCGGCACTGTTGCGCTTCGTGAAGGGCGCAGAGTTGTCGACCCTCTCCACCGGTGTCGGTAACGGCGGCACCACGCAGGTGCTTCCGCCGTGTCCGCGCGAGGTGGCGGTCAGTGTTGGACACTCGGTGCTTGAAGAAGAGGGCTCGCTGACCCGGGTGCTGCAGCAACACGGGAAGTGGGCGCGTCGGCGCTGCCACGTCAGAGCGCAATGGGGAACGGTGTTTTGGGTTGTGGCGGCAGGGGTCGCGACGTATTTCTTTGACCTGCCCGTGTGGCTTCCTGCCGTCGTCTTCGTCGCGTGGGCAGCGCTCGCGGTGGCGCTCGCCGAGGCGTCGTACAAACATCTCGGGCATGGCATCACCGATCAACACGTCATGAGCGGGCATGGCACTCTCGGCGTGACCCGCGAAGTACTTGAGCGCTCGGGCGTCATCGGGTGGGTCATCCGCCAGTCGTTTTTTCAGCGGCGTCGCGGGCTGGCCACCCTGGTCGCCACGACCGCCGCCGGGTCCGAGTCCGTAGAGATCCTCGACATACCCCTGCCGTTGGCGATGACCTTGGCCCGTGAGGCGACGCCGGAAGCGTTCGATTCGTTCGGCTAGGTCCCCGATCAGGTCCAGAAGTCGAACCAGAGCCGCCACTGCCATTCTTCGCGCGGAATGGTTTGCGCGGTGTAGACCGGGTAGTACCAGATGAACAAGGCGACCGCCCCAACGGCGTAGCCGATCACGATGATGGACCCCCACCTGCGGCGTGTTAGGGAGGCATCGTCGCGGCCGAGGACCAACGCCATGCAGGTGATCACGATCAGGACCAGCCACGGCACGAACGCCACGGCATAGAACGAGTAGATCGTGCGCGTTTGGTAGAGGAACCACGGCAACCACCCGGCGACGAGCCCGGTCAAGGCCGCGCCGGCTCGCCAGTCGCGGCCGAACAACCACAGGAACAGCACGACGACCAACCCGGCCGTGGCGCCCCACCATACGAACAGGTTGCCCAACGAGGCGATGTATGTAACGCACTCGTCCGCGCGACAGCCCGACTCGCCCTGCTTGGGCCACTCGGAGAAGAAGAGCGTCGGGCGGCCCTGCACGAGCCACGACCACGGGCTGGAGGACCACGCGTGTTCATTAGCGAGGCCGACGTGGAAGGCCAAGATCTCTTGGTGATAGCTCCACAGAGACCGCAAGGGATCGGGGACGTTCTCAGCAATACCCCTCGCTGGATTGGCGGCCGCCCAGTTGCGTTTGTACCCGCCGTCGGTGACGAACCATCCGGTCCAGGTCCCGAGGTAGGTCACTAGCGCGATGGGCACGATCGAGACAAACGCGGGTATGCCGTCGCGCAGGATCCCCGCGCTGAACCAGCGACGAGCTCCGATGGTGCGTCGGGCCCCGATGTCCCACAACACGATCATCAAGCCGAAGGTGGCGATGAAGAATAACCCCGACCACTTGGTGCCGACGGCCAAGCCCAGGCTCACCCCTGCGGCCAACCGCCACCACCGCATACCCACCCGCGGTCCCCAACGCATGGCGGCGCGCGCGTGGGTTGGCATCGCCCCCACGAGTTCGGCCAACCTGGCCCGGCCCGACTCCCGGTCACGGATCAGGCACCAGAAGGCAACGAGCACCCAGAACATCAAGAAGATATCGAGCAGCCCGGTGCGCGAGTGCACAAAGTGGTGACCGTCCGCCGCGAGCAGCACTGAGGCGACCGTCGCCAGCAGGGCGTTGTGCCACATATGCCACACGATGCGCCCAAGCAGCAGGATCGACAGGGTGCCCACGACGGCAGCGGCAAAGCGCCATCCCATGGTTGAGTCCACCCCGAAGAGCCACTGCCCGCTGCCGATCATCCACTTCCCCACCGGCGGGTGGACCACGAGGTCGGGGGTGGTTGCAAACACGTCCGCGTTGCCGGCGTTGAAGAGGTCGTCCGGCTCAGCCAGCCCGGGCTTGATGTCCCGCTCGTAGCCGAACTGCATGACCGACCACGCCTGTTTGACGTAGTACGTCTCGTCAAAGATCAACTTCTCCGGATACCCCAACCGGTAGAACCGCACTGCGCCACCGAGCAACATCGCCAGTAGCGGCCCCCACCAGGCCCACGAGGCTTGGCGGGCGCTCGCGGGGAGGCCGACGAGTTGGCGGCGAAGCGTCTGCGCCGTCGTGAGGGGTCGCGCCGCCGAGCGGGTAGAGGAGGCGGCGTCGATCACGTCGCACATCGTAAGCAACCACTCTGCTGGGCACCTGCATGCGGGCTGTACCATCAGCAAATGGCTACAGCGACAGTTTCAACGGGCAGGTCCACGAAGACCAGCAGCATTCTGTTGAAGACCAGTATGGCCATCAGCGGGCTCATTTTCGTCGGTTACATCGTCGCGCACATGTACGGCAACCTCAAGATCTTCGCCGGGACCCTGGCGTTCAACGAGTACGCGGAACACCTTCGCGAGCTCGGCGAGCCGATCCTTCCTTACGAAGGGTTGCTGTGGATTATCCGTGTGGTGTTGGTCGCGAGCTTGTTCGTCCACGCCTACGCGGCGTACTCGCTGTGGCAACGGGCGGGAAATGCACGCAAGACGCGTTACGTCGTCACGGCTGCCGCCCGCCAACTGTGGGTTTCTCGTGCGATGCGATGGGGTGGTACGGCGCTGTTGCTGTTCGTCGTTTTCCACATTCTGCACTTCACCACCAACACCATCAGGCTTAACGGTGACTACGTCGATCCGGCGTCTCGATTGGTGTCGAGTTTCGAGCTCTGGTGGGGCGTGGCCATTTACGCCTTGGCCGTCGTGGCCCTGGGGATGCATCTGTGGCACGGCATTTGGGCGGCTGGCATGACGTTGGGATTGAACACCAGCGCCAAGGCCGCACAGGCCCTGCACAGCATCGCGGCCGTCACTGCGGTCGTCGTGGTGGTCGGGTTCCTTGCCCCGCCGTTCGCCATATTGTTTGGCTTCGTCCCGGCTGGCTTCACGCCTTGACGGTGAGTTGCGCGGCGCACTATTCATCTGGATTCACCCGTAGGAGGACGCGATGACGGACACTCTGACCGAAACCGAACCGCAGCGCACGGACAGTCACGGTGATTTCTACCGCGACGGAGAGCCTTTAAGCGAAGGGGCCGCTCCCGGCGGGCCGATCGGCGAGCGCTGGTCGACGCGGAAGTTCGAAGCCAAACTGGTCAACCCGGCCAACCGCCGCAAACTGAGTGTGATCATCGTTGGAACCGGCTTGGCTGGTGCTTCCGCTGGTGCGACCCTCGGCGAGGCGGGCTATCACGTTAAGAGTTTCTGCTATCAGGACAGCCCGAGGCGTGCGCACTCGATCGCAGCGCAGGGTGGCATCAACGCCGCCAAGAACTACAAGGGTGACGGCGACTCCACCTACCGGCTGTTCTACGACACCGTTAAGGGTGGCGATTACCGCTCGCGGGAGTCCAATGTCTACCGCCTCGCTGAGGTTAGCGCCGACATCATCGACCAGTGCGTGGCCCAGGGTGTCCCGTTCGCTCGTGAGTACGGCGGCATGTTGGACAACCGTTCGTTTGGTGGCGTGCAAGTTTCTCGTACGTTCTACGCTCGCGGCCAGACCGGCCAGCAGCTTCTCATCGGCGCCTACCAGGCGTTGGAGCGCCAGATCGCAGCCGGCTCGGTGGAGATGTACGCCCGCCACGAGATGCTTGAACTGATCGTCGTCGACGGTGTGGCCCGGGGGATCATTGCCCGCGACATGGTCAGCGGCAACGTCGAGACCCACTTGGCCGATTCCGTAGTGCTCGCAACCGGTGGCTACGGCAACGTCTTCTACCTTTCGACCAACGCCATGGGGTGCAACGTCACCGCCACCTGGCGGGCGCACCGCAAGGGCGCGTACTTCGCGAACCCTTGCTACACGCAAATCCACCCGACCTGCATACCGGTCTCTGGTGACTATCAGTCCAAACTGACGTTGATGAGTGAGTCCTTGCGCAACGACGGTCGCATCTGGGTGCCCAAGAGCGCCGATGACTGCGAAAAGGTCGCGACCGACATTGCAGAGGATGATCGGGACTACTACCTCGAACGGATCTACCCCGCCTTCGGCAACCTGGTGCCACGCGACATCGCCTCGCGTGCAGCCAAGAACGTCTGCGACGAAGGCCGCGGCGTGGGCCCGGGTGGCCTGGGTGTCTACCTCGATTTCTCGGACGCGATCGAGCGCCTGGGACGCTCGGCGGTGGAGTCGAAGTACGGCAACTTGTTCGACATGTACAAGCAGATCACCGGCGAGAACCCCTACGAAACCCCGATGCGCATCTACCCGGCGGTGCACTACACGATGGGCGGGTTGTGGGTCGATTACGACCTGCAGTCCAACATCCCGGGGCTGTTCGTGGCCGGTGAGGCAAACTTCTCCGACCACGGGGCCAATCGCCTGGGTGCCTCCGCGCTGATGCAAGGCTTGGCCGACGGCTACTTCGTGTTGCCCAACACCATTCGCAACTACCTCGCCGAGGGGCCCTATCCGAAGATCGAGCCCAACGACCCGGCCGTCGTCGAGGCCGAGCAGGCGGTCCGCGAACGCATCGACCACTTCTTGAGCATCAAGGGCACCAAGACGGTGGATACCTATCACAAGGCCCTCGGCAAGATCATGTGGGACAAGTGTGGGATGGAACGTAGCGAGGAAGGGCTGACCGAGGCTATCGCGGAGATCCGCGCGCTACGGGACGACTTCTGGAACAACGTCCGAGTTTTGGGCGCTGCGGACACGCTCAATCAGTCGCTGGAGAAGGCTGGCCGAGTGGCCGACTTCTTGGAGCTCGGTGAGTTGATGTGCGTCGACGCGTTGCACCGCAACGAATCATGTGGCGGCCACTTCCGCACCGAGTCGCAGTCCGATGAGGGCGAGGCCGTGCGCAAGGACGAAGAGTTTGCGTATGTCGCCGCTTGGGAGAGCGCCGGAGACGGCCCGCACGTGCTCCACAAAGAAAACCTCGAATACCAGTTCGTCGAGATGAAGCAACGGAGTTACAAGTGAAGATCAAACTGAAGATCTGGCGTCAGGAACGGCCCGAGACCAAAGGTCGGATGGCGAAGTACCGACTGGACGACGTGTCTGAGGACATGTCGTTCCTGGAGATGCTTGACGTCCTGAACGAGAACTTGATCAACGACGGCGAAGAGCCTGTCGCTTTCGACCATGATTGCCGTGAAGGCATCTGCGGATCGTGCGGGGTGGTCATCAACGGTGAGGCTCACGGGCCAGAGGTCACCACGACGTGCCAGTTGCACATGCGCTCTTTCACCGACGGTGACGAGATCGTCATCGAGCCCTGGCGTGCCGAGGGCTTCCCGGTGGTCAAGGATCTGGTCGTCGATCGAAGTGCTTTTGACCGCATCGTGCAGGCCGGCGGCTTCATCTCGGCCAACACCGGAGCGGCTCCGGATGCCCACGCGACGCTCGTGCCGAAGAAGAACGCCGACCGAGCCTTCACGGGGGCCGAGTGCATCGGGTGTGGTGCCTGTGTGGCAGCGTGCCCAAACGCTTCGGCCATGTTGTTCATGGGTGCCAAGATCACCCACCTCGGTGAGTTGCCGCAAGGCCAGCCGGAGCGCAACGCCCGCGTGGTGGCGATGACCGAACAGCACGATGCCGAAGGGTTTGGTGGCTGCACCAACCTGGGCGCCTGCGCCACCGCGTGCCCCAAGGGCATCCCGCTGACCGTGATCTCGCAAATGAACCACGACCGGCAGCGGGCCGCGCTGAACTTCGGCGACTGAGCACGGCTCTGTAGTCCCTATCGCGGGAGGGTTGCGGCCCTTCCGGCCGCGCTGACGGACGCGCCATGAGTCAGCAATTAGGGTGATCGGATGCCTGGTCTCCTCGTGCTCGCCGCCACTCCCATCGGCGACAGCAGGGACGCCTCACCCCGGTTGCTCGAAGAGTTGAGCACCGCGCCGCTCATCGCCGCCGAAGACACCCGTCGGTTGCGGAAACTCTGCGACCGCATCGGCGTGACGTTGACCGGGAGGGTGGTGAGTTATCACGAGCACAACGAGGCCTCACGCACCCCTGACCTGATCGCCGCCTTGAACGACGACCAGCGAGTGTTGCTCGTGACCGACGCAGGTATGCCGTCCGTCTCGGACCCCGGGTACCGTCTGGTCAGCGAGGCGGTGAGTCACGGCATACCGGTAACGTGTGTGCCTGGGCCTAGCGCAGTATTGATGGCGTTGGCCGTCTCTGGATTGCCCGTCGAGCGGTTCTGTTTCGAGGGGTTCTTGCCGCGGAAGTCGGGTCAGCGGGAGCGGATGATCGCGGACTTGGCAACCGAACCGCGGACCATGGTGTTCTTCGAAGCACCCCACCGACTCGGCGTCATGTTGAGCGCGCTGGCTCACGGGCTGGGGGATAGCCGCCCCGCCGCCGTATGCCGCGAACTCACCAAAACGTACGAAGAGGTTAAACGGGGCGGGTTGGCCGAGTTGGCGGCCTGGGCCAGCGAAGGCGTGCGCGGCGAGATCACCATCGTGGTTGCCGGGCTAGCCGCAGTCGACCCTGAAGACGTCGATATTGATGACCTAGTCGAACGCATCGAAGTGCGGGTGGCCGCCGGTGAACGACTCAAAGACGTCTGCCGGGATGTCGCCGTCGGGACCCAGGTCAGCAGCAAAGACCTCTACAGCGCAGCCGTCGCCGCCAAGCACGAACGCGCCTCAAGAGGTCGCTCCTAGCCGCGATGCTTCTAGCTGTAGTAGCCGGCCCCGGACATCGCGGTATCTCGAGTTCGCGCCCGTCTGCGCGCCCGCCGCCAGAGGGCGAAGAAACCCCACACCAAGCCGATAAGGGCGAAGATCACCAAGAACGGCAAGAAGATCGCCATCAGGCTCAAGCCCACCGCTGCCGTGTCTTCAGCCACCGACGCGACCGGTGCGCCGAGGCCGAACGTGGCCCCGTTGATCAACGGGCGGATACCCGCCTTACCGCCGTGAACGACCCCGGCAACAACAATTCCGCCTACGACGCTGACCCACGGGTTGTCCTGCATGAAGGACGAGCCCTGCTCCAGATCGTCCGCTGCCTGGGTGGCGGCGAAGATCAACCCACCAGTGGCTGGCCGGATGAACGTCCCGAAGGCGTCGTTGATGTGGTCGACGATCGCGATTTTGTCGAGCACTGTTTCGCTGAGCAGCAGCACGGTCGCGGCACCGATCGCGTAGTTGGACTCAATCCAGCCGAACTGTGCCGGCAGGTTGAGCACGTCCGTGAAGCGAGCCGTAAGAGCCAGGATCAAGAACGGAATGTAGGCATTGAGCCCTGCGGCTGCGGACAGCCCAGTCCCCGTCAGTGCAGCGAGCACAATATCGACCTCCTCGATCCGACTGCGTCGTCAACAACGAACACTGTGAAGTGAACCACGTCCAACTGAGACGTTGCCGATATGTCGGCGGTTCCCTCTAGAAGGCTGCTTTAGGCACGCGGATGACCTGACCGACGGAGATCGCGTCCGGGTCGGGAATGGTGTGGACATTAGCCGCCACCAACAAGCCGAACCCCGATCCGTTGCCTAACTTCGCGGCGGCGATGGACCACAACGTGTCACCCGACCGGACGACATACTCGTCGTAGGCCGCGAAGCCGGGCACCAGCGTGGAGCCGAGCAAGACCGGAATGACGACCTCGTCCTCTCGCCCGCCATCGTCGGTCGGGGGTTGGTGGTAGACGTGGACAAACACACGCGACAGGGTAAAACTCGCCCCCGACACGTCGATCTTGGTTTGGAACTGGGTGTGACCGCCGAAGCCATTGCCGGTCATAAAGAACGACTCGACCGAGTCGTGACCGTCGGTGACTTCGATCTGGTAGTTGGCCTCGAAGGCGCCACCCGCGATGCCGGAGATGGCGATGACGTCAGTGAGCAGGTCGTAGGGTCGGGGCTGTTGGACGGTAATGGGCATGGTGTTCCTTTCGGTCACGTGTGAAGCGGCACCGCCAGGCGTCGTGATACCTAGGCTCACCCGTCCCGACGACGCGCCGGGTGAAATCGGCCCTCGGGTTCACGCGAACCCTGTGGCCGCTTTGGGCGGGCGTGTCGCCGGGACGCATCGACGCGACGCGCTGGAGGCAGCGCGGCTGGCAGGATGACGCAATGACCACGTGTGCGCCAAAGGTGGCCCCGATGGCCAGACAACCTTTGCCGGGGTCATCGCGTTAAGGGAGTTATGGACACGAATAGAGCGCGGCGATGAGCGCCGAGCACGACGAAGAGTTCGTGGTCTTCGTCGGTGAGAACTCTGCGCGGTTGCTCACCGCAGCCTGGATGTTGACCGGTGATCCGCATACCGCCGAAGAACTGGTCCAAGAGGCCATGGAGCGCGTCTACCTGCGCTGGGGCAGGTTGCGCCGTGGGCATCCCAAGGCCTACGCCCGCAAAATCCTGGTCAATCTGCATACCGACCGCTGGCGCAAGCGCCGCAAGGAAGTGCTCACCGACGCCCCGCCCGAGCGGGTGGGCGAGCGCGAGTCGCAGCACGTCGATCTCGTTCGTGCCCTGCAGGCGCTGCCGACCCGCGAGCGGGAAGTCGTGGTGCTGCGTCACTACCTGGACCAATCGGAGCAAGCAACCGCTGATGCCCTCGGCATCGGCCTCGGCACCGTCAAGGCGTCCGGATCGCGCGGCTTGAGCAGAATGCGCTCGCTGCTGGAAGGAGATGAGTCACATGCCAACATCTGAAAATGACGTCCTGGACCTGATGAACCGGGCCGCCATAGACGCCCCCTCGATGAGCCTCGCCCCACAAGCCGTGCTCGTATCGGCTCAGAACCGCCGCCGCAAGCAACGCCAAACCCGCGGGGGTATGGCGCTCGCCGCCTTCGCCGCGGCCGGCGCCGTCTGGCTGGGGGCGGGTTCAGGTCTCGGTGATCTGCTCGGAACGCAAGTCGACCCGGCCGCGCCCGCACCGAGTCCCACCGAGTGGGACGACTCTGTGTCCTTTGAGGCCCCCATGGCTGACGCCGGAGGCTCCTTCGCAAGATTCGAGGGCAGCTCTTTGGTCCGCAACGCGGGTGATGAGTTCATGATCGAGTTTGCTGATGGCAGTCCAGCGTTGGCACCCGTGGACAGCGACCTGCCTGCAGGCGTCAATCTATTCACCATTGGCGCCGACAACCTCGTGGTCTCTGAACCGCGGTTCGACGCGACCCCTGTGCTGGGCTTCATGTTCCCCACCCTCACAGAGGCTCCTCCGGGAGTGCCCCTGACCGACGGAGACCACCAGGTCTTTGTCTGGCTCCTAGGCGAGGATGATCAGGCCAACGAGGTGGAGGACATCTATTGGCTATTTCCCGATCAGGTGGCTTCTTCGGCTGGGGCGGCAGTGATCACCGAGACGGTGGCCGAAGGCGATGACGAGATCACGGTCGTGATAGCGCCGGACAGCGGACAATGGGGCAAGCGCGCCTCGTCCGGGCTGGATGATCTCGTCCCGCTCGTACAAGAAGAACAGTTCTCGATCGACTCGGTCAGCGACGGTGACCTATGGGTAAGTGTGATTCCCGGATGGGCAGAGAATCCAATGTTCAGTCCGCCGGACATGTATGACGTCCAGCCAATGTCCACACGAGTGGTCGGTGACTATCTGGTTGCCTGGGCCGTCTCGAGCGAAAGCGGCGATCCAGATGGGCGTCCGGCGCTGGTGAAGTGGGATTGGCCGGCCGACAGGGAACTTACCGCGTCAAGCACAGTGACTGTGCAGGAGCAGGGTGATGAGGTCACCGTGGCCGTAGAGGGAACCACGATCAAAATGACCATGGCCTTGGGAGACACCGGGGCCAAGGCGGCGCAGGCCGCCGACGGCGGTGCCCTGGTGATCGCTGCGTTGCCGGAAGGGATTACGTCGGTCGACGGTCCGCTCGGTCCGGCCAATGCCGCCCCGCAGGTGGTCGTCAAGATGTATTCGGACGTTGTCGCTATTCAAGAAGGGCCCGGCTCGAAGGTTGGTTCGGCGACGTTGCCCGGTGAGGGTGGAATGGTCGCAGTGGGTTCTCCCGCGGCGACAGAACCGTACGAGCAGGACGTCGAGGTATTGCCGACGTTGCTATTCCAGGGCGAACGAGGCCCGCAGTGGGCGGGCGGTGGACTGCCTTCAACAGTTGAGGTGGAGGGCACACAGATCCGCGTTTCTTCTGATCCGGATCTCCCGCTCTGGGCAGCCAATTGTGCGACTTCCGACGCCGTCACCGGCGACATCGGCTCGGCGGTCCTGATGACAATTGAGTGCATTGATCCCGATGGGTCGGTCACGCCGAACATTTTCGCGGTGTCAGTGCTGCCGACGGACGTGGCGGAGAGCGCTCAGCTGGTGACGATGCAGGCAGCGATCTCCCCAGACGTCGTGCCGGACCCGATCGTGACGGACATCGGTGACGGGTTGTCGCTCTGGGCGGTACCGCTGGGGCCCGTACGGACAGGGGGCCTCGCGGATCTAGAGGGGATAGACCTTGACGGCGACGGTGTCGTTGACGAACCACCACCCGTCACAGAGTGAGCCGACGAGCGCACGGCATACCCAATGGGTGTGCCGTGCGTTCGTCCGTTGGTGAATTCGCGCGTTGGGGCAGTGACTAGGCGCAACTAGACTCACCCCTTGTGACCCACGTCTTATCTGCAGTTGCTTGGCCGTATGCGAACGGCCCCCGCCACCTCGGCCACGTTGCCGGGTTTGGGGTGCCCTCTGACGTGTTCAGCCGGTATATGCGCATGGCCGGTCACGACGTGCTGATGATCTCGGGCACCGACGAGCACGGCACCCCAATCCTTGTGGCCGCGGATCAGTTGGGCGTGACGCCACGCGAACTGGCCGACACCAACAACCGAATGGTCGTGCAGGATCTCGTCGACCTTGGCGTCTCCTACGACCTGTTCACCCGCACCACCACGGCCAACCACTACGAGGTCGCCCAAAAGATGTTCCTCGCGGTGCACGCAGGCGGATATATGGTGGAGCAGACGACGTTCGGGGCCATCAGCCCGTCGACCGGCCGGACCCTGCCCGACCGTTACATCGAGGGCACCTGCCCCCTCTGCGGGTATGCCGATGCGCGCGGTGACCAGTGTGACAACTGTGGCAATCAACTCGAGGCCACCGAACTCAAGGACCCGCGCAGCAAGATCAACGGCGAAACGCCGACGTTCGTCGAGACGCAGCACTTCTTCCTCGACCTGCCGGCCCTGGCCGAAGCCCTCGGCGAGTGGTTAGACGATCGGGCTTCCTCGGGCCTGTGGCGCACCAACGTCATCAAGTTCAGTCAGAACATCCTTGAAGAGATCCGCCCGCGAGCGATGAGCCGCGACATCGACTGGGGCATCCCGATCCCGCTGGACGGTTGGCGCGAAGAACCCACTAAGCGGCTCTACGTGTGGTTCGACGCGGTCATCGGCTACCTTTCGGCCTCCATTGAGTGGGCTCGCCGCTGGGGCGATGACGACCGCTGGCGCGAATGGTGGAACGACCCCGAAACTCTGTCCTACTACTTCATGGGCAAAGACAACATCACCTTCCACTCCCAAATCTGGCCCGCCGAACTGCTGGCGCACAACGGTCAGGGCGCTCGCGGGGGAGAGGTCGGCCCCTTCGGCGAGTTGCAACTGCCCACCGAGGTCGTCAGCAGTGAGTTCTTGACCATGGAGGGCCGCCAGTTCTCGTCGAGTCGCGGCGTCGTGATCTACGTCAACGATGTACTGGAGCGTTACCAAGTCGATGCCCTGCGATACTTCCTGTCTGCGGCTGCACCCGAAAGCAACGACTCGGACTTCTCGTGGCCCGACTTTGTGAAGCGCACTAATAACGAGTTAGTCGCCGGCTGGGGCAACCTGGTCAACCGGACCGCCACCATGATCGCCAAGAACGTCGGGTCCATCCCGGCGGCGGGCGAATTCAAGCCCGTCGACCAGGCACTGATGGACGCGATCGCCGAAGGCTTCGACACCGTCGGCGGCCTCATCGCGGCCCACCGGCAGCGGGCCGCGCTCACCGAGGCGATGCGCCTAGTCGGCGAGGCCAACGCCTACGTCTCGACCACCGAGCCCTTCAAACTCAAAGGCGAAGACCAGCGCGAGCGCCTGCATACGGTGCTGCACGTCTTGGTCCAAGCCGTCGTTGACCTCAACACGATGCTCAGCCCCTTCTTGCCGCACTCGTCCAACGCGGTGCACGCCGCGATCGGCGGCGAAGACGACTTCATGCCGATGCCGCATAGCGAAGAGGTGCACGACCTCGACGAGTCGGACCGGTCGACATACCCGATCATTACCGGTGACTACAGCGCCATGCCGCCGTGGGCTCACCGTCCTGTCGTGGTGGGGGCACCCGTGGCCAAACCGACCCCGATCTTCACCAAACTCGACCCGTCCGTGGCCGACGACGAGCGTGCCCGCCTCGGCCTCGGCGTTGCCGATTCCGCCTGAGATGTCGCCTTCGGAGCGCCCGGCCGCCCCTGAGTCACTGCCCATTGCGGTCGTCGACAATCACTGCCACCTCGACATGTCACGGGACGAGCACCCGGCGACCCCGCTTGTCGAGGCGCTGGCGGCGGCGAAGGCCGTTGGGGTGGATCGGGTGGTCCAGATTGGCTGCGACCTGGTCAGCGCCGCCTGGACCGTTAGCGTTCTTGACGACCACCCGGAGGTGCTGGGCGGGGTAGCGATTCACCCCAACGGTGCTCCGGCTCTCGTGGACGCGGGCACCTTGGGCGAGGCACTGGACCAGATCGAGAGGTATGCCGCTCATCCCCGTATCCGCGTGATCGGCGAGACCGGCTTGGACTACTTCAGGACCGGGCCCGAGGGGGTGGCCGCTCAACACGAGTCGTTCCGTCGGCACATCGATATCGCCAAGCGCACCGGCACCGCGCTGCAGATCCACGACCGGGACGCCCACGACGACATCTTGCGGATCTTGGCCGAGGAAGGCGCTCCGGATCGCACGGTGCTGCACTGTTTTTCCGGCGACATCCACATGGCTCGGGAGTGCGTGCGCCGCGGCTACTACCTGTCCTTTGCCGGACCGGTGACGTTTAAGAACGGCACCGGACTGCGGAACGCGCTGTCGGTGGTGCCCACCGAGCACCTGCTCGTCGAAACCGATGCGCCCTACCTGACACCCAGCCCGCACCGAGGCCGCAGCAATGCGCCATACCTCGTGCCGTTGACGGTGCGGGCGATGGCGCAGACGCTCAACGTCGAACTCGAAACCCTGTGTCAGGCGCTATCGGACAACAGTGAGGCCGTCTACGGTCCTTGGTAGAGATCACCAGGGTAACGGGCTAAGCGTCTCCCTTCGGAGCCCAGGCACTTCCTCCCTAGTCGACGCTCACGGTGGTGCCGTCGTAGGGGAGAACGAGGCAAAAGGGGTGGCCGGCGGGGTCGAAGAAGACGCGGAACTGATCGGGGCTCGGTTGGGTGTCGGCTTTGGTCGCGCCGAGCGCCAAGACGGCCGGCTCGCCAATATCGAGGTCGTCGACCGCGATATCGATATGGGCTTGCTGCGGAACGTCGCCAACCGGCCAGGTGGGCGCTCGATAATTCTCGATCTGTTGAAAGGCGAGATGGCCCTGCTCGGTATGCACCTCGACCCAGTCGCCCTCTTCGTGCCCCACGATCTCGCCACCGATGAGGGAGCGGTAAAACTGCGCCAAGGCCAGCGGGTCGTCGCAGTCCAGAGCCATAACGTCCAGTCGGCCAATAGGTTCGCTCATGCAGGTGATGTTAGACGCAGACAGTGACACGCCTCGGATCTAGCCGCGCAGGTCACGACGGTTGCCGCCAGATTGACCAGCGGCACGTCGAGGCGAACGAACAAGACCCCGGCAACACTGCCAGCAAACGTCATCAGAGCGACGACGCAGGCTAATCCGACCATGGCTACGGCTTTGTCGATCACGACCGTCGGCGGGGGATGGCATTGGCCAGTAGCAGGTCGAGAGTCCGGGACTCTTCCTCGCCTGCCACCGCTCTTGCGCCGACGCTGGCGGTCAGCACGACCATCGCGATGGCCCACAGGTGGATGGCCAAAGCGCCGACCTGCACGCCGTCGACGCTGTTAAACAAACGTTCAGTCGTCGTCAAGGAAAGGGGCAAGGAGGAAGGTCTGTAAGGCTGTCCCCATGACCAGCGAGAACACCAGCGACTCCTCGTCCACGTTGTTGGGGTCTTCGCGCATCCGAGAGTTGGTGCATCACCTCGATCTGCGGCCGACCAAAGCCTGGGGGCAGAACTTCGTCATCGACCCCAACACCGTGCGGCGGATCGTACGCACCGCCGACATTCACCCTGACGACGTCGTCATCGAAGTGGGCCCTGGTCTGGGGTCGCTGACCCTCGGATTGGTGGAGGCGGCTTCCCACGTGGTGGCTCTAGAAATTGACCCGAGGCTGGCGGCGCAGTTGCCGTTGACCGTTGCCGAGCACGCCCCGGACCTGGCCGGGCGGCTGAACGTTCTGCATACCGACGCCTTGCGCCTGGAATCCCTCGACGGCCCGCAGCCGACCGTGCTCGTCGCGAACCTGCCCTACAACGTCGCCGTTCCGGTCGTGCTGCACCTGCTCGCGCGCCTGCCCACCATCACGCGCATCTTGGTCATGGTGCAACTCGAGGTTGCTCAACGGCTCGCGGCGCGGCCCGGCTCCAAGGTCTACGGCGTGCCGAGCGTCAAAGCCGCCTGGTATGCCGACGTCTCACTCGCGGGGCGCATCGGCCGCAACGTCTTCTGGCCGGCACCCAACGTCGACTCCGGCTTAGTTCAGATGATCGCCCGTCCGGCGCCGCAGACCACGGCCACCCGCGAAGAGGTCTTCGCCGTGATCGACGCCGCCTTCGCGCAACGACGAAAGACCCTCCGGGCGGCGCTCGCCGGATGGGCGGGTAGCGGGGCCGAAGCTGAGGTCATTCTGCGGGCTGCCGGCGTGGACCCCAGTGCCCGCGGCGAACAGCTCAATATTGCCGACTTCGCAGCGATCGCCGCTACCGCGAAGAGGGCCACCGTGTGCAGCGACACAGGTCACCTCCCCTATGGTGGTCGCCATGAGTGAGGTCAACGGGCGTCAGCGCGTCAGCGTCCAAGTGCCGGGCAAGATTAATTTGCAACTTTCGGTGGGTCCGCGCCGCGACGATGGCTACCACGAGTTGGTCACCGTGTTCCAGGCTGTGAGCCTGTACGACGTCGTTCATGTCCAGCCCGCCAGCGCGTGGTCGGTGAGCGTGGGGGGCCCACAGGGTCACGGGGTGCCGTTGGATGACTCCAACATTGCGATGCGGGCCGCGCAGTCCTTGGCCGAGCGCGCGGTGAAATTCTTGGAGCCAGGTGCGAGGTCGCTGATCGGGCCCGTGTCGATTGAGATCGAAAAGCAGATCCCGGTGGCCGCTGGTATGGCGGGTGGGTCGGCCGATGCTGCCGCGACGTTGGTCGCCTGTGCTCACTTGTGGGGTTTGGAGGCGGCACGCGAAGACCTCGAAGTGGTGGCCGGCGAGCTGGGAGCCGACGTGCCGTTCTTGCTCCATGGCGGCACCGCTGTGGGCACTGGTCGCGGCGACGACATCACACCGGTTTTGGCGCAGGGCGAGGCACATTGGGTGCTGTGGATCAGTGTTGGCGAGGGCCTGTCCACCCCAGCGGTGTATGCCGCCTTCGACCAGTTGCACGAGCAGGCTGAGCCATCCATGCCGGAGTTGTCGCCTGAACTAGTCGCGGCCTTGCGGACGATGGATCCCGTGGCCATGGGGCTGGCGCTGCATAACAATCTCGCTCCAGCATCGTTGTCGCTACAACCCGCACTGCAGGATGTCCTCGACGCCGGGCGCGACTTGGGCGCTCTCGGGGCGTTGATCTCGGGGTCGGGCCCGACCGTGGCCTTCCTCGTGGGCTCTCAAGCGGGTGCGCTCGATCTGTCTATGGGCCTGGCCGCGCGTGGGCCAGGGGGTGACATCGTCAGAGTCACCGGGCCGGTGCCGGGTGCGCACGTGATCGACTCTGGCGGACCTGGATCACGGATGGTCAACCACTAGTGGCACCTTTGGTCGCACTGGATCGCGCCAGCCTCATGTTGGGGATCCAAGAGCTTTTGCGCGCCGTCTCGCTCGGCATCTCGGCGGGGGAGCGGATCGGCGTCGTAGGCCGCAACGGTGGCGGCAAGTCCACCTTGTTGCGGGTCTTCGCAGGCATGCAGTCACCCGACTCGGGCCGCGTGGTGCGCAGCAATGGCGTCAGTGTCGGCATGCTGATCCAGACCGACGAGATGCCCGAAGGGGCTGTGGTGTCCGACGTCGTTTTGGACGGCTTGGCCGAGCACGAGTGGGCGGGGGACTCGCGGGTGCGCGAGATCATCACCGGCCTGCTGGGCGACCTCGACGCGACCGACTTCGGCGGCTGGGACAACCCGGTTGAGGCGATGTCTGGGGGCGAGAAACGTCGCTTATCTTTGGCGCGGGTGCTGATCGCCGACCCCGACTTGCTGCTGCTCGACGAGCCCACCAACCACCTAGACGTTGAAGGCGTCGCTTGGCTGGCGACATACCTCGCGGATCGTCGGCCCCGCGCCGGTGGCGGCGACAAAGCGCTGCTGGTGGTCACCCACGACCGGTGGTTCCTCGATGCGATCTCGACGCGCACGTGGGAGGTTTCCAACGCTGAGGTCCACACCTACGACGGTGGGTATGCCGCGTACGTGCTGGCGCGGGCCGAGCGCGACCGGGTGGCTACGGTCACTGAAGAACGCCGAGTCCAACTGGTGCGTAAGGAACTCGCCTGGCTGCGCCGGGGGCCGCCCGCGCGGACCAGCAAGCCGAAGTTCCGGATCGACGCCGCCGAAGACCTCATCGCTGCTGAGCCGCCTGCTCGCAACGAGGTCGAGTTGGTGCGCTTTGCCACTACTCGACTAGGCAAAGACGTCTTCGACCTGATCAACGCCTCGCTGACGTTGGGCGATCGGCTCATCCTGGACGACGTGACCTGGCGGATCGGGCCCGGCGAGCGTTATGGCGTCGTTGGCGTCAACGGGGCGGGCAAGTCGACGCTGTTTTCGGTACTGCGCTCCTTGATCGCCGTCGAGTCCGGCAAGCTCAAAACCGGTAAGACCGTGCAGATCGCCTGCCTGTCGCAGGACCTCAACGAGTTGCAGCAGGTGGCTGGGATGACGGTCATTAGTGCCATCACCTCGGTGCGCTCGTTCACCACCATTGGCGGCAAAGAGGTCTCCGCGTCCCAACTGGCGACCCGCTTGGGGTTTACCGGTGGGCGGCAACAGTCGCGCGTGTCCGACCTCTCGGGTGGTGAGCGGAGGCGTCTGCAGTTTGTGCGACTGCTGATGGATGAGCCCAACGTGCTGATGCTCGACGAGCCGACCAACGATCTGGACATCGAGACGCTGACGTCGATGGAGGACGTGCTTGACGGGTGGGCCGGGACGCTGCTGGTGATCTCGCACGACCGGTACCTGTTGGAGCGCATGACGGATCGGCAGATGGCCATGCTGGGGGATGGGTCGCTGCGCGATCTGCCCGGCGGCGTCGAGCAGTATTTGACGCTGCGCAAGGCGATGACCTCCGGCGGTTTTATCCGGACGTCGGCGCCCAAGACCACTTCGAAGCCCATCGCTCCTGCTTCTCCTGCGGCCTCAGCCTCCGCGACCCGAGAGGCCCGCAAAGCCGTCGAGCGCATCGAGCGGCAACTGGCCACCGTGACCCGCCGTGAGGGTGTGTTGCACGACAAGATGATTGCCGCCTCCACCGATGCCACCGTGATGACGCGGCTGAGCGCGGAGCTGAGCGATCTGCATACCGAGAAGGAAACCCTTGAACTCGCCTGGCTCGCGGCCGCCGAACTCGCCGACTAGCCCCCACACCCCCGGGCGCCCACGCCACGCCGACCCGATTGCGCTGCATCGTGGGTCTAGCGCTGCCTTGCAAGGCAGCGCCAGACCGAGAAGGCAGCGCCAGACCGAGAAGGCAGCGCGCGACGGGGCCCTGCCACGTCACGTGGCGCGAAGGGCTAGGGCCTGGATGCGACGGGCCAACTCAGGGAGATCGTCGAAGTCACGCCACACCACACGCTCGAGGTGCCACCCCAGCGAACGGATCCGATCCTCGCGCGCCTTCTCGTTGATCAGTGCTTGGCGGCCATCAGCACCGCCGTATTTGAGGGCACCGTCGAACTCCAACAGGCCTCTAGTGCCGACGATACGTAAATCTGCGAACGCAAACGGACGTGCATTCGCCACAGCCACAGCGCATTGGGTTTCAGTGCGATAACCCAAGCGTTCCACGGTAAGCCGCAGAAGCGTTTCGCCCGGTGATTCTGCTCCTGAGCGGCACGTAAGCGTCACCATTCGTGCCCGGGAGATGCCGGGTATAGCACCAGCATGCTCGACTTCGTCTCGAAGATCAGGCCGAGTGATGAGACCTTGATGAAGCCCGGAGTCCGCAGCCACGCACCCTGCATGGAGGCCAAACGCAGCCGCAACCTGCACGACAGCGACTTCAGGTGAAACAACTCGAAGCCCTTCGACAACCACAGTTGATGGGGCTGCGCGGGGGCGAAGAAGGCGTACACCGGGTGTCGACTGCGCCGCCCCAGCCAATCGCACGGCGTACAGCGTGTGGAGAGGAACGTCGTGAGTGGCAATCCCGTGAAGGGCCAGGGCCGCGTGGTGGCTTATGGCGATGTGGTCTCCGCGCGATCGCGCTAAGGCCCGCGCACGCTCGATCAACCGGCCGTCCGCATACTGTGGAACGTGTCCCACGGCGAAGATGCCCCGTTGTAACCGGCGGACGTGGCCGTCGCGTACCCAACTTTGTAGCTCATCGTCGCCATGACCAGCAGCAATGGCCTCGGCGCTTGTGAAAAGACCACCTGTGACGTGAGCCATGACGGCGAGAGGTTGCGACATGGTTAAGAGTGTCAATGATCGGCTTCGCCACAAAGGGCCCTGTGGATAAGCCTCGTGTGCTGCCCTGTGGGTCTGGTGCTGCCTTGCAAGGCAGCACCAGACGGACAAGGCAGCACGCAGCAACGGGGCAGGTATTCAGACGGCCCGAGTATGCGGGTTCGGCGGGTCTGAGGGCGGTGTTAGTCGGACGTGGGTTTGGTGCGCAACCCGGGTTGGGTCTCTAAACCGGCCAGGCCGTTCCAGGCCAGGTTTACCAGGTGAACAGCCACATCTTGCTTTTTGAACCGCCGCGAATCGAGCCACCAACCGCCGGGGATCGCCACCATGCCGACCAGCATCTGCGCATACAGCGGCGCAGTCTTCGGGTCCAGCCCCTGCCTCTTGAATTCGGCAGCCAGGATGTGCTCGACCTGCGAAGCGACATCGCTAATCAGCGACGCGAACGACCCCGTGGACTGCCCTGGCGGCGAATCGCGAACCAGAATGCGGAAGCCGTCGGTGGAGGACTCGATGTAGTCCAGCAACGCCAAAGCGGCCCGCTCCAGCAGAGCCCGCGAGTGCAGCGGCGCGCTCAACGCCTCGGTGATCGCCGACAGCAGTTTCTGCAGTTCGCGGTCCACCACCACGGCATACAGACCCTCCTTGCCCCCGAAGTGCTCATAGATCACGGGCTTCGACACCTCAGCAGATGCCGCAATCTCCTCGACCGTGGTGCCCTCAAAGCCTTTCTCTGCGAACAGTCTTCGGCCGATCGCGATCAGCTGTTCACGCCGCTGGGCACCAGTCATGCGGTGCCGAGACGACGTGCTGATCTTGTTCGGAGAGGAGCTCACACCCGCCATCATGCCAACTCTGCCGGGCCTCGGCTGTGCCATCGCCGCGCGCTGGCTTAGAGTTGTCACGCTTCCCGGCTTGCTGGGACGTTCCCCGGTTGGTCTGCTGGTAGGGCCCGCCTGACTTTGAATCAGGACAAGCGACGTAGGTTCGATTCCTACCCGGGGAGCCGCGCTGGTCTAAAACGGGCGGTAGGCTCGAGCACCGTGACTAGTCAACCGGCCGCCGTCATTATTCTTGCTGCGGGCGAAGGCACCCGCATGAAATCTGCGACCCCAAAGGTGCTGCACACCATCGGGGGGCGCACGCTCCTGGGCCACGCGGTGTATGCCGCTCGTCAGGTGGACGCTGCGCACCTTAGCGTTGTGGTTCGACACCAACGTGACCTCGTCGCTAGCCACGTCGAAGAGCTCGACTCACAGGCGGTGATCGCCGACCAGGACGAGATCAAAGGCACCGGCCGTGCGTGTGAGTGTGGTCTCGACGCTTTGCCTGCGGGTCTGTCCGGCACCGTCGTGGTGACTATGGGTGATGTGCCGTTGCTCACCGGCGAGACACTGAGTGCGCTGACCAGGCAGCACGAAGAGACCAAGTCTGCCGTCACCGTGATGACGGCCGAGTTGGCGAACCCGGCCTCCTACGGGCGCATCGTGCGCAACGACGCCGGGGAGGTGGCGGCCATCATGGAGTTCAAAGATGCGCTCGCGGCCCGTGAAGCAGGCGGCGAAAACGCCCACGTCGTGGACATCCGCGAGATCAACTCCGGCATCTATGCCTTCGACCTGGCGGTGCTGCGCTCGGCGCTCGCCGAAGTCACCACCGACAACGCTCAAGGCGAGAAGTACCTGACCGACGTGCTCGCCATCGCCCGCCGCGACGGGGGCCGCGTGTCGGCATACCTGGTGGACGACGTGCTGCAGACCGAGGGCGTCAACGACCGCGTGCAACTCGCCGGGCTCGGCCGCGTCATGAACACGCGGATCGTGGAGCACTGGATGCGCCAAGGCGTCTCCATCCCCGATCCGTTGACGGTCTGGATCGACGCCGACGTCACCATCGGCCAAGACAGCACCATCCTCCCGGGCACTCAGCTGCTCGGGGCTACCACCGTCGGCATCGGGGCGAAGGTCGGACCAGACACCACCTTGACTAACGTGGAGGTCGGCGACAATGCCACGGTGATCCGCACCCACGGCGAGCTTGCGGTCGTGGGGGCAGGTGCCAGCGTCGGTCCCTTCGCCTACCTGCGCCCGGGCACTGAGCTTGGCGTCAAGGGCAAAATCGGGACCTTCGTTGAGATCAAGAACTCGCAGATCGGCGAGGGCACCAAGATTCCGCACCTGACCTACGTGGGTGACGCCACCATTGGTGACTTCTCCAACATCGGTGCCTCGAGCGTCGTCGTGAACTACGACGGCGTCACCAAGCACCGCACCACGATCGGCAACTACTGCCGGATGGGCAGCGACACGATGTACGTCGCACCCGTCACCATTGGCGATGGCGCCGGATCGGGGGCAGGCACCGTGATCCGTCACGACGTGCCAGCCGGGGCATTGGCGGTTACCGTTGCCAAACAACGCAATATCGAAGGCTGGGCTCAGGCCAAGCGTCCCGGAACAGCGCAGGCTGATGCTGCCGAGGCCGCCGTCGGACCATCGGCCGAAGCAACTGAGTACACGGACACCACTTCCACCGATGGGACGCCCGAGGTATGAGCGGAATCCTGCGCGCGACGCAAAAGAACATGATGGTGTTCACTGGCCGAGCGCACCCGGATCTGGCGGTCGAAGTCGCGAAAAATCTCGACACTGAGTTGGTCCCGACGTTGGCTTACGAATTCGCCAACAGCGAGCTGTTCGTCCGTTTCGAAGAGTCGGTGCGGGGTTGTGACGCATTCGTGATTCAAAGCCACGCGGCACCGATCAACAAGTGGATCATGGAGCACCTCATCATGGTCGACGCGCTGAAACGTGCGTCGGCCAAGCGCATCACCGTGGTGTTGCCGTTCTACGGCTACGCTCGTCAGGACAAGAAGCACCGTGGTCGTGAGCCCATCTCGGCCCGTCTGATGGCGGACCTGTTCAAGACCGCTGGCGCGGATCGCTTGATGGCGATCGATCTGCATACGGCTCAGATTCAGGGTTACTTTGACGGTCCGGTGGACCATTTGATGGCGATGCCGATCCTGTCGGACTACGTCAAGAAAAAGTATGGCGGCGAAGACCTCGCGGTCGTCTCGCCGGATGCTGGTCGGATCAAGGTTGCCGAGCAGTGGTCTTCACGCTTGGGTGGTGTGCCGCTGGCCTTCATTCATAAGACGCGTGACACCACCCAGCCGAACAAGTCTGTGGCTAACCGGGTCGTCGGTGAGGTCAGTGGGCGCACCTGCGTGCTGGTCGACGACATGATTGATTCTGGCGGCACCATTTGCCAGGCTGCCGATGCGATCATGGCCGAAGGTGCTAGCAGCGTCATCATCGCGGCAACCCACGCGATCTTCTCCGACCCCGCGGTCGAGCGCCTTGGCGCATCCGTGGCGCGTGAAGTCGTCGTCACGAACACGTTGCCGCTAAGCGACGAGGCCCGAGCGCTACCCAAGATCACCGAATTGTCGATCGCACCGTTGATCTCCCAAGCCATCCGGCAGGTGTTCGTGGACGGCTCCGTCACGTCGATGTTTGATGGGCAAGCCTGACGGGTTGGATCACGGCGGCCAACCTGTCGTAGACTCACGGAGTTGCCTCGGCGAGGGACGCTGCACGGTCAGTCTGTAGTGATCGATGAGCTCCGTGATTCGACGCGGTGGTGGTGCGCGAACTCATCGTGTGCCTGCCTCCCAGTCGCTTCGCTGCCTTGCTGTTCGTGTCGCGCCCCGCGTCGAGGCCCACCGTTTTCCCCACCCTGAACAGCAAAGAGAGTTTTCTATGTCAGATCAAACACGTATCGCCGCCACCAAGCGCACCGAATTCGGCAAGGGCGCCGCTCGTCGCGTTCGCCGCGCCGACATGGTCCCCGCCGTCCTCTATGGGCACGGCACGCCGCCACTGCACCTGACGCTGCCGGGCCACGACACGATGATGGCGCTGAAGCAGACGAACGCCGTCTTGACCTTGGACGTGGACGCCGATGAGCACCTGGCCCTGGTCAAGGACGTTCAGCGCGACCCGATCAAGCGCACCATCGAGCACGTGGACCTCGTCATCATCCGTAAGGGCGAGAAGGTTGAGGTCGATGTCTCCGTGCACCTCGAGGGCGACGCCGCCCCCGAGACCGTGGTCAGCATGGACTACTCCGAGCTCACCGTCGAGACGGACGCGACCAGCATTCCTGAGGGCTTCACGGTCTCCATCGAGGGTATGCAGGCTGGCACCCAGGTCCTCGCCGGCCAGGTCACGCTGCCTGCCGGCGTCGAATTGATCACCGACCCCGAGGCTCTCGTGGTGAACGTCTCCCAGGCGATCTCGGAAGAGGCGATGGAGGCCGAGCTGGCTGAGGCCGAGGCCGATGCCGGGATCGAGCAAGACGAGCCGGAGAGCGACACGGGTGACGCCGCTGCTGACGATGGCGAAGGCTCAAGCGAAGGCGCGCCCTCCGACGACGCCTGACCCGTACTCGCGAATCAGCCCGGCATCGCTCTTGGCGGCGCCGGGCTGATTCGTTCTCTGACCGACTTTAATATTTGAGGAGTGCGACCGATGGACCCGTGGCTGATCGTGGGGCTGGGGAATCCTGGCCCGAAGTACGCCCTCAATCGGCACAACATCGGGGTGATGGTGGCGGCCGAGCTCGCTGCTGCAGCCGGGGCCACGTTGTCGGCGCACAAGTCGCGAGCGATGGTCGCGCAGATTCGTCTTGGGGTGCTGCCCGGGGGACTGCCCGGGCCGCCCGTAGTTCTGGCCGCTCCCCAGACGTTCATGAACCTCTCGGGCGGACCGGTCGCGGCGGTGATGTCGTTCTATTCGATCCCGATCGAGCGGGTGATCGTGGTGCACGACGAGTTGGACGTCGATGCTTATGCAGTGAGGCTTAAGCGTGGCGGGGGCGAGGGCGGTCACAACGGCCTTCGCTCCATCACGGCTTCGCTGGGAAGTAAAGACTACGTGCGCGTGCGTTTGGGGGTGGGGCGTCCACCGGGGCGCCAAGACCCGGCCGACTACGTGTTGTCGAACTTCCCGGCCAAGGAATCCGAAGATGTCGGCTTGCTGGTGGGGGACGGGTGCGACGCAGTCAGCGACGTCATCAACCTCGGGCTGGAAGCCGCGCAACAACGCTTCCACTCGCGCTAAGGATGCGTGGCCTGACTGCATACACCGGGGGTAGTCGGGTCTGTGCGCAAGGCGATGGTGTCTCGGTGGGCTAGCGTCGGAACCGTCAACGGCCATCTGCAGCCAAGCATCAGCGGCATACGAATCTAGTGCTAGAGCGCTCTCAACGTATGCCGCCAATGACCGGAGAATCTACCGTCGTTGACGGGGGTGTCGAGGCTAGGCGTTGCCCGACTTCATCGCCGCCAGGCGGGCTTCGACCTCACTATCGTGCGCGGAAACCTCCAGGTCCGCGAACTGGTCTTCCAAAGTGGTCGAGGATGCTTCCGCGCGGCCCTGCATGAGGGCTTCTTCGCGGTTGATCTTGTCCTCGAAGCGCGACAATTCGCTGTTGGGATCGAGCACATCCAAGGACGACATCGCATCGTTGACCGTATTCTGGGCTTCCACCGAGCGGGCGCGGGCAATGAGTTGCGACCGACGTCCCTTGAGGTCCTCGAGTTTGGTCTTCATGCTCACCAAACCAGACTTGAGTTGCTCGACGGTGATGTTCTGCGCCTCAATGGCCGGGCGCGCCGAAGTGGCGTCGCTCTCGTGCTCGATCTGACGGCCGATAGCCAGCTTGGCCAGGTTGTCGAACTTTTCGGCCCCCGCTGAGTCGCCGGCGCCCCGCAGTGATTCGGCCTTCGACACGGCCGCCGATGCCTTGCGTCCCCACTCGGCGGCAGCTTCTTCGTCGTTGCGCAGGTCCGCCTCAGCCATCCTTACGTTGGCGATGGTCTGCGCGACTGCTTCCTCGGCCTCGGCGATCGAGTGGGTGTAGTCGCGGACCAACTGGTCTAGCATCTTCTCTGGGTCTTCGGCGCGATCCAACATGGCGTTGACGTTGGCGCGGGCCAACTGTCCGATCCGGCCAAGAATGCTCTGTTTCTGCGTCATGGGTTCTGCTTCCTCTCGTAGAACTGCTCTTACATGATGATGCCTGGTGTGCGACCGGCCGTCCCCTAGAAACGGCCTCCGCTGCTGATTCCGCCTCCGCCTCCGCCTCCGCCGCCGCCGAAGCCCCCGCCGCCGCCGAAGCCCCCGCCGAAGCCCCCGGAGCGGCGCGACCCCCCACCGGCCAGGATTCCACCCAAGATCAGGGACCCTACGTCGAGCCCGTTGGAACGGCTACGTCCCCGACCACCACCGAGCGCCGAGCCGCTCGAATCGTCCCACCGGTCGACGTCTTTGGATGCCTCCGCCATCGCCCGCTCGCCCAGTTGCTCGGCCTGATTGAGCAGGGACGCCGCCTTGGCAGGCTCATCGGTCGACATACCCTGCGCTTGCTCGAGCAGTCGCAACGCCTCGGAGATGCGAGTCCTCGCCCCGCTGTCGACCGCCCCACGCCGCGAGGTGATCGTCTCGTTGATGCTCCGCAGTCGTGCGCCCACCCGCTCGACACGCGTATCAAAAGCACGTTGAGCCTTGTCGTTGGCTTGCTCCGTCTCGCGGAACGACTCCAACACCGTGTCGAGGTCGTGCTCCGCGTTGTCCAAGGTAGCCAATGCAGCCAGCGGGTCACCGTCGGTACGAGCGGACTGCCCCTGCGCGACGGCGTCCCGGGCTCGCTGAACGGCTTGGGTCACCGACGGATCGGCGGGGGCCAATCGCTGAGCGTCCGTGATGTCTGACGTGATCGAGGTGATTGCTTCCGCTAGCGCCTCGGTGGATCGCTCCAAGTCTTCGCTGGCGCGATCAATCTGATCAAGGAGACGGCTCGCCTGGCCAAGCGACGCCTCACAGGCCCGGGCCGCCGCGACGGCGGAGCTGCGGTCGTCACGGCTCACCGACACCTCGCCAGCCTCTATAAAACCGTCAGCGCTGTCGAGAAGCCGTTCGGCTTGCTCTTGGTGGGCCACGACGGTGCCCAACGCCGACGCAGGGTACCTCGCCTGGAGCCCGCGAATCTGCTGTTGCGCTGCGGGCAGCCGGCGCGTGACATCAGGTATGCGGGCCTTCAACTCAGCCAAGAACTGGGGCACTCGCGCCTCCATCGAGCGCAGATCGGAAAACTCTGTCGTGTGCTGGGCCAGCGAGCCCCGGGCGGTCTGAGCAACGTCGATGATCTGCGCCAACATCGTGCGCTTGACCGGCTCGGGCTCCGGCGTTGCGTCATCCAACTCCGCCCGGATCCGGAACGCCTCCTGCGACTGCTTGCGGCTTTGGCTCAGTGCGGACTCAAAAGCCTCGGTGCGTTGCTCACCGAACTGGGCTTGGGCAAAACTCAACTCTTCGTCCGCTGAACGCACCGCGTTATCGAGGGCAACGAGAGCTGCGGCGGCTTGCTCTTGTAGTTGCTGGGTAGGAACCCCAGCTGCCGTCGCAGGCTCCGGGGTCGATCCAGCGGAGGCGCTCACCTTGCCACCACGGCGGGCCGCTTTGTTCCCTTTGCGACTGAAGAAGACCGAGGCGAGAAAGCCCACGACGGGGATGGCGAAGAACCACGGGATGCCAAAGAAACCGCGACCAGCACCGCCCTCCCCACCCGGATAGGAACTGCCTTGCGAAGAGGGGCCCTGCGCGGCGACCTGCTCGTAGCCGTCCGCCGCCGCCAAGGCCGCACCCGCCCAGTTGTCGTCGCCCAGTTCCGGAGCCACGAACGAGTTTTCGACCTCGAGCACCTGATCGCGGGTCAGGCCGCTGTCTGGCGTGGCGTAACTCCCGTACTTGCGGTCCTCCACGGCGACCGCCAATAGCACGTCATCGCCCCCCATCCCCGACGCGGCATACGTCGCCTCGGCCCACTCCTGGCCGCTGTTGTTCCCGGCGCCATCAAAAGTGTCCACAAACGCCACAAACAACTGAACATCCGACGAGTCACGAAGGTCGTTGATCGCAGTTTGGATCTCCTCGCTCGACCCACCGAGCACCTCGGCGGAGTCGTAAATCTGGGCTGGAAGGTCCAACGGCTCCTCGGCAAACGCCGCCAAAGGCGTTGCCATCGACGCCGCAAGGGCCACCATTGCAGCCATGACCCATCGTCGGACCGCCTTGGGGTGACTCACGTCATGATCTTGGACGCACCGACGAAGAGATGCAACCAGAGCGGCGGCGCTAGGCTGGCCCCCGATGAACTTCACCCCTGTCCTTGCGGCGCTACGCGACGAAGACTCCGTCGCCGCTGTTCTCAACGTATGGCGCGGTACCTCCGAGGCCACCTACGTGTCCGCGACCCCGGGCTCGTGGCCAACCCTGAGCGCCGCGATGGCTGGGGAACGGCCCATGTTGATCGTTACCGCCACGGGGCGTGAGGCCGACGTGCTGGCCCGCAAACTCTGTGACTTCATCGACCCGGACGACATCGCCATCTTCCCCAGTTGGGAAACCCTCCCGCACGAGCGGCTCAGCCCGCGCAGCGACACGGTGGCCCGCAGGCTAGCGGTCTTACGGCGCCTGGCGCACCCCGACGACGGCGAGACCGGACACGGCCCGATCCGCGTGGTGGTGGCCTCGGTCCGCGCTGTGATCCAACCGATTGCCACCGGCCTCGGCGACGTGGCCCCCGTGCAATTGCGCGCCGGCGACGAGCAGCCCCTGGCCTCGATCGTTGAGGACCTTGTGGCGGCGGCATACACCCGGGTTGACCTGGTCGAACGCCGAGGTGAGTTTGCGGTGCGCGGTGGGATCCTCGATATCTTCCCGCCTACCGACGACCACCCGCTGCGGGTGGAGTTCTGGGGAGACACGGTCGAGGAGGTTCGCTGGTTCAAGGTGGCCGATCAGCGATCGCTCGAGGTGGCCAGCGACGGCGTCTGGGCACCGCCGTGCCGCGAGGTGCTGCTAACCGACGCGGTTCGTGAGCGTGCCCGCGCGCTGATCGGCGACCTACCAGGGGTGGCGGACATGCTCACCCAGATCGCCGACGGCATTGCTGTAGAAGGGATGGAATCACTGACCCCGGCGCTGGTCGGGGGTATGCAGTCGCTCGTCGATGTGCTCCCCGCTCACGCCGGGGTGCTCACGTTGGACCCCGAGCGGGTGCGCACTCGAGCGCACGACCTGGTCTCGACCAGCCAAGAGTTCCTCGACGCGAGTTGGTCCAACGCGGTCGCCGGCAACGCGGTGCCGGTGGACCTGGAGCGCATGCTCGGCTCAGCGTCATACCTCGACGTTGGAGCCGTCGGTGAGGCGACGCTGGCCTCCGGTCGGCCCTGGTGGGCACTGACTCCCTTTGTCGAAGATACGGAGTTGGCAGAGTTCGAGGCGGACCTTGCGTCGGCCACGGGCAGAGCCACGCACGCCGTCGACCTGTTTGCCGTCCCGAGATACCGCAGCGACATCGATGCGCTGGGCCGCGATCTCATGGCGTGGCTGTCCGGTGGCTATGCACCCGTGGTCGTGCTCGAGGGTGCGGGGATGGCCCAACGGGTGGCTGAGGTGTTAGCCGAGCGCGAGGTGCCGCACCGCCTCGAATCCCCACACACCACCCTCACTCCGGGTGTGGTCACCATCACCACCGGCACGGTGGGCACCGGCTTTGATCTGCCCGGGGCCAAGCTGGTGGTGCTGGGCGAGGCCGATATCACGGGCCAAGAGGCTGGCCCCACTTCCACGACGGATCGCTCCAGTATGCCGTCGCGTCGCCGCAAGCAGATCGACCCGCTGCAGTTGCGCCCCGGCGACATGGTGGTCCACGAACAACACGGTGTCGGCCGCTTTGTCGAGATGGCCCAGCGCACCGTCGCTGGTGCCACTCGGGAATACCTCGTGCTCGAGTACGCCGCCTCCAAGAGGGGGCAGCCCGGGGATCGGTTGTTCGTCCCGACCGATCAACTCGACCAGATCACCAGGTATGTCGGCGGCGAAAACCCCACCCTGAACCGGCTCGGGGGCTCAGACTGGCAAAAGACCAAGACCCAAGCCCGTCGTCACGTGCGACAGATCGCGGGTGAACTGATCCGGCTCTACAGCGCACGGATGGCGACGGTCGGGCACTCCTTCGGACCGGACACCCCGTGGCAGCGCGAGCTCGAAGACGCCTTCGCGTTTGTCGAGACCCCCGACCAGGTTTCCAGCATCGACGAGGTCAAAGCCGACATGGAGAAGTCCGTGCCGATGGACCGGCTGATCTGCGGCGACGTGGGCTACGGCAAGACCGAAATCGCGGTCCGCGCAGCCTTCAAAGCCGTTCAGGACGGCAAACAGGTCGCCGTGTTGGTGCCCACCACCCTGCTCGTTCAACAGCATTTCCAGACCTTCAGCGAGCGCTACGCGCAGTTCCCCGTCATCGTCAAGGCACTGTCGCGCTTCCAGAGCGATGCTGAAGCCAAAGCCACGATCGCGGGTCTGGCGGACGGGACGATCGACGTCGTGATCGGCACCCACCGTTTGCTATCGGCTGCGGTGCGTTTTAGAGACCTGGGCTTAGTTGTTGTCGATGAAGAACAGCGTTTTGGGGTCGAGCATAAAGAACAACTCAAGGCCATGCGGATGAACGTGGACGTGCTGGCCATGTCGGCCACCCCCATCCCACGAACGCTGGAAATGGCGGTTACTGGCATCCGTGAGATGTCGACGTTGGCCACCCCGCCCGAGGAGCGTCACCCGGTGCTGACGTTCGTGGGGGCCTACGACGACAAGCAGATCAAGGCCGCAATCCGCCGCGAGTTGCTGCGCGAAGGCCAAGTGTTCTACGTGCACAACAAGGTGAGCTCGATCGACAAGGCCGCAAGCCGGCTGCGGGATCTCGTGCCCGAGGCCCGCATCGTGGTGGCCCACGGACAGATGGGTGAGCACCGACTCGAAGAAGTGGTCGGCGACTTCTGGCAGGGCCGATCCGACGTCCTGGTCTGCACCACGATCATCGAGACCGGTCTGGACATTTCCAACGCGAACACCCTGATCCTTGAGCGTTCGGACCAAATGGGTTTGTCGCAGTTGCACCAGTTGCGCGGACGGGTCGGGCGCAGCCGCGAGCGGGCCTACGCCTACTTCCTGTATCCGCCGGAGAAGCCGCTGACCGAGACTGCGGTGGACCGGCTGCAGACCATCGCCGCTCATACCGACCTCGGTGCCGGCATGGCCGTGGCGATGAAGGACCTCGAGATCCGCGGTGCGGGCAACCTGCTCGGCGGGGAGCAGTCCGGCCACATCGCCGGCGTCGGTTTCGACCTCTACGTCCGACTGGTCGGGGAGGCAGTGGCCGACTTCAAGGGTGAAGGTGAGCAGGCCCCGGTCGAGGTCAAGATCGAACTGCCCGTCGATGCGCACTTGCCGCACGACTACATACCGGGGGAGCGGTTGCGGTTGGAGGCCTACCGCAAACTGGCGCAGGTCAAGGACGAAGCCGAACTGTCAGAGATCAGCGCCGAGTTGATCGACCGCTACGGCCCCCAGCCGGAGCCGGTGTTGACGTTGCTGCAGGTGGCCCGGTTGCGCACGGTGGCTAGGGCTGCGGGGATCGCCGACGTGGCGATGCAGGGCACGCGCGTCCGGTTTGCCCCCGTATCCGGTCTGCGCGAGTCACAACAGCTGAGGCTCAACCGGCTCTACCCTGGCACCTTGATGAAGCCCGCCACCCGCATCGCGCTGGTGCCCGCGCCCAAGACGGGCGGCATCGGTGGCAAGCCCCTTCGTGATACGGCGATCCTGGACTGGGCGGCGTCCTTCATCCGGGCGATCATGCTCGACGACATCTCGGCTGCCGCGAGCACCAGCGACGCGGCCACCGTCACCACCAGACGCGGAGCGTGAGCCGGTGATCACGAGCAGTGAAGATGACATGATGGGCCGCGTGAGTCGAACCGGGCAGCCCAAGAACCCTCATCCTGTGCGCCTGATCGGTGCTACCGCGTTGGCCCTCACGCTGGTGAGTGGGTGCTCTGGGGTGGGCGCCGGCGAGGCGGCCGTCATCGAAGGCCAGGTCATCGGGGTCACCGAGTTGCAGGAGACGACGGAGCAGCTGAATGAGATCTCCGCCGAGGTTTCCACTCCCACATCGGTGCTCAGTGACCTGTCGCTGATGCCCTTCTTCGACCGCGCGGTCGCCGGAACCGAGGCAGAACTCACCGACTCACAGGTGATTGATCTGCTGCGCGCCAACGGCTTAGAGAACCCCACGGAGTTGACGATCGATGTGGCGCGGACCAGGCAGTACGGCCTCAGCGTCGAAGACCCGGCCATGGCCGAGGCTCTCGCGGCGCTTAACACTCTGACGATCGAAGACTTCGAGGCCCTCGACATCGAGGTCAGCGAGCGGTACGGTCAATTCGACGCGAGCATCCTCGAGGTCACGCAGACCACCCCCGAATGGATCACGCCCGCAGGCTGAGCCTGTTGGTGACCTCGCCACGGGTGGCTCCGGGGTTGTTGTCACACCAGGCTTGGCACGCCTTGCACGAGGCACACGCGGTCTTCGCTCGGGCAGACGACGAAGCGCTCGCCGAAGCCGTCATCGACGCGGGCGTGAGCGTCCAGACCCCCGATAGCGACCATCAACACCCGTTGGCGCTGGCCCGCATGCTGGTCGAGACGGCACAGGTCGGCCCGGTCGTCTGGCTCGGATCCATCGACGCGGACCCAGGGTTGTCAGATGCTCTAGCCCACGAAATCACGCAACGCGACGACGCCCCCGAGCTGGAAATGCTCATCGGGTCGTGGGATGTGCCCGGCTCCCGACTGCTCGACGCGGTGGCGGTGATGGACCAGTTGCGCTCGCCTGGCGGTTGTCCGTGGGACGCCGAGCAAACGCACGCCTCGCTCACGCCATACCTGGTTGAAGAAACGTATGAGTGCATTGAGGCCCTGGAAGGGGGAGAACCCGAACACATCGTTGAAGAACTCGGAGACGTACTGCTGCAGGTGCTCTTCCACGCTCGCGTGGGTGCAGAGAACGGTGACGAGAACGAGAAGTCTTTCGATATCGACGACGTCGCCGGGGGATTGGTCGACAAACTCATCCGGCGCCACCCGCACGTGTTCGCAGGGGGCTCGGCGAGCACACCCGGCGAGGTCGAAGCGAGCTGGCAAGAGTTGAAAGCGGCCGAGAAGCCGGAGCGTGCCCACCTACTCGACGGCATACCGGCAGGTATGCCGGAGCTCGCCCGTGCGGTGAAACTCACGTCCCGCCTCGTCCGCGCGGGGCATCAGGAGTGGCTTCGTGCTCAGATCGCGGACCTGGCCGGTGGCGATGAACAGGGCGAATACGCTGCCCGACTACTGGCCATCGTCGTCGAGGCTCAGAGCGGAGGCATCGATCCGGGCGCCGCGTTGCGCGCGGGTCTGGTCACTGTGCAGACCCAGCATCGCGAACACGAGGCACCACCGGGGTAACGCCGCGCATGACGAGAGCGCGTTCTTCCCCGACCGATCAACGCTGACCGGCTACGCTGACTCAAGCGAGCGCAGTTACGCCCCGAACCCCTCCCAAGGAGTACCCCCATGGCCGTCATCGACGCCATCATTGCCCGCGAAATCCTGGACTCCCGTGGCAACCCCACGGTTGAGGTCGAGGTCGGCTTAGACGACGGCACCGTCGGTCGCGCCGCCGTTCCCTCTGGCGCCTCCACTGGCGCCTTCGAGGCCGTCGAGCGCCGTGACGGCGACAAGGGGCGTTACCTCGGTAAGGGCGTCCAAGAGGCCGTCCAGGCCGTGATGGACGACCTGGAGCCCCGCCTGCTGGGTTACGACGCCAGCGAGCAGCGACTCGTTGACAACGAAATGGTGGCCATCGACGGCACCGATAACAAGGAAAAGATGGGTGCCAACGCCATTCTGGGCGTCTCCCTCGCGGTGGCCAAGGCCGGTGCCGAGTCGGCCGGCCTGCCGCTGTTTCGCTACATCGGTGGCCCGAACGCGCACGTTCTGCCCGTGCCGATGATGAACATCCTCAACGGTGGTTCGCACGCTGACTCCAACGTCGACATCCAAGAGTTCATGATCGCCCCGATCGGTGCAGGTTCTTTTCGCGAGGCGCTGCGCTGGGGTGCTGAGGTCTACCACGCGCTCAAGGCCGTGCTCCAGGAGCGGGGGCTGGCCACGGGTCTGGGGGACGAGGGCGGCTTTGCTCCTGACCTGGACTCCAACCGCGCGGCCCTGGACCTCATTCTCGAGGCCATCGAGAAGGCCGGCTACACGCCCGGGACCGACATCGGCCTCGCGCTGGATGTTGCCGCCACCGAGTTTTGCACCGACGGCGTCTATAGCTTCGAAGGCGGCTCGAAGAATGCAGCCGAGATGACCGACTACTACGCCTCGCTCGTCGACGACTACCCCTTGGTGTCCCTTGAAGACCCGCTAGACGAAGACGATTGGGAAGGATGGGCCACCATCACCAAGCGCCTCGGCGCTCGCGTGCAACTGGTGGGCGACGATCTCTTCGTCACCAACCCCACCCGTCTGCAGCGCGGCATCACCGAGCAGTCGGCGAACGCGCTGTTGGTCAAGGTCAACCAGATCGGCTCGCTGACCGAGACGCTGGACGCGGTCACCCTGGCTCAGACCAACGGCTTCCGCTGCATGATGAGTCACCGCTCGGGTGAGACCGAAGACGTGACCATCGCCGACCTGGCCGTGGCCACCAACTGCGGTCAGATCAAGAGCGGCGCGCCCGCTCGCTCAGAGCGCGTCGCCAAGTACAACCAGTTGCTGCGCATCGAAGAAGAACTCGACGACGCTGGGGTCTACGCAGGCGCCGGTGCCTTCCCGCGCTTCTCGGCCTGAACGCTACTAAGGCACACCCTGTCGTGACTGGTCCCAGGCGCAGCGAACCTCGACGTAACGCGAAACCTCGCGCTACGTCGACGTCGCGGAAGGCAAGCGCCGGGTCCTCAGCGTTGAAGCGCGCACCGTCAAAGGCCCGTCCTTCGCCCGCGACGAAGCCAGGGCAACCAGGATCCCGTCCTCGGCTGGCCACGGCTTCGGGCAAGCGCGTAGGGGCAACGCGTATTTGGCGGCTCGCCTCGGTTGCTCTGGTGATGGTGCTGCTAGGGGCCTTCCTCTTTCCTACCGTTCTCAACTATGTCGATCAGCGCCGTGAGATCACCCAGTTGGAGCAGCAGATCGAGACTCAGCGCGGCGACATCGTAGACCTCGAAGGCGAGGTCGACCGCTGGAACGATCCGGACTTCATCGAGCGCGAGGCTCGTGACCGGTTGCGCTTTGTGCGACCGGGGGAGACGGCATTCAGCGTCCTTGACGACACGGGCGAGGTGTTGGTGGAACCGCTTCCGGGGATGGCTCCGGTGACAAACGACATACACGAGACGCGCCCTTGGTATGGCGAGGTGTGGGAATCGGTGAAGAGCGCCAACGAAAGTGTGCCTGCGGTGGTGCGAGATGGCCCCTGAGCCCACGTTGGCGCACGACCTCACGGTGGTGCAGACTCAGCTCGGCCGACCCCCCCGAGGCGTCGTTGACATTGCCGCCCGCTGCCCCTGCGGTTGTCCCGCCGTGGTGCGCACGGAGCCACGGTTGCCCGACGGCAGCCCGTTTCCTACCGTCTTTTACGCCACCTGCCCGGCCCTGACCGGGGCCATCTCCACGCTGGAAAGCAACGGGATGATGCGCGACATGACCCAGCGCCTAGCCGACGACGTCGACGGTGACCTGGCTCAGGCTTACGCCCGAGCGCACGAGGACTATCTGGCTCGACGGGCGGTGCTCGGCAGCCCGGAGCAAATCGAGGGCATCTCCGCCGGGGGTATGCCGACTCGGGTCAAATGCTTGCACGTGCTGGTTGCTCATTCGCTTGCGGTGGGTCCGGGCATCAATCCGCTCGGGGATGAGGCACTGGCTGCCCTGCCCCGCTGGTGGGACAACGGCTGCTGCACAGAAGTCGACGAATGAGCGAGGCTGAGGAATGAGCGAGGTCAAGCGCGTTGCCGCCATTGATTGCGGCACCAACTCGATTCGACTGCTGATCGCCGACCTGTCGGCCGATGCCGACGACACCACGATGCTCACCGACGTGCAGCGCACGATGCGCGTCGTCCGCCTCGGCAGAGGAGTGGATGCCACCGGCCAGTTCGACCCCACCGCCTTGCAACGCACCTTGGAGGCCGCCACCGACTACGCGCAGTCGTGCCGTGAAGCCGGCGTGGAGTCGGTGCGCTTCATCGCGACCTCGGCCACACGCGACGCTTCTAACGCCGCCGAGTTCATCGACGGGGTCATCGACATCTTCGCGGAGTTCGATGTCGTCCCCGAGGTCATCACCGGCGAGCAGGAAGCCGGTTTCTCGTTCATCGGGGTGACTGCTGAACTGGCGCGGGCCGATGAGGCCGATGCGCCATACCTCGTCGTGGACATCGGGGGCGGTTCGACCGAGTTCGTGCGGGGCAACGCTGCGGTCGAGCAGGCGATCTCCCTAGACATCGGGTGTGTGCGGCTGACGGAGCGGCACCTGCGCAGCGACCCGCCGAGTGAAGATCAGGTCTGGGCGGCCCTAGCCGACATCACCGAGGCCGTCGACCGCGCATCCAAGACCGTGGACTTCACCGGAATCTCCACGCTGATCGGGGTGGCCGGGTCGATCACCACCACGACGGCCCACGCCCTGGACCTGCGGTCCTACGACCCTGAGCGCATCCACGGAGCCGTGATCCAGGTGCCCGACGTAGTTGCCTCCTGCAATGACCTTCTGCGTTTGACCGTCGCCGAGCGTGAGGCGCTGCCGTTTATGCACCCCGGTCGCGTCGACGTCATCGGGGCTGGTGCGCTGATCTGGCGCACCGTGGTGCAGCGCCTGGTGCGCGACGCAGGGATTGCCACCGTGCGCACCTCCGAGCACGACATCCTCGACGGCATTGCCTGGTCGCAGGCTTAAGCCGCCATCTCTGCGGCCTGAGCGTTCACGAGGCGGCACGCGGCGCTAAGTTGATGCGATGACTGACGCGACGGCCCTGGCGACCACCAACTGGGCCGGCAACGTCACGTTCTCAGCAGAGATCGCCTACCCGCAGACGGTGGCTGAGGTGCAGGACCTGGTTGCGGGCGCGAAGACCGTCCACGCCGTTGGCACCGGTCATTCGTTCACCGACGTCGCCGACACCGCCGGAGTGTTGATCAACCTGTCGGCGATGCCGGCGCGGTGCGACGTCGAGACCGATGCATCCGGGCGGGTGAGCGCCACCGTGAGTGCTGGCATGACGTTCGCCGACCTAGCGCCGCTGCTTGAAGCCCAGGGGTATGCGTTGCACACCATGGGCTCCTTGCCGCACATCTCCGTGGCCGGGGCGTGCTCGACGGGCACCCACGGCTCTGGGGACCGGTCGCCGTGCCTGGCCGCGGCGGTCCGAGCGGTGCAGATGGTGTCGGCCACCGCCGACGTGATCACGGTCGACCGCTCCGACCCTGACTTTGCCGGGCTGCTTCCTGGGTTGGGGGTGCACGGCATCATCACGTCGTTGACCCTTGACGTCCAGTCGTCGTTTGCGGTGGCTCAAACCGTCTGGCAGGGCATCGACACTGCGACCGGCTTCATGCACTTCGACGCGATCATGGCTTCGGCATACAGCGTCAGCGTCTTCACCACCTTGGACCCGCAGGAGTTTGGGGACGTCTGGGTGAAGCGGCGGATGGACGAAGCCGCCCCCACGTTGGAGGCGTTTGGTGGTCTGGCCGCCGATGAACCCCGGCGCCCCGTGCCCGGTCAGGAGGGCGAAGGATGCACCGTGCAAGGCGGCATACCCGGACGGTGGTTTGAGCGATTGCCGCACTTCACCCCCGACGTGCCACCGAGCAGCAGTGGCGCGGAGTTGCAGTCGGAGTATTACGTCACCCGAGCCGACGGCCAGGCTGCGCTGCGAGCCCTGTGGCAGGTTGACGCCACCGTGCGCGGGGCTATGCAGATTTGTGAGTTGCGGACGCTCGCGGCGGACGGCCTGTGGCTGAGCCCGGCGTGTGCGGTCGCCATGCTGGGGATCCACTTCACGTGGCACGCCGATGCGGGCGCTGCCGAGGCTGCGTGTCGCGAGGTCGAGCGAGTCCTAGAGCCGTTTGCGCCGGTGCCGCACTGGGGCAAGGTTTCGGCGATGCCGGCCGACGTGGTGAGCGCCCGCTACCCACGCATGGCCGAGGCTCGGGCGCTGGCGAGGCGATGGGATCCGGACAACACGTTCGGCAACGCCTTTACCGATCGTTACCTGCGGGTGGGCGACTAGATGGCGATCTCACGCGAGTTACGCGAGGGCACCAGTGGTAACCACAGCGGTGGCGATCCGCACCCACTGACCGGTCAGCGCTTTGCCTCCCCGGTGCCCCCAGGGGCGGGGTGGCCTGGCGATCCCGCCGATCGGCATACTCCCGTGGCGACGAACGCCGATGACGTGGCGACGCTGGCTGAGAGTGCCGACACCGCCGCAGACCTCGACGCTCGCATTTCGGTATGCCGAGCGTGCGAGCGACTGGTGACCTGGCGCGAAGACGTGGCCCGCACCGGGCGACGGGCCTCCTTTGCCGACCAACCGTACTGGGGCCGCCCGGGGCCGGGCTTTGGTGACGACGCCCCATCGGTGCTGGTCGTGGGTCTCGCGCCTGCGGCCAACGGCACCAACCGCACCGGGCGCATGTTCACTGGTGATCGCAGCGGGGACTGGATCTACGCGGCACTGCACCGCGGGGGGTATGCCGACCTCGCGACCAGCGAGCACGCGGGCGATGGGCAGAGGTTGCGTGGGGTCCGGATCGTGGCGGCGGTCCGCTGTGCACCGCCGGCGAACAAGCCGACGCCGAGCGAACGATCAACCTGTCAGCACTGGTTGGTCAAGGACCTGCAGCTGGCCCAGCCCACGTTGCGATCGATCTTGGCCCTCGGGGCGATCGGGTGGGACGCCGCAGTGGCTGGAGCTCGCGCCGCAGGGTGGAGCGTGCCCCGACCGAAGCCGAAATTTGGTCACGGTGCAGAGGCGGTGCTGACGACGACCGACGGCCAGCAGGTGACGTTGTTCGGCAGTTATCACGTCAGTCAACAGAACACCTTTACCGGCCGGTTGACCGAGCCGATGCTTGATGCCGTGATTGCCCGGCTTTGAACTGTAACCTAGGGGCCGTTGTAAGCCCCCGTAGCCCAATGGCAGAGGCAGTCCACTTAAAATGGATCCAGTGCGGGTTCGAGTCCCGCCGGGGGTACAGATATTCACAGGATGTGCACAGCCGAGGTCTGGGAACATTGCACATCGCTTAAACGCTCTAATATGTACAGATACACCATCGGCTTGCACGTGCAGCCGACCCCTTTCTTCGGAGGCCACATGGGAAGTAACCCGGTTTTCAACCGGATCGACCGTGAGACCAGCGGCTACGCCGGTTTCGGCAACAACCAGCAGCAGGGTGGCGGACAGTTCGCGCCGCCGCGTGGAACCCCCCAGCGGGGTCCCGCCGCTCCTGCGAGGTCCGGCGGTCAGTCCGATTCCATGACGAACGAGCAGCTCGAGCAGATGTACGGCGGGGCGCCGGCTGGTCCCGCTCAGACAGGCCGCGTGACACTCGACGACGTCATCATGAAGACGCTCTTGCTCTTCAGCATTGTGCTCGTCGTCGCTGGTGCTACGTGGTTCTACGTGGGCCCGGACGAAACTGGCCAGATCAATCCCTTGGCGAGTCCCATCTGGCTTTTCGGCATGTTCGGATCGCTGGGCTTGTCGTTTGCGATCGCCTTCTCCAAGAAGGTCAACATTCCGCTGATCGTGGTCCACGCCGTCCTGCAGGGTGCGTTCTTGGGGGCAGTCAGTGTGGTGTTCAACACCGCCTACGAAGGAGTCGTCCCGGCGGCCGTGACCGCCACATTGGGCACCTTCGCCGGAATGTTCCTGGCCTGGAAGGTCGGCTTCATTAAGGTCACCAGCAAGTCGCGCCGCATCTTCGGCATGATGGCTATGGGCTACATGGTGTTCATGTTGATCAACGTCGCGCTGAGCATGACCGGCGTGGGGAGTGTCTTTGCGGGTGGCGGAATCCTCCCGATCGTCATCTCCTTGTTCGGTGTGGCCCTCGCTTCGTACTCCTTGGCGATTAACTTCGATTCGATCGACAAGGCCGTCGGCGCCGGCGCCCCGGAAAAGTACTCGTGGCTGTTGGGCCACGGACTCGTGGCCAGCCTGGTATGGCTGTACATCGAGTTCCTGCGCCTCTTCGCCATCCTGCAGAGCGACTGACATGGTCGCTGAGGGCCCCGACCACACCTCGGGCCCCTCGGCAGCAGCAGCCCGCGATCTGATCGCGACTGAAGTAGAGCGCGTGGCCCGACGGTGGCAACAACTACCGTTAGGCCACGCGCTTTCTGCGTCCCCGGCGGTTTTGGACCTCGTCCAGCGGATCGCCGATGAGGTCGCTGCCGCTCGCGGGTGGCCGACTCGCCCGGTGCCCGACCTCGGCCCGGCGGTGCTGATAGACCAATTGCAGGTCATGCTCTTCGACCACGCCGAGGCGGGCCTCGACCCCGACCCGTTGGCCGAGCGGATGACCGCGCTTCGCCGCGAGTTGCCCTAAGAAGCGACGTCGTCCCACCGACACGCCGAACTCAAGCGGCTCTGGAGTGCACGTGCACCCCAGAGCCGCACGCGCCGGGCGTGTCGGCGGGACGATGGCACTCATTGGGGCGCGAGTGGTGTCTGCGATGTCTCAGCGGGTAGGTCGGCGCCTAGAGACGCTCGATGACCATCGCCATACCCTGACCGCCACCGACGCACATCGTTTCCAAGCCGAACTGCCCGTCGTGGATGCGTAGTGCGTTCAGCAAGGTCGTGGTGATCCGAGCCCCCGTGGCCCCGAACGGGTGTCCCAGCGCAATCGCCCCTCCGTGCACGTTGAGCTTGTCTAGATCCATCGACAAGTCTTCGGCACTGGCCAGCACCTGCACAGCGAAGGCCTCGTTGATCTCGTAGAGGTCCATGTCCTTGATCGAGAGCCCAGCCCGCTGCAGCGCCAACTGCGAGGCGGCCACCGGCCCCAAGCCCATGATCTCGGGCGACAAGCCCGTGGCTGCGGTCGAGACGATCCGGGCCAGCGGCGTGAGCCCCAGTTCCTTGGCTCGTTCGTCACTCATCACTACTACCGCAGCAGCACCATCGTTGAGCGGGCAGCAGTTGCCGGCGGTGATGGTGCCCTCGGGACGGAAGACGGGGGCCAAGCTGGCGACCTTCTCGTACGTCACACCTGCCCGGGGGCCATCGTCGCGACTGACCACCGAGCCGTCGGCCAGCGTCACGGGTGCAATCTCTGCGTCGAAGATCCCGGCGACGATGGCGGCCTCGGCGCGGTTCTGACTGCGGACCCCCCATTCGTCCTGGCGCTGCCGGCTGATGCCGCGCCGGGTGACCACGTTCTCGGCGGTCTGCCCCATGGCCATGTAGGCGTCCGGTAACAGTTCATCGGCTCGTGGGTCGGTCCACGCTGCGTTGCTCTGGGCGGTCTCGACAGTCCGAGCAGCGGCGGTGGCGAAAACCGGGTTGTGGGATTGCTGCGCCGATCCGCCTGCTCCGGCGAAGTCGGCATACCGAGAGACGCACTCGACGCCAGCGCTGATGAACGCCGAGCCTTCCCCGGACCTAATCGCATGGAAGGCCATGGCCGTCGTTTGCACCGACGACGCGCAGAACCTGTTGACGGTGGTGCCGGGCAGCCCGTCCTGACCGAGCAGCACCGCCACGATCCTCGCCATGTTGCTGCCGTGCTCAAACGACGGCTCGGCGCACCCGAGATATAGGTCCTCGAACACCGAGGCGTCCACCCCGTCAAGGTCGGCCAACGCGGCTTGGATCGCCACGACGCTCAGGTCGTCGGGCCGCATCTGGGCCAGTGATCCTTTGAAGGCGCGCCCGATGGGGGTGCGTCGAGCGGCGACGATGACTGCTTCGGTCATGGGTATCCCTTGCTGAGTGCCGACAGAACGTGCTGCGAGTTGTGCACTTGAGTTTAGGGCTGGGGCTGAAGACATGCGTAGCGACCTGTAGCGCCCGTCGGCTTCTGGTCCGGGTTGTACGCCGTCACGTAGTGGTGCCACGATGGCAAAACACCCCCAGGCTCACGACGGCGTGAGCGCGACGAAGGAGTTCTAGTGCGTATTGGTGTACCCACCGAAGTCAAGAATCACGAATACCGTGTTGCACTGACCCCTGCGGGCGCGAACGAATTGGTGGCCCACGGGCATGAGGTCTTAGTGCAAGAGGGGGCAGGGTTGGGGTCCGCCATCGAGGATGCCGAGTTCGTGGAGGCCGGTGCCACGATCCTCCCTGACGCGGAGACCACCTGGGGTGAAGCCGAAATGGTGCTGAAGGTCAAGGAGCCCATCGCCAGCGAATACGGCCACCTGCGCTCGGACCTCACGCTCTTCACATACCTGCACTTGGCTGCTTCGCGGCCGTGCACCGACGCGCTGATCAACGCGGGCACCACCTCCATCGCTTACGAGACGGTGCAGTTGCCCAACCGAGGCCTGCCGCTGCTCTACCCGATGAGTGAAGTCGCCGGCTGTCTGGCACCACAGGCCGGTGCCCAAGCGATGATGCGGGTCAACGGCGGCCGAGGCTTGCTGATGGGTGGCGTTTCCGGTGTGGATCCGGCCAAGGTCGTTGTCCTGGGCGGTGGGGTGTCCGGCAGCCACGCCGCCACCATGGCGCTCGGCCTGTGGGCGGACGTCACGGTGCTGGACACCGACGTCGACAAGTTGCGTGTCCTGGATCGCCGCTGGAACGGTCGGATCAAGACGGTGACGTCCAACAAGTACGAACTCGAAGCTCACGTACTGCAGGCTGACATGGTCATTGGGGCCGTCCTCATCCCCGGCGCTAAGGCCCCTCGGTTGGTCACTAACGAGATGGTCTCGCGGATGAAGCCGGGCAGCGTATTGGTCGACATCGCCATTGATCAAGGCGGCTGCTTTGAGGATTCGCGTCCTACTACGCACGCTGACCCGATCTACGCCGTCCACAACTCGGTCTTCTACTGCGTGGCCAACATGCCCGGAGCCGTACCGCGCACCTCGACCTTCGCGTTGACTAACGTCACCCTGCCGTATGCCGTGGCGCTCGCAGACCACGGATGGGCCGGTGCGCTACGCCGCGACCCTGCACTGGCGCTCGGCCTGTCTACGGTCAACGGGCGAGTGACCAACGAGGGCGTGGCCTCAGCGCACGGAATGGAACTGCTGACCATCGAGGCTGCTCTAGTCAGCGCCTAGCGCTCAGCTCTCCGAAGCCTCCGCGTCCGGCACCTCGTCTAGATCAGGAGGGGCGTCGGCGGGGGCAGTTGACCCCAAAGCATCGGCATCGGCCTGGGCATCGGGGTCGACATCTGGGTCGGGGTCGGGGTCGGGGTCTGGGCCCGGCACGGTCGGTCTCTCCCGGCGAAGCAGTTTGGCCCATCGTCCGCGAGCGCTGCTGCCGCTGCCGTCCACGTCGGTGGCGCTCACCTCGCTACCGGGGTCGCTAACCGCACGCGCCGCTGCAGCGGGTAAGGGTTCGACCCATTCGCCGCGCCGGTAGTCGACGCTGCGGTCCGTGTCCGGAGTGAACTCGCCGAGGGCGTCGAGCACGCTGGGCAGCATGGCCGAGGCGGCCCGCGCGTAGCCGGCTGATGATGGATGGAACCGGTCGGCGCTGAACAGTTCGGGGGAGAGAAGAAAATCGGGGCCGATGAGGTCGCCAATGGACACGGTGCGCCCACCCGCCTCGACCACAGCAACCGTTTGGGCCGCCGCGAGGTCGCGGCTCCACTTCTGGGCGAACACTCGCAGGGGCTGCGGGACGGGCCGGATAGTTCCTAGGTCGGGACAGGTGCCCACGACCACCCTGACCCCGGCGATGCTCAGCGCGGTGACCGCTTGAGCGAGTTGACGCACCGCCACCTCAATGTCGATCCGGTCCTTGACGTCGTTGCTGCCGATCATGATGATCGCGACTTCAGCCTCTGGCATTGCCGCTAGGCCGAGCGCGACTTGGGTGAGGAGATCGGGGGAGGTGGCACCGCTTCGGGCGACGTTGCGCACGTGTACCGGGCGACCACTGAGCGCGGCAACGCCGATGGCAACCGTCGCACCCAGGGTGGTGCTGGAGTCATCGGCGCCGACGCCAGCTGCGGTGCTGTCGCCCAGCACCAATAGGTAGCGCGGGTCACCGCTGCCGGCCCCGTAGGTCCCGGTGTCGTCGTGGCTGATCCCGGGCCCGTCGCCGATGACCCGACGTGCCACCTCGGCTTCGGCCTTCAACACGGCGACCCCCAACAGCCCAGCCGCGGCCAATCCGCCACCGCCCACAGCAGCACGGGAGGCGATGGTGCGTGCCAGACCTGCTGTGACCATGCGGCTCACGCCCCGTGTCGTTGGTTGGATCAGCGGCGTCCGGCGCCAGCTGAGTGGTGGGCCCTAAGGATATCGAGGCCTTGCTGAATGCTCACAGTCGGAGACCACTGCAGCACCTGTTGCGTCGCTCGCTGATCAAACCAGTGCGCGGTCGCCATTTGGGAGGCGAGGAAGCGAGTCAGCGGTGGCTGGCTGATGGTCGGCACCCCAGGCACTCGATGGCTCAGCGCGGTCACACCCTCGATCAGCCCGCCGACACCCCAGGCCAGCGGGTAGGGCACGTGCAGGTGGGGCGGTGGTGCGCCACCGGCACGGCAGATGTCGGCCACGAGCTCACCGATGGGCCGCGGCTCGCCGTTAGTGACCACGAAGGCGTGACCACCAGCATCGTCGATCCTCAGCAGTGCGGCCACGATCGCGGCAGCCGCGTTGTCGACGTAGGTGGTGTCGACCAAGGCCGCTCCCGATCCGACGATGGCTAGTCGCCCAGCGTGTGCGCGGGCCACGATGCGTCCGACGAGTTGGGTGTCGCCAGGACCCCAGACCAAATGCGGCCGGATGGCGGTGACCTTGAGGTCACCGGTGTGCGCGGCCAGGGCGAGACGCTCGGCCATGGCCTTGGTACGCGCGTAGTGCCCGCGTACCGACGGGTCGGCAGGCGCAGCACCAACCCCGACGAGCGAATGGCCCCCGTGGGCGACCGACGGCGACGAGATGTGCACCAGGGCGCGGACCCCAGCGCCTCGAGCAGCCTTGACTACGTTGCGGGTGCCCTCAACGTTGGTCGAGGCAAAGTCCGCCCAGCGCCCGACGACATCGACCTTAGCCGCGAGGTGAATGATCGTCTCGACTCCGTCTACGGCCCTGCGCACGGCCTTGGGGTCGGTGATGTCGCCCAATGCTTCGGTATGCCGACCACCGGCCGTGCGTCGTTGCATCACCCGCACGTCGTGCCCGGAGGCGGCGAGCAGATCAGCCACCGCACCGCCGAGCATGCCGCTTGCCCCAGTGACCAGGACGCGCATCAGCGACTCCGGGTGGTGGGTTGGCGAGCAACTCGGGTGCCGCGAAGTCGCGCGGTCAGTGAGCTGACGAAGCCCTCGCTCGTGCCGTGCAGCACAGTGTCGGCCCACCGAGCCAAGCCGGTGCGGTCGACCTTGGAAGCGTGCCGGATGTCCACGGGCAGCCAATCTTTGACTAAGACGGCCGCGATCGGCACGCCAGCGGCTTCGCGCACCTGCGCAGCCAACTCAGGGTCGGCCAACGCAGAGTCGCGTCGCCCTATCCGCTGCGGCGGAACAATGATGGCGACCGCTTGGGCCGTCCCATCGGGGCCTACCCCGACCACCGCGACGTCATATACACCAGCGCCCGCCGCGATGCGATGCTCGACGGGGTAGGGGGCAAGCGGTCCGTCGCGGGTGTGGACGACGTGCACTCGGCGGCCGTGCACCCACAAAAGTCCTTGGCGATCTAACTCGCCCACGTCGCCGGTGCGATGCCAGCCCACCGGCCGTGCACTCGCCTGTTGGGCACCCCAAGCCTGGTGGTAACGCAACTTGAGGTGCGGCGCGCGGACGACGATTTCGCCGAGCACGCCAGGGGTGTCGGTGAGCTCGTCGTCGAGGGCGTGCACGGCTAGCGGAGCGATGCGGATCTGCACCCCTTCCAGAGCTGGGCCCACGCAGACACCACTGCCGTCCGTAGCGCTGCCTGAGGGCACGGTGGTCGGGTCGATGGAAGCGACCGGGAGCACCTCAGTCATGCCGTACGGCGTCTGGGTCTGCGCATGAGGCATAAGGGTTTTGACGTCGTGCAACAACGACGTCGGTACGGGGGCACCGGCCGACATCACCAGTCTCGGTGTGGCCAGCACATCGCGTTGCTGTGGGCTGAGGGCTTGGGCGGTGGCTACGACGTTGCGCAGCGCAGCCGGGGAGGCAAACACGGCAGTCGCGTTGACCGCCGCGACGGCATCGGCCAGGGCGGCGGCGGTCAGCGTGTGCGGGGCGGTCACGTCCATATCGGGCACGGCGCACGGCAGGCCAAGCGGTGGCCCGTACAACGCAAACGGAGCAAATGCCGCCACGAACCCTTCGCCGTCGACTAAGTCGAACGTGTCGCGCAACAACGTCATCTGCGCACGCAATTGACCCCGGGTGTAGACCGCGCCCTTGGGGGGGCCGGTTGCGCCGGAGGTAAACAGGATGGCCGCGAGCGCGGCATCGGCATCTGTATCGGATGCGTTCCTTTGGTCATCCGAGAGTTCTGGGTATGCCGCAGCTTCGGCCAGCGATTCGTACAGCGCATCGGGCTCGGCGCTGATCTGAACTCCGGGCACGCGGGTCGCTCGAGCCAGCGCCAACGCCTTGCGGATACCTACGACAAAATCTGGTGAGGCGCTGCGTAGGGCCGCCCCCAATCTGACCAAACCCAGCCCGGCGTCGGCCACGACAACGACCCCGCCAAGGCGCCATACGGCATACACCACGGTGTTGAGATCGATGCCAGGCGGGATGAGCACGGCCACGCGCTGTTCGCGGCGCACCCCGCGGGCGTGCAGAGCCCGCGCCATGGTGTCGACTCGTTCGCTGAGGTCTTCACGGGTGATCGCAGCGCCTTGACCGCCGAGCTCGACGATGGCCGCAGTCTTCGGATCGGTTGCGACAACCTCGAGCCGAGCCAGGGGGGCGGCCCGCTGCGTAGGCGGATCATCGGCGCGCACTCGTTCGTCGGACGAGGCCGGGAAGTGCTCGCCGATCCAGGACCAGATCACGCCCACGCCCTCGGGGTTGTCCTCCAACACCAGGTGCGACGCCCGAGGATAAACCTGCACGTCAGCGTGGGGGACCCGAGCGTGGATGTCATCGAGGTAGCGGCGCGAAAACACTGGGTCGTTGGTGCCCCAGACCAACAGGGTGGGCACGCCCACGTGGGTCAAACCCTCGGCGATGGCCTCCAACCGTGGGTAGGTGGGGTGGTCGTGCTCGAACGGGATGTCGGCCACGAAGTCTCGCACGGCACCTCGGCGAACAACCGATTCGTATGGCGCAGCGAAGGCCTTACGCACGTCTTTCGGCAGTGCTGGTCGGCTCAGGGCGGTGGTCGCGGCGACGAACGCCGGGGTGCGCGCGGTCAGCAGATCCAGGAACGGGCGCGCGCGGGTCGTGGTGATCGCCCACGGCTTGGGCTGATCGTCGCGCTGGTGCACTGCCGTGTTGGTCAAGACGAGGCCGACGACATCGTCGGGGTGGTCGAGTAGCCACCCCGTGGCAATCGGGCCGCCCCAGTCGTGGGCAAGGGCAATGATGGGGCCACGCAGTTCCATCGCGTCGGTCAGGCCGCCGAGATCCTCGATGCGCTGAGCCAACGAGCGCGGGGCGCTAAGCCGATCCGAGTAGCCCATGCCCAAGTGGTCCACAGCGACGACCCGCCACCCTGTCGGCGCTTGCTCAATGACTCGACGCCACAAGTACGACCACGTCGGGTTGCCGTGGACACACAAAACCGTGCCGACCAATGCTTCGCCACGCTCGACGAGGAGGGACCCGTTGTCCAGGACGTGCCATGAGCGGGTGATGCCCTCAGCGTCCGGCGCGTCGATCCGCCGCGACCAAGCCGGGTTCACGCCGGGCAGTCCGGCAGGGATCACCAGGCGAGTTCGAGGCAGGTCATGTTCAGACCCGAGCCGATGCCCATCATCAGCACCCGGTCGCCAGCTTCGAGGTTCTCCACTTCCTTGGCTAACGTAATAGCCACCGCAGCGGGGCCGACGTTGCCCAGCGTCGGGAAGGTAATCGGGATGCGGTCCTTCGGAAGCCCGAGTGCCTCAGCCGTTTTGGTCGTATGCACCTGGGAAACCTGATGCATGATGTAGCGGTCCATATCGGTCCACTCAAAGTCTTCTGCTGCGTCCGCCCACAGGTCGCTCGCGAGTTCTATGCCGGCCACGAGCAAACCGCTGGTGTCGGTGCGCATCGAATCGAAATCGCCGACGCACAGGTCGTGATGCTGAGTAGCAGCGCGGGAGGCGCCGCCAACGATGCGGTGCGCGCCGGGGTGCTCGCTGGCTCGGCCCAACACCATCGCCGCAGCGCCGGATCCCAAGGTCAAGGTGGCGAATTCGCGCTGAATGTCTTCAGCGGTCGCAGTCGGCGCGGATAACCGAGCCAGCGTCTTCTCCTGCGGCGTGCGCGAACCTTCGCCGTCAACGATCAGCGCGTAGTCGATCTGACCGGCGTCGATCATGGTGGCGGCAAGTTGCATGCCGTTGACGAAGCCGAGGCACGCGTTGGCGAGGTCGAAGTTCAGGCAACTAGACGGCAAACCGAGTTGGTGGTGGATGCCCACCGCGACCGAGGGCTCCAGGTGCTCGCGGCTCACTGACGTGTTGATCATCATCCCGATGCGCGCGGAGTCCACTCCTGACTCAGCGATGGCCTTGGCGCCCGCCTCGACGGCGCCGTCGACAAAACTGGTGCCCTCGGGCCACCAGCGGCGCTCCTTGATGCCCGCAAGCTGACCCAACATGCCGGGCCGTAGACCGTTGCGGGTGTAGGAGTCGCCGATGATCCGGTCGAACTCCTGTGATGTCATGACTACAGGTGCCTCGACTGACGTGATCGACAGCACAGCAGTGTTGTCATGCTTAAAGGTGATGTTGCCGCTCAAAAGAACCTCGATAAGTGTGCAGACGTCTAGGCAGAACCGAACTATGAGACCACAGCACGTTTCCGTATCAACAAATTCCCAGGGTGATGACTCAGTCTGGGGTTCTACCACAAGGACAGGAGCACATCATGGCACGAACTATCCGTAGTCGCTCGGGGGCAGCATTGGCCGGCGTGGTACTCGTAGGGGGTGTCAGCGCCTGCGGTGGTGAGGGGCAGGTCACCGACAGCGCCGCGGTCACGGATGCCGCGACTGCCTCGGATTCGGCTGCAGCCACCATGTCCGACGTTGATCCTGGTGCCGACGTCTCGGCTGACGAGCTGGTCCAACGGTTGAGTTCCCCCGGGGAAGAGGCGCTTAGCGCCTTCGACTTCTCGCTGAACTTTGCGGACGGGACCGAGGATCTGACCGCGACCGGGTCGGTCAATCTCGACCAGGCTGAGCCGGCGGCACAACTGCAGGTGAACGTGCCTCCGATGGGTTCCCTCGACGTCCGCTTCGTTGACAACACCGCATACATCAACATTCCCGAACTCACTCCAGAGGGCAAGTTCTTTGAGGTGCCAGCCGACGAACTAGGGCAGTTTGGGGTGTCCGACGTCACCGAGTCCCTGGACCTCAACCAACTCATGGACCAATGGCAGGCGGGTAAGCCCGACGTGACCTTCGTCGGGGCCGAAGAGGTCAACGGAGCGCAGACCGATCACTACGAGGTGACACTGGACCCGCAGGCGGCCCTTGACGCAGTGGGAGAAACTGCTCCATCGGACATGGATCTGTCGCAATCTTTGACCACGGACATCTGGGTCGGCGAAGACAACCACCTCGCCAAGATGACACTCGACATCGACGGGGCGTCTGCGACGGTGAACTTCGACAACTGGGGCAACGACGCGTCCATCGAAGCCCCAGCCGCCGCTGACGTCATGGAGTTCAACTTCTAAGCAACCTCGCTCGGTCGTTAGCCCTCTGGGTTGACGACCGAGGTCTGCGACGGAAGTTCATCCTGGCGGACGATACCGACGGGGCAGGTCAAGCCGTTGGGCCCGTGATTGCAATACCCACCCGGGTGCTTGTGCAAGTACTGCTGGTGCTCGGCCTCGGCGTAATAGAAATTTCCCACGGAATCGGCTGATGCCATCTGGGTGCTGATCGCGCCGTGGTGGTGCTGAGTCAGCACCTCCTGGAAGGCCTCGCGGGTGACGTGGGCGGCCTCTTCTTGCGCCTCCGTAGTCCAAAAGATCGCAGAACGGTACTGGGTGCCCACATCGTTGCCTTGACGGTTCGCGGTGGTGGGGTCGTGATTCTCCCAGAAGATTTTGAGCAGTTCCTGCGGCGAGACGAGCGTGGGGTCGTACACGATCTGCACCGCTTCGGTGTGCCCGCTGCGGCCCGTGCACACCTCGCGGTAGGTGGGATTGGGGATGTCGCCGCCCATGTAGCCCACGGCGGTGCTGAGCACCCCGGAGACCGACCAGTACATCCGCTCGGCACCCCAGAAGCAGCCCATCGCCACGTAGAGCACCTGTGAACCTTCGGGCCAGGGGCCCTGCAGGGGACCGGGAAGCACCTCGTGGTGAGTGGGGATGCCAGGGAGCGCGGAGTCTCGGCCGGTCGGGGGAGTGGAAGTAAAGAAGCCCATGAAGGCAACAACACGACCCCAGGGCGCGGCATTCCTGCGCCTCGAGGTTCTCGCGACGGGTTAGCGTGCTCCCATGCACGCAATCTGGCACACCGCGACGCTCGCGACGCTCACCGCACCAGCAGATGAGCAATCGTGGTCGCTGACCCAATTCTTAGTGTGGTTCGGCCCTCCGGCCCTCCTCGTGGTCGTCGGTTTCGTGATCTTCTTCGGCGCTCGCACGCAACGTCGCGTCATCCTGGACGACGCGCGACAGCGCGGCGGCTTCGGAGGCGAACCGGGCACGACCGACGTAGGCAGCGCAGAGGGGTTCGGTCTTGACGAAGCCCGTGAGCAAGTCCGAGTCGCCACGGGCAGGGTGCTCGCCGGTCTAATCATGATGCTCGCCGGTGTCCTCGTGCTGCTCGGCCTCTCGTTCTGGAGGATTTTCGGCTGAACCTTTTGTGCCTCGACGTCGGCTCGACCTTCACCAAGGCGGTCCTCGTCAACGAAGCGTCCGGTGCCTTAATGGACTCGGCCAGCGTCCCGACGACCTCGTCCACCGACGTGTGGGACGGGGTCGTTGCGGTGCGCGAAGCGCTCGCTGCCCGGACCCAGGACGTGCCCCATCTTGGCGATCGCGACCGGGTCTGGATTTGCTCGAGTGCTGGCGGGGGGCTGCGCCTGGCGGTCGTCGGTTTTGAGCGAGAGGTTAGCGCAGTCGCCGGTCGCCTCGTCGCCCTCAGTGCGGGCGCAAGCGTCGTGCACGTCACGGCGGGCGGCGTCGATGATGATGACCTACGTGATCTGCGGGCGGCCGCGCCCGACCTGATTTTGCTCGTCGGCGGGACCGACGGTGGCAACGCTGAGGTAGCGACGCGCAACGCGTCGGCGTTGGCGCGTGCAGCATGGCCGGTGCCGGTACCGGTGGTGTTGGCCTGCAACGTCGAGGCTCAAGACGAGTCGAGCCGGTTGCTGTTGGCCGCTGGAATCGCGGTCGAACGCGCCGAAAACGTGCTGCCGCGCATTGGCTCCCTCGAGCCGGCGAGCGCTCGCGCGGCCATCCGGAGTGCGTTCTTGGCTCACGTGATCGGCGGCAAGGGGTTGTCCAAAGGGCCAGATTTTGCGGATTCGGTGCGCGCCGCGACCCCCGATGCCATGCTGGATGGTGTCCAGATGGTGCGTCAGGTCAGTGACCACGACGTGATGGTCATTGACGTCGGCGGGGCGACGACAGACGTCTACTCAGCGGTGCAGCCGCAGGGCGAAGACGCGACGTTAGCCAAGGACGTCGTCGGAACGCTGTGGACTGCGCGCACTGTGGAGGGCGATGTGGGGATGCGGCATAGTGCGGCCACCGTGCTCGAGGCGGGGGAGCGCGAAGGGTTACCCGGTCCACGAGATGTCGACGTGCAGGCCTGGGTGAGGGCGGTGTCTGCGGAACCCGCAAGGGTGGCTCAGACTGCCGACGAACGTGCGTGGGACCGCCAGCTGGCCACCATGGCGGCAATCGTCGCCACGCGTCGACACGCTCGACCTCCCCACCCCAGCGCTTTGCCGCGTGGGTTGGCGGAGGTGGGCGTCGTCATCGGCTCAGGCGGGGTCTTGAGGTATGCCGACGCGGGCGATGCGGCGGACGTGCTGCACAGTGTGACCCACGATGTCGCCGGCGGCTGGAACCCTCCACAGCATGCCAAGGTCACCGTTGATGTTCCCTACTTGCTGTGCTCGGTAGGACTACTGGCCCGTGACCGACCGAGCACCGCAGCCGCCTTAGCGGCCACGGTGCTCGGCATGAGTCAGGGGCTATGAGTTGCGCTTAGGGGCGGTACGCCTCTGCGCTGACGATCTTGACGTCGATCGACTTGCCGTTCGGTGCCTCGTAAGAGACGTTCTCACCGGCAAGGCGTCCTAGGATGGCCGCGCCGAGCGGGGACCGCTCGCTGTAGACGTCGATACTGTCGCCGCCGTGCGTGATCTCGCGGCTGCCGATCAAGAATTTCTCGGTGTCCCCGAACATTTCAACGGTCACCACGGTGCCGGGCCGAATGGGGCCCTCTCCGGTGGGGGTCTTGCCGACACTCGAATTGTCGAGCAGATGCTGCAACTGCCGAATCCGGGCCTCCATCTTGCCCTGCTCTTCTTTGGCAGCGTGATAGCCGCCATTCTCCTTGAGGTCGCCTTCTTCACGGGCCGCCTCAATGCGCTTGGCGATGTCGCTGCGCCCAGGACCTGACAGGTTTTTCAACTCGGCCTGCAGGCGGTCGTAGGCCTCTTGGGTCAAAAAACTTGACGTGGTGGTCTCGGTCACGATGCTCACTCCTTGGTCTGGACATACACAAAGTCCGGGCGGATGACCGTGGATGGGTCATGGTGAGGTGCCCGGACAAGAATGATCACTTTACCAAGTGAGGTCGATGAGGGCGAACGATGAATATCTATGTGCCGCGATTGCGTCGCGGCAGAGCGAGCGATTAGGGGGTCGTCGCGACGTACTCGCAGCGATCGACGTACCCGGTTACGGCGGGGCCCGCCGTTTGCACGGGGGCGATCTGACGGGATGGGGATGCGTCGCTTGGCTCCACCACGGTGGTTGCCCGGCCGACCACGAAGTGACTCTCGTCTTGAGCTTCAAGCACGCATTCCACAGCCCGCGAGGCGTCGCGATAAATGTCGAATCTAACGTTGACCTCGGCGTCGGAGACCACGTCGAAACCTGAGTTGACCCACTCGACCTTGCCCGATCCTGAGGCAACCCCGAACCAGATCGCAATAGCGGTCATTAGGGCGACCCCGACGGTGCCGATCACCCACCAGCGGCGCGTGCTTGGCCGTGTGCTGGGTGCGGTCATCTCGGTGGTGCCGTCTCGGTAGGGGCCAAGGTGTCGATGCTCCGATGGGTGAGGCGGGGACCTCAGATGAGAGGATGAACTCTATTATCCAGCACGGCAATGTGAGGAGCACAGGTGGATCAGGGCCTGAGGCTGATGGCTATCCACGCCCACCCGGACGACGAGTCGTCCAAGGGAGCGGCGACATCGGCGAAGTACGTCAATCAAGGGGTGCGGGTGCGAGTGGTGTCCTGCACAGGTGGCGAGCGCGGCGACATCCTGAACCCCAAACTAGCCGATGACGCGGAAATCATCCGCGATGTTGCGCAGGTGCGACGCAACGAGATGGCGGCAGCTGCTTCGGCGTTGGGCGTTGAGCACACGTGGCTGGGCTTTGTGGATTCCGGCCTCCCCGAGGGTGACCCGCTTCCCCCGCTACCGCCCGGCTGCTTCGCGCTAGAGCCGATTGATGAGACGTGCGAGGCGCTAGTGCGCGTCATCCGAGAGTTTCGACCGCACGTGATCACCACTTACGACGAAAACGGGGGGTATCCCCACCCGGATCACGTGATGACCCACACCGTGAGCATGGCGGCCTTTCAGGCGGCTGGCGACCCGTCGGCATACCCGCACGCTGGGCCGCCGTGGCAGCCGCAGAAGGTGTACTACACGATGTTCTCGCCGAAACGTCTGGTCAATCTGCACCAGGCGATGCTCGATGAGGGGTTGGAGTCGCCATTCGCCGACTGGATCGAGCGGATGGGGCAGCGGCCCGAGCGAGCCATCCACACCCACGTCCCGTGTGCTGACCACTTCGAGGCTCGCGACGCAGCGCTCTTGGCGCACGCCACCCAAGTCGACCCTGACGGCATGTGGTTTGCCATCCCGATGGATCTGCAACGCCGGGTGCACCCCACCGAAGACTTCGAGCTGGCGACCTCTTTGGTGGACGTCGAATTCCCCGAAGACGACCTCTTTGCCGGCTTGCCCGTGCTCGCTGAGTTGGAGGCATTGTGCCTCGCGGTCCCCGAGCGAGCCGGCGACGGAACCGTATTGACGGCATACACCGCGCCTTTGTCAGAACCCGAGCAGCCGATCACCGCCGCCGCCGGAGACGAGGATGAAGACGTGCGGGCGCGTGAGGGCCATTCCGATGGCGAAGAGGTGGACCAAGCTTCATGAACGTCAGCAGCGTTGAAATCACCGCAGGTCTTGGCGGGTTCCTGGTTCTTTTCGGTATGGCCCTTGTGGTGTGGTTCTTGGGGCGTGACCTCAGTCGTCGGTTGCGCGGGATGAGGCAACGCGAAGAAGTGCGAGTCAGGGAAGCGAAGCATGCCGCTGACGGGGCTCCGGCTTCGAAAGAATCCGCGTCCACTGGCGACGAGCCACCAGTGGACGAGGCGGTTAAGCCACCCCGGGAATAGCGCCGTAGACCGCCAACGAGACTGCGATGTAGTGCGTAGTGAACGCGGCAATGGTGAACGCGTGGAAGATCTCGTGGAATCCGAACCAGGCTGGCGAGGGATTGGGACGCTTCAGCCCGTAGACGACCGCTCCCAGGGTGTACAGCACCCCCCCCGTGGCGATGAGCGAAACCACCGCAGCACCCCCGGCCTCGTAGAACGGCACGATGTAGAAGACGGAGACCCACCCCAGGGCAACGTAAACCGGGGTGTAAAGCCATCGCGGTGCACCCACCCAAAACACCCTGAATAGTATGCCGGCGATAGCCCCGGACCAGACGATCAGTAAAAGAGTTTGGGCTGAGTCGGGGGGCAAAAGCATGAGCGCCAGCGGGGTATAACTGCCAGCAATGATCAAGAAGATGTTGGCGTGGTCCATCCGCCTCAGGAGTTTGCTCGTGGCTGGGGCCCAGTGACCTCGGTGATAGGTGGCCGAAGTCGCAAAGAGCATGACGGCCGAAAAGCCGAAGACCAGTGAGGAAACCCGCCCTAGCGTGGTAGGTGCCAGCACGATCAACACAATGGAAGCCGCGAGCGCTAGCGGGGCCATACCCAAGTGCAACCACCCGCGAAGTCTGGGTTTGATGGTGGCCGCAACGTCCTTCGCGACGTGAGATACGTCATCTTTGAGATCGTGTGCTGCCCCGGCGATCCCCGAGTCGCTGGCGTTGGTGTCGGGGCGACGGGTCATAGCGGTCACGCTAACCTAAGCAACCGTAAGTAACCATCAGGTATCTCACAGGCTCCGATCGCCGCCCGGATCGGGGACGCATAGGTGTGCTGGGCCCACAACCGCAGGCTGCGATGACACGTCTTGAGGTTGCGCTGACGCCGAGGTTGGGCGAGTAGGTTGACCTTCATGGCCACCCTGCGCGATCTCATCTACCGGGCCTATAACAAGTCACTGACCAAGCGCTTGCCTTCGGCGGGCGTGCCTCGTCACGTCGGTGTGATGCTGGACGGTAATCGGCGTTGGGCCAAAATGCGGGGGGCCGCAACGACCGACGGGCACAAAGCCGGCGCCGAAAACATCAAGCCGCTGCTGGGTTGGTGCGAAGAATCGGGTGTCGAGGTGGTCACCCTGTGGCTCCTGTCGACCGACAACCTCAAGCGCGAGCCGGCCGAGCTCGAGCCATTGCTCCAGATCATCTCTGACGTCGTCTCGGACTTGGCCGCCACCGGCCGGTGGCGGTTGCACGTCGTCGGTGCCCGCCATCTGTTGCCCGAAGAGACTCGAACCGAACTCGACACGTCGGCAGCCTCTACTCAAGACCTTTCGGGGATGCTGGTGAACGTGGCGATCGGCTACGGCGGTCGCCAAGAGATCGCGGATGCCGTGCGGTCGCTGCTCAGCAAACATGCCCGCCTTGGGACCTCGTTGGAAGAACTTTCGGCGACGCTGGAAATCGACCACATCGCGGAGCACCTCTACACCAAAGGCCAACCCGATCCCGACCTCGTGATTCGGACCAGTGGCGAGCAACGACTCGGCGGCTTCTTACTCTGGCAGAGCGCGCACAGCGAGTTCTACTTCTGCGAAGCATTCTGGCCAGACTTCCGCAAGGTAGATTTCTTGCGTGCCTTGCGGGCTTACGCCGAGCGTGAGCGGCGCTACGGTTCCTAGGGTCGCCGCTTGTGCAGGAACGACCCGTGTGACGTTGCGCACGATCACCCGCACAGGCTTGCCCCGGGTGCGGTGCGGGTGGCAAGGTAAAAACTTAGTCACAGAATGGTAACGCTCGCGTTGACACGGTCCGCGAACACCTTCTGCCCGTGCTGCTTCAATTTGGAGGTCATGATGGTCAACGAGTCACGCACTGAAAACGTTTTCAACAACGTGGACACCAACCCACCCCAGACCGACAAATCAGGTCAGGCCGACACGGTGACCTTCGACCGTGCGGAGTCTGGTCGTCATCGCGGCACCCGGGTCGCTAAGCACCCGGCAACACTGGTTACCGCCGCTATCGCAGTTGGTTCGGTGGCCCTGGCCGGCTTTGCCATGCACGACCCGCAGGGAAGCGCGGCGGAGCAATTGCAGGCAAACCTCGACAACTCCGTTCCGCTCATCGCCGACTCCGCTGCCAAGGCAGTTCAAGAACAGTCCCCTCTGGCCGATGTGGCCCAAACCTCGCTCGTCATCGACGACCTGATGGTGGGGGCGTCCTCGGTGCAGGCCTCGTACGAAGAGGGTGAAACAGGCGGCAAGATGATTGCGGCGGAGAGCGACAAGTTGGTCGCCGAAAAGAAGGCCGAAGCCGACGTAGAGGCCCAAGTCCAAGCCCAGGCCGACGTTGAGGCCCAAGCCCAGGCCGACGTTGAGGCCCAAGCCCAAGCCCAGGCCGACGTTGAGGCCCAAGCCGAAGCGGAAGCCCAAGCCCAGGGGGAGGCCCTCGCCGAGCGCGAAACCAGTGGCGACAGGGCGGCTTCGCGCTCACAGAGGCGAGAGAGCAGTGAGCCGTCCTCCTCGTCGAGCGATTCAGAAAGTTCGTCGGACTCCTTTAGTGGTGCTGAGTCGTCCGAGTCCGAGTCCGAGTCCGAACCTGAGCCCGAGGCCCAGCTCGAGCCTGCGGTGGCCCCGGCTCCCTCCGGCAGCGTCAAGTCGATTGCTCGCTCCATGATGGGAAGTTACGGCTGGAGCGGTGAGCAGTTCGGTTGCCTCGAGTCTCTCTGGGCCAAGGAGAGCGGTTGGAACCCCTCGGCCTCGAACCCGTCGTCTGGTGCCTACGGGATCCCGCAGTCGCTCCCCGGCTCCAAGATGGCCTCGGCCGGATCGGACTGGCAGACAAACCCGGCAACGCAGATCAAGTGGGGCCTGGGTTACATCGACGGGCGCTACGGCAGCCCGTGTGGCGCCTGGTCGCACAGCCAAGCCAACAACTGGTACTGAGCCACAACTCTTCAATCCTTTCGAGACCCCCCGGTGACCGCTCACCGGGGGGTCTTGACGTCTGATCTGACGAACCGGCAGCGATGCCGTCCGTGATGCATCGGCGAGGCCTCGTTGCACGTTGATCTGTCGGCGTTGAGACTAGGCGCATGACGTCAAAAGCAGAGGAGAAGGCCGAGCAGGCCAGCGACCATCCGGCATTGGAGAAGGCGGCGCGGGCGGGATACGCGATGAATGGCCTCCTGCACCTGGTGATCGCCGGGATCCTGGTGCAAATCGCGTTCGGTTCCGGGGGGCAGGCCAGCTCATCGGGGGCATTGGCGCAGATCGCGCAGGTGCCACTCGGCCAGGTGCTGCTATGGATCGGAGCCGTCGGGTATACCGGGTTGGCGCTATGGCAACTGTTGCAGGGTGTCGTTGGTCCGCACGAGGAGGGCAAGTCCGGCTGGGCGGATCGCGTCAAGGAGCTGGGTAAGGGCGCCACCTACGCCGTCCTGGCCTTCACGACATACAAATTTGCCACTGGTGGGGGCTCCAGCGGTGGCGGCAAGGCCGGCGACTTCACCCGTACCGTGATGCAGGCCCCGGCGGGAAAGGCGCTGATTTTCGTCATCGGGGTCGGCGTGTTCGCGGTGGGTTGTTATCACGTCTACAAGGGGGCGACCAAGAAGTTTACGGAGGACCTCGAGAGCAACGAGAGCGGTGACCTCGGCAGGGCGGTCATTGTCTCCGGCATGGTCGGCTATATCGGCAAGGGAATCGCCCTCGGCGCCATTGGCGCGCTGTTTGTACTGGCCGCTTGGACCACCGACCCGGAACAGGCCAAGGGGATGGACGGCGCTCTCAGGACGTTAGCCGGCAACACCGGTGGTACGGCGGTGCTGCTGGCTATTGCCGTCGGCTTCCTGGGCTTTGGGCTCTACTCCTTCGCGCGGGCCAAGCACGCCGACCTCTGAGTTCGAGTTCGCGGGCCGAGCGCCGCGCGGGAAGGCTCAGCCTTGCTCGTGGGGGTGCGCCATGCCGAGCAGGTCGAGGGCTTGGTCAAGTTGGGCCTCGGTGAGATCCCCACGTTCGACGTGGCCGCGCTCGATCACTACTTCGCGGATGGTCTGCTTCTGCGCCAGCGATTGCTTGGCCACCTTCGCGGAGTTTTCGTAGCCGATCCAGGCGTTTAACGGCGTCACGATCGAAGAGGAGCTTTGCGCCATTTCCGCGCATCGCTGCTCATCGGCCTCGATGCCGTCGATGACCGAGTCGGCCAAAACCCGGGACGTGCTGGACAGCAGGGTGAGTGATTCGACGACGCAGGCCCCCATCACCGGGAGCATCACATTCAGTTCGAAAGTGCCCGAGGCTCCAGCCACGGTCATCGTCGTGTCGTTGCCCATCACCCGGGCGCAGGCCATGAGGGTTGCTTCGGGGATGACGGGGTTGACCTTGCCGGGCATGATGCTGGACCCTGGCTGGAGGTCCGGAAGACGGATTTCGCTGAGCCCGGCGCGCGGCCCGGAGCCCATCCAGCGCAGATCGTTGCAGATCTTGGTGAGCGAGACGGCGACCACCTTGGCAGCCGCGGAGACCTCGACCAACGCATCCTGAGCCGACTGGGCCTCGAAGTGATCTACTGCCTCGCGGATCGGCATACCGATCTGCTCGGAGACCAGCGCGAGGACGCGCCCGGCAAACTCTGGATGAGCGTTCAGTCCGGTGCCGGCGGCCGTCCCACCGAGCGGCACTTCGCTGGCGTGTTCGGATGCCGCCGCGATCCGCTCGCGTCCTAGCTCGATCTGGCGGGCGTAACCCGCAAACTCTTGGCCCAGCGTGACCGGCACCGCGTCCATCAGATGCGTACGACCGGCTTTGACGACATCCGCGAACTCGCGCGATTTGGCGACCAGTGCCGCGTGAAGGTGGGCCAACGCCGGGTCGAGGGTGTCGCGGCTCAGCTGGACGGCGACCACACGTAAGGCGGTAGGGAAGGTGTCGTTGCTGGATTGTCCGGCGTTGACGTGGTCGTTGGGATGGATCGCCAGACCGGAGTTGGTGCTGGCCAAGCGAGCGATGACTTCGTTGACGTTCATATTGGTCGAGGTCCCAGAGCCCGTTTGGTAGAGGTCGATGGGAAAGTGATCGTCGTGTTCGCCCTGCTCGACGTCAGTGGCGGCCACGCCGATGGCGGCGGCGATGTCCTGCTCGATCACACCGAGCTCGGCGTTGACCTGCGCGGCCACACCCTTGATCCGGGCGAGCGCGTGCACGATCGCTAGGGGCACCCCATGGCCCGAGATGGGGAAGTTCTGGACGGCCCGTGCCGTCTGTGCGCCATACAGCGCGTCGACGGGCACCTGTACCTCGCCCATTGAGTCGTGCTCGGTGCGCGTTTCTCCGGTATGGCGATCCGTGGCCTGTGCTGACTTCATACCCTCATTTCTACAGCACCATCGCCCCGGTGACAGGTCGTGCGGCCTGGAGGTAAAGGTGTAGAGGTAGAGGGTGGTCGGGTTACAGGCGGCGCAAACGGACCCGGCGCACCGAGTGGTCGTCGCCCTTGGAGAGGACAAGGGTGGCCAGGCTGCGGGTCGGCTGGATGTTCTCTCGCAAGTTCGGCGCGTTGATGGCTTCCCAAATGTTGTCGGCCAGATCGCGGGCTGCGTCATCGGACAGGCTGGCGTATCGGTGGAAGTGGGACTCGGGCTGCGCGAACGCAGTTTCTCGCAGTCGAAGGAATCGTCGCGTGAACCACTCTTTGATGTCGTCCACGTGCGCATCGACATACACCGAGAAGTCGAAAAAGTCGCTGACGGCGACGGCGCTGCGCCCGGCGACCGCAGGGCGTGGGCGCTGCAACACGTTGAGGCCTTCGACGATGAGCACGTCGGGGCGGCGCACCACGATCTGCTCGTCGGGGATGATGTCGTAGGTGAGGTGTGAGTAGACCGGCGCTGGCACCTCTGCCTTTCCGGCCTTGACTTCGGCGACGAAGCGCAGCAGCGCTCGCTGGTCGTAGGCCTCGGGAAAGCCCTTCCGGGTCATCAGGTTTCGCTCGGTGAGCACCGCGTTCGGAAACAGGAAGCCGTCGGTGGTGACCAGCTCGACGGAGGGGTTGGAGTCCCACCGGGAGATCAACTCTTTGAGGATGCGCGCGGTAGTGGATTTGCCGACTGCTACCGACCCGGCGACCCCGATAACGAACGGCGTCCGCGCCTTGCTCTCTCCAAGGAAGTCGGTCGTGACGTGATGCAAGTCGGTGGTGGCTTGATCGTAGAACGCCAAGAGCCGCGATAGCGGCAGGTAGACCTGTTCGATCTCTTTGAGGTCGAGACGATCCTCCAAACCTTCCAGTCGTGAGACGTCGGCAGCAGTGAGCTCCATCGGGTATTGCTCACGCAGCCGCGCCCACGCAGCACGGTCCAACTCGACATACGGCGAGGGCAAGGCCTGTGGCGTCGTTGGCATGTCGTTATTGTGCCCGTGCGACCCCCTTTTACAGATTAAGGTGGCCGGATGTGTGGAATCGTTGGCTATGTCGGACCTGGTGCAAGCGCTAAGGCCCTCAGCGTGGTGATGGAGGGGCTGGGGCGGATGGAGTACCGGGGGTATGACTCTGCCGGGGTGGCGCTGGTCGCCGACGGACAGGTGCTCGTGCGCAAAAGGGCAGGCAAATTAGCCAACCTGAAGTCGGCCCTGGCCGACCAAGACATGCCCGAGGTCGCCACCGGCATCGGGCACACCCGCTGGGCCACTCACGGGGGCCCGACCGACGCCAACGCTCACCCGCAGCGCGGCGGCTCTGACGGCAAACTTGCCCTGGTCCACAACGGCATCATCGAAAACTTCCACGGCTTGCATACCGCCTTGGCCGCAGACGGCGTCGAGTTCACGTCCGAGACCGACACTGAGGTGGTTGCGCACCTGCTGGCTCGTGCCTACGACGTCGAGGGTGACCTGACCGAAGCCATGCGCTCGGTCGTCAACGAGCTCAACGGTGCCTTCACTCTGCTCGTCGTGCACGCAGACTCGCCCGACACCATCGTCGCGGCTCGGCGCAACTCGCCGCTGGTGGTGGGCCTCGGTGAGGGTGAGAACTTCCTCGGCTCCGACGTCGCTGCGTTCATCGGCCACACCCGACGGGCGCTCGAGTTGGGTCAGGACCAGATCGTCACGATCACCGCTGACGCCTACGCGGTTATTGACTTTGACGGCACACCCAGTGATGGCAAAGCCTACGAGGTCACCTGGGACGCCGCCGCAGCCGAGAAGGGTGGCTACGACACGTTCATGGAGAAGGAAATCCACGACCAGCCCAAGGCCGTCCGCGACACCCTGTTCGGTCGCACGGACGAGAACGGCAAGTTGGTGCTCGATGAGGTCAGCATCTCCGAGGAAGAACTGGCCCAGGTCAACAAGATCGTTATGGTGGCGTGTGGTACTGCGGCGTATGCCGGAATGGTCGCCAAGTACGCCATCGAGCGGTGGACGCGAATCCCCGTGGAAGTTGAACTCGCACACGAATTTAGATACCGCGACCCGGTCATCGACGAGCGGACGTTGGTCGTGTCGATCTCCCAGTCCGGCGAGACCATGGACACCCTCATGGCGGTGCGGCACGCGATTAAACTGGGCGCCAAGACGGTGTCGATCTGCAACACCCACGGCTCGACCATCCCGCGCGAGTCCGACGCAGTTCTCTACACCCACGCCGGCCCAGAGATCGCCGTGGCCTCCACGAAGGCGTTCTTGGCGCAGATCACCGCGAGCTACGTCCTGGGCCTCTACCTGACGCAATTGCGCGGCGAGTCCTACGGCCGAGCTGCTGCTGACGTGATGCGCGACTTGCACGAGATCCCCGACAAGATCCAGACGGTCCTCGACAGCATGGACCGCGTCCACGAGATCGCCCACTTCATGGCCGACAGCCGCGCGGTGCTCTTCTTGGGCCGTCACGTCGGCTTCCCGGTCGCGATGGAAGGTGCCCTGAAGCTCAAGGAGTTGGCCTATATCCACGCTGAAGGCTTCGCTGCTGGTGAGCTCAAGCACGGCCCCATTGCGTTGATTGAGCCCGGTCAGCCCGTCTTCATCGTGGTGCCCTCGCCGAACGCCGAGCATGGGCTTCACGGCAAGGTGGTCTCGAACATTCAGGAGATCCGCGCACGTGGTGCACGCACCCTGGTCATCGCCGAAGAGGGCGATGAAGATGTCGTACCGTTCGCCGATGAGGTTATCCGCGTGCCGAAGTCGCCTGCCTTGCTTGCCCCGTTGCTGACGGTGGTGCCGCTGCAGGTCTTCGCGCTGTACCTCTCGAGCGCTAAGGGTCTCGACGTCGACCAGCCGCGCAACCTTGCCAAGTCAGTCACGGTCGAGTGAGCCGGTCACACCTGTGATCATCGGAGTGGGGATCGACGTGGTCGACATCGCCCGCTTTGGGCAGCGGCTCGAGCGCACCCCACGCCTGATGGAGCGGCTTTTCACCGAGTCCGAGCGGGAATTGCGGCTGGCATCTTTGGCGGCGCGATTCGCCGCCAAAGAAGCGTTGGCGAAAGCCCTCGGTGCCCCCGTGGGGCTTCAGTGGGCCCACGCCACCGTAGTGCGCCACGACAACGGGCGACCGGAGTTGAAGATCAGCGGCACTGTCGAAGCCCGCGCACAGGCGTTGGGCATCACGTCGCTGCACGTCTCGCTGTCCCACGACGCCGGGATCGCCTCGGCTGTCGTTATCGCCGAAGGGTAGGTCCGCTGTGGCCCTCGATATGAATGATGCGATGTCCGGCGAGCGACGATGATCCGGGCGTATGCCGTCACGGACATCCGGGCGGCCGAGGCCACGCTGATGGAGAGCCTGCAGAGGGGCGAGTTGATGCTTCGAGCGGCCCGGGGTTTGGCCGATGTCGTGCGGGCACGGGCCAACCAGTTCGACGCAACCTCTGTGGTGGTGCTGGTCGGGCCCGGCAACAACGGCGGCGACGGTTTGTTTGCGGCCGCCGATTTAGCTGCTGATCATCGAGTCCACATCGTGCACGTGGGGGAGGCGTTGCACCCCGACGGACGCAAAGCGGTGGAGGCTGCGCACCTTCGGTTGTTGGGCGTCGAGCGCTCCAACCCGACCATTCCGGACGACGTCGTGGCCGTTATGGGGGGCGCTCACATCGTGGTCGACGCGCTGATCGGGATCGGTGGACGGGCGGGCCTGTCCGGCGGGATGGCCGCGCTGGTGGAACTGATCGCCGACGACAGTTATGTCGTCGCCGTCGATATGCCGAGCGGTGTCGACCCCAGCGGCCACCGCATCGGAGGCGGGGCGGTGTTTGCCGACGAGACGGTCACCTTCGGGGCACCCAAGCCGGTGCATGTGCTGCCTAACACCGAGCCAGCAGTCGGCGTGCTGACCATCATCGATATCGGCCTGTCGTTGGAGATGGACCCTGCCGTCGAGTTGATGGAGCACGACGACGTCTCCCAGTTGTGGCCCGTTCCTACCGGACGCGATCACAAGTATTCACGCGGGGTCGTGGGGATCGTCGCCGGAAGCGAGTCGTTCCCCGGGGCCGCAATCTTGGCTGTCACTGCGGCGGTCGAGTCGGGCGCGGGCATGGTCCGCTACGTCGGGCCAGAATCGGCCACCCATCTGGTCGTGCAGGCTGTGCCCGAGTCTGTCCCTGCTTCGGGTCGAGTCCAGTCCTGGGTGCTGGGGCCAGGGGTGGACCCTGACACGGAAGACGATGAGTCGCGCAAGCAGATTGAGCGCATCACTGCGGCCATCGAATCGGACGATCCGTGTGTGATCGATGCCGGCGCGCTGGCCCTCTTCGACTATCCGCGGGCAGCGCCGACACTGCTGACCCCGCATGCGGGTGAATTAGCCCGGTTGTTGAGCGCGTGGCCAGGCCATCAAGAGGTGACCCGCGAGCAGGTTGAGGCCGACCCGGTGGCGTGGGCGCAGGCCGCTGCGCACGAAACCAGCGCCACCGTGCTGCTCAAGGGTGCGACGACCGTGATCGCTGACCCGGGGCCCAACGTACCCGTCAGAGTTTCCTCCGCTGCTCCACCGTGGCTGGCCACGGCTGGTGCCGGAGATGTGCTGGCGGGATTGTGCGGCACGCTGCTGGCTGCAGGGCTTTCACCCCGCGACGTTGGATCCCTCGCAGCGCTGGTGCACGGGGTTGCTGCTCACGAAAGCAACGCAGGGGGGCCGATCCGGGCGCTTCGGGTGGCGCACCGCATACCCAAGACCGTTGCCCGGTTGCTGCAGCGGAACTGACCTCATACTGGAGGTGCCTCCCAGTTGTTTCGTCACCGGTCGTGCGCTGCGCTTCGGGTCTGGTGCTGCCTTGCAAGGCAGCACCAGACGGACTAGGCAGCGCACGGTCACGGCCGAGACCTGGCTTAGCGGCCGCGGTTCAGGGCACTGGTGATGCCGCGCAGTGAAGCCGTCACGATGTTGGCATCGATGCCGACGCCCCACCGGACTTCACCGTCGATCGCACACTCGACGTATGCCGCAGCCACAGCATCGTCGCCCGAGGACAGGGCGTGCTCGGCGTAGTCCAACACGCGCACGTCGTGGCCAATCGTCGACAGTGCCGCCACAAAGGCGTTGATGGGGCCGTTCCCGATGCCTTCGATGACCTGCTCGACCCCAGCCGCGACGACGGTCGCCGAGATGACGTCCTTGCCGTTCTCGGCGGTGCGGGTGTCGACCTTGCGCAGCAGCACCGGCGAGGTCGGGACGATGTACTCGTTCTCGAAGGCTGCCCAGATGGCCGCCGCCGACATTTCGCCGCCCGAACTCTCGGCGTAGTGCTGCACGACCCGGCTGAACTCGATCTGCAACCGGCGTGGCAGGTCGAGGTGGTGCTCGGTGCGCATGATGTAGGCCACGCCGCCCTTGCCCGACTGGCTATTGACCCGGATCACGGCCTCATAGGAGCGGCCCACGTCCTTGGGGTCGATGGGCAGGTAGGGCACCGCCCACGCGTACTCCTCGATGGGCACTCCGGCTGCGTCAGCCTCGACCTGCAATGCGTCGAGGCCCTTCTTAATCGCATCCTGGTGCGAGCCCGAGAAGGCGGTGAAGACCAGGTCGCCGCCGTAGGGATGGCGCTCAGCAACCGGCATCTGGTTGCAGTGCTCGACGGTGCGGCGAATATCGTCAATGTCGGAGAAGTCGATCTGCGGATCGATGCCGGCCGAGAACAGGTTCATCCCCAAGGTCACCAAACACACGTTGCCGGTGCGCTCCCCGTTGCCGAACAGGCATCCTTCAATACGGTCGGCGCCAGCCAGGTAGCCCAACTCGGCCGCGGCCACCGCACACCCGCGGTCGTTATGGGGGTGCAACGACAGCACCACGTGTTCACGGTGGTGCAGGTGATTGCTCATCCACTCGATGGAGTCGGCATACACATTGGGGGTGGCCATTTCGACCGTGGCGGGCAAGTTGATGATCAGTGGACGCTCGGCCGTCGGTTCCAGGACCTCCATCACCTTGTTGCAGATCCGCGCCGCGAACTCCAACTCGGTGCCGGTGTAGGACTCGGGGGAGTACTCGTAGAACACCTCGGTGTCGCCGCGCAGCTGCTCCTCGAACTTCTTGCAGAACCGAGCGCCGGACATGGCGATATCGATGATGCCGTCCATGTCGGTGTTGAAGACGACCTTGCGCTGCAACGTCGAGGTGGAGTTGTAGAGGTGCACGATGGCCGTCTTGGCACCCTCAATCGACTCGTAGGTGCGCTCGATCAGGTGCTCGCGGGCCTGGGTTAACACCTGAATGACCACGTCGTCTGGGATCAGGTCCTCTTCGATCAGCATCCGGACGAAGTCGAAGTCGGTCTGGCTGGCCGAGGGGAAGCCGACCTCGATCTCCTTGTAGCCCATCGCGACCAGCAACTCGAACATCCGCTTCTTGCGCTCGGGGGTCATCGGGTCGATCAGGGCCTGGTTACCGTCGCGCAGGTCAACGGCGCACCAACGCGGGGCTTTCGTCAGGGACTTCGACGGCCAGGTGCGGCCGGGCAAGTCGATAGGAGTAAACGGGGAGTAGCGGCTGAACGGCATGCCGCTGGGCTGCTGGGGATTGGTTTTGACGGTCACGATAGGGCTTCCTCACTGGGGGTGCGTGGCGTCCGAGGCGCAGCAAACTCCGCAGCGAGTGCCGGACCTAGGAGGTCTCGCTGCGGCAGCTGAGGAGGAGCAGACGTGTCATCACCGCTGAGACTAACGCACATTGTTAGACAGCAGAAGAGACCACCGGCTTGTATGCCGGCCGGCCCGCCTCAAACGCACTGATCGCGTCGCCGTGGCGCAGGGTCAACGAGATGTCGTCGAAGCCGTTGGCTAAGCGCCACGCGACGTAGTCGTCGACCGCAAACCGAGCGACGATGTGCCCGGCCACGATGCGACGGTTCTGAAGATCGACGGTGACCTGACCGCCTGGCTCGTTCTCCAGGTACTTCCAGATCAACTCGACGTCATCCTGAGCGGTCTGCGCACAAAGCAGCCCCTCCTTGCCGGAGTTGCCGGCGAAGATGTCGCCGAAGCGCGAGGAGATGATCACCCGGAAGCCGTACTGCATGAGAGCCCATACGGCGTGCTCACGCGAGGAGCCGGTGCCGAAATCGGGGCCAGCGACGAGCACGGACGCCTCGGCATACACCGGCTGGTTCAGGATGAACGACTCGTCCTCGCGCCACCGGGCAAACAAGCCATCCTCGAAGCCGGTGCGAGCGACCCGCTTAAGGAAGTGCGCCGGGATGATCTGGTCGGTGTCGACGTTGCTGCGACGCAACGGCACGCCGGTGCCGGTGTGCGTAGTGAAGGCATCCATCAGGTGACCTCCTGCAGGTCGGCCACGGGGGATAGGTCGCTCGGAGATCCGAGAGTGCCGCGAACGGCGGTGGCGGCGGCGACCGAGGGGGAAACCAGATGAGTGCGCGACTTAGCGCCCTGGCGGCCCTCGAAATTGCGGTTAGACGTGGAGGCACACCGCTGGTGCGGGGCCATCTGGTCGGGGTTCATGCCCAAACACATGGAGCAACCGGCCAACCTCCATTCGGCACCAGCATCGATGAAGACCTGGCCCAGACCCTCAGCCTCGGCCTGCAGACGCACGGCGTGCGAGCCGGGCACCACGAGCATCTGGACGGTGGGCGCTACCGTGCGACCGCGCAACACGTCGGCGGCAATGCGCAGGTCTTCGATTCGGCCGTTGGTGCAGGAGCCGAGGAAGACCACATCGACGGGTATGTCGCGCATCGCGGTGCCCGGTTCGAGGTCCATGTAGGTCAGCGCTCGCTCGGCCGCGTCCTTGGTGTCTTCGTCACCGATGTCGGCGGGGTCGGGCACGACGTCGCCCAGCTGCACGGACTGGCCGGGGTTGGTACCCCAGGTCACGTAGGGGGTCAGCGTGTTTGCGTCAAGGATGATCTCCGCGTCGAACACGGCGTCGTCGTCGGTGCGCAGTTCGCGCCATGCCGCCACCGCGTCGTCCCAATCGGCGCCGCTCGGTGCGTGCACGCGCCCCTTGACGTACTCGAACGTCGTGTCGTCCGGGGCCACCATGCCGGCGCGAGCCCCAGCCTCGATCGACATGTTGCAGATCGTCAGGCGACCCTCCATCGACAGTGCTTCGATGGCGCTGCCGCGGTATTCCAGGACGTAGCCCTGGCCGCCGCCGGTGCCGATGCGGTTGATCACGGCCAAGATGATGTCTTTGGGTGACACCCCTGGCGACAGGGTGCCGTTGACGGTGATGGCCATGGTCTTGAACGGCTTGAGCGGCAGTGTCTGCGTGGCTAGAACGTGCTCGACCTCGCTGGTGCCGATGCCGAAGGCCAGCGCACCGAACGCCCCATGGGTGGAGGTGTGCGAGTCGCCGCAGACGATCGTCATACCCGGTTGGGTCAGCCCGAGCTCTGGCCCGATGACGTGCACGATGCCTTGGCCCAGGGTGCCGCGGGTGTGGTGCACGATGCCGAACTCGGCACAGTTGGTGCCCAGGGCCTCCAACTGGGTGCGTGAGGTCAGATCGGTGACCGGGCCCAACGTGGTCGGGACGTTGTGATCTTCGGTGGCCAGCGTGAGGTCTGGTCGGCGCACGGGACGGCCTGCGGTCCGCAAACCCTCGAAGGCTTGGGGGCTCGTCACTTCGTGGACCAGGTGAAGGTCGATATAGAGCAAGTCAGGCTCGCCTTCCACCTGGCGCACCAAATGGCTGCTCCATAACTTCTCTGCCAGCGTGTTGCCCATCGACCTCTCCCGTATTTCCCTGTGATGATGTGAACGAAACTGTATCCGCACCGTGCGTCCCGCCCGATTCGCTGCCCACTTCAGGAGTCTGTTCACCGATGTCTGACCCGACCGCCCGCAGAACGCACCGCCTTGCCGTCATCCCCGGCGACGGGGTGGGCCCTGAGGTCAATCAGGGGGCGTTGACCGTGTTGGACGCTGCCCAGGCCGCGTTCGGCTTCGACACCGAGCGCCTCACCGTGCCACTCGGCGCTGACCACTACCTGGCGACGGGTGAGTTGTTGACCGACGCCCACGTGCAGACGCTTCGGGCTCAGGACGCGATTATCTTCGGTGCCATCGGCAGCCCCAAGGTCACTCCGGGCGTGCTCGAACGCGGCATCATCTTGGCGCTGCGGGCGGCCATGTCCCAGGCGATCAACCTGCGGCCGGTGCGCCTCTACCCCGGCGTCGAGAGCCCCATCGCCGGGCTCACGCCCGAGCGCTGCGACCTGGTGGTCGTCCGGGAAAACACAGAGGGGGCGTACGCCGGCACGGGCAGCATGGTGCACCGCGGCACGCCGGCGGCGGTCGCCACGCAGGACTCGATCACGACGTGGTTCGCCTGCGAGCGGGCGGTGGAGTTCGCGTTCAGGTTGGCGATGCAGCGCAACAAGAAGGTGACGCTCTGTCACAAGACCAACGTGCTGGTCCAGTCCGGGGCGTTGTGGCTCGCGGTGATGGACGAGGTGTCCACCCGCTACCCCGAGGTCGAAACCGACTACGTGCACGTCGACGCCATGTGCATGCACCTGCCGGTGCGTCCCGAACGCTTCGATGTGGTGGTGACCGACAATCTTTTCGGTGACATCGTGACGGACCTGGGGGCCGTGCTTCAGGGAGGTTTGGGGGTGGCCGCGAGTGGCAACCTGAACATTGACGGCAGCGGGACCTCGATGTTCGAGCCGATCCACGGCTCGGCCCCCGACATTGCCGGCCGCGGCTGGGCCAACCCGGTTGGTGCGGTGCTGTCGCTGGCGCTGGGCTTGGCCTCGCTGGGGGAGGCGGACGCGTCTGCAGCCATCGAAGCGGCCACGGTCAGCGTGTTGGGTGAGATGCCCGCCATGGCCGGAGCCGAGATGGGCGCTAGCACTCAAGAGATCGCGCAGCGGATCGCCGACCGACTGGACACCCCCTCGACCGATGCTGGCTCATCAGGTGCCATCCCCGCTACCGACCCGACATCGCTGATGACTCAACTGGCGGCGGTCTTCGCCAACCCCACCCCCTCCGGAAGGCCACCAGCATGAGCGCCCACAAGGCCGATTTTGACGCCTCGATCCACCCGGCGTGGGCCACCATTGACCTTGACGCTATCGAGCACAACGTCGGGGTGCTGAAAGGGCTGGCCGGCTCGTCGGCGATGATGGCCGTGGTCAAGGCCGACGCCTACGGCCACGGGCTGGTGCCGAGTGCTCAGGCAGCGCTGCGAGGCGGTGCCGACTGGCTCGGAACCGCCCAGCTCGGAGAGGCACTCGCGCTGCGCGACGCCGGAGTCCGCGCGCCGTTGCTGACCTGGCTGCATACCCGTGGGGCTGATTTTGGCCGGGCCATCGCCGCGGACATCGAGATCGGAGTCTCTGCCCCCTGGGCCGTCGAGGAGGTCCAGGCCGCAGCCCAGGCGCTCGGCGTGCCTTCCCGGATCCAACTCAAAGCCGATACCGGTCTAGGTCGCAACGGGGCGTATACGGCCAGCGACGACTGGGCAGATCTGGTGCGCGCAGCAGCAAGGGCCCAAGCCGAGGGAACGGTGGCGGTCACCGGCATGTTCACACACTTCGCGTATGCAGACTCGCCCGACCATCCGACGGTGCGGGCCCAGGAGGAGGCGTTTGCCGCCGCTGTGGCGGTGGCCGAGCGCGAAGGGCTTCGCTCACTCGTGCGTCATATGTCGAACTCGGCGGCGACACTGACCAACCCGGGCGCCGCGTGGGACATGGTGCGCCCGGGATTGGCCTGCTTCGGCCTCTCCCCGGTGCCGGACATCGGCGACAGCGCCCACTTTGACCTGATTCCGGCGATGAGCGTGACCGCTCGGGCCGCCACGGTGAAACAGGTGCCCGCCGGCCAAGGCGTGTCCTACGGGCATTCGTTTACCACCGTCCGGCCCTCCACGTTGGTGGATGTTCCGGTGGGCTACGCAGACGGGTTGCCCCGGCATGCGTCCAACGTCATCGAGGTGCTGGTGGGTGGCCGCCGCGTGCCCATCGCTGGCCGGGTATGCATGGATCAGTTCGTCATCGACGCAACCGGGATTGACGTGAGCGCCGGCGACGAGATCACCCTTTTTGGCTCGGGTGCCCGCAGCGAGCCGACGGCGCAGGAGTGGGCGGTGGCGGTCGGCACGATTGACTATGAGATTGTGACTCGCTTCGGCCCTAGCCTGCCTAGGATCTACGTCGGCGGATCGGCCAGTGCGAGTGGCCCTCGCGAGGAGAAGTGATTGATGCCCACACCTGAACGGTGCGTCGAGACGCGTGACGTTGAAGCCCGCGATGGGGTGAGTCTGCATACGAGGATCGAGTGGTGCCCGGTAGTGGTGCCGGCCTACGACGACCGGCCGGTGCTGATGTTCTGCCACGGCTACTCACTCGACGGGCGCTCGTGGAACTGCCAACGGGAAGCCCTCGTTGCCGCCGGTTACCGGGTAGTGACCTGGGACCACCGGGGTCACGGCTTGTCCGGCAAGGGCAATTCCAGTAGTTACACCATCGATCAACTTGGCAGCGATCTTGCCTGTGTGGTCGACCAGGCAGCACCTCAAGGGCCGCTGGCGCTGATCGGCCACTCGATGGGCGGTATGGCGATCTTGGCGCTCGCGGATTCGCACCCGCAGGTCGTGGCCGAGCGAGTCGTGGCGGTGGCGTTCATCAGCAGTAGCGGCGGCGACATGGACAAGGTCGATTGGGGCCTCGGCGCCCGACTGGGCAGATTCGTGAACAGTATTGGCCCACGAATCGCCACCGCTGTGGCTCCTGTGCAAGGCGTCCTTGCATCAGTGTGGAACAGGATGCCGTGGGTGGGCAACACCCTGGTTTCGGCCTCGTCGTTTGGGTCCAAGGTCCCTCGCCCGACCGCACAGTTGGCGCAGCGGATGATGATTGAGACCGACTTCACCGTGATCTCAGACTTCGCCGCCACGTTGCAGGACCACGACAAAACGGAGACGGTTCATGCCTTCGCCCACGTTCCTGGGCTCGTGCTGGTGGGAGATAGGGACGTGTTGACACCCCCGGAGCAAAGCGCGGCACTAGCCGAACAGTTGCCGTTAGCCGAGCACGTGGTGGTGACCCGGGGGGGCCACAACATCATGCTCGAGCACCCAGAATTAGTGACCGATCACCTGTTGTCGTTGCTTGAACGCGCGGCTCAGCATCCGCACAAACCCGTGGGCGGGGCAAGGGTCAAGAGCATCGACATCCGACCCGGACGCGGTCATTTCGCTCTCACCCTGGGGGTACCCGAGTGAACCCTTGGCTCGGGGTGATGAACACGCCCTCCGATGCCTATGCCTTCGGTGTGGCCCTGGGCGGTGTGCTCGTTGCGGCAGATCTTGTCGTGCTCAATGGCCCCTTGGGCGCGGGAAAAACCACGTTGACGCAGGGGCTCGCGGAAGGGTTGGGCGTGCGCGGCCCGATCACCTCACCCACCTTTGTGATTGCCCGGGTGCACCCTTCGTTGGTGGGTGGTCCGAAGTTGGTGCACGTAGACGCATATCGACTCGGGGGCAGCGCCGAGTTGGACGACCTCGACCTCGACACTGACCTCGAGCAAGCGGTCACCGTGGTCGAGTGGGGTGCGGGTCTAGCCGAGGCGCTGGGGGATAGCCGCCTAGAGATCACGCTCAGCCCGGGACAAGACGAGCGCCGGAAGGTCACCCTACGACCGATAGGATCTCGATGGACCGGTGGGCGTGACGTGGTGGCGCTAGAGCCCTGGCGTGATGTCGACGAGGAAGGCTAAGACGTGGCTGCGCCGACTCCTGCCCGCGTTCTCGTGGTCTGCACCGGGAACATCTGCCGCTCTCCCTATATTGAGCACCTCCTGCGGTATGAAATGGATCACGTATGGGGCCAGGGCAGGATCGTGGTCAGCAGCGCAGGGACTCACGGCTCGGTCGGCCACCCCATGAGCCCGGGGTCTGTTGCGCAACTGAGCCGTCGGGGGCAGACCCCACCCACTTTTCGGGCCCGGCGTCTGAGCGTCGAAGGCATCGTCGGTGCAGATCTGGTCGTCGCGGCGACCCGCGAGCATCGTTCAGCGGTGGTGCGAATGTCGCCTACGGCCTTGCGGCGGACCGTGACGTTGGCGGAGGTGGCGCTGGCAGCTGACGTGGTGCCATCGATCCAAGGTGACGTGCCGGACCTATCGACTGCGCTGCGAGGAGTTGCGGCCGCGATTGTGGCTCACCGTCCGGCGTTGGTCGAACTACCGCCCCAGACGTTGGATCTCAACGACCCGTACGGCCTCGATGCGGCGGCATACGCGCAAATGTCACAAGACGTGGACCGATGGCTGCCGCGTGTGGTCAGCGTGCTGAGCCCCAGCGACGCCAGGGAGAAATGAGCGCGACGGCCACGATGGAGCTCAGCGGCACCGGACCGATAGTCCACGAATCGATTCGACCCGCCGCGCTCTGATTATCGGATTCAATCCACGCTCGGCCATCGGCCTCGTAATGCATCAGCCGCTTCACGGCCAGGGGTCGGGATTGCCCCTGTGCGTCGGGCGGTAAAGCAACGATGACAAGACGACCAGGGCGAGCGCGAGCGGCATACCTGATCAGAATCAGTCGACCATCGCGCAGCGTTGGCTCCATCGAGTTGCCTCGGACCCGCGCTAGTCCGAGGCGCGGCAGCGTCACCTTTGTGAGCCTCAGGTGCGGGGCTCGCCCGGCTGATGCGCGTGGTCAGGGATGTGCTCGACGACTCCGCCGCGGTCTTCTTCGTCGGCCGTCACGCGACTGAGGAAGTCCTTCGTCCGCTGATGCTGGGGGTTGACGAGCACCTCGCTGGGCGGTCCGACCTCGACCACCACGCCGTCGTCCATGAAAACGACCTCATCGGCAACCTCACGGGCAAACGACATCTCGTGGGTCACCACGATCATCGTCATACCCGATTGGGCCAGGTCACGCATGACCGCAAGCACGTCGCCGACGAGTTCTGGGTCGAGCGCTGAAGTGGGCTCGTCGAACAGCATGAGCTTGGGTGACATTGCCAGTGCCCTGGCGATCGCAACCCGCTGTTGCTGGCCACCCGACAACTGATTGGGGTACTCCGCAGCCTTGTCGGCAAGGCCAACCTGATCGAGGAGGGCTAGAGCCTCTTTCTGCATCTCGCGGCGCTTGCGACCCTGCACCATGATTGGGGCCTCGCAGATGTTGTCCAGCACTGTCTTGTGCGGGAACAGGTTGAACTTCTGGAAGACCATGCCGATCTCGCGGCGTTGGGCGGCCACCCGCTTATCGGTCAGGGTATGCAGCTTCCCGCCCTTATCCTCGTACCCCATCAGGTCACCGTCGACGTAGATCCGGCCGCCGTTGATGGTCTCGAGTTGATTGATGCACCGCAGGAAGGTGGTCTTACCCGACCCGGAAGGTCCCAGCAAGGTGATGACCTGTCCGGGGTAGACCGATAGGTCAATTCCTTTGAGAACTTCGTTGTCGCCGAACGACTTCGACACATTGACAGCCGAGACGACAGGCTCGCTCATGTGGATTCCTTTGCACTCAGATCACTACCTGCATCGGCGGGTGCTGTTGGCCCGCTGGTGCGCGCGCCGTACCCCTTGTTGAACTGCTTCTCTAGAAAGTACTGCCCAACCATCAGCACAGACCCGACGATGAGGTACCACAGGCATGCGGCTGTGAGGACAGGAATGATCTTGAAGGTGCTTGCCCCAATGGCGTCGAGTTGGCGAAACAGCTCCATGTTGACCGGGACGGCGATCAAGAGCGAGGTGTCTTTGACCATCGACATCAACTCATTGCCAGTTGGCGGAACAATGACCCTCATAGCCTGGGGGAGGATGATCCGCTGCATGGTCTTGGTGGGGGTCATCCCGAGAGCCTGTGCAGCCTCACGTTGTCCTTCGTCAACCGATGTGATTCCGGCACGAGCGATTTCGGCCATGTAGGCAGCCTCACTCAGGCCTAACCCGATGGCGCCGCCGGTGACGCCCACGAAGACCGTGTTGGCATCGAGCGAGAAAAAGCGCATGTCGCCATCAAGACCGGTGAGGTCGTAGAACACATAGTCAAAGGGAACTCCGAAGTCCATGCCCCCCTGAAACAGGACGCCAAGGGAGCCCATGATGGTCAGGAGCACCAAACGAGGTACGCCGCGAAAGAACCATATGAAGGCGAAGGACACGTACGTCAGAACGGGATTGGGGGACAGGCGCATTACCGCGAGGGTCACCCCTACCGTGACCCCAATGGTCATGGCCAACACGGTGACCCACAATGTTCCGACGAGCAGACCCATGAGTACAGGTCGTCTTGTCATCGCGTCGAACACGAACGGCCACTCGAATTCCGGGTTGGTGATCAACATATTGACGAACATCGCCACCAAGACGGCAACAGCAGCAACAGCAACCCATCGCCCGGGGTGTTTTACCGGGGTTGCGTCAATCTTGCCCGGGCGTGCACCGTCGGGCGATGGGCTACTACTCACGGGTTGACTGCGAAGTCGCTAATCGCGCCGTCTACCTGACCCCAGGTTTCGAGGGCTGCGGTGTAGCCGCCGTCGTCTTCAATCGCCGTCAAAGCTGCAGCGATCGCCTCGGCCAACTCCGCATCGTCCATAGGTACGACGTATCCGTACGGTGCCGCGTCATAGACCTCGCCCACCGTCTCGATGGAATCGCCCACCTGCTGCACGGCGTAGGAAACCACCGGCGAGTCGGCCAGCATTGCGTCCGCTTTGCCTGAGGCTAGCGCTGATGTCGCCTCATCTTGACCGTCGTACTGCTGCACCGTCAGCGGAGTGCCTGCCGCCTCGCACTCGTCAACCTTGGGTGGCAAGTCTTCTAGGTCTTGCACCGTGTTGGCTTGGACTGCGACCGTCAAACCGCACGGGGAGTCAGGGTCCACGTTTTTGGGGTTACCCGAGGCTACGGCCCATTGGGTCCCGGCGCTGAAATAACTGACCATGTTGACTTCGAGTTTGCGCTCTTCGTTGATGGTGAAGCTCGACACTCCCACGTCGTATTGATCGCTGTTGACGCCAGCGATGATGCTGCCGAAGTCTGCGCTCTGATATTCGGCGGTCAGGCCGAGTTCTTCGGCCACAGCGTCGAAGAGGTCAATGTCGAGACCGATGATCGTCTCGCCGTCCTCGTCAAAGAACTCATTGGGTGCGTAGGTAGCGTCGGTACCGACGCGGAGCACGCCGGCGTCTTTAATGTCTTGAGGCACCATCGCGGCGGCCTCGCTCATTTCGCCTGATGTCTCCGAACTGGTGTCATCCGGGGTCGCGGCGGGCTCGTCGGTTTCGGATCCGCAAGCGGCCAAGGTCAGGGTCAGGGCGGCCATGGAGGCCGTTGTGGCCAGCCAAGGAATAGTACGACGTGTCATCGTGAAGCCTTTCGATCTGGTGGGCAGTGAGGGTCATAGTGCCACCCTGGAGGCAAAAAGACGGTGACCTTTACCGTTTCTTGACCGTTCACCACTCGCGCTTCACGGAGTGGGTCTACGCATAGCGAAAACTTGCGACAGAGAGGCGGCGACTGGACTCTACCCCTCGCTTGTGTCTACAGTAGGTAAAGACTTGGTCAAAATTACTGGGGATGCTGGTCCAGTGCGACTAACCCCGAGACACCGCGAGTAAGGATAGACATGACGACCACTCGCGAGCCGCACTCTCTCTTGGGCGGTGCGTCGCATCCACCTAAGGGCTTCGAAACACCCAGTGGCACAATGCGATTCGTCTTACCGTCAGCGGGCGAAGGGCGGCCGGAACGAATGTCCCCACGGTCGACTAGGCCGCACCGGGCCCGCCACTATCTGCATTCTTACCTTCGTTCTTTGTTTCTTTTCGATGTGTGCATCATTGTGTTTGCGGTAGCGGTGGCGCACATTGCTCGCTTTGGTCTTGAAGCAACGCAGGTAGCCATCGACCAATCTTCAGAATCATTGGCCTACTCGGTGGTTTCGGTTGCGCTAGTGCTGAGTTGGATGATGATGCTTCATCTCCACGGGGCTTACGACGGGCGCCTGAGTGGGCACGGAATCCAGGAATATAGGGCCGTCTTCGCTGCCTCGACGAGTCTGTTCTCCGTCTTGGCCATCGTTTCGTTTGTGTTCCGGATGGACTTCGCTCGCGGGTACGTCATGATCGCTTTCCCCCTGGGGACCGGGTTGCTGCTGCTCGGGCGCTGGAGCGCTCGCCGCTGGCTGGTGGGTCAGCGAAGCAACGGGCTCCTGGCTGACCGTGTCCTCCTCATTGGTGACCGCGCGGACCTCGCGACCTTGGTCAACGCACTGCACCGCACCCCCAGCGCGGGCTATAACGTCATCGGCGCGTGCATCGACGATGCGAAGGGAAGTCGCATCGCTGGTATCCCGGTGGTGGGCGGCAGTGAAGACGCCGTCGTCAAGGCCCTAGATATGGACGTTGACGTCGTTGCCGTCTCGTCCTCTGCGGCCCTTGGCGCTGCCGGGCTCCGCCGACTGGGATGGGCATTGGAAGGCACCGACATCGACCTCGTGGTCGCCCCCGGGATCATGGACGTCGCCGGCCCCCGCGTGAAGACGCGTCCGGTGCAAGGCTTACCACTGCTGCACGTCGAAGCGCCTACTTTCGACGGGCCGCAACTCATCTTCAAGCGCGCTGTCGACCGTGCCGTTGCCACCCTTGGCGCGATCGCCATTGCCCCGCTGTTGGCTCTCCTCGCCGCGCTCATCTACTTCGAGGACCGAGGCCCCGTATTCTTCACCCAGGAGCGCATTGGCCGCGATGGTCGACCGTTCAGGTTGATCAAATTCCGCAGTATGGCTATGGACGCCGAAGAGCGGTTGGTCGCCCTGATGGCCGGCAACGACGGTGCTGGCCCACTGTTCAAAATGAAGGAAGACCCCCGTGTCACGCGCATCGGGGCCTTCATTCGTAAGTTCAGCCTCGACGAGCTGCCCCAACTGCTGAACGTCGTGCGCGGCGAGATGTCCCTCGTCGGGCCTCGCCCACCGCTGCCTCGAGAGGTCGCGGAGTACGAAGATGACACGCACCGTAGGTTGCTGGTTAAGCCCGGAATGACCGGTTTGTGGCAAATCAGCGGTCGCAGCGACCTCTCCTGGGAAGAAGCGGTGCGGCTCGACCTGTACTACGTCGAGAACTGGAGCCCGCTCCTAGACCTCATGATTCTGTGGCGCACCGTCAAGGTTGTGGTAAATCCCGATCAGGCAGGTGCCTACTAGGACCGCTGATCGGGCAGTAGGGTTCGGCGAGTGAGTGTCGAAAGCCCGTGGAACCCAACTCATGGCGATGTCTGCAACATCGACGTTGCGTACCTCGGTCCCGGGGGTACCTTTACCGAGCAAGCAGCGACCGCGTTGGCACCACCAGGTGGCATCACGCTTCCAGCATCAACGATTCAAGACACTCTCGCCATGGTTCTCGGTGGGAGTGCTCACACTGCGGTCGTTCCCTTCGAAAACTCGGTTGAAGGCTCAGTGTCCGTCACCCTGGACGCGCTTATCCATGGATCGCCCCTGGTCATCGTGGCCGAGGCCCACGTGGCGGTTCAGTTTGCGATCCTCGCCCACGAAGGCGTCCCTTTGAGCCGCGTCCGCCGCGTCGGGACGCACCCTCATGCCGCTGCGCAAACCCGCGGGTGGTTGGCTGCGAATCTTCCCGACGCCGAGGTCCTGCCTGAGACGTCCACGGCTCGAGCCGCAGAATTGGTAGCGTCCGGGGTCTACGACGGCGCTGTTGCCTCCGCCTTGGCCGCCCCCCGGTTCGGTCTGACGGTGTTGGCCGACGACATCGCCGACCGCCCGGGTGCGGTGACACGCTTTGTGCAACTCTCGCGTCCCACGCCACCCCCGGAGGTCACTGGGGCAGACATGACGACGTTAGTGGCGTTTCTGTCCCGCAACCACCCCGGTGCGCTCTTGCAGCTGTTGGAACAGTTCGCAACCAGAGGTGTGGACCTGACTCGGTTGGAAAGCAGGCCCACCGGTGAGGCTCTGGGGCAGTACTGTTTCGCGATCGAAGCCAATGGGCATATCAGTGAGCCCCGGATGGCTGAAGCACTGACCGGTTTGCGGCGTATTTGTGCTGATGTGCGCTACCTCGGGAGTTATCCGCGAGCGGACGGGGCCGCTCATTCGGTGTCATCTCAGGCGAGCGAGACGGCCTACGTGCAGGCTCGTGAGTGGGTTGCCTCGCTCACGCGAGCGACGCAGCGTCCTAAACCTCCAGCGGTGTAAGGGCCGTCCTTCGTCAGTCATCGAGCTGGAGCCAGTGCTGCCAGCCGTAGTGCAGCACCAACCAGGCGATCAGACCGTAGCCAGCCTGCCCAGGGTGCGTCCCGTCGCCCGCCGATAGGTCGCTGATCCACTGGTCGTGGTGCTGTAGCGGCGTGAAGCAATCGACAAAGGGCACTCCGCGACGCTCGCACACGTCCGCTTGAGCTGCGGACAAGGTGGCCAGTCGGGTGTTCAGCTCTGGGTCAAGGGTGGGTGGGGGGCCCACGACAAAGGTCGCGATGCCGGAGGTCGTGGCCTCGTCGAGCACGTTCGCCAAGTTCAACCGCGAGCGTGCTGTGCTAACGCTCGAGGGAACATCGTGCGCGCCCACCCCGATCACCAGGCGACGCTCGGCCCGTCCGGTCCAGCGGGCGCCGCACTCGGTGCGCCACCTACCCATGACGTCGGCGCTGGTCTGATCACGGACACCCAGGTTGTATGCCGTCAGGTCCGCGTCGTGAGTCGTGGTGCGTCCCACCACGCGGGAGACCCAGCCCAAGGCTTTGGGGTCTCCATAGCCAGCGACGAATCCGTCTCCGACAAAGCACAGTCCGATGTCTCGCGGCCCGTCACTGACGCCGAACTCGGCACTCGGTGTGAACTCCACAGCCGATTCTTGCGATCCCGGTGTCACGAAGACTGACCTTTCTGTTGTGCGTACGAAATGGACTGTGCTGACCCTAACGTGGGCCGGCGGTACACGCCTTCGATCACGAGTTCCCGCCGCTTGAGCGAGGCGTGTCTAGACCTTTGTGCCAGGACTGAGTGACGTACTTCGTGGTCCAGCCCATCGAGGTGTAGAGACCGTCCGCGTTGGTCGGTGAGTCGGCGTCGACCTCTAGGCCCACTCGATCGCGCCCACGCTCGGCAGCGTCGGCGATGACCGTGTACAGCAGCGCCTTGGCCACCCCTCGGCCGCGAGCATTTCGGCTCACTCCGATGTACTCCACGTAGGAACCATCCGCAGCCGGGTTGCCCGACTCGTCGACGCGTCCCGTGGAGGCCACCCCCACAAGTGCTCCGGCGGGTTCGCCGTCAACGGTCGCAATCCACCAGTGATCCCACCGGTGGCCAGGATCTTCGCGTAGGCGCCCAACAAACTCATCGAAGGTTTCTCGATAGGAGTTGAAGTGATCGGTAAAGGATGCCTCAAGCACGTTGTGCACGTCACGCAGGTCCTGCTCGTGCGGCATACCCCCGGCGTCGTCTCGTCGCACCCGCCGAACCACCACGCCTTGGCGCAACGTGGGTGCTGCCGCTTCGGAACGATCGACCGGGCGCGACATCTGCCACCAGTGGCGTACCAGGTCGAATCCGGCATCGCGTAGCCATCCCTGTTGGCGCTCGTCTTCGGCGAACGCGCCCGAATCCATGTGCGACTGGACGGCCCGAGAGTCAGTGATGCGGGTCGCAAACCGTAGAGCTACGGCATAGCAACGCGCCGCCGCCGCACCGGCGATCTCGTCGGCGAGGTCAGGGTCGACGGTCACGCCAACCAACACCCGCCCCGCCGCGCGATCGTGACTAGTGACCCACGCGCGAGCTTTGCCCGCTTCGTCCCGCATCATCAAGTGAGTGCGAGTGCGCGCCCCTCGGCCCGTCACTTCGGCAGAGACGTTCTCACTGTCCGCGCCGGGAAAGCCTCGAGCCTCACGTTCGTGGCGACGCAGTAGGGCAGCAAGATCGTCAACGTCATCGGCCTCGGGGGTGTATTCGGACCACCTGGTCGGAAGCGCAGGTACCTGCTCGGGGCCGTCCGGTATCACAGGGTGTGCTGAGCTCACCGAGCGAAAGCTGCTTTGAGAAGGTCTGCCTGCTCCTCGGCATGGACTTTGGCTGAGCCCGCAGCGGGGGAAGCAGCAGCAGCACGGGAAACGACGTCGATGCGTCGTTCCTCACCCTGGGTGGCTAAATCCTCAGGCAGATTGAGAGCCATGAACGGCCACGCTCCTTGGTTCCTCGGTTCGTTTTGGACCCATCGCACGAGGGCGTTGGGGTACTCACTCAGGATCGAAGCGAGTTCGGTGACCGGCGCGGGGTATAACCGCTCGACCGCCAAAATGACCGTCTGGTCGTCCTCGAGTCTGGATCGTTCCTCGCGCAGGTCGTGGACGAGTTTCGAGGAGGCCAGCAAGACCACCTCGACGCCCTCCTTGTCGAAGTCCTCGGCTTGGCGATCGGCCAGCACGGGCTCGAAGACGCCCGAGGTGAAGTCTGCTGGGGCGCTACCTGCGGCCTTCTGACGGAGCATGCCCTTGGGGGTAAACACGATCAGCGGCTTGCGCGGACGGTTGTGGGCTTGGCGACGTAGGAGGTGGAAGTACGAGGCGGGTGTGGAGGGGTAGGCCACGATCATGTTGTCTTCAGCGCACATTTGTAGGAACCGCTCGATGCGCGCTGACGAGTGATCCGGCCCCTGACCTTCGTAGCCGTGCGGGAGCAGGAGCACCACGGAGGAGCGCTGCCCCCATTTCTGCTCTGAAGAAGAGATGAACTCGTCCACGATGGTCTGCGCGCCGTTGACGAAGTCGCCGAACTGCGCCTCCCACAGCACCAGGGCGTCGGGGCGTTCGACGGAGTACCCGTACTCAAAGCCCATCGTCGCGAACTCGCTGAGCAACGAGTCGTAGATCCAAAACTTCGCTTGATCGTCAGACAAGTTTTGCAGCGGGCCCCACTCGTCTGCGGTGACCTTGTCGGTCAGCACCGCATGCCGTTGCACGAAGGTGCCACGGCGAGTGTCCTGACCGGACATGCGAATGGGAACGCCCTCCATCAGCAGCGAGCCAATAGCGAGCAGTTCACCCATCGCCCAGTCGGCTCCACCGGTGCGCGTCATGTCCGCTCGACGCTGCATCAGCTGAGCCAACTTGGGGTGGACCGTGAAACCTTCGGGGGGGTTGACGAACGAATCGCCAATGTGTTCCAAGCGCTCGGTGCTGATGGCGCTGGTGAACTCGTTGCCCTCGGCCCGTTCATCGACTTCTTGAGCTGCCGGAGGATTGAGCCGCTCTTCAGAAGCCGTGTCCTTCAGGGCAGCCTTCGTTTCGGTGAAGACTTGCTCCAACTGGCGCTGGTAGTCGCGCAGGGCCGCCTCGGCATCGTCGACCGTGATGTCGCCGCGGCCAATCAGTGACTCGGTGTAGAGCTTTCGGACGGAGCGCTTGTTCTCGATCAGCTCGTACATCAGGGGCTGCGTCATTGAGGGGTCGTCGCCTTCGTTGTGGCCGCGCCTTCGGTAGCAGACCATGTCGATAACGACGTCCTTGTTGAACTCCTTGCGGAAGTCGTAGGCGAGCTCGGCCACCCGAACACAGGCCTCGGGGTCGTCACCGTTGACGTGGAAGATCGGCGCCTGCACCATTCGGGCCACGTCGGTGCAATACACCGACGAGCGTGAGGCAAACGGGCTGGTGGTGAAGCCGACCTGGTTGTTGATGATGACGTGGATGGTGCCGCCGGTGCGATAGCCCCGCAGTTGCGAGAGGTTGAGCGTCTCGGCGACAACTCCCTGGCCGGCGAACGCGGAGTCTCCGTGCATCAAGACCGGCAGAACCGTGAAGGTCTCACCTGGCAGGTCGAGGCGATCCTGTTTGGCGCGGACAATCCCTTCCAGCACGGGATTGACGGCCTCGAGGTGCGATGGGTTTGCGGCGAGGTAGACGGCGGTTTTCTTGCCGCTTTCTCCGGTGAATTCACCCTCGGTCCCAAGGTGATACTTCACATCGCCCGAGCCTTGGACGGACTTGGGGTCCTGCTTGCCTTCGAACTCGCGGAAGATCTGCCCGTAGGACTTGCCAGCGAGGTTGGCGAGCACGTTGAGTCGCCCGCGGTGCGGCATACCAATGCAGACCTCGTCGAGCTCGTCCTCGGCAGCAGCGTTCAGAATGCGGTCCATCAAGGCGATAACGGACTCGCCGCCCTCGAGGCTGAACCGCTTCTGGCCGACGAATTTGGTCTGCAAGAAGGTCTCGAAGGCTTCAGCCGCGTTGAGGCGGCGCAGAATGCGCAACTGCTCGTCGGGGGAGGTCTTTTGGTAAGGAATCTCAATGCGCTTCTGAATCCACTCCCGCTGTTCAGGGTCTTGAATGTGCATGTATTCCAGGCCGACGGTGCGGCAGTAGGAATCACGCAAGATGCCCAAGATGCGGCGCAGCTTCAGGCGCGGTTTCCCGCCGAAGCCGCCGGTCGCGAAGTCACGGTCCAGATCCCACAGCGTGAGCCCGTGGTTAATGATGTCCAGGTCGAAGTGCTCGCGCTGGCGGTATTCCAGCGGGTCGGTGTCGGCCATCAAGTGGCCGCGCACCCGGTAAGCGTGAATCAGTTCCTGGACGCGAGAGGTCTTGGAGACGTCGTCCTCGTGCGAGGCTGACACGTCGGCAGACCACGGAATCGCGTGATACGGGATACGCAACGAACTGAAGACGTCGTCGTAGAAGCCGTTTTCGCCGATGAGATTGGCGTGCATGATCTTCAGGAATTCGCCGGACTGGGCACCCTGAATGATGCGGTGGTCGTACGTCGAGGTGAGGGTGAGCACTTTGCTGACCGCGTTGTCGGCGATGCGCCTGGCGCTCGCGCCCTGCCATTCTGCGGGGTAGTCGAGCGCGCCGACACCGACGATGGCACCCTGACCCTGCATGAGGCGGGGCACTGAGTGCACCGTGCCGATGCCGCCGGGGTTGGTCAGCGAGACGGAGATCCCCTGGAAGTCTTCGATGGTCAACTTGGCGTCGCGCGCCTTGCGGACCACTTCTTCGTAGGCCGCCCAGAAGTCGTGGAAGTCCATGCCTTCGCAACTCTTGATGCCTGGCACCAGCAGTTGACGCGAGCCGTCGGGCTTGGGCACGTCGATGGCTAGACCGATGTTGATGTGAGATGGCGTAACCAGCACGGGCTTGCCGTCCTGCTCAGCGAAGCCGTTGTTCATCTGTGGCATGGCTTCGAGGGCCTTAACCATGGCGTAGCCGATGAGGTGGGTGAAGGAGACTTTGCCGCCGCGGCTGCGGGCAAGGTGGTTGTTGATCACAATGCGGTTATCGATCAGTAACTTGGCCGGTAGCGAGCGAACACTCGTGGCGGTCGGCACGCCCAGGCTGGCCTCCATGTTGGAGACCACGCGAGCACTGGCACCGCGCAACGGCTGGGTCTGCGCCTCGCCTTGGGGCGCCACGTTCTTGCGTGCGGGGGCATCCCGAGGAGTTGGGGCCGCTTCCTTCTTAGCGGCTTTGTCGGATGCCGCCTTGGGTTCAGGTTCGCTCGTCGACGCTTTCTTTTCTTCTGCCTTCGACTCCGCTGCCTTCGACTCCGTGGGCTTCGACTCGGTGGGCTTCGACTCGGTGGGCTTCGACGCGGTGGGCTTCGATTGCGGAGCAGGCGCACTCTTCGATGGCTGCTTGGTGGGCTTTTTTTCGGCCTTCTCAGAGGTGGCCTGCTCGGCCGGAGGCATATCGCCATTGCTCGCGTCCGGGGAGTACGTCTTGAAAAGTTCGCGCCACTGCTGGCTCACCGAGTCGGCGTCTTCGAGATAACGCCCGTATTGCTCCTCAACGAGCCACTCGTTGGCCCCGAAGTCGGTGTCGCCCGAAGTAGCCGGGGATTGGGTGCTCTTATTTGCGGGAGCTGACACGGCGAGTACGCCTCTTCCTGAACTGGGTGAGCGTGAAGTGATCAGCCCAGCCTAGTCCTGTCGGTGATCTACGCCAGCGAAGGACACCACCGATCCTTAACAATCAGTGGGTTCGGCACACACCCTTGGTCAGGCGATGTCGCGGGAGCGGGTCAGCAGCAGGCCGATCAGGGCCATGACCGCAGCGTAAGCCAGCAGGACCAAGGCGCCAGTGACCCACCCCAGGGGTTCGGCTGGCCCGCCGAGAGCGCCTCGGACCGCGTCGTTGGCACCGGTAAAGACATCCAGCGTTGCTGCGGTGACTTGGGAGGGGAAGTACCTCGCTAGATCCTGACCCCAACTAACGAAGGTCAGGCCAAAACCGGCGAGTGGCTCCACGATCCAGGCCACGGCAATGGCCAAACATAGAGCGGCGACTTGGTTAGGGATGAGCACCCCGACCCCCAATCCGATGAGGGCCCACAAGGCAAGCACCAACACCATCAGCAGCAGGGTCTTCGTGAGTTCGAGAGCGTCAGGATAGACTGCCAACCCGGCGGAGTTCAGGATGATCGCTCCGCCGATCAGGGCACCCAGCACATGCACGACGCCGCTGACGGCAGCGATAAGGGACAGCGCAAGAACCTTGGCTCCGATCACACGTGACCGCTTAGGCGTCGCCAGGAACGTGCCGGTGACCGTTGAGTGTCGGTACTCCTGACCGATGCACAGCACGCCGATGACCAGGGCCAAGAGGTATCCGAACTGAATCGCAGACGTGTAGATCACTCGGGCCAGTAACAGCGGCGGGGCGACGTCAGCGAGTTCGACCCCATCGAGGATGTTGCCGTAGACAAACAAAGCACCGAACAGGGCTGAGAAGCCGATCCCGGTCAAGAACATGCCCAAGGTGAGTCCCCAGGCGGTGCGGGTGCTGACGTACTTCAGCACCTCGGAGCGAACGAGATTGATCATGCGTTCTCCCTGTTTCGGTCGGAGTTTTCGGGGCTTTCGGTGAGCTGGAAGTACAACCGCTCCAAGTCAGTACGCAGCGCTCGCAGTTCGTGGACGGCGACGCCACCAGCGTGGGCGGCGTCACCGACCCTGGCCATATCGGAACTGTGCGCCTCGACGACCCCCTCTCCATGGTTGCCCTCGGCGGTCCCAGAAATGCCCACGGCTTCCAGTGCCCGCACCATCGATTGTGGATCGGCGCTGCGCACTAATGTCGTGGTCTCACCGTGGAGGTCGTCGATCGTGCCTTGGCGCACAAGTCGACCGTTAGCGATGATCACCACATCGTCCACGGTCTGCTCCACTTCGGCGAGCAGGTGCGAGCTGATGAGAATCGTCTTTCCGTCCCGCGCCAAGGTGCGAAGCAGCCCGCGCAGCCAGCGGATACCCTCCGGGTCCAGACCGTTAGCGGGCTCGTCCAAGATCAGAACCTGCGGGTCTCCGAGCAGGGCACCGGCCAACCCGAGCCGTTGCCGCATACCCATCGAGTAGCCCCCAGCACGTTTGCGCGCGGCGGCGGGTATGCCGACCAACTCCAGCAACTCGTCGACCCGGCTATCAGGGATTTTGTGGGTGGCGGCAAGCACCCGGAGGTGATCGCGCCCACTACGGCCGGGGTGAAAGTTGGTGGCCTCCAACGCGGCCCCACCACGTTGAGCGGTGACGCCAACTCGGCATACCTCTTGCCGCCGATCAGTCCCTCACCCGCCGTCGGCTTCACCAGGCCGAGCAGCATCCGCAGCGTCGTAGTTTTGCCGGCCCCGTTAGGCCCCAGAAAGCCGGTGATCCGGCCCGGCTGCACCTCGAACGTGAGGTCATCGACAGCGGTGAACTTTTTGAAGGCTTTGGCGAGTCCCCGGATCTGGATGTCCGTGCCCGTTGGCGTGGTCGTTCGGTGGCTCATACCGCTAGTCAATCAGGGGCAAGGGCGAAAACACATCATCACAAGGTATGAAGTCTTGCCTGTTGCGGTTATGAGTGATGATGAAGAACGTCGTCAGGATCCCCGCCGTGATGGTGGGCAAGCCTCGCAACGAGGTGTCGGCACCGTCCTGTTCGGGTGGTCGCGACGCTCAGGCCGTGAGTGAGGCGCTGCAGCACCCTTTTCGTCGTTGTGGGCTTACGTTTCGCCACCACGGGCGGGCTGGGCACGGGCCCCTTAGCCTGACGACTTACGGAGTGAAAACGACGAGCGAGTAGGGGCCGATGTCGAGGTGTCCGCCGCCTTGCTCATCGACAAGGATGTCCGGGGTTGCGTGATCGCCGAATAACGAACTGTATGTCGATGCGTCGCTGTTGAACCGCGCCTGCCAGGTCGATCCCGGCTCGCCCGGCATACCGATCGTGCCGGTCATTGGATGAGCGGAGAAGTTGGCCGCCACCACCGCGTGTCCACCGCTGTCGTCGGAGCGGTGGAAAACCACGGTCTTGCGATCCTCGTCGACGTCGAGCAGGTGCACGTGCTGGCCGCGCAAGGCACCGGAGTTGCCGCCCAAGTTGCGCCGGAGCCAGATCAGGTTGCGGAACATGCGGACGATGTCTCGGAACTGCTCGGCGCGCTCCCAATCCAGGGGTACGGAATCGCGGAACCACTCATCTTCCAAGAACTCCTGCCCCTGGAAGAGCATCGGGATCCCTGGACTGGTCAACACCATGGCGGCACCCAGGGTCGCGAGCTTTTGCGCGCACCACCCATCGGCGTTGTTTACCGCGACCTCGGAAGGCATCCGCGCCTTGCCGTTGGCCACCTCGTCGTGCGACTCGGTATAGACCACTCGGTCGAACGCGTGGTGATACTGCGCGGTGATGGCGCTCGCCACCGCTGCCATCGAGCGCTGGCTGTCGTCACCGGCGGTGAGCGCCTCACGCACCGGGTGCACGAACTGGTTGTCCCATTGCGCGTGCATCGCCGCTCCGCCGGGCTCGGTGGAGGTGACGGCCATCTCGCCGTGCAGATCCTCGGCGATCACGATGGCGTCGGGTCGCTCCTCGCGCACCGACTCTGCGACCCAGCGCATCAACGACCATCCCTGCTCAATCTCCCAGCCTGAGCCGTCAACGCTGCGCATATAAGGAGTCATATCGAGACGCAGCCCGTCGGCATGAAACTCGCGCAGCCACATCAGCGCGTTGTCACGGATGAACCGGCGCACCTCCTCGCGGCCATAGTCCGGCCGGGTGTCACCCCACGGTGTCGAACTACGCCAGTCGTTGTAGAAGTAGATGCCGCCCTTGTTGTTGTCGCTCCACCCGTCGAACTGCCACAGACCGAGGTCGGAGGGGCCGAAGTGGTTGTAGACAACGTCGATGATGACGGCGATACCGTGCGCGTGGGCCCCCTTGACGAACTCGCGCAGCGCTTCGGGGCCGCCGTAGCTGGACTCGACCGCGAAGACGTGAGCCGGGTTGTAGCCCCACGAATAGTCGCCGGCGAACTCCATCAGCGGCATCAACTCGATCGCGTTAATGCCGAGCGCCCGGAGGTAGTCGAGCTTGCCCGCTAGGCCCTCCAGGTCGCCCACGCTGTCGTCTGACCCGACGAAGGAACCAATGTGGGTCTCGTAGATCACTAAATCTTCGTGCGGCGGACATTCGAAAGCATCGCCGGCCCAGTCAAAGGCGCTGGGGTCAACGATGATGCCGTTGCCGATCGAGTTCGTGACCGCTCGCGCATACGGGTCGATCCGGTATGCCGTTTCCTCGCCGAGCGTGAGCACGAATTGATATTCCTGGCCGGGCTTGGCGTCGGGCACTTCGCCATACCAGTAGCCGCCGTCCTCGTGGCTCAGCGCATGGCTGCTGGCACTCCAGTTGTCGAAGTCCCCGGTGACGGCCACCCCGTCGGCATGCGGTGCCCACACCCGAAAAGCGCTGCCCTCGGCATACGGAATCGAGCCCATACCTGCGTAAGTCATAGAGCCACCCTATGAGCATCGATATACCAGGAAGCCCTTGGTCCGTTACGGTGCCGAGCAGGTGGGCCCGTTGAACTATCGAGGCAAGAGCCCGAGACGGACGGGTGTCTCGTGTCCGAGCATACGTAGCACGTCTACGTCCTCGATCGCTGATGCCAAGTGCTGCCACGCGACAAAGGGGGTGGTCAGGGGCGCGTCGGACCCGAAGAGCAATTTGTCGGGCACGCGAGTTGCCGCCCGCTGAATGAAACTGACGTCCCAGATTCCCGACGTGTCGAGGTAGATCCGAGGATGCCGTCTCGCCACCGCCAGACCCTCCTCGAGCAGGGCGCGCTCGTGGGGGAAGCCACCCAGGTGGGCGATGATGAGCGGCCCTGCAGTGCGGGGGAGGAGGATTTTGGCGATCCACGCCGGGCTGACGTAGCGACCGCCGTGGACGAGCACCGGAAGTTCCCGCTGGTGGATGTCTCGCATCTCGTGCTCCGGTGGCACACCGTCGAGATGAGGCAACAACTTGACGCCATCGAAGCCGTCGAGGCTGCCCGGCACGTCACTGGCCCGGCGCGGTCGGCGTAGGCGGCGACGCACCTGCCACAGGTGGGGTGGCCATTGGGCGTAGAGCACATGCGGTCCCCCCAGCCGGGCGAAGCATCGCAGGACTCCCTGCGTGGTTGTGGCCCATTCGCGGAGCGCGGCGTTGGCCTCTCGGTAGCCGCCGAGGCGGTACGGCGCGAAGGCGTAAGCCCGTTGCACACCGGCCGCGTGGGCATGCTGGAGATACTCCGCCCCCGAGAGCATCGGGTAGTAGGCCTCGCTGCTGTCGCTCGGACCGAGGTGTACATGCACGTCCAACAGGGGATAGGGCGGGGGCTCGCTTGGCACGGGCCCAAGCCGAGCCCGGGGCCCTGGTGTGCCCACGTCAGCCACGGGTAGCAGAACTTACATGGCCGTAGACGTCGCGGTAGCGATGCACTTCGTGGGCCCAGGAGCGCTCGCCCAGGTCGACCGCCGTCTGCGGATCCCAAGGTTCGTCGGCGAAATCGAGGATTCCGGCCGCTAGCCCCGATGCGGTAGCCGGCACGAAACGGACCGCTGCCTGATCACTGAGGAGCTCGCGCAGGGCAGGTAGGTCGGTCGTGAGCAGGGGGCGACCATTAGCCAGCGCCTCTAGCGGTTTGAGGGGTGTCGTGTCGGTCGAGACCGCTGCCGGGCGGCGGGGGACCACGAAGAGGTCGAGGTCGCCGTAGAACTGGTGCATGGCCTCGCGGGTCAAAAACCCCGGCAAGTGGATCACGCTCTCCAGGCCAGCCTTGGCAACCAGTTGCTGAATTCGGCCCCAGTCCCGGCCCGTTCCCGCCAAAACGACTTCCAGACTCACACCGCGTGCGGCCAGCACTGGAGCCACCTGTTCGACGGCGGCCACCAGCAGATCTAGCCCCTCGATAGCCTCAAACGTCGTGGCGTAGCCGATCCGTAACGTGCCCGGGGGTGATCTGCGAGGTCAGTGCGCCGTGCGCCGCGCGACCCGGCGAAGCGAACGATCATGAACGCCACTGCGGCCACCGACCATCAGCCGGGCCCCCAGACGTCGCCGAGTATGCGGCTCACCGACAGGGGGCGCAGCCTTTTGGTGGTGGCCCCGTTGATTGTCGTGGGGCTCGTGCTGGCGCCGGTGTTCCGAGACGGGATCGGGCTGGACGGCTTGGCCTACGTCTCGATCGCCCAACAGTATGCCGAGGGGCAGTTGCCGATCAACGGCTACTGGGGGCCGCTGTGGTCGTGGTTCCTGGTCCCGCTGCTAGCGGTGGGTATCGAGCCCCTGCTCGCGGCCCGCATCCTGCAGGTAGCCTCGTCGGTCCTGGTGCTGTTGGCCCTGCGGCGGTTGATGGATGTGGTGGGTGTGCGTCCCTTAGCCCGGGACGGCCTCGCCCTGGCGGTGACCCCGTTCTTGGTAGCCATCGCCCATTACGGCATCTTCACCGACGTGTTGATGGCTGGATTTCTGCTGCTGTGGTGTGCCGAGGTGCTACGTGCCGACTTCCCGACGAGCCGGGCCGTGGCCCTGCGAGCTGGCCTGTGGGCGGGGTTGGCGACACTGACCAAAATCTATGCGCTGCCCTTCGTCCTGGTCCACCTCGCAGTTGTGGCTCTAATGCACCTGTACCGCCTTCGAGGCACCGGTCAGGCCCTAGTCAAGGTTGTCTCCGCGGTCGGTTTGGTGGCGGTGGTGCTCAGCCTGCTGTTCGTGCCCTGGGTAGCCGCTCTCAGCGACAACTACGACCGGTTCACCGTGACCAAGTCGGCCCGGTACAACGTGACGATCGCTGGGCCAGGGTCCCAAGGCAATCCCATCTTCTACGCCGGGCTGCTCGCCCCCCCGAGCCCGGACGCGGTGTCGGTCTGGGAGGACCCGTCCCAAATGCCGGTCGACGCAACGGGCTGGAGCGCCGGAACAGACTCAGCAGACCGGCTGGTGGACAACATCGCCTCGAACGTGGCGTTGGCGGGCAACCTTGCTGCCGAGGACATGGTGCTGGTCTCGGTGCTTGGCCTGGTCGGCACAGCTATCGTGTTTCTACCCCTCGGGCCGCGAGGAAGGCAACGATCGGACCTGCGGTTCAGGATGCTCGGGATTCTTGCCGCCGCCTCGATCTACGCCGGCGGCTACCTGCTGCTGTTCATCGAGCGTCGCTACACCTGGCTTTTCCTGCTGCTGCTCGTCGTCCCGGCGGGGCTGGCAAGTCAAGCGATCCTGGACCGGGTGCCGTTCCGCCAGCGAAATCTGGCGCTCGTGGTCGTCAGCGCCCTTCTAACGGTGAGCGTCGCCGCGCAGTCCCTGCCCAGATTGCTGGACGAACGGGGCACCGACCGGGCCCAGGAGGTTGGTGACGCGCTGGATGTTGACGGAGGCCTGCCCGGTCCGGTCGCATCCAACGGGTTCTGGGAGCGAACCGCTGTCATCTGCTTCCAACTCGACTGCCAGTTCTATGGCCAACCTCGCCGAGTCGAGATGGGCGAGGAGTTGGACGATTATCTGGCCCTTTGGGGGATCCGTACCTTCATCGCCTGGGGCGATCCGCTGGAGAATCCCCCCGGCCCTGACGTGACGCCGGAGGGACTCGAGAACGTGCACATCTACTCCGTGCCCGAGTCTTCGGGGTAGTGCCCGGCTGCTCGAAGTCGGACGGGACCCGATTCGTTAGTTGAGCCCTCGGTCGCGCAGGAACTGCTCAGCCACGTCAGCAGGGTCTCGATCGTCGATGTCGATGGCTCCGTTCATCTGGATCATGGCTCGCTGGGTCAGTTCCTCGTTGACGCTGTTGATGACCTCCATGAACCTCTCGCCGTTCAACGCGTCGAGTTTCTCGTCGTCGACCACGAGAGCGACGTGCTGGTAGCCGAAGAGCCGCTCAGGGTCGTCTAGCACCCGGTAGTCACCGCTGTCCAACTGTGCGTCGGTGGAAAAGACATTGGCCACGTCGACGTCTCCGTCGAATAGCGTATTGTATTTCGCGTCGAGGGGGATTTGGGTGAAGTCGCCGTTAGTGAGGTCGTAGGTACTCTGCATACCGGCAAATCCCTGTTGCCGGTCCTCGAACTCTGGCGCGGCACCGAGGGTGAACGATTCGAGTTCGCGCAGGTCAGCGATGGACTTCAACGTGTTTTCCTGGGCGAACAACGTCGTGGTCGCGATGGAATCGACATTTTCAAAGGGCGTTTCTTCGCTGAGGGATTGCCCGCGTGAGGCATAGAACTCCTCGGCGATCTGCAAGGTCTCTTCTGCCGATTTCCCCACGACATCTTTGTCAGCGACGACCGCCGCAGCCACGCCGAGGTACTCGGGGTAGGCGTCGATGTCGCCGTCCTGCAGCGACTCGTCGATGACCTCGGTGGGTCCGATGTTCTTTCTTAGCGTGACCTGATACCTCTCCGCGCTGAGCGCCTGAGCATACAACTCACCCATCAGTACCGATTCAGTGAAGTTCTTGGTGCCCAACGTGACTTGCTGGCCCTGCCAGGGTTCCACCGAACCCTGGCCGCCACCGTCCCCTTCGGCCGAACAGCCGGCCATCGACACCCCCGCCATGGCGACCGTGGCTACAACGCGAACTACCCGAGAACTGCCCATCCCGACTCCTTCGTCAGACAACCACTCCTGCTGTGATATTGGCAGACCGACGGTGCGGTGGCAATGGTCCACACCTCGACTGCCCTTCTTGTGGGAGCTTCTGGACGCCCGCCGAGACCGCAGGGGGTCAGTTAACGGGAAAGAGGGCGAAGATCTACACGACACGACTTACTGGTGAGGTGGCGTGGATTGATGTGCGCTGCTCCCGTGGCCACTCCGTTGCGCCCCCGGCAGGATTCGAACCTGCGCTCCCGCCTCCGGAGGGCGGTGCTCTATCCCCTGAGCTACGGGGGCAACAGCGACTGAGGCTAGCAGTTGGAAGGCCGTGTCATGGCATCGTGCTTAGGTTGTCTGATGGTTTCGGTGGGTAGCAGCGATCGCGTCCGACGGGTCACCGTCACGGTGTCGGAGACCTTCGCCTTGGTGGGCACCGTGCTGCTCGTGGTCGCCGTTGCGGGTGAGATCTTTGCCCGCCAACTAGGCGCCAGGTACGCGGTAGCGCAGCAGGGCCAAGCGCGTGACGGTTGGCGCTTAGACTCATCCGGGTGACTCCCGAGCAACTTGCCGATGCCATCCTCCATGCCTTGGCTCAGGCCACCGAACGTGGTGACCTTCCCGCGACTGAGGTGCCGGAGGTGCGTGTAGAGCGCCCCCGAAGCCGCGAACATGGCGACTGGTCGACGAACGTCGCGCTGCAGCTCTCCAAGGGTGCCGGTATGCCGCCGCGGGCCTTGGCCGAGGTGCTGGTTGCCAGGTTGGTCGAGTCGCCGGGTGTAGCTAAAGCCGACGTAGCGGGGCCAGGCTTCATCAACATCACGCTCGAGGCGGCGAGTGCCGGGGCGCTCGCCAAGGGCATCGTCGAGGCTGGCGCTGCATACGGGCGCAACGACTCGATGGCCGACGAGGTGATCAACCTAGAGTTCGTGTCGGCTAACCCCACGGGGCCGCTGCACCTGGGCCACACCAGGTGGGCTGCGCTTGGTGACTCGTTGCGCCGTTTGCTGCAGGCCAACGGTGCCGACGTCACCTCCGAGCACTATTTCAACGATGCCGGCGCTCAGATGGATAAATTCGGTGCCTCGATCCTTGCGGCTGCCCGCAGTGAGCACGCGCCGGAGGGAGGGTACAGCAGCCCCTCCATCGATGCCCTCGCCGCGCAGTTGGACGAACAGAGCCCAGGGTGGTCCGATCTACCTACCGACCAAGCAGTAGCGGTTGCTCGCACCCAAGGGGCCATTCTGCAGATCCAGTCCATTAAGGACACGCTCGGCGCGTTCTCGGTGCATTTCGACGTGTGGTTCTCGGAGAAGTCGCTGCACGATTCAGGTGCGGTGGCCGATGCGGTGCAGCGTCTGCGCGAGCAGGGTCACGTCTTCGATCAGGACGGTGCCATCTGGTTGCGTACGACCGATTTCGGTGACGACAAGGATCGCGTGCTGCTGCGGGCTAACGGCGAGCCGACGTACTTTGCCTCCGACGCGGCCTACTACCTCAACAAGAAGGACCGGGGTTACCCCGCCAAGGTCTACATGTTGGGTGCCGATCACCACGGCTACGTGAACCGGCTCAAGGCCATCGCAGCCTGTGCAGGCGACGATCCCGAGGCCAATATCGAGGTGTTGATCGGCCAGCTCATCAACATTTCCGGCGAGCGAATGGGTAAGCGCCGCGGAAACGCGATCAACCTGGTCGACGTGCTGGAGTGGATTGGCCCGGACCCCATCCGGTATTCGTTGGCGCGATACCCCGCCGACTCGCCGCTGGACCTTGATGGCGAAGCGATGCGTCAGCGCACCAACGACAACCCGGTTTTCTACGTGCAGTACGCCCACGCGCGGACCTGCAACGTGAACCGCTTAGCCCTCGACGACGGCATCGCGACTGCCGACGGGTTCGACCCCAGCCTGTTGTCCCACGCCTCCGAGGCTGCCCTGCTGGCGATTCTGGGCGACTTCCCACGCATCGTTACCCAAGCTGCGTCGCTACGAGAGCCACACCGGGTGGCCCGCTACCTCGAGGACCTGGCCGGTCGATACCACAAGTGGTACGACGACTGTCGCGTTCGCCCGATGGATGCCAGCGAGGAGATCACCGACCTGCACAGGACTCGATTGTGGCTCAACAACGCGACTCGGCAAGTGCTGGCCAACGGCCTCGACCTGTTGGGCGTCGCGGCCCCGGAACGGATGTAACGATGACGCAGACACCTCTTCGCGTGGCCCTCGTGGGCTGCGGCACCGTGGGCACGGCCGTGGCGGGGGCCATCGTGTCTCGATCCGCGCTCTACACCAAGCGTGTCGGTCGTCCGCTTGAGTTAGCCGGGATTGCCGTTCGCGACACCACCAAGCCGCGAGACCTCGGTGTGGTTTCTAGCGATCTGCTAACCGACGACCCAGTGGCATTGATCGACCGCGCCGACCTTGTGATCGAGGTCATGGGGGGCATTGAGCCTGCTCAGACGCTCATTGAGCAGGCCCTGCGCGCCGGGAAGCCGGTGGTGACCGCCAACAAGCAACTCATCGCCGCCGCTGGCCCTCACCTGCACGCCATTGCTGACGAGCACGGCACCACGCTCGACTACGAAGCCGCGGTGGTGGCTGCCGTGCCGATCGTGCGCGTCGTGCGTGAGTCGCTTGCCGGTGATCGCATCACCTCGATCAGTGGCATCGTGAACGGGTCAACGAACTACGTGCTGGACATGGTGGCTCGTCACGGAATGGGCTTCGCCGAAGCGGTCGAGCAGGCTGGCGCTCTGGGATATCTCGAGGCTGACCCCACGGAAGATCTTGAGGGCATCGACGCCGCTGCCAAGATTGTGATTTTGGCCCGACTCGCCTGGGGTGTCGAGGTCACGATGGCAGACGTCAAGCGCCGTGGGATTTCTCACCTGAGCGATGCGGACTTCGAGGCTGCGGCCGGCACCGGTCACGTCATCAAGTTGCTCGCGTCGGCGTGGGCCAGCGGCGACCCCGACAACCCCAACATCGAAATGGCTGTGCGTCCCGTCAGCCTCGGGTCCGACGATCCGCTGGCTCAGACGCGCGAGGGTCGCAACGAAGTCCTCGTCGAAGCCGAGTTCGCTGGAGCCCTTCGTATGCACGGTGCCGGGGCAGGTGGCCCCGAAACCGCATCGGCCGTGTTGGGCGATATGGTCAATGCAGCCCGCAACATTTCTGGGTGATAGTGTGAGCAACGCCTCAAGGGGCACATCGGAGCATCCAATGCCCGATCGCGAGTCAGGCCCCACGGGCGCATCGCGGCTTTCGTTGACAATCTCCCTCTGAATTGTGCTTCTCTCAGGGTGAGACACAGTGCCAGCGGCGATACACCCACGGTCCTAAACAGCCCATCCAGCGGCGCTCGAGCGCTGTCCACTGATGATCTCTGCTCGGCCGCACCCGATCAGAAGGACAAGAAGGAAACTCTGTGACTGAAACCACCGACGTTACGGCAAGCGCCAAAACAAGCTCGTTGAGCGCGATGCGTCTTGCCGATCTGCAAAGCCTGGCCGGGGGAATGGGCCTATCGGTCAACTCGAAGATGCGTAAGGCTGACCTGGTATCGGCCATTCGCAACGCCCGCGGGGGATCGGTGCCGAAAGCGGCATCTTCGGACACCGCGTCAAGTTCAGCGGCATCTAACTCGTCGCAATCGAGCCATGACCGCGCTAACTCCGCTCAGGAGAGCAAAGTCGTGACCAGCGAGGCGGCCGCACCCGTGCAGGCACCCCAAGCCCAGGAGGCAGCGACCACTGGGGGAGCCAACGGTGCCCAGCGACCGCCCCGCAACGGCAACCGTCGCGACGCGGGTGAGCAGGTCGACAACGTCAGTGGCCACGCTGCTCGACAGGACGATGCTCAGGGGAACGACCGGGGCAGCAACGACCAACGTAACCGGGGCAACGAGAACCGCAGCAACGGCCAAGGTGGCGGCGACGACCGCCGGAACGAGAACCGCAGCAACGAGAACCGCGGCAACGACAGCGCCGGCGGCGACAACCGCGGGAACGAGAACCGCGGGAACGAGAACCGCGGGAACGAGAATCGTGGTGATGGAGACGACGACCGCAACGGGCGTCGCCGCAACCGTCAGCGCGGCCGTGAGCGCAACAAGCGTGGCGGACGTGGTCCCGGGGCGCCCCAGGGTGGCGGCCGTGAGAACCACCAGGACGAGCAAGACACGTACTCCGAAGAAGATGTGCTGGTCCCTGTCGCGGGGATCGTTGACGTGCTCGACAGTTACGCCTTCATCCGCACCACCGGCTACCTCCCAGGCTCAACCGACATCTACGTCCCGATGGGCATGGTCCGTCGCAACGGGTTGCGCAAGGGTGACGCCGTGGCCGGTGCTATCAAGGCCCCTGGGTCTGGTGAGCACGAAGTCACCCCGCAAGGTGGTGGCAAGCACAACCGTGGCAAGTTCAACGCCCTGGTCCGCTTGGACAGCATCAACGGCATGTCGCCGGAGGACGCCAAGCAGCGCCCGGAGTTTGGGAAGTTGACTCCGCTCTACCCGCAGGAGCGCCTGCGACTGGAGACGGATGCCAAGAACCTCACCACTCGGATCATCGACTTGGTTGCGCCCATCGGTAAGGGCCAGCGGGGCTTGATCGTCTCCCCGCCCAAGGCGGGCAAGACGCTCGTGTTGCAGTCGATCGCCAACGCGATCACCACGAACAACCCCGAAGCCCACTTGATGATCGTCCTGGTGGACGAGCGTCCGGAAGAGGTCACCGACATGCAGCGCACGGTCAAGGGGGAGGTCATTGCCTCCACCTTCGACCGGCCCGCTGAGGACCACACCACTGTGGCTGAGTTGGCCATCGAGCGCGCCAAGCGGCTCGTGGAAATGGGTGGGGATGTCGTTGTCCTGCTCGACTCGATCACCCGCTTGGGTCGCGCCTACAACTTGGCCGCGCCCGCGAGCGGTCGCATCCTCTCTGGTGGTGTCGACTCCAGCGCGCTCTACCCGCCGAAGCGATTCTTCGGTGCGGCGCGCAACATCGAGGAGGGTGGCTCGCTCACCATCTTGGCTACCGCGCTGGTGGAAACCGGGTCCAAGATGGACGAAGTCATCTTCGAAGAGTTCAAGGGCACCGGCAACATGGAGTTGCGACTCTCGCGTCAGTTGGCCGACCGCCGCATCTTCCCCGCCGTTGACGTCAACCCCTCAGGCACCCGACGCGAAGAAATCCTCATGTCGGGCGAGGAGCTCAAGATCGCCTGGAAGCTGCGGCGTGTGCTGACCGCGCTCGACTCTCAGCAGTCGCTGGAGTTGCTGTTGAACCGTCTTCGCAACACCCGCAACAACTACGAATTCTTGACCCAGGTGCAGCAGACCTCGTCCATCAAACTCGACGACGAAGACTGAACGACCTGCATATCAATGCCACAGTGAGGCAGGAATGCCTGCCTCACTGTTGGCGTTAGATTAACGCGGTGTGCTCTGGCACACTCGTCCGTTGGCCTACCGGTTCACGTCCTGCGCTGTGCAGTGGCGACCCGGGGGAACACCACCCTAGGAGATCACGTGAAGAAGAACATTCACCCCGCATACACCGAAACTCAGGTCAGTTGCACCTGTGGAGCGAAGTTCACCACCCACAGCACCGCGCCCGGCGGCACTATGAGCGCCGACGTGTGCTCACAGTGCCACCCCTTCTATACCGGCAAGCAGAAGATTCTTGACACCGGTGGTCGGGTGGCTCGCTTCCAGGAGCGTTACGGCAAAAAGGCTGCCAAGTAACTGCTGTCCAAGGCTCAGGTCACCAGGGAGGCGGCATGGATGACTCAGCCGCCCCTCTGCTGGCCGAATACCTGACGATCGAAGAGCGGCTCGCTGACCCCAGTGTCCATTCCGATCCGTCGGTCTTTCGCAAACTCACGAAACGGTATGCAGCGCTGTCACCGACAGTGTCTGCATACCGTTTGTGGCAGGTCGCCTCCCAAGACCACGCGGCTGCCCGCGAGTTGGCCCTTGAAGACGAAGGTTTTGCCGCTGAAGTTCCCGCTCTTGCGCAGGCCGAGGACGAGGCCAGCGACGAACTGCGACACCTTCTGCTCCCGCGTGACCCCGATGACGATCAGGATGCGATTCTCGAGGTCAAAGCGGGCGAAGGAGGGGCTGAGTCCGCGCTCTTCGCTGGCGATATAGCGCGCATGTATTTGCGCTACGCCGAGCGACGCGGATGGCGAGCCGAAGTGCTGGACGCCACCGACTCGGACCTCGGCGGATACAAGGACATTCGTATCGCCATCGCCGCCTCAGGGCTACCCGCCGTGGGCGAGGCACCCTGGGCGCGGCTGAAGTACGAGGGCGGCGTGCACCGGGTGCAACGCGTGCCCGTGACGGAAAGCCAGGGGCGTATTCACACCTCTGCGGTCGGCGTGCTGGTCATGCCCGACGTCGATGACCCCGAAGACGTCGAGTTCGGGCCGAACGATCTTAAGATCGATGTTTTCCGCTCTAGCGGCCCCGGAGGCCAGAGCGTCAACACCACCGACTCCGCCATCCGGATCACGCACCTGCCGACCGGCACCGTCGTGTCCTGCCAAAACGAAAAGTCGCAGTTGCAAAACAAAGAATCTGCGATGCGAGTGCTCCGCGCTCGGTTGCACCAACTGGCCGTCGACGAGGCTGAGGCAGAAGCCTCGGCCCAGCGCCGCTCGCAGGTGCGCACCGTGGACCGTAGCGAACGTATTAGGACGTACAACTACCCGGAAAACCGCCTTGCGGATCACCGGACCGGTTTTAAGGCGTACAACCTTGATCACGTGCTCGATGGCGAGTTGGACCCCGTGGTCATCTCGGCGATGGAGGCTGACGAAGCCGCTCGACTGGCAGGCCTCGCCGACAGCACCTCGTGAGCATCCCGATGGAGGTCTCGCTGCGAGCAGCCACCTCCAAACTCGCCGAAGCCGGGATTGCCAGCGCCCGCACCGACGCCGAGCTCCTGCTGGCTGCTTGGCTTGGCCTGGGCCGAGCCGAAGTGTTGCGCCGGTGCCTGCTCGGCCGCACGCTCACCAGCGAGCAAGAGTCTGCCTACGCTGATCTTGTGCGTGAGCGAGCCTCCCGCGTGCCGCTACAACACCTCACGGGGTATGCCGACTTTGCCGGGATCACCCTCTCGGTCGGCCCGGGGGTGTTCGTGCCTCGGCCCGAAACCGAACTGATCGTGGCACGGGCCACCGCAGTGGCCGCAGACATCGACTGTCCCCTCATCGTGGACTTGTGCACCGGGAGTGGGGCGATCGCGCTCGCGCTCAAACATGCGCTACCGGGTGCCGAAATCCACGCGGTCGAACTCTCGGAACACGCCCACGCGTGGGCGGCGCGCAACGTAGACACGCTCGGATTGGGCGTGGATCTGCGACTCGGGGATGCGGCGAATGCCTTTGACGATCTACTCGGTCTGGTGGACATCGTCACCTGCAACCCGCCGTACATTCCGGTCGGCGCGGTGCCCGTCGACCCTGAAGTCCGAGATCACGACCCCGACATCGCGTTGTACGGGCAGAGCGAAGACGGCTTGAAACTTCCTTTGCAGATGGCCAGCCGGGCCGCTGATCTGCTGCGGCCCGGCGGCGTCTTGCTGATCGAGCACGCCGACACTCAAGGCACGGACATCGTCGCGCGGCTATCAAACATGGCGTGCTGGAGCACCGTAAAGGGGCACTGCGACCTGACTGATCGGCCTCGAGCGGTCGAGGCCCTACGGGCTTAAGCGACGACTCAGAGGGCGCTGAAGATAAAGATGACGAGGGCGATGATGGCCAAAACGCCGACAATGGTCCAGATAGTGCTACGTGGCATACGAAACTCCTTCATTGGGGCGGGGTCTCTTTCCCCACCAACAGAGAGATCGTAGCCACGCAAGGACGGTCTCGCACCCCGAGCAGTCGATACCCCCGTGTTCGTGAAGTAGCGTCATATCTTTGGGTGCCACAATGTGCGTCGTGATCCTCGATTGCACCGATCCAGACGCTCGCGCCGACTCCATTACGGCAGCGGCAGACGTCGTGCGCTCCGGGCGACTGCTGGTGATGCCGACCGACACGGTCTACGGCGTGGGGGCCGACGCCTTCGACAAGATCGCCGTGGCCATGGTGTTGGCCGCAAAACACCGAAGCCGCGACATGCCGCCACCGGTGCTGGTGCCCAACGCGCGCACGGTCGACGGGCTGGCCACGGACGTTCCGATGTACGCCAAGATGCTCATGCGCGCCTTCTGGCCCGGCGCCCTCACCATTGTGGTGAGGGCACAGGCGTCTTTGTCCTGGGATTTGGGCAAGACCAACGGAACCGTGGCGCTGCGGATGCCGGACGACGCACTGGCTCTTGAAGTGTTGACGCAGATCGGGCCGATGGCTGTGACCAGCGCCAACCTCACGGGCCAGCCGCCGGCGAGGACGGCAGCCGAGGCACACGAGCAACTCGGTGGTGCCGTCTCGATCTACTTGGACGGGGGCCCGCGGGGCGAGCAGGCGGCCTCGACCATCATCGACTGCACGGGTGCGGAGCCCATCGTCTTGCGCCAAGGCTCGCTCAGCACCGAAGCCCTCCAAGAGGTGCTAGGGGATACTCCGCTCCTTGTGGAGCGGCCTGCCACCGAGGGGGACGAAGATGGCGATGATGAGGCGTCGATCGCGGAGCCCTCGCCCCACGGTGTGGCACCCGATGACGGTGTGTCGAGGCAGGCCGCCGAGCGCCCCGCACGTCGCGTGACGGGCTCCGGGCCACGTCTGGTGGGCAGCGTCCGCCCGAGCGGCGTTCGCGCTGGTCGCGACCTGGTTACGCGACTTTCGGCGAACCCGGCCCCGGGGTCTTCTTCAGCCCCTACAGTGGACATCGACCCTCCGGATGCCCTTCCGGACAACGTGAAGTAGGAGATGACGTGAGCACCCAGATCACCCCGCAGACGTACTACGGCCCCAACTTCGGTTCGCTGCTGAGTGCCGATCCGGCCATCGCCGAGTTGCTGGTCAGCGAGTTAGATCGCCAGCGCAGCGGGCTGCAACTGATTGCGAGCGAGAATCAGACCAGCCCAGCGGTGCTCGCGGCCCTTGGGTCGACGCTGTCGAATAAGTATGCCGAGGGTTACCCGGGTCGCCGGTACTACGGCGGTTGCGCCGAGGTGGACAAGGTCGAGACCCTCGCGATCGAGCGGGCCAAAGAACTTTTCGAGGCCGACCACGCCAACGTCCAGCCGCACTCCGGGGCCAGCGCAAACCAAGCGGTCTACGGTGCTTTCGCCAAGCCCGGGGACACGATTTTGGGTATGTCGCTCGCTCACGGTGGCCACCTCACGCACGGATTCTCGGTGTCCTTCTCGGGTAAGTGGTTCAACGCGGTGCACTACGGCGTCTCGCACGACACCGAAGACATCGACTACGACCAGGTTGAAGCCTTGGCGCGGGAGCACCGCCCCAAGATCATCATCGCGGGCGGCTCCGCCATCCCACGTGTGATCGACTTCGCCCGATTCCGGGCCATCGCCGACGAAATCGGAGCCATCTTCTGGGTGGACGCGGCCCACTTCATCGGTCTCGTCGCCGGGAAGGCTATTCCTTCGCCGGTGCCGTATGCCGACGTCGTCAGTTTCACGACGCATAAGGTCCTTCGCGGCCCACGTGGAGGTGCCATCCTCTGTAAGGCTGAGCACGCCGCCAAGATTGACCGCGCAGTGTTCCCGATGATGCAGGGCGGTCCGTTGATGCATGCGGTCGCAGGCAAGGCGGTCAATTTCGCCGAGTGCGCCACGACGGAATACCAGGACTACGCCAGGTCGGTCATCGCCAACTCGCAGGCCCTGGCCGGTGCCCTCGCCGAGCGGGGGATCCGCCCCATTACCGGCGGCACGGACACCCACTTGTCGCTGCACGACCTGCGCGGCGTGGACGTCAGCGGTGCGGATGCGGAGAAGCGCTGCGATGCGGCCGGCATCGTGCTCAACAAGAACGCGATTCCGTTCGACCCCGCTAAGCCCAACATCGCTTCGGGCATTCGCGTCGGTGCGCCGTCGGTCACCACTCAAGGCATGGGGATCGAGGCGATGACGCAGATTGCTGACCTCATCCACCGTGCCGTCACGCAGACCGATGGCGAGCACGATCATCCCACCGCGGTCGCACTGCGCGAAGAGGTGACTGCCCTCCTGTCGCAGTTCCCGGCATACCCAACTGCGTGACTCCTGCCTCCCCAGTCCCACGTCTGACCTCGCCGAGGAGCGGGGGAGAAGCCGGTGCGTGAGTACCTACTGGTCCTGCTGACGGCAGCGATCTTTACCTTCGTGGCTACCACCGCCGTGCGCCGGGTGGCTTTTGCGGTGGGTGCCGTGACTCCGGTGCGGGCTCGGGATGTGCACTCGACCCCCATTCCGCGCCTGGGAGGCGTCGGAATGCTCATGGGGTTTACGGCGGCCGTCATCGTTGGTAGTCAGTTGCCCTTTCTTGGGCAACTGTTCGACTCTATGCAGATATACGGAGTCCTGCTGGCGGCCGCCATCATCACGGCGGTGGGGGCGCTCGACGACATCCGGGAGTTGGACTGGTTGACCAAACTGGCTGGCCAGGTCGTCGCCGGCGGAGTGATGGCCTTCTTCGGCGTGCAGTTACTCAGTTTGCCGGTCTTCGGAGTGACTATCTTGCCTGAGCCGGTGCTGGTGTCTTTGACGATCCTCATCGTGGTCATCTCGGTCAATGCGGTGAACTTCGTCGATGGGCTCGACGGCCTCGCTGCCGGGGTGGTGCTCATCTCCGCCGGGGCTTTCTTTAGTTGGACCTATCTCGTGAGCCGGGATTTTGATCCTCCTAACGTGTTTTCTACCGCTACCTTCATTACGGCCGCTCTGATGGGCTGCTGTTTAGGGTTCTTGCCGCACAACGTGCACCCGGCCCGACTCTTCATGGGGGATGCGGGTGCCTTGCTGCTCGGCTTATTGCTCGCAGCGAGCACGATCTCGATGACGGGCAGCGTGGACCCCAACAGCAGCGCAGCGACGACGTCGACGTTAGCGGCGTTTCTGTTGCCGGTCTTGTTACCGGTCGCGATCATGGCTTTGCCCATTGTGGATATGGGCCTGGCCATCGTGCGGCGTACTCGACGGGGCCAACTGCCGTGGAAACCCGACGCGCACCATATTCACCACCAGATGTTGCGCATTGGGCACAGCCACCGTCGAGCGGTTGCCTTGCTCTACTTGTGGTCCGGGCTCATCGCACTCGGAGCCGTGTCCTTTGCGTACGTCGAGCCCTGGGTGTCCTTCGTTAGCATCGCCATCGTATTTGCCGTGGCCGCGAGCCTGACGTGGCAACCGTGGACGCGCAAACAACGAACTGAGGTATGACGTTGGTCATGTTTTTGAGCGCTTCCGCGAGGGTGAGGCGACCGTGACGAGTCCGCCTGCGGATGATCCATCCGAGCAGGTCGCGCCCGCGAAAGGTCGAGCGCCGGGCCACCCTGTCGTGATGGTGATGAACCGTCGTGCGCTGGCCTGGGCGTTTCCCGTTGCGGTCATCAGTGGTGTCGTCGCTGGTGGGATTCGAGGTCCTGGTGCAGGCGTGGCTGCTCTCGTCGGCGGACTCATCGCGATCGGTGCGTTCACTGCTGGGATCTGGGGGATCGGCCTCGTGCTCAAGCACTTGCCCGGTGTGGAGATCGCTGGTGCGCTCGCGGTCTACCTCATTCAGTTGTTGGTGCTGGTCAGCGCGGTGGTGCTAGTGCAGGAGCAGGCGTGGCTGGACTCGCGGACAGCGGCCCTTGGGCTGTTTGCTACCGCTCTGGCGCATCAAATTGGGCTGGTGACGGGTTACCTCAGTGCCCGCATGCTGATCGCCGACACGCCGATGTCCGACGACTCAGTGCAAGGATGACCACTATGGATTCCCCTCCGCGTCGGCCCAAGGGCGACCCCCTTCCGCCACGACACCACGTCACGGGCTATGCGCAAGAGACGGATGCAGCCACGGGTGTGCTGGCGTATCTCATTGGTGGCCCTATAACGTTTGGCGGGATTGGCTGGCTGCTCGATGCGTGGTGGGGGACGGGTTTCGCCGTCCCGGTCGGTTTGCTCGTAGGCATGGGGATGTCCTTGTGGGTGGTCTGGCTCCGGTATGGTTCTCCAAGACCTCCCAGCGACGCGTGACTACGCGATCTGGGCATGCCCGATCGCCGTTACTAGGACCGAGGAGTATCCGTGAACTTTACTTCGGCCGTCCAACTGCCGATGGCTGATTTCCCGCCGTCGCCATCCACGTTCTGGCAACCCATTTTCAGGTTTGGCTCGGTCGACATCTTCGGGTCGGAGATGACCCTGGCCATCACGCGCCCGATGATCGTGATGGCGCTCTCCGTGGTCTTGTTGTCGTGGTGGCTGCTGGCCACCACGAAGCGTGCTGCCGTGGTGCCGAGCAAGGGGCAGTGGTTCACCGAGAAGGTTTACGACTTCGTCCGCAACGACGTTGCGCGGGACATGATTGGCTCCAAAGAGTTCATGCGTTTTGTCCCCTTACTGTTTTCGATGTTTCTACTCATCCTGGCGAACAATTGGGCCGGGATCATCCCGCCGATCCAACTGCCGACCTTCGGCCGGGTCGGATTTCCCATCGCGTTGACCCTGGTGGTCTACGTCGTCTACCACTGGATCGGTGTTCAGAAACACGGCGTCCTAGGTTATTTCAAGTTCATGGTGCCGGCTGGTCTGCCCGTTCTGATGATTCCTTTCATTTTCGTGCTGGAACTCATTACGTTCTTTATCACCCGTCCGTTGACGCTGGCCTTGCGGCTCTTCGGAAATATGTTTGCCGGGCACATGTTGCTGCTGGTCTTCACGCTTGGGGCCTGGGAGCTCTTCACCCAAGGTGGGTTCCTTTCCTTGGTGGCGTTCCCGGCATGGGGTATGGCGTTCCTGATGATCTTGTTCGAAGCGTTGGTCCAGTTCCTTCAGGCCTACGTCTTCGTGTTGCTGGCCGCCTCGTACATCGGTGGCGCGCTGGTTGACGAGCACTAACTCGTTCTCATTGTCTTACAACTGAATACTTTTGCCGCCGGCGGTCTTCGCCGCCGGGACAACACACAGAAAGAGAAGTGACGTGGAAGGTAACATCACCCTCATTGGCTACGGCCTCTCAACTATCGGCCCCGCGATTGCTGTGGGTCTGATCTTCGCCGCTTACATCAACGGCGTGGCTCGTCAGCCTGAGGCCGCCAACCTGCTTCGCCCCATCGCCATTCTGGGCTTTGCGCTCGCGGAAGCGCTCGCGATCTTCGGTCTGGTTCTCTTCTTCCTTTAAGCCCCGGGCTGGGCCAACCGTCCAGCACTCACACCGGACGCCTTGAAGGCGTCTAGCAAGAGGAGACCACCGTGCAGCCGATTGCCGATATTTTGACCACAGTTGCTGTGGTTGCGGCCGAGGGGGACCCCGAGGCCACCGCAAGTCCGATCCTGCCGTATCTGCCTGAGTTGTTCTTTGGGATCGTGGCGTTCGCGGTTTTATTCTTCGTGGTCTGGAAGAAGGTCGTGCCTAACCTCGAGAAGGCCTACGCCGACCGCACCGCTGCCATCGAAGGCGGTATGGAAGAGGCTGAGAAGGCGCGAGCCGAGGCCGAGGCCGCTAAGCAGCAATACGAGGACCGGCTGGCCACCGCCCGCGATGAGGCTGCTGAGATCCGTGAAAAGGCCAAGCAGCAAGGCGCGCAGATCATTGCTGAGATGCGTGAGCAGGCCAAGGACGAAGCGGCCCGCATCACCGCGACTGCTCACAAACAGGTCGAAGCCGAGCGTCAACAGGCCATGGTGAGTTTGCGCAGTGAGGTCGGAGAAATCTCGACCAACCTGGCTAGCCGAATTGTGGGCGAATCGCTGCAGGACGAGGCGCGCCAGAGCGGCGTCATCGAGCGTTTCCTGTCCGAGTTGGAATCCAGCACGGCCAGCGACGCTAGTGTCGATGCGAATCAGACGTCGGTAGGCGGGGAGTCCTGATGGAAGGGGCCTCCCGCAGTTCGCTCACAGCCGCTCGTAAGGCTCTCAATGAGGTGCTCGGCGGTGACGTTGATGCGGCTGCCGTGGGCGACGACCTCTTGGCTGTGTCCAGCGTGCTGGGCGGCTCAGCCGCATTGCGGCGAGCTTTGTCTGACCCCTCACGAGAGGGTCGGGTGCGCTCGGAACTCATCGACCGCCTCTTCTCTGGGCGGATCAGCAACGAAGCTCGCGAGGTAGCTCGATTCTCCGTCGCTCAGCGATGGACGCGGGACGCGCATTTAAGTCTTGCGATCGAAGAGTTTGCTGTCGAGGCATTCCTCGCCAATGCGCAGCGCCACGACCGTCTCAGCCAGGTTGAGGACGAGTTGTTCCGCTTCAATCGCATCGTGCAGGGTCACTCCGACCTGCGGGCAGCGTTGAGCAATCGTCATGCGAGTGAGTCGTCCAAGCGTGACCTCGTTAAGTCGTTGCTCAGCGACAAGGTTGCGCCCGAAACGTTGCGCCTCGCCTCCCACGCGGTTGCTACGCCAACGGCACGGTTCGACCGGGCCATTGAGGCCTACCAGCAGATTGCTGCTAAGCGGCAGGAGCAGGTCACGGCAGTAGTAACAAGCGCAACCGAACTGAGCGAGCACCAACTCGAGCGAATGAGTGCGGCGCTGTCCAAGCAGTACGGCCAAACGGTGAATATCAATCTGGTCGTTGACCCCATGGTGTTGGGCGGCGTCCGGGTCGAAATCGCCGACGAAGTGATCGAAGGCACGATCAGCAACCGGATTTCCGACGCCCGACGGCACGTAACTCGTACATGAGCGACCAGCTGTTTACTAACCACCAAGTACCACGTCTCGTCTGTTGCGGGACACCAACGAGGAGACAACTATGACGGAGTTGACCATCCGTCCGGAGGAAATCCGCGACGCTCTGGACTCATTTGTGCAGTCCTACGACCCCAGTGCAGCCTCTCGTGAAGAGGTCGGCCGGGTCTCGGACGCTGGCGACGGCATTGCCCACGTTGAAGGTCTGCCGTCATGTATGACCAACGAGTTGCTGAAGTTCGAGGACGGAACGCTCGGCCTCGCGCTGAACCTCGACGTCCATGACATCGGTGTCGTCGTCCTGGGTGACTTCGCTGGCATCGACGAGGGCCAAGAAGTGCGCCGCACTGGAGAGGTCCTTTCCGTCCCCGTGGGCGACGCCTACCTCGGCCGTGTCGTTGACCCGCTGGGCAAACCCATTGATGGCCTCGGCGACGTCGAGAGCGATGACCGCCGTGAGCTGGAGCTTCAGGCCCCTGGCGTGATGGACCGCAAATCCGTGCACGAGCCTCTACAAACGGGCATCAAGGCCGTCGACGCGATGATCCCGATCGGCCGCGGCCAGCGTCAGTTGATCATTGGTGACCGCCAGACGGGCAAAACCACCGTGGCGGTCGACACCATCTTGAACCAGCGCGAGAACTGGGAGTCCGGCGACCCGGACAAGCAGGTCCGCTGCATCTACGTCGCCATCGGTCAAAAGGCTTCAACCATTGCCGGTGTGCGTTCCACGCTCGAAGAGAACGGCGCGCTTGACTACACCACGATCGTCGCCGCTCCCGCCTCCGACTCGGCGGGCTTCAAATACCTGGCGCCCTACACCGGATCGGCCATCGGCCAGCACTGGATGTACCAAGGCAAGCACGTCTTGATCGTCTTCGATGACCTCTCCAAGCAGGCCGAGGCATACCGCGCGGTGTCGTTGTTGCTGCGCCGTCCGCCGGGTCGCGAGGCCTACCCGGGTGACGTCTTCTACCTACACTCGCGCCTGCTCGAGCGTTGCGCCAAGTTGTCTGACGAGTTGGGAGCCGGGTCGATGACTGGGCTCCCGATCATCGAGACCAAGGCCGGCGACGTCGCTGCTTTCATTCCCACCAACGTCATCTCGATCACCGACGGTCAGATCTACCTCCAGGGCGACCTGTTCAACGCCAACGTGCGGCCGGCCATTGATGTCGGAATCTCGGTGTCACGAGTCGGTGGTGCCGCGCAGATTAAGGCGATGAAGGGCGTAGCGGGTCGCCTCAAGGTTGACCTCGCTCAGTTCCGCGAAATGGAAGCCTTCGCGATGTTCGCCTCCGACTTGGACGCAGCCTCCCGTGCTCAGTTGGAGCGTGGTGCTCGCATGGTGGAGTTGCTCAAGCAGCCGCAGGCCTCACCGTTGCCCATCCAGGAGCAGGTCGCCATCGTCTGGGCAGGCACCCAAGGCCACCTGGACAGCATCCCAACGACCGACATCCGCCGTTTCGAAGGCGAGTTTCTCGACTTCTTGCGTCGCGAGCACGCTGATCTCTTGAGCGGGATTCGGGAATCCGGCAAGATGGGCGACGACACCTCGAAGGCCCTCGAAGACGGCATGGACTCGTTCAAAAAGCAGTTCAGCGCTAGCGAGGACGGCGGTATCCGACCGGGCAGCGACGACGATGACGACGCCGAGGCGATGGACGAGGACGACGTGGAGCAAGAGCAGATCAAAAAGCAGAAGCGCTGAGGAGGGACGTATGGGAGCCCAACAACGGGAGTACAGAGAGCGCACGACGTCGATCAAGTCGATGAAGAAGATCACGCGCGCCATGGAGTTGATTGCGGCTTCCCGTGTCGTCAAGGCGCGGCAACGTGTCAACGATACGACGCCTTACGCCAACGCGATCACGCGTGCAGTTTCCGCCGTCGCGACGTTCTCGGACGTTGACCACCCGCTCACCACCGCGCCGGAGACTCCGACCAAGGCGGGCATGCTGATCATCAGCAGCGACCGCGGTCTCGCCGGTGCGTACTCAGCCAACGTGCTCAAACGCAGTGAGCAACTGCGGGAACTGCTTGCGGACCAGAACCTAGAGACTGTGCCCTATCTCCTCGGGCGTAAAGCGGAGGGGTTCTACCGCTTTCGCCGCCGTGAATTCGAAGAGAGCTGGTCGGGAGCCTCGGACGCGCCTACCTTCGAGATGGCACGTGAGATCGGCACCCGACTGGTGCAGGACTTCATCGCGGGATCCGAAGACGGCGGGGTCGACGAACTGCACATCGTCTCGACGCGTTTTATCAACATGGTGAAGCAGGAGGTTGAGGTCGTACGTCTCTTGCCGCTGGAGGTCGCAGAGGACGATGAGCCTGATACGTCCGACGACGTCTATCCCCTGTACGAGTTTGAGCCCTCGGCGGCCGAAGTCCTCGACGAACTGCTGCCCAAATACGTGACGTCGCGGATCTATAACTTCATGTTGCAGGCCGCCGCTTCAGAGCTCGCAGCACGTCAGCGTGCGATGAAGGCGGCCACCGACAACGCCGAAGACCTCATTAAGACGTACACCCGGCTGGCTAACCAGGCCCGCCAGGCTGAAATAACCCAAGAAATTAGCGAAATCGTGGGTGGCGCAACCGCCCTCGCCGATGCCAAGTGAGAAGGAAGCACTGAACTATGAGCACTGCTACCACTGAGGCTCCCGAGCAGGAGCAGACCGAAGGCGGCGTGGGACGCGTCTCCCGGGTCATTGGCCCCGTTGTGGACGTCGAGTTCCCACCGGGTCAGATTCCCAACATGTACAACCTGATGACCACCGAGGTCACCCTGTCCGGTGAGACGCGGACGCTGAACTTGGAGGTCGCGCTGGACATCGGCGACAACATGGTGCGCGCCGTCTCGCTGCAGCCGACCGATGGCGTCGTCCGTGGTGCGTCGGTCCAAGACACCGGTGGCCCGATCACCGTCCCCGTCGGCGATGTCACGCTCGGTCGAGTTTTCAACACCACTGGCGAGTGCCTCAACCTTGAGGGCGACGAGAAACTCGAGGTTGGCGAGCGATGGGGGATCCACCGGCCAGCACCAGCCTTCGACCAGCTCGAGCCGAAGACTCAGATGTTCCAGACGGGTATCAAGGTCATCGACCTGCTCACGCCCTACGTTCTGGGTGGGAAAATTGGTTTGTTCGGTGGCGCCGGTGTCGGTAAGACCGTCTTAATTCAGGAAATGATCGCCCGGGTGGCTCGCGACCACGGTGGTGTGTCGGTGTTTGCTGGTGTCGGTGAGCGCACCCGCGAGGGCAACGACCTCATCGTGGAGATGGAAGAGGCCGGTGTGCTCGGCCAGACCGCACTGGTCTTTGGTCAGATGGACGAGCCGCCGGGCACGCGTCTTCGCGTCGCGTTGTCCGCCTTGACCATGGCGGAGTACTTCCGCGATGTGCAGAAGCAGGATGTGTTGCTCTTCGTCGATAACATCTTCCGCTTCACCCAGGCTGGCTCCGAGGTGTCCACGCTGCTGGGCCGTATGCCGTCTGCTGTGGGATATCAGCCGACGCTGGCTGACGAGATGGGTGTGCTGCAAGAGCGCATTACCTCGACGCGTGGCCACTCGATCACGTCGATGCAGGCCATCTACGTGCCCGCGGATGACTACACTGACCCGGCCCCGGCAACGACCTTCGCCCACCTGGATGCCACCACCGAGTTGTCTCGGCCGATCGCCTCGCAGGGTATCTACCCAGCTGTCGATCCGCTGACCTCCACCAGTCGCATCTTGGACCCTCGGTACATCGACCAAGACCATTACGACACGGCAGTTCGGGTCAAGTCGATCTTGCAGCGCTACAAAGAACTGCAAGACATCATCGCTATCCTCGGAATTGATGAGTTGTCCGAAGAGGACAAGATCCTCGTTGGTCGTGCTCGTCGTATCTCCCGCTTCCTGTCGCAAAACACCTACGTGGCTAAGCAGTTCACCGGTCTCGAGGGTTCGACGGTTCCGCTGGAAGAGACCATCGAAGCATTCACCAAGGTGGCCGACGGTGACTACGATCACCTTCCCGAGCAGGCGTTCTTCATGTGTGGTGGCCTCGACGACGTCGAGCGTCAGGCTTCGGAGTTGGAGAAGAACAGCTGACCTCGGCACGTAGACTAGGTAACTGCGTCCTCGTCACTGCATCTGAGGAAAGGACTCAATGAGTCACATCAACGTTTCACTCGTCGCCGCCGACCGCATCGTCTGGGAAGGCGAGGCGAGCATGGTGAGCGTGCGTGGTAGCGAAGGTGACATCGGCATCATGCCCGGTCACACGCCTATGCTCGGCGTCCTGGTCGGTGGCGACGTTCGCATCAAAGGATCAGGCGGAGACGAGACCGTAACGATCGACCACGGCTTCCTGTCGGTGGACCACAACCGAGTGACGATTGTTGCTGACACGGTTGATGCCTCGAACTTGAGCACGAGCGCGCGTTAGTCCGACGTTATGGAGTCGGCGTCGTATCAGGTCATCCTTATAGTGATGGTCGTTGCCGCCGCCGTTCTTCTCGCCGTTGTTGCTCGGTTCGCGTTGAAGGCGCTCGCGGGTAGCAACGGCGCGGCTTCTCGTGCGTACTGTGGTTTCCGCCGGGATGCGCGTGATCGGTGGCTTGTGGGCACCCTCACTTACGAAAGTGACCGCTTGGTCTACAGTCTGCCGGGCGGTCGCTTCACGTCCGCGACCCACCAGTGGGGCCGCGACGGATTAGATGTCAGCATCGGCGCGACCATCAACGGGGCCGATGTCGCACCGCACCTCCGGGGCGTCGACATGGTCAGCGTGCCGTGCCGGTACAAGGGTGAGAAGTTCGAGTTGGCGGTGACCACCGGGCGGTATACGGCGCTGCGGTCGTGGGTCGAGGCTGTGCCGCCCGGTTCCAACGTCAACGTCGCGTAACCGTTCGGCTCAATCTTCGTCTTCGGGTCTTATCCCGATCAGCCCTCCGGCTCGATGTCGCTGGCTGTCGGCGAGTCATCTCGGCCCCCACCAGGTACCCACAAAACGTCTCCGCCCACGGATACGTTGGCCGCGCGCGACAGGATGAACAGCAGGTCCGAAAGACGGTTGAGGTACGTCGCGGTCAGGGGGTTGACGCCGCCGCTGCCAGGCTCACCATTGGCCGCTGCAGGCTCTGTGCCGTGGGTGGTAATAGCGGCCCAGGTGGATCGCTCGGCCCGACGCGTCACCGTGCGGGCTAGGTGCAAGGCTGCCGCCAGGGGCGAGCCGCCAGGAAGAATGAACGAGCGCAGCGGCGCGAGTTCGTCGTTGAAGGTGTCGCAGTCGCTCTCCAACTCATCAATCCACCGCTGCTGCACGCGCAGGGGTGGGTATTCGTAGGTCGCTCGCAGGGGGTTGCACAGGTCGGCGCCGACGTCGAAGAGATCGTTTTGGATGCGGCGGATGACGCTTGCCATGGCCTCGGGAATGCCCGCCGTGGTCGCGGCAATACCCAACGTTGCGTTGACTTCGTCGGTGTCGGCATACGCAATCAGCCGCGGATCGTTCTTGCTGGTACGACTAAAGTCGCCCAACGAAGTGGTGCCGTCGTCGCCGGTACGGGTGTAAATACGCGAGAGAATGACCATGCGCCTATCCTCTCAGCCGTTCCTACGCGGGCCGCGCAACGGGGTGTCGAGCTCAGGCCCACGCAGCGCCGAGGCGAGCAGCGATCTGGGCCACCCGATCCGACGACGTCGCGAGATTCACCCGTATGCGGTCGGTGCTTCCAACGCCGTAACCGAGCCCCTGACTGTCCACGCGGACCCCGTGAGTCAGAGCGGCAGCCACCGGATCCGGATGGGCTACGCCGCTGACGTCGAGCCAGCTGAGATAGGTCGCCTCTGGTCGCTCGATGGTGACTGCGGGTAGGTGCGTAGCCATGGCTTCACGGAACCCGTCGTGGTTGGCGGCGATGCGCGCGCGTACTTCATCAAGCCACGCGTCGCCGTGGGTGTATGCCGCGACGCTTGCGTGCTGGCCCAGCGTGGTCATCGAGTGGTTGAGCACCGGATGCAGGGCGCTGAGGGTGGCGTGGTCGGCTGCGCGATGGCTGATGAGTTGTGCACACCGCAGACCCGGCATGCTGAACGCCTTCGTGGCCGACATCACGGTCGTGACCGGTGCCTCGGGGGAGGCAACGCTGGAGTAAGGCACAAAGTCAACGCCGGGCAGCGTCAGTGGAGCGTGGATTTCGTCGCTGATGACGTGGACCCCCAGCGGCTCGACCACATCGCGCAACGCCCCCAGTTCGGCCCGGGTGAAACTGCGGCCGACAGGGTTGTGCGGCTGGCACAGAAGTAGCGTTCGGGCGCCGGCGCGGGCGTGCGCTTCGATGCCGTCTAGATCAAAAGTCAACTGCGGATCGGACGCTGAAGGTGCACCGGCGTCGCGTGGGGCGTCGCGGACCAGCGGCACCTCGCGAATCTCGCGGTCCAACGCGGTGGAGAGCACGAGGAACGGCGGATAGACGGGGGTGGGGATGATGATCGGACCAACCGGGGCAACCCAGCGGAGCGTGAGGGCTATCGCCTCCATGACGTCGCCGGTCACCAGGGTCCGAGCCGGATCGATGGGGTGACCCCATTGTCGCTCGGCAAAGTCAGCGAGCGCCTCGGGCACAGCAACCGATCCGTGCGGGTCGGCATACCCGAAAACGCCGCGGGCGGCGTAGTCACTCACGGCCCATTGGATGGGGTCGGCCAACGCAAAATCCATCTCGGCGACCCACGCCGGAATCACCTCTGGACCATCGAGAGCCCACTTCAGTGAGCCCGCAGCGCGCAGGTGCTCGTCGCTGAGATCGGACACGTGTTGGGTGCTCATCCGATCGCCGTTGCCGCCGCGCGGCGAGGATCGGCCCCCGCGCTGAGTGCTCCGTCGCTGTGATGAACGGCGGCCCCCACGCCGCCGAAGAACATCGCGTGCGGCTCGTGCTCGTACAGTGGCAGTTCAGCGTCGGCCAGGGCCGCGGCGAGTTCTTCGTCGCGCTCGTGGTCGATGCGCACCGAACCGTCGTCAAGGTGTCGCACGTGCAGGCGAGGCCGATCAATCGAATCTTGCAGACTCTCGCCGTGCACGCACATATGAACCAACACCTGGGTCAACGCGGTGGTGATCCGATCGGCGCCGGGCGTGCCGATCGACAGGACGCTGCCGTCGCTATGCCGGGCGGTGGTGGGTGCCATGTTGGAAGCCATCCGGGTGCCAGGAGTCAGCGAGTGCATACCGCGTCGATTGAGTTCGGGCTCACCGAGGGCATTGTTGGCCAGCATCCCGGTGCCTTCAATGGTCATCCCCGACCCGTAACCCGACGAGGCGGTGATCGAGCACGACATACCGTCGCTGTCGACGACCGAGACGTGCGCGGTCGAGGCTGGCGTGGGCAGGACCTGGTCGGACATGGCCGCGATCTGCTCGAGAAGCTCGGTGCCGGCGGCTTCGAGGTCATCGGCGACGTCGACGTTAGCCAAGCGTAAATCCAGAACCCGGCGCATGACGTGAGCCGCTTGCAGAGCAGTGATGGGGCCGGAGGTGGTGGCCTCCAGCAGGCGCAGCATGGCGATGAGCACCGGGCCACCGATAGCGGGCGGGGGGTTGCAGGCGAGATCCCAGCCGCCCAACTCTGCGCGTAGCGCGGGGCGCACCGTGGGCGTGTATGCCGCCAAGTCTGCTCTGGTCAGGAGTCCACCACGACCCTGCACGTCGTCGGCCATGGCGTGCCCGATATCGCCGGTGTAGGCCACGAAAGCACCCTCGGCGCCGATGCGCTCCAGCGTGTCCGCAAGGTCGGGATCGTAGATGATGTCGCCAGCCTTCAGCGGCCCTCGATCGTGGGTGTAGACGTCACGGGTGACCGGGTCCCAGGCAAAAATGCTGTGAGCGACGAGGGCGCTGTAGGTCTGCGCGGTCTGGCTGACGGTGAAACCCTGCTCGACGGCGCGGACGGCCGGGCCGAAGAGTTCGCTCCACGGAGCCTGGCCGAAATGCTCGTGTGCCCAGCCCATGGCACCAATCATGCCGGGAGTCGCCACCGACCCCGGTCCAACGTAGGTCGTCAAACCGCCGCCGTACGTCGTCACAACCTTGATGAGTCCCTGACCGAAGCGCTCCCGCTCGGCCCCGCGACCCGGCATCTCGACGTTGCCGTCGATCACCACCGGTGAGCCGTCGGTCGGCCAGATGTTGATGTATGCGCCGCCCAGCGGACTGATGATCCCCGGCTCGGTCACCGAGGCGGCGACCATGGCAGCCATCGCGGCGTCAACGGCGTTGCCGCCCTGGGACATCGCATCCAACCCGGCTTGAGTCGCGGTGGGATTGGGTGCAGCAATGGCGGCGCGTCGATTCACCCTGCGATTCTGCCCTACCACTTCGGATGTGAGAGAAAACTGAGCCTTAGAAGAGGCGCACGTCAGCGTCGTCGATACCCCGCAGCGCTTCGTAGTCCAACGTCACGCAGCGAATGCCGCGGTCGGTGGCCAGGGTGCGGGCCTGCGGCTTGATCACTTGGGCTGCAAAGACCCCGGTGACCGGCGCAATGTGGGAGTCCCGGTTCAGCAGGTCGAGATAACGGGTGAGCTGCTCGACCCCGTCGATGTCGCCGCGCCGCTTGATCTCGACGGCCACCGTCGCACCAGCGTCGTCTTTGCACAGGATGTCGACCGGCCCGATGGCGGTGGGGTATTCGCGGCGCAACAACCGATAGCCCGATCCGAGCGTGTGGATATGCTGAGCGAGGAGTTCCTGCAGTTGGGCCTCAACGCCGCTCTTGACCAACCCAGGGTCGATACCGAGGTCGTGAGCGGTGTCGCTGATGACCTCGTAGATGCGGATGCGCAGGGTGTCTTCGCGCTTGCCGTGTTGCACCAGCCAGACCGCAGTGACGCCATCGCCGGTCTCGACCTCCTCGGGTGCCAACTCGGTCATTCGGCACGGGGGCGCCATCCAGTTCAGCGGTTTGTAGGACCCCCCATCGGAGTGCACCAAGACCGAGCCGTCGGCTTTGACCATCAGCAATCGGGTCGCCATCGGCAGGTGAGCCTGCAGGGCCCCCTCATAGTCCACGCTGCATCGAGCAATCACTACACGCACACCGAGCACTGTAGTGCTCGGCCGGGGCACCAGCGTCCAACCGTGAAACGATGGCCGGTATGCCGAGGTCCAACCGTCCCCGTCGGCGGCCTGGGCAATCTCGGCCCGCTGCGGCTCCGTCCGCTTTTATGGACCAGGGACCCGCCGACGTCGAGTTTGAAGGCGTCCTGTGGTCGGTGCGCCAGGTACGGGGCAGCGACTCGGGTCGAGCCTTTCGTTGCCCCGGGTGTCAGCAAGAAGTAGGAGCTGTGCTGCCGCATACCGTGGTCTGGCCGACCGAGACGATGCGCGGGGTGGAGAACCGTCGCCATTGGCACACCCACTGCTGGTCCGCACGTGATCGTCGTCGACCCGGTGGCTCGTTCGCCTAGCAGCAAGGATGTTTGGCTCGATCCGGTCGACGCTGCGGCGACTAGGCTGATCGGCCATGAGCCCCTCCGGTATGCAGCAGGTCAGGTCGAACACGATCCTCGCCGCCCGACGTAGCGAGATCGAACTGCATACCGCCGATGAGTTGACGCTGGTGGGGGAGTTGGCGTTGCCGCCCGAGCGCGACCCGGTGGCTACCTTGGTGACGCTTCACCCGCTGCCCACCGAGGGCGGATTCATGGACAGTCATGTGCTGAAGAAGGCGTCCTATCGGTTACCCGCGCTCGCCGACCTCGCGGTGCTGCGCTTCAACACACGCGGCACGTCCTCGCCTCGGGGCACCAGTGAAGGGGCCTTCGATGAGGGGCGGGCTGAGAAGTATGACGTGGCTGCGGCGATCGAGTTCGCGGAGTTCCACGAGGAGCCGGCGCTGGCCAAGCGGTGGCTCCTGGGGTGGTCTTTCGGCACCGACCTAGCGCTGATGCACGGAGCCGACCCCTCCATTGAGGGCGCAATCTTGCTCAGCCCACCGCTGCGCAACGTCAAGGATGAGCACCTAGAGCACTGGGCGGCCTTTGGGAAGCCGATTGTGGCGCTGGTGCCGGAGTTCGACGACTTCTTGCGACCCGACGAGGCCCGCAAGCGGTTTGCGCCGTTGAGCCAGATCGAGATCAAGGGCATCGAGGACTGCAAACACCTGTGGGTCGGGGAGACGATGGTCCGCCGAGCCTTGAACGAAATCGTCAGCATCGTTGCCCCCACCGTCGGCGAACTGCCCACCAAGGTCGACGACTCCCTCATCATCAGCTGACTGGCACACCCTTGCCCGGCGAGGGCTAGCGCTGAACTTTAAGTGTGCGCTGATATTGACTCCAGGGTGTGAAATCCGGCACACGCTTGAGGGCATCGCACCCGCACCCGAGGGAACTTCAGTCCATCTCGGAGGCGCAGAGTCTCGGTGAGCTGTCGTAAGAAGGGCCGCGCTTCGCGCGCCAAGGTGGTTGGGGTCACTGCTACGACGCTCAACCCGGCTGCTGCATATCGGTTGTCTCGCTGAACGGTCTGCGCCCAGAGGTCGGTGCCGGCCTCATCCCACCCCTGGTGATACGCCTTTGAGTGAACCTGCACGACAACCCCTCGGTGTGGGAAGTAGGCGTCCGGTGTGCCGATCACCTGGCTCTGGTCGCCGACGAGCGTGTGGTTGGTAACAAACTGAGGTAGGCGTTCGGCGAGCATGAGGTGGCGAAGCGTTGCTTCGGGTCGAGACCAGGCACCATCTCGGAAGATGCGTAGCCCCTCTCGCACTGGGCCGAGGTGAGGCCGCCCCGCGGTCGAAAGCGCAGAGTCTAGGAGATCCATAGTCGTGACGTTCTGCTGCAGGCATGCGATCGTCAAGCCCTCCAGATCCGCACTCGTTGCTGCGTCATAGCGAGCGTGGTCGACTAACGCTCGGGCGGGTTCGGCGACCAGAAGAGGGCCTCGGCGGTGACCAATCGGTGGTGTGTAGCGAGTGAGTCTCCTACGGGCGATCGAGCACCGACCGCCGTGCTGGTGCCCCACTCCCACAAAGGTCAGGACACGTGAGGGTGAGGAATCGGTCGCGTATCCGGCCAGAGGCAGAGCTCCATAGATGGCGAGGGCTGCGCCAGCGGTCAGGGTGCAACCCACGCCAGCCCATAGAGCCCCGATCACGAGAAGTTGATCGGGGCTTGGGCGGCCCCGATGCGGTAGCAGGACTCCAGGGGCGGGTTGCTGCCAGGAGGTAGCGAGGGCGTGTTGGATGGCTGAGTAGGTCCAGCCCACGTTCAACAATTGCGCCCGAGAGGCCACCCCCCGTTGCCCAGGTAGCGTGAATGCTTCGAGACTCCGCTTGCCCATGACATGAGCCTGCTGCAGCTGGAGGTATTTGGCCCCCGGCCTGTGGATAAGCGAAGGTGTGGACGCTTGCCGACCGTCGGCTCTTAAGCGTTCGCCGGGATTAGGGCTATAGCGTGAATACCAGCAGACGTATGACGGTTAGCGACCTGCTGAGATGGCGGAACGGGGCGCGGTGGGGTTATCGCGGGGGCGGCGGCGCTACGGAGAGTCGTTGGCGGGCTGGACGAGCTCGATCAGGACGCCGCCGGTGTCTTTGGGGTGCGCGAAGTTGATCAGGCTGCCCCCAGTGCCCACCTTGGCCTCGGCATACAAGAGCCGGACTCCGCGTCCACGAAGGGAGGTGGCAGCGGCCTCGACGTCGGCCACCCGGTAGGCCAACTGTTGCAGCCCTGGCCCACTGCGACCGATGAACGCCGCAATCGTGGACTCAGGGGTCAACGGAGCCAACAACTGGATGGCCGCCCCGCCCGAGGCTGTGTCGCTCGTTGTGGATTCACCTGCGGCTACTACCGGAGACAGCATGGCCTCGGCGACCCCCTGCTCCTCGTTGATCTCCCGGTGAGTGACCTCCAGGCCAAACGTCGAGCAGTGAAAGTCGATGGCCGCATCTAGATCAGGCACGGCGATCCCGACGTGGTCCACGGCCAGCACGGCGAAGTCATCAGTCATAGCGCTGAGATTACCTGCGACACCACGTACCGTGCCCTGTTATGGCTGATGTTCTGGTGCAGGGAGCTCGTTTGGTGCCGTTAAAGGACCCCGAGCTGGGAGCCACTATCGGCGACAACCTCGTCGACATCGTGATCCGTGATGGAGTTATCGAGAACGTCGCCCCCAGCGGCCAGATCACCGCACCACAGGGCGTCCCCATCCTCGAGGCCGACGGCAGGTGGGCCATCCCCGGGTTATGGGATCAGCACGTGCATATGACCCAGTGGGCGATGTCCTACACACGCCTTGACACCAGCGCGGTCGGCAGCGTCGCCGAAGCCTGCGCCTTGGTCGCACGCGCCCTGCGCACCGGGGCGGGTCACACCCCGACCGGCATCCTGACCGGGATTGGCCACCGCTGCGCCGAGTGGGCCGAGCAGCCCAGCGTCGCCGACCTCGACGCCGTATCGGGGGAGACCCCGGTGATTCTCATCAGCGGAGACTGCCACCACGGGTGGGCCAACACCGCGGCTCAGAATCTGCTGGGCGTGCCGTGGCGCGACGACGTCATCGCCGAGGACGAATGGTTCGACATCTACGCCCGACTCGACGCACTACCGGGGGCCCAGCAAGAGGCCGAGGTCTCGATGGATCTCGCCATCCGGCGCGCCCGCGAACTCGGCATCGTCGGCATCGTCGACTTGGAATTCGCACGGCCCTGGGAGCAGTGGCCACTTCGGTATGCCGCCGGGGCAGGACCGCTTCGAGTGCGCACCGGCGTCTACCCGGCGCGGCTCGAGGAGATCATCGACCTCGGCTGGTCGACGGGCACGGCCATCCCGGGCACCGACGGCCTGGTCACCCAAGGGCCGTTGAAGATCATCTCCGACGGGTCCCTCAACACCCGCACCGCGTGGTGCTGCGAGCCGTATGCCGACGGTGCGACGCTCGCCGACCCTGCAGGTAAGGCCAATCTCAGCGTGGACGAGATGATCGAGTTGGTGGCTCGCGGTCACGCGCACGGGCTGCACGCCGCGTTGCACGCCATCGGTGACGCCGCCGTCAGTGCCGTGCTGGACGTCTTCGAGGCCACGGGAGCCACCGGCACCGTCGAGCACGCCCAGTTGCTGCGCCTGGCCGATCTGCCGCGATGGGCCGCCCTCCCGGTGACGGCGAGCGTCCAGCCCGCGCACCTGCTGGACGATCGAAGCGTGACGCAGCAGTGCTGGCCCGACCGAGCCGAACGCACCTTTATGGTGGCCGAAATAGTGCGCACCGGCATACCGGTGGCATTGGGTTCGGATGCTCCCGTGGCCCGCCTTGACCCGTGGTTGGCGATGGCCACGGCCGTGCACCGCGGGCCATTGGACGAGCCCGGCTGGCACGACGAGCAGGCCCTCACCGCTGCCCAGGCGTTAGCGGCCAGTGTCGATGGTCAGCGGCTAGCACCGGGTGCCCGAGGTGACGTGGTGCTGCTTGACGACAATCCGTACGCCGGCGGCGCCCCTGCTGATCAGGCGCGCACGCTGGCGATGATGTCCGTGGGAGCTACGGTGCTGGCGGGGGACGTCGTCGCCGGTGAGGCTTTCGCTGCGCAGATGTAGCTAACGGCGGACGATACAGTGACCACCATGTCCGTGATTGTGGCCGGGGCGCGCACCCCGATTGGTCGTTTGTTGGGGTCCCTTAAGGACTTTTCTGCTGCCGAGTTGGGGGGTGTGGCTATCGAAGCGGCGCTGTCTCGGGCGGGTATCACGGGGGAGCAGGTCGACTACGTGATCATGGGCCAAGTGCTGACCGCAGGGGCCGGTCAGATCCCCGCTCGCCAAGCGGCGGTCGCTGGCGGTATCCCGATGTCGGTGCCTGCTCTGAGCATCAACAAGGTCTGTCTATCGGGTCTCGATGCCATCGCTCTGGCCGATCAACTGATCCGGGCCGGCGAGTTCGACATCGTGGTCGCGGGTGGCCAGGAGTCGATGACTAACGCCCCGCACCTGCTGGAAAAGAGCCGATCCGGCTTCAAGTTCGGCGACGTCACGATGCGCGACCATATGGCCCACGACGGGCTGTGGGACGTGTTCACCGACCAGGCGATGGGCGGTCTGACCGAAGGTATTAACGCCTCCGAGAGTGCCAGCACCTTCACCCGCGAAGAACAAGATGCCTTCGCGGTGCGCAGCCACCGGCGCGCTGCTGCGGCTCGCGATAACGGGATCTTCGCCGAGGAGATCGTGGCTGTGCCGGTGCCACAGCGTCGCGCAGAGCCGGTGTTGGTTGACGCCGACGAGGGGATTCGCGCCGACACCAATGCCGAATCGCTAGCGAAATTGCGGCCTGCCTTCGACCCCAGCGGGACGATCACGGCGGGCTCGGCCTCACCGATCAGCGACGGTTCCTGTGCGGTGGTGGTGATGAGCGAGGCCAAGGCCGACGAACTCGGGCTGGCCTGGCTCGCGCAGATCGGTGCCCACGGGGTGGTCGCCGGGCCGGACTCCAGCCTGCAAAGCCAACCCTCGCGGGCCATTGCGGCCGCGTGCGCCAAAGAAGGCATCGAACCGGCCGACCTGGACCTCATCGAGATCAACGAAGCGTTTGCGGCCGTGGGATTGGCCTCGACGGCCGAGCTCGGGGTCGACCCTGATCGGGTCAACGTCAACGGGGGAGCCATAGCGTTGGGGCACCCGATCGGTGTCTCCGGGGCCCGGATCACGCTGGCTTTGGCGCTGGAACTGGCCCGGCGCGGTGGCGGTGTGGGGGCTGCAGCACTCTGCGGTGGTGGCGGTCAAGGAGATGCGCTCATCGTCCGGGTGCCCGCCCCGTCGGCAGATAACTAACGCGGCGATGCGCGGATCGCGCGAGGTCGACGTCCCCTCACTGGTCGAGGGGGCGCGCACAGGATCACCCAGGGCGGTCGCCCGGTTGATCTCGTTGGTCGAGAACGCAGACCCGGCGCTGCCCCAGATTATGGCCGCGCTGGCACCGCAAACCGGGCAGGCGTGGATCATCGGCCTGACCGGCAGTCCCGGAGTGGGCAAATCGACGACGACCACGATGCTGGTCCACGCGTTTCGTCAGCAGGGCAAACGGGTCGGAGTCTTGGCGGTCGACCCATCGTCGCCGTTCTCTGGTGGGGCGCTGCTGGGCGACCGGATCAGGATGGTCGAGCACGCGCTGGACCCCGAGGTGTACGTGCGGTCGATGGCGAGCCGTGGGCATCTGGGCGGGCTGAGTGGGGCGACGCCGCAGGCGCTGCGAGTGTTGGACGGTGCGGGGTGCGAGGTGATCCTGGTCGAGACCGTCGGGGTCGGTCAGAGCGAGATCGAGATCGCCGGTATGGCCGACACCACCGTGGTGCTGCTGGCGCCGGGGATGGGCGATGGAGTTCAAGCCGCCAAGGCCGGCATCTTGGAGGTGGGTGATGTTTTTGTGGTCAACAAGTCCGATCGCGACGGGGCTGATGCGACGGTGCGCGAGATCCGTCACATGATCTCTCTGGGAGACCGCACGGAGCCGGGTGTGTGGCGGCCGCCCGTGCTCAAAACGATCGCCGACCGAGCGGAGGGGTGCGACGAGGTGATGGAAGCGCTCGTCAAGCACCGCGAGGCGGGGCAGGCCAGCGGGGCGTTGCAAGCCCGGCGCGTAACTCGTGCGGAGCGTGAAATCGAGGCCATCGTGCTGACCACGCTTCGGGCGAGGATCGGCGACGTCAGCGCTGGTGCCTCGTTGTCGGCGGTGGCAGCCCAGGTAGCCAGCAGCGAGATCGACCCGTATGCCGCCGCGCAGCGCATCCTGGCTGAGTTGGCCTAAGGCGGGGCGAGCCCGTCGGTGCCGGGGCCTAGAGTCACGCCATGGAACGATCGAAGCCTGAGTTGTCGGGGTATGTCGTGCGCTCGCCGGTGGCGCACGACGCGACGGACCTAGGCCGGATGCACTGCGCGGTGTGGCAGCAGACGTATGCCGATTCGATGGACCCGCAGGCCTATGCCGCACTGTCGCCAGACGGCTTTGCCGCATCGTGGAGCCGCACGCTCAGTTCGACGTCGACTCCCTGCTCGGGCTCAACGCCTGAAGTCCGGACCTTCGTGGCCGAGCATATCCAGGACGGGATCGTCGGTTTCATCACTGTGGGCCCCGCCCGCGACGACGATCCGCCGGTGCCGTGCCAACTCTGGGCGCTCAATGTCGCAGCCGAGCACCACGGAACCGGCCTAGCTCAGCACCTGATGGCCGACGTGCTCGGCGACGGGCCGGCATACCTGTGGGTGGCCCACGACAACATCCGGGCGATCACCTTCTATGAACGGCACGGATTCACTTCCGATGGCACCGAACTCGTTGACGAGCGGGACGGAATCACCGAGGCTCGGATGGTACGAAATGGGTAGGTTCTTCGACGTCGAGGACGGCGGACCGCTGCGCCTCGAGCTGCGTAGCGTCGACGGTCGGGACTTCACGCTGTTGCGCCCGATCGGGTACGACGCCGATGGCTACAACGAGTCGTTCACCGTACCGGCCGACCTGCGGACCTTCGAGACGGATTTAGCGTCGGTGCCCCCGGTCTTCGCCTGGCTGGTCCCGCGCAGCGGGCTCTTCCTGCCTGCGGCGGTGCTGCACGACGCGCTCGTCGATCCGCCGCAATACATCGGCCCGGACGTCAGCCGGATGGAAGCGGACCGCATCTTCCGCTCAGCCATGATCGGTTTGGGCACCGGCAAGGTCCGTGCTTACCTGATGTGGTCTGCGGTCACGGTGACCACGATGTGGGTCGGTCCTTCGATCAGACAGCGCACCGCCCTGATCGCCACGATCGGGATCGTGACGGTGCTGGGCATTCTGGCCACCCTTGACCTCTTCGACATCTGGAACGTGCTGCCCTGGATGGGGGAGCAATCGACGCTGGCGGAGTTGGGCTGGGGGGCGCTATTCGCCGTGATCGTGCCCTCGGCGTCGTCGCTCGGTTGGGGTAGGGCCTGGCAAGCCGGGCTGATCATCGGCGTCACCCTGGCCTTACTTTTGCACGTCACCCTTTTGCAGGGACTGTTGTATGTCGCGTATCTAGGGGTAGAGCGAGTGGTCAGCGGCCCGGCGGCTAGCCGACGACCCCTCCGAAGCTGAGCAAGAACAACCCGGCGAATCCGACGAGGTAGACCAACCCGGCCTACGAGAGGTAACGCAGTGCGGGGCTCAAGGAGCCCTCGCCGCGCACCAAGTTGAAGTTCAGCCAGGCGAAGACGGGTGCGGTGATGAAGGCGCTGATCATGGCGAACGTCAACATCGGTGACGCTAACTCCAGGTGGGTGGGGGAATTGAACTTTCCCCGAGGTCAACCGAGCCTCGGGCGCTAAGGTGGAAAAATGTCGCACAGTGTGGTTGACCATGCACCCGCAGACTCATCGAGCGCGTCCTCGGGACGGGCCATGTGGGAGGCCAGGTATGCCGAGGCGCTCGCCGCCGGACGGGTGCGCGACGCCGACTTCACCACGCTGAGCGGGGCCCAGGTGCAGCCCGTCTACGGCCCGAGCGCCGAGGTCGAGGCGGTCGATGAGCGGATGGAGCGGATCGGCTGGCCGGGCCAGTTCCCCTACACCCGCGGGCTACACGCCACGGGATACCGGGGGCGACCGTGGACCATCCGACAGTTCGCCGGCTTCGGCAACGCCGAGCAGACCAACGAGCGATACAAGACCATCCTGGCCAACGGCGGTGGTGGTCTCTCGGTGGCCTTCGACATGCCAACGCTGATGGGCCGCGACTCTGACGACCCGCAGTGTGTCGGCGAGGTCGGCCACTGCGGGGTGGCCATCGACTCGGCTGCCGACATGGATGCGCTCTTCCGCGATATCACCCTGTCCGACGTCACCACCTCGATGACCATCAGCGGGCCGGCGATCCCGGTCTTCTGCATGTATATGGCTGCGGCAGAGCGCCAAGGCGTGGACGTCGCCACCCTCAACGGCACCCTGCAGACCGACATCTTCAAGGAGTACATCGCCCAGAAAGAGTGGCTCTTCCCACCCGAGCCCCACCTGCGCCTGATCGGCGATCTGATGGAATACACCTCGCGCGAGATGCCTGCATACAAGCCGCTGTCGGTGTCGGGTTATCACATTCGCGAGGCCGGCGCCACGGCCGCGCAAGAGTTGGCCTACACGTTGGCGGACGGGTTCGGCTACATCGAGCTCGGCCAATCACGCGGCCTCGACATCAACGTCTTCGCGCCCGGCCTGTCGTTCTTTTTTGACTCCCACCTAGACTTCTTCGAAGAGATCGCGAAGTTTCGAGCCGCCCGTCGGATCTGGGCTCGGTGGACCCGCGATGTGTATGGCGCAACGGACGAAAAGGCGATGTGGCTGCGGTTCCACACCCAAACGGCGGGAGTGTCGCTGACCGCGCAGCAACCGATCAACAACGTCGTGCGCACCGGAGTCCAAGCGCTCGCGGCGGTGCTGGGAGGGACGAACTCCCTGCATACCAACGCGCTCGACGAGACGTTGGCGCTACCGAGCGAGCAGAGCGCCGAGGTCGCGTTGCGCACACAGCAGGTGTTGATGGAAGAAACTGGCGTCACCAACGTGGCCGACCCGCTCGGCGGCTCGTGGTACGTCGAGGCGTTGACCGACCAGATCGAGGCCGAAGCCGAAGCGATCTTCGCCACCATCACTGCGATGGGCGAGAAGGGGCGCGACGCTGGCCCCGACGGGAGCATCGAGCACGCGGTAGGACCGATGACTTCGGGCATCCTGCGCGGCATCGAGGACGGCTGGTTCTCCGGGGAGATCGCTGAGGCGGCGTTCGACTACCAGCGCAAACTTGAGCTGGGGGTGAAGAAGATCGTCGGGGTGAACTGTCACACGGCCTCGGTCAGCAAGCCCCTGGAGATCATGCGGGTCAGTCATGAGGTGGAGCGCGACCAGAACGCCTCGTTGACCGCGCGCCGCAGTGCGCGAGAAGAGAGCGACGTCAGCGCAGCCCTGTCAGCGTTAGAGCGCGCGGCGCAGGGCAGCGACAACATGATTCCGGTGATGATGACTGCGGTCCGCGCCGAGGCCACCTTGGGCGAGATCTGCGACGTGTTGCGGACTGCGTGGGGCGAATATCGGGAGCCTGCGCGGTTCTGAGTCCTAAGCCACGGACAACGTCAGGGAGAATAGCCGCATGACACAGCAACCCATGAGTGCTGCCGCCATGCGCGGTGCCGTTGACCTTTCGTCCTTGGGCAAGCGCCCCGCAGCCGCAGCGCCCGGATCCAGCCCAGTGGGTGGCATGATCACCGCCACTGATCAGACCTTCGAGACCATCGTTGCGGGCACCACCACGGTGCCGGCGGTGATGGTCGTCTGGAGTTCTCAGGTCCCCGAATCCTTGCCCCACGCTCAAGCGCTCGCAGCCCTAGCCCGCGAATACGAGGGCAAGTTCCAGGTCGTCGGCGTGGAGATGGACGCCAACCCCGGGATCATCCAAGCGCTGACGCCGATACTGCAGCAGACCTTCGGTCAGATCGACGCGCTGCCGATCGTGATGGGCCTGGTGCAAGGGCAGCCGATGCCGTTCTACCTCGGGATTCAAGAAGTCGAGGCGTTGCGTCCCCTGATGGACAAGTTCTTAGAGGCTGCGGTGGCACAGGGGGTCACCGGCCGCGCCGATGTGGGGCCAGCAGCTGACGATGCCGAAGGCGATGATGAAGAAGCGCCGCTGTCGCCGATGCAACAGGAGGCCTACGACGCGATCGAGCGCGGTGACCTCCCGGCCGCGACCCAGGCGTACGAGCAGGCGCTGAAGGCCAACCCTGCCGATAACGAGGCGCGTCTCGGTTTGGCCCAGGTGGCGCTGCTGCAGCGCACGGCTGGCCTCGACCTTGCCCAGGTGCGCAAGGCTGCCGCTGACGCTCCGAGCGACGTCGCCGCTCAGTGCAACGCCGCCGACCTAGAAATCGTGGGCGGTCACATCGAGGACGCCTTTGCTCGGATGATCGACCTGGTGCGAGCGACCCGCGACGACGAGCGCAAGGCGGCCCGTGAGCACGTGCTGTCCTTGTTTGAGGTCGTAGGCAGCCACGACGAGCGGGTCACCAAAGCCCGCCGCGCGCTGACCAACGCGTTGTTCTAAACCACGCTGGGCACGCTGACTAGGACGTCAGCGCTGCATCTACGACCTGTTGTGCGTCCGACTGGACCTGGGCCAAGTGCTCAGGACCGTTGAACGACTCGGCGTAGATCTTGTAGACGTCCTCGGTGCCTGAAGGGCGTGCGGCAAACCACGCGTTCGCCGTGCGGACCTTGATTCCGCCGATGGCTGCCCCGTTGCCCGGAGCTTCGGTCAACACGTCGGTGATGGACTCGCCAGCAACCTCGGTCGCCGTAATGGAGGAGGCCGACAATGCCTTCAGACGTGCCTTGGCGTCCCGGTCAGCAGGGGCATCAATGCGAGCGTATGCCGGGTTGCCGAATTTTTCCGTCAACTGGGCATAGCGCTGCGATGGGCTCGAGCCGGTCTTGGCCTGGATCTCACTAGCCAGCAGCGCCAGGATCAGACCGTCTTTGTCCGTGCTCCACACCGAGCCGTCGTGGCATAAGAAGGAAGCGCCGGCAGATTCTTCGCCGCCGAAGCCGATACTGCCTTCTAGCAGACCGTCAACGAAGTATTTGAAGCCCACCGGGACCTCGAGCAACGAACGGCCCAGACCTTCGGCCACCCGGTCGATCATGCTCGAAGACACCAGCGTTTTGCCGATCGCGACCGCGTCGCCCCATTGGGGCCGAGCGCCGCCAAAGAGGTAGTCGATGGCCACCGCGAGGTAGTGGTTGGGGTTCATCAGACCGCCGTCGGGGGTGACGATCCCGTGTCGGTCGGCGTCAGCGTCGTTACCGGTGGCAATGGCGTAGTCGACATCGCCTTGCATCGCGCGGATTAACGACGCCATGGCGTTGGGGGAGGAGCAGTCCATCCGGATCTTGCCGTCACCATCGAGGGTCATAAAGCGCCACGTGGCGTCGACCAACGGGTTAACCACGGTCAAGTCGATCTTGTGTGTGTCCGCGATGGCCTGCCAATAGTCAACCGCTGCGCCACCGAGGGGGTCGGCACCGATACGGATACCTGCGTCGCGGATGGCATCGAGGTCCAGCACGCGAGGCAACGCCGCGACGTACTCGCCCATGAAGTCGTAGTTCTGCGCGGCAGCCCGAGCCTTGGTGAACGGCACGCGGTGCACCCCGTCGAGGTCCGCACGCAGGATGGCGTTCGCTCGATCGGCAATCCAACCGGTGGCATCGGCGTCAGCGGGCCCGCCGTTGGGCGGGTTGTACTTGAACCCACCGTCACGAGGCGGATTGTGCGAAGGAGTCACGACGATGCCGTCGGCGACCGAGGAGCCAGTGCGCGACTCGTTGGCCTGCAGAATCGCACGGGAAATTGCGGGCGTCGGGGTATAGCGGTCGTCGTTGTCCACCAGCACGGTCACATCGTCGGCGACCAGCACCTCCAGAGCACTGGCCCAGGCCGGCTCCGAGAGTGCGTGCGTGTCGCGGCCCATGAACAGTGGACCGCCGATGTCCTGGGCTTTGCGGTAGTCGCAGATAGCCTGTGTGGTCGCGAGGATGTGCCGCTCGTTGAAGGCGCCGTCCAAGGAGCTCCCACGGTGACCCGAGGTACCAAAGGCCACCTGCTGGTCGACGTTTTCGGGGTCCGGGATGGTTGAGTAGTAAGCAGTGACCACGTGGGCGACGTCAATCAGATCTTCCGGCAGGGCGGTCTGCCCGGCGCGCTCGTGTGCTGCCATTTACTTCTCCTGCGTGCTAGATGCGGATGAGACGGACGCAGCGGTGGCCGCGTTATCGGCAGGCAAAGGGGTCAGCCACAAGACCCCCAACGGCGGCACGACCACGTGCGCACTGTGGCTCTGCCCCTGGTGCGGCTCGGCAGCGGCGCTGACTCGGCCCATGTTCCCGACGCCGGACCCGCCATAGGTGGTGGCGTCGGTGTTCAGTGCCTCACGCCATACCCCGCCACGAGGCAAACCGACGTGTACATCGCGAGGGCCGTCGCCGAAGTTGACGAGGGCAACCACAGTCGAACGGTTGCCCCTCGCATCCTCGAGACCGCGACGAAGGTAGGAGTAGGTGTTGCCGCTGGCGTTGTCCGCATCCAACCACTGGAAACCCTCCTCGGTGTGGTCCAACTGCCACAGGCCGGGGTTGGCGGTGTATTCGTTATTCATGTCGCGCACCAGATCGGCAATCCCGGAATGTTCGGGGTGATTAAGCAACCACCAGTCGAGGCTGCGACCGTCGGCCCACTCCGACTCTTGTGCAAACTCGGTTCCCATGAAGAGCAGTTGCTTGCCCGGGTGGGACCACATGAACGCCAAGAAGGCGCGCAGATTGGCGAGCTGCTTCCACCGGTCACCGGGCATCTTGCGCAGCAACGATCCCTTGCCGTGCACGACCTCGTCGTGGCTGATCGGCAGCACAAAATTCTCGGAGAAGGCGTAGACCAGCGAGAAGGTCAGCTGGTGGTGGTGGTGCTCGCGATAGACCGGCTCCTTAGACATGTAGTCCAGGGAGTCGTTCATCCAGCCCATGTTCCACTTAAAACCGAAGCCCAGACCGTCCTGGTTCGTCGGCTTGGTCACACCGGGCCACGAGGTGGACTCCTCGGCGATGATCGTGACCCCTGGGTGGCGCCGGTATGCCGTGGCGTTGGTTTCCTGGAGCAAGCGCACGACGTCGAGGTTCTCGTTGCCGCCGAACTCGTTCGGGATCCACTCGCCCTCCTCGCGGGAGTAGTCGAGGTAGAGCATCGAGGCAACCCCGTCGACGCGCAGACCGTCAGCGTGGAACTCTTCTAACCAGAACAGGGCGTTAGCAACCAGGAAGTTGCGCACTTGCGGGCGGCCAAAGTCGAAGACGTAGGAGCCCCACTCCTGGTGCCACCCCTTGCGCGGGTCCGGGTGCTCGTACAGCGCCTGACCGTCGAAGCGAGCCAGGGCCCACGGGTCGGTCGCGAAGTGGCCGGGCACCCAGTCGAGGATGACGCCGATGCCGGCCTGGTGCATCGCGTCGATGAGGAGCTTGAGGTCCTCGGGGCCACCGAGGCGGGCGTCAGCCGCGTAATATCCGGTGACGTGGTAACCCCAACTCGGGCCGAAGGGGTGCTGCATGACCGGCATGAACTCCACGTGCGTGAAGCCCAGGTCGCTCACGTAGTCGACCAACTGGGTCGCCAACTCGCGGTAGGACAAGCCCTGGCACCACGAGCCCAAATGAACTTCGTAGACGCTCATCGGGGCGCTGATCGCGGGGGTGGAGTCGCGATGCTCAATCCACTCCGAATCGTTCCATTCGTGGGTAGCCTGCGTCACGATGGACGCTGATGCGGGGGCGATCTCGGCGGCCCGGGCCATCGGGTCAGCCTTCATCGTGCGGTGACCGTCGGCACCGGTGATGTCGAACTTGTATCGGCTCCCCACACCCGCGACCGGGACGAAGAGCTCCCAGATGCCCGAGGCTCCCAACGAGCGCATCGGCAAGGTCATGCCGTCCCACTGGTTGAAGTCGCCGACCACATTGACGCTGCGTGCGTTGGGGGCCCAGACCGCGAACGAGGTGCCGACCACCTCGCCCATCGGCCCGTCGTAGCGGTGAACATGAGCCCCTAGCACGGTCCACAGTTGCTCGTGTCGACCCTCGTTGATCAGGTGCTGGTCGATCTCGCCCACCGTGGGCAGGAAGCGGTATGGGTCATCCAGGGTGTGGGACACCCCGTCGCTCCAGGTGACCTCAAGGCGGTAGTCCTTGACGGTCTCGGTGTCCAGCAGGGCACAGAAGATGCCGTGCGTTTCGTGCTCCATGGTCACCCGTTCGTCCCCGGGGAGCACCAGCACGACCTGCTGCGCCAAGGGGCGCAACGTGCGAACGGTGACACCGCCGTCGTAGGGGTGAGCACCCAACAGCGAGTGCGGGTCGCCGTGGTGACCGCGGATCAGGAGTTCCACCTCGTCGGTCGGCAGAGACTTCGCGTTCGGGCTGGTGGCAGTGGGCACGATTGTCTCCTGGGATGGGTTGGTCAGGTCAGGTGCGGTCTGCGGTGCAGCGGTGGTGCTGTCGGACTTCACGTGGACATCAGCGAGCAAACGCCCGATCGCCGCGATCGGTATGGGCGCCCACGAGGGGCGATTGCGCACCTCGTAGACCACTTCGTAGAGAGCCTTGTCGAGCTCCAGGGCCCTCAGCAAGGCGACGTCGTGGCGTGGGTCGTGACTGGCATGTTCGGCATAGCCCTCGAGGAATGCTGCTCGCGCTCCTGCGGCCCAGTCGTCGCGGTTGAGATCGTGCTCACGCTCGACCGAGCCGGCCGCGTAGTCGAAGGAACGCAGCATGCCGGCGACGTCACGAACTGGCAGATCGGGAAGGCTGCGCTGGGCCAGCGGCCGCAGCGGCTCGCCTTCGAAGTCGAGCAGCACCCAGCCGCGTTCGGGCGCGTCAAGCACTTGGCCCAAGTGGTAGTCGCCGTGGATGCGCTGAACCTCTGGCCAGGCTTGATGCTCGGCCGCCGCAAAAACTAACTCGATGGCTTCGGTGTGCGTGGCCAGGTCGGGGACATGGGCCAGTGCATCGGCGCTGCGGTCCCGCCACTGGGCAGCGAGCTCGGTTCGTCGCTCGTCGGTGACGGACTCAGCGCCCATCGTTTTCAGTAGCGTTGCGTGCATGATGGCCGTGGCCGCACCTAGCGCGGCTGCTCGTTCGGTGAAGTCGACGTTGGCTTGGGCCGCGACCAAAGCGGTGCGCCACGCATCTTGCACTCCCGGCAGGAACTCCTGGGCGAACGCCAGGTGTCCTTGACCGGCTACGCCGCGGGCGCCCGACCACAAGCCGGAGACGTGACCGAGCGGGCGCGGGACAAGCGATGATCCGGCGCTGGCTAGGGCGCTTTGCACCACGACGTCGGGGTTTTCTCCGTCGTGTAGTACCCGAAAGATCTTGATGATGGACGGCTTGGGTGCCGGGTCACCGGTATCCGGTCCCAACGAACGCGTCGTGACGATAATCGAGGTGTTGGACTGCTCGCCGCTGAGTACGGCAGCCCGAGCGACCTCGAGCCCGTGCTGGGGGGAACCTTCACCAAGGCTGCTGCCGCCCGAGACGCCGTCATCAGCGGGGCTGAAGGCGTGACCCACCAGCGAAAGTGTCAGCCCCGCGACCTCGTCGCCGGCTGAACCCTCGGCATACATCAGGTCGAGAAGAGCTTGGGTGTATGCCGGATCGTGCGGGCCGTCGTAGATGTAGTGCGTGTCGGTGTTGGTGACCAGAGCCTCGCTCAACTCCGGACGTGGCTGTCGCCGGTAGGTCAAGGGAATCTGGTAAAGCGTCCCTGGCGAATCGTCTGCTGCGCTCGACTCGTCAAGGAACAGATGGGTGGCCACGACCAGGGCGTCGCCGCCGCGCACCAACGTGGCCACGCCTATCTGACGCAACGCCGGGTGGCCGCCCTTGCCGGCATACCACCGCTGGCCCGCGACCCACGCGTTGAGCGCGACGACAAGGGCGCCATCGTCCCCGTTGCGGAGCACAGAACTGTCGGTTTCAGGCATCGGCAACCTCTTCGTCGGCTTCGAGGCCCAGCCAGAAAAAGTTCCGCGAGCCGAGCGTGAGGTGGATCTTTCCGTCGTCGTCGATGTTGGGAAAGCCCACGCCCCCAAAGAGGTCGTAGGCCAATACACCGCTCAACCGTTGGGGCGTAGAAATGACTGCGGCCTGAGGGCGCGACGACAGGTTGTGCACGCACAGGACGGCTTGATAGCCCTCGCGAGACTTCGGGTCGCCGGGAGGCAGGATGCGCACGAAGGCCAGCACCGCGTCGTTGTCGGCCTCGCACATCACGAAGGCGCCGCTGCCGAACACCTCGTGCGTGGCTCGCACGGACAACATGCCGCGCATCCAGTGCAGCAACGAACTACCGGAGGCCATCTGAGCTTCGACGTTGACGCTGTTGTGGTGGTAAACCAGCGACGAAATCACCGGTGAATAGAGCTTGCCCGGGTCGGAGGTTGAGAAACCAGCGTTGCGGTCCGGTGTCCACTGCATCGGGGTGCGCACCGCGTCGCGGTCGTCCAACCAGATGTTGTCGCCCATCCCGATTTCGTCGCCGTAGTACAAGCACGGTGATCCCGGCAGGGACAGTAACAGCGCGTTAATCAACTCGATCTCGGAGCGGGAGTTGTCGAGCAACGGAGCCAAGCGGCGGCGAATGCCGACGTTGGCCCGCATCCGGGGGTCCGGGGCATACCACCCGTACATGGCTGAACGTTCCTCGGTCGACACCATTTCCAGCGTGAGTTCGTCGTGGTTGCGCAAGAAGGTGCCCCATTGGGTGCCCTTGGGGATATCGGGCGTCTCGGCCATGACGCGGATGATCGGCTCGGCTTTTTCCTCCCGCAGCGAGTAGTAGAGCCGCGGCATGACGGGGAAGTGGAAGCACATATGACATTCAGGCACTTCCTCGGTGCCGAAGTAGTCGACCACCTCGTTGGGCATCTGGTTGGCTTCGGCCAACAACACCCGACCGGGGTATTCGGCGTCCACCATGGCGCGCATCTTGGCTAAGAACGTGTGGGTGTCGGGGAGGTTTTCGCAGTTGGTGCCTTCCTCCTCGAAGAGGTATGGAACAGCATCCAGGCGGAAGCCGTCGATGCCCATATCGAGCCAAAACCGCACCACGTCGAACATAGCGTCTTGGACCGCCACGTTCTCGAAGTTCAGGTCCGGTTGGTGACCGAAGAATCGGTGCCAGAAGAACTGCCGACGCACCGAGTCGAAAGTCCAGTTGGAGACCTCCGTGTCGACGAAGATGATGCGTGCGTCGGCATACTTATCGTCGGTGTCGGACCAGACGTAGAAGTCGCCGTAGGGGCCGTCGGGCTCGGAGCGTGAAGCCTGGAACCACGGGTGCTGGTCGCTGGTGTGGTTCATCACCAGGTCGGTAATGATCCGGATACCACGCGCGTGGGCGGCACCAATCAACTCCCGAAAGTCCAGCAACGTCCCGAATTCCGGCAGCACGGCGGTGTAGTCGGCCACGTCGTAACCGCCGTCGCGCAGCGGCGAGGCATAGAACGGGGGGATCCAGAGGCAATCGACGCCCAGCCACTGTAGGTAGTCCAGTCGTCCGATCAACCCACTGAAGTCACCGGAGCCGGTGCCCGTCGAGTCGTCGAAAGCCCGCACGAGAACCTCGTAGAAGACCGCCTTGCGGTACCAGTCCGGGTCGTTCTTCAATCCGGGTTGGTAGAGGTTGAGGCCGCGCACCATCTCAGAACCTCCGAACGTGAATGAGGTGCACCGGCTCGGCGCCGACGCCGACGCGCACAAAGTTGCGGCTGCCCCAGTTCCACTGCTCACCGGTGATCAGGTCGTGGGCAATGAAGCTGTCGTGCCAGTCCAGGCCCAACGCTGGCATGCTGAGGTTGATCATCGTGTTGCGCAGCGTGTGCGGGTCAAGGTTGGCGACTCCAATAATGACGTCCTGATCGGACCCGTCGTGCGCCCCGCCGCCACGCTTGGAGAAGACCAGCACGTTCTCGTCGTCGGCGCTGTGGAAAGTGATGTTGCGCAGCCAGTGCAGGCTGGGGTGTTCGGCGCGGGCCTTGTTGAGGGTGCGCAGGTAGGGCGCGAGATTGGGTCGGCCCTCGGCCTCGCCGGTGCCACCGTTAGGCCCGTCAAGATCCCATCGGCGGTTCTTGTACTCGTATTTCTCGTTGTCGATCTGCTCTTCTGCCCCGGGGCGGGCGACATGCTCACAGTGCTCGTAGCCGGCATAGATGCCGTAGGTCGGAACCAGGGTCGCGGCCAGCGCGGCCCGCAGTTTGAAGGCGGTCGGGCCGCCGTACTGCATAAAGGGCGTGAGAATATCGTGGGTCGTGGGCCAGAATGAAGGCCGCATGTACGCCGCAGCGTTGCCGGATAGTTCCGTCACGTACTCGCGGAGTTCGGCGGCGCTGTGCCGCCAGGCGTAGTAGGTGTACGACTGCTGGAAACCGGCCTTGCCGAGCGTGTGCATCATCGCGGGCTTGGTGAACGCCTCGGCGAGCCAGATGACTTCAGGGTGGTCTGCCGCGACCTCCGCAATAAGCCACTGCCAGAACTCGACCGGTTTGGTGTGGGGGTTGTCGACTCGGAAGATCGTGATCCCGTGGTCGATCCATACCTGCACCACGCGGCGCATTTCGGCGTAGGCCAGGGCGGGGTCGTTGTCGAAGTTGAGCGGATAGATGTCTTGGTACTTTTTCGGTGGGTTCTCGGCATAGGCGATGGTGTCGTCGGCCAGCGTCGTGAACAGTTCGGGGTGTTCGGTGACCCACGGATGGTCCGGCGATGCAGATAGCGCGAGGTCCAGCGCAACCTCCAGTCCTTCGGCGCGTGCCGACGCAACGAAGTCATCCAAGTCGTCGAAATCGCCGAGGTCGGGGTGAATCGAGTCTTGCCCGCCCTCGGGTGCGCCGATGGCATACGGGGACCCAGGGTCGTGCTCTTCGCTGCGCAGGGTGTTGTTGCGGCCCTTGCGGTTGGTCGTACCAATCGGGTGGATCGGCGTGAGGTAGACGATGTCGAAGCCCATGTCAGCGATAGCGGGCAGTCGCTGCGCCGCCGTCGCGAAGGTTCCGCTGGTCCATACCCCGGTCGCCGCGTCCTGCGTCGCACCCTCGGAGCGCGGGAAGATCTCGTACCACGCCCCGGCCAGGGCCAACGTGCGCTCGACCCACCAGAAGAAGTCGCGGGAGGGGTTGACCATGTCGCGTAGCGGCCGATGGGTGAGCAACTCCGAGACCTCGCGCCCGGTGCCAGCGGCGAGGCGAACCTGCGCCGGACGATCGCTGTCTCGCAGCGCGGTGACGGCATCGGTCAATAACTGTGACTGATCGTCGTTGCGCGGCATCTCGTCGCGGGCGCGCTCGAGCACGCGGGCACCCTCTTCGAGCATAAGGTCAACGTCGACCCCGGCCTCGACTTTGATTGTTGCGTCGTGATTCCAGGTGGCGTACGGGTCAGACCACCCCTCGACCCGGTAGGTCCAGGTGCCTTCACGGTCGGCGAAGATCGTGGCTCCCCAGTGATCGAGTCCTGGGTTGAGACACGTCATGGCGACGTGATGCTCGACGCCATCGGGGTCCGTCAGCACGACCGTCGCGTTCACGGCGTCGTGGCCCTCGCGAAAGATCGTCGCCGTGACGTTGAACAGTTCGTTCACGACCGAGGCAGTGGGCCGCAAGCCACCGTCCACGGCAGGCGAGATGTTTTGGACGGGTATCCGCCCGATGGGGTGTTGGCCGACCTCCTGTAGCCAACTGCGGTCAATCGGGTCCGTGGGCTGGGGTGTTCGATTGGTCACGCCCCGACGTTACCGGGTGAGCGGGCCCAAGGCCACGGCACGAGCCCTCGCGTCGACGTGGCTTATCCTTCGACGCGTGAAAGCGATTCGCCGCCTGCATGTGCGCACCGTCCTTCCCGAGGCACTGACGCCCCTCAGCGACCTCTCCTTGAACCTGCGGTGGTGTTGGCACGGGCCCACCCTGGATCTGTTTGCGAGCATCGATCCGCACCTGTGGGAGAGCGTCAAAAAGGACCCGGTGGCGCTGCTGAGCCGCCTGACCCCAGCCGACTTGGACTCTCTCGCCGCAGATACCGACTTCGTAGGCCGGCTCGGTGAGGTGGCGGCGAGTTTGGAGACCTACTTGACCGAGCCACGCTGGTATCAGCAGCAGGCGCGGGCCGCGGCAGAGCCGTTCCCAGAGGCCATCGGCTACTTCTCGCCCGAATTCGGCATCACCGAGGTGCTGCCGCAGTACTCCGGCGGTTTGGGCATCCTCGCCGGAGATCATCTGAAGAGCGCTTCCGACCTCGGCGTGCCGATCGTCGGGGTCGGTCTGTTCTACAAGAGCGGCTACTTCCGTCAGCGGTTGAATGCCGACGGGTGGCAGCAGGAAAGCTACCCGCTGCTAGACCCGGACGACCTGCCACTATCGATGCTGCGCGAAGCCGACGGTGCACCGGTGGTCATCGAATTGGCGATGCCCGGTGGGGGAGTGTTGCACGCCCACATCTGGAGGGCCAGTGTCGGGCGCGTCCCGTTGTTGCTGCTGGACTCCGACGTCGAGACCAACGACGCCGCTCGTCGCGAGCTCACCCACCGACTGTACGGCGGGGGCGGTGACCAGCGCCTCGAGCAGGAAATGCTGCTCGGCATCGGCGGAGTCCGAGCGCTACGCGCGTGGTCGAGGTTGACGGGTGCGCCGAACCCCGACGTGCACCACACCAACGAGGGTCACGCCGGGTTCCTGGGCATCGAGCGCATCAGCGAGCTAGTGACCCACCACGGCTTGAGTTTCGACGAGGCGGTGCGCACGGTCCGGGCGGGGACGGTCTTCACCACCCATACCCCCGTGCCAGCGGGGATCGACCGCTTTGGCGCCGAAGCGATCGCCGCGCACTTCGGTGGGTCGGCCGAGCTCTCCGGCGTTCCGCTGGAGGCGATGAAGGCGTTGGGCGCCGAGACCTACCAGGGCGGCGTTGCCGGGATCTTTAATATGGCCGTGATGGGTATGCGGCTCGCGCAGCGGGCCAACGGCGTGTCACAACTGCACGGTGCGGTGAGTCGCGGGATGTTCAGCGGCCTGTGGCCGGGCTTCGACACCTCCGAGGTGCCGATCGGCTCGATCACCAACGGAGTGCACGCCAGCACCTGGGTGGACCGCAAGATCACCGATTTGGCCCGGACCCATCTGGGCGACGAGGCCGCCGACAGCAGCGACATGTGGACCCGCGCGGCGGAGATTCCACGCGACGAGTTCTGGTCCACCAAGCGTGAAATGCGTGAGCAGTTGGTGGCTGATGCTCGCACCCGACTGCGCAAGTCGATGAAGCGTCGTGGGGCCACCTCGGCCGAGTTGGGCTGGGTCGACGACGTGCTCGACCCCAACACGCTGACGATCGGTTTCGCGCGTCGCGCCGCGACCTATAAGCGATTGACGCTGATGCTGCGCGACCCGGCTCGGTTGAAGAAGTTGCTGACCAACCCGGACCGTCCGGTGCAGTTGCTGATCGCCGGAAAGTCGCACCCGGCTGATGACACCGGCAAGGCCCTCATCCAAGAGATGGTGCGCTTCACCGACGACCCCGAGATGCGCTCACGGATCGTGTTCCTGCCGAACTACGACATCGCCATGGCGCAGACCCTCTATCCCGGCTGCGACGTGTGGTTGAACACGCCGCTGCGCCCGTTCGAGGCCTGTGGCACGTCCGGCATGAAGGCGGCGTTGAACGGTGCGCTCAACCTGTCGATCATGGACGGCTGGTGGGACGAGTGGTTCGACGGCAACAACGGCTGGGCTATCCCGACTGCTGACGGGGTCGAGGAACCCGAGCGCCGCGACGATCTGGAGTCCTCGGCGTTGTTCGATCTCCTTGAGCAGTCTGTGGTGCCAACGTTCTACGACCAGGACTCCGGCGGCATACCGAACCGCTGGATGGACATGATCGACCACACGCTGAGCACCCTGGGCCCGAAGGTGTTGGCCGATCGGATGGTCTCGGACTACACCCTGAAGCTCTACGTCCCTGCGGCCCGCGCAGGCTGGGACGTGGCCGCCGATGACTTCGCCGGGGCTCGAGACGTGGCGGCCTACGTCAACACGGTCCGCCAGACGTGGCCTCACGTGAGCGTAGACAATGTCGACGCCACCGGCATTGCGGATGCCCCTCAGATTGGTGACGAGGTGCAGATTCAGGCGTTCCTGAGCCTGGGCGCGCTCCAGCCTTCCGACGTGCAGGTGCAGATGGTGCTCGGGCGAGCCAGTGCCAGTGATGAGTTGACGGACGTCGAGACGCTGTCGTTGGAGCACGCCCAGACGTACGAGGGTGGTCGCCACACGTTCACCGGTGACCTGACCTTGAGCCGAACCGGAGCCTTGGGTTGGACGGTGCGAGTGCTGCCGGCGCACGACCGGCTGACCAATATCGCCGAGCTCGGCCTGGTGACCACGGCCTCTTGAGCGGACCAAAGCCGACTATCCCCAGCAGGTGGGCCTATGAGTCTCGGACGCCGTGTGCGTGCGGCGCGCTCAGGTCACGGCCGGGGGCGTCTTGAGGAACGTGAGCCCGATCGTGCACGCGATGATGCCGCTGAGGAGGAGGACCTTGACCACAGACGCTTGCTCGTTACCCGTGGTCATCGCGTAGGTCACGGTCAGTGCCGCCCCCACCCCGACCCATACTGCATACGCAACGCTGACCGGAATGTGCCGCATGGCGACCGCCAGACCGACCATGCTCGCGGCCAGCCCTGCCACAAACACCACCGTAGGCCCGAGCTGTGTCAGGCCGTTGGAGCGGCCTAGTGCTGTAGCCCAGACCGCTTCGAACACTGCGCTGACCAGCAGGATGACCCACGGCATCAGCTCACCACCTTCAGGCCGACCACACAACCGACTAGCCCGAGCAGGAGCAGCACTCTGGGGCCGTTGAGCCGCTCCTCGCCCCGTGCCATGGCCCAGCCAGCCGTGAGCACGGCGCCGATGCCGACCCACACGGCATACGCGGTGCCTGTCGAGATGCTGTTCATTGCGAAAGCCAAGCCGGTCATGCTCAGCGTCAGCGCCCCTGCGAACACGACTGTGGGCCAGCGGCGGGAAAAGCCCTCCGAGCGGGACAGGGCCGTGGCCCACACCGCCTCGAGGACCCCGCTGAGGATGAGGACTAGCCAGTCCATCTGATAGCCCTCTTAGTCCCAGGCGTGCGCCACGCGCAACCGCGAACAGCCATCCCAAGGGGCCTCACAAAATTTCCCCAACGCTGACGTGCTCGGCTCCTTCTGCTTCGGCAGGAGGGACCGACGTCATTCGTGATGGCTGAGCGCTTCCGTCGATCACGATCAAGACGGGGTCCAGAGGCGATCCGTCGTGGGCGGTGTCAAACAGGGCCTGCACGAACCGGCGGGTCGGATCGACCCACTGATGCTCGACCATCACCTCCCCGCCCTCATCGAACCAGCGCAGTCGCACGCGACCCGGAACCGGCTCGAAGGTGGGGAAGTGACTAGGGCGCAACACTGCATACCGGGCGCGCAGTGCGGTCAGGGAGCGGACGTCTTTGAGTAGAGCCTCTTGCTGCGCGTCCATATCCCAGTCGAGCCACGAGATCTCGTTGTCCTGGCAGTAGGCGTTGTTGTTGCCACCCTGGGTCCGGCCGAACTCGTCTCCAGCGGTGATCATCGGCACACCGGGGGAGAGCAGCACCGTGGCCAGCATGGCGCGCATTCGCCGTCCTCGCCCCTCATGGATCTGTGCATCCTCGCTCGGCCCTTCCACCCCCTGGTTCCAGGACCGGTTGTCGCTGTGGCCGTCTCGGTTATCTTCGCCGTTGGCTTCGTTGTGCTTGTGGTTGTATGCCGTCAGGTCGGCCAGCGTGAAGCCGTCGTGAGCGGTGATGAGGTTGAGCGAGGCGATCGACCCACGGTCGCCGTGGCCAAACAGGTCCGGTGAGCCGGCGATGCGCGTGGCGAGGTCGCGCACCCCGTGGCCTCCCTCGCCATGGCGGTCGCGCGCAAGATCGGGCCCCCAAAAGGTGCGGGTCGTGTCGCGGAAGCCGTCGTTCCACTCGGCAAAGGGCGGCGGGAACTGGCCCGTGCGCCACCCATCGACGCCGAGATCCCATGGCTCGGCGATGAGCTTGACGCTCGACAACAGCGGGTCGGTGCGTAGGGCCACGTGGAAGGCATGGTGAGGCTCGAACTCGTGATCCTCGCCGCGGGCTAGGGCCGGGGCTAGATCGAAGCGGAAGCCGTCGACGTGGAACTCACGCACCCAGTAGCGCAACGAGTCCAACACCATCCGCGTCACCATCGGCGCACGGGTATCCACCGTATTGCCGCACCCGGTCATGTCGATGTCGCGGCCGTGCCCATCGAGACGGTAGTAGGTGTGGTTGTCGATGCCGCGCCAACTCAAGGTGGCGCCGGCGTCACTCGATTGTTCGCAGGTGTGGTTATAGACCACGTCGAGGATCACTTCGATGCCGGCAGCGTGAAGGGCCTTGACCGCGCCTTTGACCTCGTTGACCACGTCGGCCGGATCCGTAGCCGCGGCATACCCGGCATGTGGGGCAAAGAAGCCGAGCGTGTTGTAGCCCCAGTAGTTCGTGCCCCCCTGGCGCTGCAGGTGCGGCTCGTGGGTGAAGGCGTGAATCGGCAGCAGTTCCAGGGCCGTGATCCCGAGCGAGGTCAGGTGCTCAATGATCGCCGGGTGGCCGAGCGCGGCGTACGTGCCTCGGATCTCTGTTGGCACGTCCGGGTGCTTCATCGTGAGCCCCTTGACGTGCGCCTCGTAGACCACGGTGTCCGTCCACGGCGTCCCCGGTGCCACGTCGTTGCCCCAGTCAAAGGTATCGGTGAGCATGATGGCCCGGGGGACGTATGCTGCACTGTCGCGGTCGTCGCGCACGTCGCCATCGCCTTCCCAGGCCGCGTCCACGTGGTGTCCATAGATTTCCGGACCCCAGTCCACGGTGCCCTCGATTGCCACCGCGTAAGGGTCGAGCACGAGCTTGTTGGGGTTGTGGCGGTGCCCGTGGCGAGGCGCCCAGGGGCCGTGCACTCGATAGCCATAGCGCTGTCCAGCAACCAGGCCTGGTATGTGGTCCCACCAGATGTCGTGCGCAGTGCGAGTCAGCGGAACACGGCGCTCGATCTGCTCGCCAGCGGCGCCGGTATCAAAGAGGCACAACTCAACCTGCTCGGCGTGGGCAGCCAGCACGGCCACCTGCGCTCCGGCGTCATCGACTGTGACACCGAGCGGCGGCGGCGTGTCGAAGGCATGACGGTAGGGACGAAACGGAGAAACCATGGGCGTCAGCCTAGGTCGAGCGGCCAATGTGTCGGTACCTTAGGGCCATGACTGACCCCACGGCGCTTCCAAACTTCCCTCCTCCCGCTGACGTTCGCCCCCTTCGCGGACGCGTGCTGGACGCACTCCAAGACCTCACGTTTGAGCCAGACCTGGACGGCCAGGGCGATGTGGCCTTCACCGCCGCCGAGCACAAACTCTTTGTCCGGGTCATCGACAGCGAAAAGTTCGACATCATGCGCACGTTTGGGCAGTGGCAAATCTCGGACCGCATCCCGGCAGATATGGAAACTCGGCTCAATGCGTGCAACGACGTCACCCTGGGGATGAACCTGGTGAAAGCCGGGATTGCCGGGGGCAACCTGATCTTGACGATCGAGCAGGTCGTTGCGAAGAAGGAAAGCCCCAAGGCGAAATTATCGATCAGCGTAGGCCTGCTCGTCCAAGCCGTGGCGTTGTGGCACAAAAACGTGATCGTGAAGTCTGGCGGCGAGTTGCCTCGGGCCGAGGGCGACGACTCCCCGCGACCCAGCCCGCAGCCCTGGCTCTCGGAGGTTCAGGTGCAGGCGGGTAGTGAGGCGGAGCAGGACCCAGAGTCGGAGCAGGACCCAGAGTCAGAACGGGAGCCGGAGCAAGACCGTGGCTGATCAGCACATCACCTGGAGTATCGAAGACGGCGTGGCGACGCTGCGCATAGATCGCCCCCCGATGAACGCGCTGTCCATCGCGGTCCAAGACCAGATCGGTCAAGCGGCTCGTGAGATTTCGGCATCGGATGCGGCGGCGGTGATCCTGTACGGCTCCGACAAGGTGTTTGCTGCTGGCGCGGACATCAAGGAGATGCAGGCGATGACCTACCCGCAGATGGTGGATCGGTCCAGCGTTATTCAGGAGTGTTTCCGCGCGGTGGCCCGCATTCCTAAGCCGACGATTGCTGCCATCACCGGCTATGCCCTGGGGGCTGGGTGCGAGTTGGCGCTGTGCTGCGACTTCAGGGTGGTCGGCAGCGACGCCAAACTAGGCCAGCCAGAGATCCTGCTCGGGGTGATCCCGGGGGCCGGCGGGTCCCAACGACTGCCTCGCCTCATTGGCGTGGCGAGAGCCAAAGACCTCATCTTCAGCGGTCGGATGATTAAGACTGAAGAGGCGTTGGCCATCGGCCTCGTTGACGAGGTTGTCGAGCCGGAGTCGGTGTATGCCGCAGCACTGGCTCGGGCACGTCGCTACGTGGGCGGGCCGGCATACGCGCTCAAAGCCGCTAAAGAAGCCATCGACCGCGGGATCGAGACCGACCTGGACACGGGGCTGGCCATCGAAGCGACCCAGTTTGCGGGGGTTTTCGCCACCAAGGACCGGGCTACCGGGATGACTTCGTTCGTGGCCGATGGACCGGGTAAGGCTACGTTCGAGGGCCAGTGAGGTGAAGCAGTGGCTCCTGGTGTTTGTGTATCCGCTTGCTGCCCTAGTCTTGGTGCTGTTCACCGGCATCGTCTGAGGCAACTCTCCGGGGAGTGGCTGATGCCACCCCTCAACGGTAGGAGTTCGTCAGTGTCCCATGTCTTGATCCTGGTCGGTTCGACCAACGAGGGCATCAACACGGCTCTGGCTGATGCGGCAACGTCGTTTCTGAGCGACGCCGGCCACAGGGTGACGCGATACCCATCGTTGTCGAATTTGCCTCACTACCACCAGGGTTTTGATGAGTCCGGAATCGATGCCAACATCGACGACTTCCGCGCTGCCGTCAAAGACAGCGACGCGGTGCTCTTTGTGACCCCCGAATACAACGGTGGCCCTAGCAGCCTGATCAAAAATGCTCTTGACGCGGCCTCGCGTCCTCGGTTGAAGGGTGTCATTCACCAGAAGCCGTCTGCCGTTATCGGCGCCTCGCCCTCTCCCGGTGGAGCAGCCGGTGGCCGCGAGGCCGCGTCAAGAAGGTCTTCGTCGCTCGGGCGCCAAACCGTTGGAGGCATCTTTCGGAGTGGCTTCGGCGCACGAAAAAATCGGAGAACAGGGGTATGGCGACGACGTTCTGGAGCCGCTGTACACCCTCTTGAGCGAACTGGTCGGTGTCAGTGACTAACGATCCGATGACCAACGACGCAATGCCTAATGATCAGATGCCCAACGATGCGATGACGCCGGTGGTGAGCGCCCGTGGCCTGCGCAAGACCTACGGGGCTCTGCAGGCGGTCAACGGCATCGACTTCGATATCGCTGCTGGGGAGAGTTTTGGCTTGCTCGGGCCCAACGGTGCGGGCAAGTCGACCACCATGCGGATGATCGGCGCCACCTTGGACCGCACCTCGGGCACCTTGAACGTGGCCGGTCTAGACCCCGCCGATCACGGTCCGCAGGTCCGGGCCCACCTCGGCGTGGTGCCGCAGCAGGACAACCTCGACGAAGATCTGCGGGTCCGAGAAAACCTCATCATGTACGGTCGATACTTCGGCCTGCCCCGAAGTTATCTCAACTCGAAAGCGGACGAACTGTTGGCGTTCGTGGAGTTGCAGGCCAAAGCTAAAGAGAAGGTCGCCAACCTCTCCGGCGGCATGAAACGGCGACTGACGATCGCACGCGGGCTGATCAACGAGCCGGAGATCCTGCTCCTGGACGAGCCGACGACCGGCTTGGATCCGCAGGCTCGGCATACCTTGTGGGACCGGCTGTTTCGCCTCAAGGAGGCGGGCACCACGTTGGTGGTGACCACGCACTTCATGGACGAGGCTGAGCAACTATGCGACCGACTCGTGGTCATCGATCGAGGGGTGATCATGGCTCAGGGGGCACCGCGAGCCTTGATCCGCGAGCATTCGACCCGGGAGGTCGTCGAGGTCAGGTTCGGCTCCCGCCGCAACGCCGAAGTGATCGAGGTGCTGGGTGACATCGTGGAGCGAATCGAGGTGCTTCCCGACCGAATCCTGATGTACGCCGACGACGGGGAATCGGTGCTGGAGGACATTGGCCGCAGGGGGCTGGACCCGATGACGTCACTGGTCCGGCGATCCTCACTGGAGGATGTGTTCTTGCGCTTGACGGGGCGGACCCTTGTCGACTGATCCCCACGTCAGCGCGGCGCGTGTCCAGAAGTGGGGCTCGTGGTTCTACGCCGAGACCCGGCTGCGGTCAATGCGGGCCTACGCCATCTCGATCCTGATCACGGCTGTGGGTGAGCCTGCGCTGTACCTCGCCGCGATGGGTATTGGTCTGGGCACGCTCGTCGACGCACAGAACGGGGATGTGGACGGCGTCCCTTATCTCGCCTTCGTGGCCCCCGCGCTCCTGGTGGCCGCGCTCGTGATGTCGGTCAGTACAGAGATGACCTTCCCGGTGATGGACGGTTTCAAGTGGGGTCGCAACTACTACGGTCCGGCCGCCACCGCCATCACGCCGCAGCAGATCGCCAACGGGCACTTCATTGCCGTGATGCTCCGATTTGTGGCTCAGGGCAGCATCTTTTGGCTGGTCATGGTGGCCTTCGGGGCGGTCGACGTCGGCTGGTCGGCGCTGATCATTCCGATCGGCGTGCTCAGCGCGGCGGCGTTCGGTGCCCCGCTGCAGGCGTACGCGGCCACGCTGACGCAGGAAGGCTTCCAGTTCGCCTTCATCGAGCGGTTCATCGTGATGCCGATGTTCTTGTTTGCCGGTACGTTCTTCCCGCTCACCGCGATGCCCGGCTATCTGCAGTGGATCGGCTGGATCTCCCCGGTATGGCACGGCAGTCAACTGGCCCGCGTGGCGGCATACGGAGCCGATGAGCCCCTGTGGCTGTTGGTCGTCCACGTGGCGTTCCTGCTCAGTTTGACGGTGCTGGGGCTGCGCTGGGCCCATCGGGTCTACGCCGCTCGCTTGGGAGCGTGAGATGAGTTTCCCGGCCCTGGCCAGCGTCTATTCAGGCAACGTCCGTGCCGTGCTGGAGCGCGGCTTCCGGGCCATCGTCGCGCAGAACTGGATGGTGTTGGCCTCCGGCTTCTTCGAGCCGGTCTTCTATCTGCTGGCGATGGGGTTGGGGCTCGGCTCGCTGATCAGTGTGGTGGACGGACCAGGCGGCACGGAGGTCTCCTACGCGGCCTACCTCGCTCCTGCGCTGCTGGCCACCTCGGCGATGAACGGGGCGATCTACGACTCCACCTGGAACGTCTTCTTCAAACTGAAGTTCTCCCGGCTCTACGAAGCGATGATGCAGACCTCGCTCGGCCCGATGGACGTCGCGGTCGGCGAGATCCTGCTCGCCCTCTTCCGAGGATTCTTGTACGCAACCGGTTTCTTGGTCGTGATCACCGGGATGGGTTTGGTCACCTCGTGGTGGGCCGTCTTAATCGTCCCCGCAGCCGTGCTAATCGCCGCCGGTTTCGCCAGTGTGGGGATGGCCGTGACGAGTTATATGAAGACCTTCCAGCACATGGATCTCGTTGCCTTGGTCATGATGCCGATGTTCTTGTTCTCCGCCACCCTCTATCCGATCGACGTGTATCCGCAGGCGATGCAGTGGGTGATCATGGCGCTGCCGTTGTGGCATGGGGTGGAGTTGATGCGCCAACTCGGCGTTGGCTACTTCGACGCGGCCACGCCCGTGCACGCGCTCTATTTCGTCGGGATGACGGCGTTTGGTTTGTGGCTCACCACGCTTCGCCTGCGCGCGCTCTTTTTGAGGTGAGGGCCGCGGAGCCTCGGCTGTCGCTTGACCTGAGGGCAGGTGCGAAGATACGACCAGGGATAAGGTTTTGTCGTCGCGAGAGGTCAAACTATGAAGATTGTCGTATGCGTGAAGTACGTGCCGGATGCTGCGTCCGGGCGCACGTTCTCCGCAGATCACACCACCGAGCGCGAGTCGGTCGACGGACTGCTATCCGAGCTTGATGAGTATGCCGTCGAGGAGGCGCTCGCGGTGGCCGCCGATCACGATGGCGACGTCACGGTTCTGACGATGGGGCCGGCCGAGGCCGTCACCGCGATCAAGAAATCCCTCCAGATGGGAGCCGACGCGGGGGTGCACATCTGCGACGACGCCATCGCCGGCTCGGACTCGATCGCCACATCACTGGTGTTGTCCAAAGCCGTCGAGAAGATCGGCGAAGACGGCGCGGTCGACCTCGTGCTCGCTGGGCTGGCGTCGACAGACGGCGTCATGAGCGTGGTGCCAGCCATGATGGCCCAGCGCCTCGGCCTTCCCCAGGTCACGTTCGCCTCTGAACTGAGCGTCACCGACGGTGTCGTCCGCATCCGCCGCGACGGTGATGATGCCAGCGAAACCATCGAAGCCACCCTGCCCGCATTGGTGTCGGTGACCGACCAAATCAACGACCCACGCTACCCCTCCTTCAAGGGCATCATGGCGGCGAAGAAGAAGCCGGTGAGCACATGGTCGCTCGCCGATATCGGGGTCGACCCGTCTGACGTGGGGCTCGAGGCGGCGTGGACGACCGTGGTCTCGATCACCGAACGCCCCGAGAAGAACGCCGGCGAGATCGTCACCGATGACGGCAATGGCGGCCAGGCCCTCGCCGCGTTCTTGACGTCCCACAAGTTCGCCTGAGCCGTAACCGCGTAGAAGTAGAGGAGTATCTGATGGCTGAAGTTCTCGTCTTGGTGGATCACCTTGATGGCGATGTCCGCAAGACCACATCCGAAATGCTGACGGCAGCCCGCGACCTCGGCGAGCCCAGCGCGGTGTTCATCGGCGCGGGCTTCGAGGCCGCCAGCGGCGGTCTCGCTGAATACGGCGCGGTGAAGTGCTACCGCGTCGAGGCCGCTGAGGTCAGCGAGTACCTCGTTGTGCCGGTGGTAGAGGTGCTCGCCCAATTGGCTGATCAGACCTCGGCTGCTGCCGTGCTGATCGCGTCCACATCGGTGGGCAAAGAGATCGCCGGGCGGTTGGCCATCACCACGCAAGCCGGTTTGATTACTGATGCGGTCGGCATACAGCGTGGAGATGACGGTTCGATCCAGACGACTCAATCGGTCTTTGCCGGCAACTTCGCCGTCGTCTCGTCGATCACCAAAGGGGCGCCGATCATCACGGTGAAGCCCAACTCGATCACGCCCGGCGCGGCACCCGTCGAGATGAGTGACGACGTCGTAGAGGTGGAAATCTCAGCGGCTGCCAAAGGCGCCAAGATCGTCGAGCGCGCTGCTAAGCAAAAGAGCAGCCGGCCTGCGCTGACCGAAGCCTCCATCGTGGTTTCCGGTGGCCGGGGCACCGGCGGCGACTTCACCCACGTCGAGCAGTTCGCCGACAGCCTTGGGGCAGCCGTGGGTGCCTCCCGCGCCGCGGTCGACGCGGGGTGGTATCCGCACTCCAACCAGGTCGGACAGACCGGCACCTCGGTCTCACCGCAACTCTACGTCGCGGCCGGCATCTCCGGTGCCATCCAGCACCGCGCCGGTATGCAGACCTCCAAGACCATCATCGCCATCAACAAAGACGAAGAGGCCCCCATCTTCGCGATGGTCGACTTCGGGGTGGTCGGTGACCTGTTCGACGTGCTGCCGCAAGCCACCGAAAAGATCAATGAAGGCGAGTAGTCGGATGGTCCGCATCGGTCGACGGACTGACTGCCTTGACTGGCCCGGTGCCGCGTGCCGCCGGTAGGTCGTAAACTCGACCGGTGACTGCCTACCTCGACCACGCGGCGACCACGCCGGTCCTACCTGAGGTCATCGACATCGTCGCGGCGGCGATGCGCGACGTGGGCAACGCCAGTTCGCTGCACACTGCCGGTCGATCGGCCCGCCGGATCGTCGAAGAGTCGCGTGAATCGATTGCCGACGACCTGGGTGCTCGGCCCTCCGAGGTGGTGTTCACCTCCGGGGGCACCGAGTCCGACAACATGGCCATCAAGGGATCACTCTGGCGCCAAACCGCCAAAGACCCTGCCCGGCGCCGACTGCTGATCAGCGCGGTCGAGCACCACGCGGTGCTTGACCCCGTCGAGCACCTCGTCGCCACCGGCCAGGCCGAGGTGACGTGGCTGATGCCGGATGCCGATGGCGTCATCACCCCGGCGGTGCTGGCGGCAGCGCTGGCCGACGATCCCGACTCGGCGGCCCTGGTCTCCGTGATGTGGGCGAACAACGAAATCGGCACCATCCAACCCGTCGCCGCCCTCGCTGCCGCCGCGCACGAGGCGGGCGTGCCGCTGCATACCGATGCCGTGCAGACCCTCGGTCAGGTGCCGTTGGACCTGACCGCCACCGGCGCCGACATGGTGACGTTGACCGGGCACAAGGTCGGGGGGCCGTTGGGAGTTGGCGTGCTGGTGGTCGGCCGCGACCAAGACCTCGTGGCGTTGACCCACGGCGGTGGTCAGGAGCGCCAGTTGCGCAGCGGCACGTTGGACGTTCCGGGGGTCGCCGGGCTCGCGGTCGCGGTCAGGTATGCCGTGGCGCACCAAGAGGCCGAAGCGCGCCGGCTCGCGGTGCTGCGTGATGCTTTGATCGACGGCGCGCGCGCGCTCGACCGTTCGATCACGGTCAGCGGCTTCTGGGAGCGAGGCGACACGACGCATCGCCTCGCTGGCAACGCTCATCTGCGGGTGCCCGGCTGCGACGGTGACTCGCTGCTCTACTTGCTCGATGCGGTCGGGGTGCAGTGTTCGACGGGCTCGGCCTGCCAGGCGGGGGTGCCGCAACCGAGCCACGTGCTGTTGGCCATGGGACTTTCGGAGTCGGACGCGCGGGGAGCGCTTCGGCTGACGTTGGGACACACCTCGACTGACGACGACGTGCAGGCGTTCCTGCATGCGCTGCCGACCGCGGTGGAGCGGGCTCGTCGAGCTCGCCACGCTACGGATCGGGCCAGCTGATGCGCGTCGTAGCCGCCATGAGCGGTGGAGTGGATTCGGCGGTCGCCGCCTCGCGGATGCTCGAAGCCGGTCACGAGGTTGTCGGTGTGCACCTGGCGCTGTCGCAGTCGGCGGCGACGCTGCGCGAGAGCGCTCGCGGGTGTTGCACGATCGAAGACGCCGGGGACGCGCGCCGCGTAGCCGACCGTCTCGGCATACCGTTTTATGTCTGGGACATGGCAGAGCGGTTCGCCGAAGACGTCGTGGCCGACTTCGTTGCTGAGTACGAGGCGGGTCGAACCCCGAACCCGTGCCTGAAGTGCAACGAGAAGATCAAGTTCGCGGCCTTGTTAGACAAGGCTTTGGCCCTCGGATTTGATGCGGTGGCGACCGGGCACTACGCGCAGATCGTGGAGGTGCCTGATGCCTGCGCGCCGCTGGGGGCTCGGCGCGAGTTGCACCGGGCGGTCGATATGGCCAAGGACCAGTCCTACGTGCTCGGCGTGCTCGACGAAGATCAGTTGGCACGCAGTTTCTTCCCTCTTGGCGACACCACGAAGCCGGACATTCGGGCCGAGGCTGCGGCGCGCGGGTTCTCGATCGCGAAGAAGCCGGACAGCCACGACATCTGTTTTATCCCCGACGGCGACACCCGGGCGTGGCTGACCCAGCGCTTGGGCGCCCAGCCCGGGCCGATCGTGGACACCGACGGCGAGGTGTTGGGGGAGCACCAAGGTGCCTACGCCTACACGATTGGCCAGCGCAAGGGCTTGGGTTTGACGGTTCCGGCCGCCGATGGAGAGCCCCGCTACGTGACGTCGACCCAGGTGAAGTCCAACACCGTCGTCGTGGGCACTCACGAGTTGCTTGGAGTCGATCACATCACGGGCGACCATGCCCGGTGGTGCGGCCCGGCACCCGAAGGGGTGATCCAGGTCGGTGCCCAGATCCGGGCTCACGGTCAGGAGTACCCCGCCACGGCGTGGGCTGAAGGTGAGCAGGTGCAGGTCAGGCTGGGGGAGCGCATTCGAGGGGTTGCCCCCGGGCAGTCAGTGGTGCTCTACGACGGCTCGCGCGTTGTCGGCTCGGCCACCATCGTCAGCGCCGGCCGCTAACGACTGCCGCCCGCCGGTGACCGTTCTTCGCTGATGACCGTTGTGCTCGCACTCCCCCGGTTCGAAACCGCAGTCGGAGCGCATAACGGTCATCGGCTCGCAGGTGTTGGTGGGTCGGCGCGTTCAGGGATGAGGTAGACGCCGGGCTCGGGCCGCTTAACGAGGCGGTAGTCCACCAGGTATCGGCGCAGCATGGCCACGTCGTCAAAGATCGGTCGCAACTCAGCGTTCATCTCCACCTCGGTGAGCCGCGCGCCCGGCGGTAACTGAGTGACCAGCCACTGCAGGAGCCGGATTCTCTTGGCCTCTTTGCGGGGCATGCTGATCATGGTGCCCTCGCGGTCGAAGAACGGCGCAAGGTCACCTTTGGGTGTCGACGTGGTCATGCCTTCGAGTATGCCGAGCGTCCGGTCAGTCCTCAATGCCAGACGTCGCTGCGGGCCGCCATACTGAGCCAGTGAGACTTCGATGGTGACCGTCAGCGGGATCGGTTCGTGGCCCGGTGCAGACATCCGGGCGGCGTTGGGCGTGGTGCACGATCTGTTGGCCGATCCGGCCGGGGAGGGGCTGATCGGTATGCCGTATCTGCCCGAACTCCCCGCCCGCGGGCCGGGCGCGGACATGGTCGGGAGAAGCGCCAACCTGCTGGTTGACCTGCCGATCGACCTGCAGCCCCAAGGATGGCGGCTCGTGGATCGCCCCGGGCTCGACGCAACCCGCACCGGGGCCTTCTGGCGCGAAGATCTCGACGAACTAGCCGAGGTCTTCGACGGCTGGGACGGCGTGTTCAAGATCCAAGTGGTCGGTCCCTGGACGCTCGCTAGCCAGTTGTGGCTCCCGCTAGGGGACCGGGTGCTCAGCGACGCCGGTGCCATCCGTGACGTCACCGCGTCGTTGGCGGCCGGAGTCGCTGACCACGTCCGCGCGGTGCGGCGACTCCTGCCCGTTGCGGACGTCGTGGTGCAGATCGACGAGCCCAGCCTGCCCAAGGTGTTGCGCGGTCAGGTGCCGTCGGCCTCGGGCTATCGCCGTCTGCCTGCCCCTGACCCCGGCGATGCCTCGGCAGCGATCGGCGGTGTCATCGAGGCAGCGACCCAGGCGGGCGCTACGGTCGCGGCACTGCACTGCTGCGCCACCCGCCCGCCGCTTCGGGTGATGCGCGACGCCAGGCCCGGGGCGCTGTCCATCGACACCACCGACCTGGACTCGCGGGCCTGGGAAGGCATCGCGACCGCCGTGGAGTCGGGCACCCAACTCTGGGCCGGTGCCATCGCCACCCGCCGCGAAGACGCCGGCGAGCCGTCGGCATACCGAGCCGAACACGACGCACTCATCACCCGGTGGCGCGACGTCGGCCTCGAAGTCAAGGGCCTGGCGCACGTCACTCTGACCCCTGCCTGCGGCCTGGCAACCCTGAGCCCCCAAGCCGCCAAAGACCTCACCGTGGCCGTGAACCGCTTTGGCCGGGACCTCGCCGAGACGGCAGCGTCCTAATTTGGTCCCCGGTGCCTGAAACGACCACCCGCGTCCCGTGGCAGATCAAGTTCATCGCGTTGGCGGTGATCTGGGGGTCGAGCTATTTGCTGATGAAGGTCGGCCTCGAGGCCATGGATGGAGTGCAGGTCGCTGCGCTGCGCCTGGTCTGCGCTGCCGCCGTGTTGGTGCCTCTGCTTGCCCTAACTGGCAAGCGGCTGCCGAGGGGATGGGCGGCATGGAAGCACATCTGGGTCAGCGGGACGCTGCTGTGCTCGCTGCCGTGGACACTGTTTGCGGTCGGCGAGGAGCGCGTCACGTCGTCGATCACGGGTATCGCCAACGCCACGACCCCCATCGTTGCGGTGCTGTGCGCGATGGTGTTGCTGCGCGGCGAAAAGGTCGGGTGGCCTCGGCTGCTCGGGATAGGCATTGGCTTCGTCGGGGTGGTGCTGATCAGTCAGCCGTGGTCGCTGGAACAGGGACCGGACCCGATTGGGTTGTCGATGGTCCTGACTGCGTCGGCGAGTTACGGGCTGGGGTGGACCTACGTGCGCCGATTTATGACCGGGATCGACGCGGGTGGGTTGAGCCTGCCGACCGCCCAGATCGTGCTGGCTACGGCCCAAATGCCCGTCGTTCTCCTCGTCTGGTGGCTCGTCTCCGGTGAGGGCGGTGCGAACCCGCTTTCACTGCATACGACCGAGTCTGTCGTCGTGCCGCTGGTTGCCGTGATCGCGCTCGGCGTCGTGGGCACGGGTCTTGGACAAGCGATGCAGTATGTCGTGGTGCGCGCTGCCGGGGCCACCGTCGCCTCGAGCGTGGCGTTCGTGATCCCGGTGGTCGCGGTCACGCTCGGCGTCGTTGTGCTCGGGGAGAGTGTGGGGGCGCTCGCGTTGGTCGGTGGGGCGTCGATTCTCATGGCCGCGCTGTTGGTGACCCGGACGCCGTAGCTCGTGTGCTGCCTTGTCCGTCTGGTGCTGCCTTGCAAGGCAGCACCAGACCCAGAGCGCAGCGCACGAGGCGCGGCGCAAGCGTGTCGGTGGCCTCGGTCACAATGGGGGCGTGAGCGAGGTTGACGAGAACGACGTGCCAGCGACGATCCGACACGAGTGGGAGGATCTAGCCGAGCAGATCCGAGGCCACCAATTCGCCTACTACGTCCGTGACGCCCCGTCAGTGGCCGATGCGCAGTTCGATGATCTGCTGCGGGGCCTCCAAGCGATCGAAGAACAGCACCCCAGTCTGAGGACCCCCGAAAGCCCGACCCAAAACGTCGGCGGCACCTTCTCGACCGACTTCACTGCAGTGGACCACCTGGAGCGGATGCTGAGCCTGGACAACGCGTTTAGCGCCGACGAAATGTTGGCCTGGGCCGAGCGCGTCGAGCGGGATGCCGGAGGAGCCGAGGTCCACTATCTGTGCGAGCTCAAGATCGATGGCCTCGCGATCAATCTTCTGTATGAAGACGGTCGCCTCGTGAGGGCGCTAACCAGGGGCGATGGCCGCACGGGGGAGGACGTGACCCACAACGTGCGCACTATTGAGGGGGTCCCGCACCACCTCACAGCGCCCGATGCCCAGAACGCCGATGGGGTGTCGATCCCGGAGATGGTGGAGATCCGGGGCGAGATCTTCTTTCCCCCGGTGGCTTTTCAAGCACTCAATGCCTCGTTGGTCGAAGCCGGGAAAGCGCCGTTTGCTAACCCGCGTAACTCCGCCGCAGGGTCGCTGCGGCAAAAGGACCCTCGGGTGACGGCCACTCGCGGCCTGCGGATGTTGGTCCATGGCATCGGGGCGCGGACGGGGTTCGAGATCACCCGTCAATCTCAGGCCTACGACGTGCTTGCCACCTGGGGGCTCCCGGTGTCCAGCCACGCCAAGGTCGTCAATGACCTCGCAGAGGTCCAAGAGTTCATCGAGCACTACGGCGAGCACCGCCACGACAGCGCAGTCGAGCATGAACTCGATGGGGTGGTGGTCAAGGTCGATGAAGTGGCGGTGCAGCGCGCGCTCGGTTCGACGTCTCGGGCACCTCGGTGGGCTATTGCCTTCAAGTATCCGCCGGAAGAGGTCACCACCACACTGCTCGACATTCAGGTCAACGTCGGTCGCACTGGTCGAGTGACGCCGTTCGGGATGATGGAGCCCGTACTGGTCGCCGGCTCGACCGTCGAGATGGCGACGCTGCACAACGCCACCGAGGTCACCCGCAAAGGCGTGCTGATCGGCGATACCGTGGTGCTGCGCAAAGCCGGTGACGTGATCCCCGAGATCGTTGGTCCGGTCGCGGAAGCCCGTGACGGCTCGGAGGTGGCCTTCGTCATGCCCACCGAGTGCCCGGCGTGCGGCACTCCGCTGCGCCCCGAGCGCGAGGGTGACAAGGACATCCGGTGCCCCAACTCGCGCACCTGCCCATCTCAACTACGCGAGCGGCTGTATGCCGTCGCGGGCCGAGGCGCGTTCGACATCGAAGCACTGGGCTGGGAGGGCGTCGCGGGAATGCTCGATGCGGGCATCCTCACCGACGAGTCCGGCCTCTTCGGGCTCGGCCTGCAGGACATTGCCACAGTGTCGCTCTACACCCGCAACGCGAAGAAGACCGACCCCGCAGACCAGGTCATCGAAGGTCGAGTGCTGTCGGCCAACGGCAGCAAACTCGTCGACAACCTCGCCCAGGCCAAACAACAACCGCTATGGCGCGTGCTGGTGGGGCTTTCCATTCGCCACGTCGGACCCACGGCGGCGAGAGGATTGGCTACTGAATTCGGCTCGATGGACGCGGTCCGGTCTGCGAGCCTCGAAGAACTTGCGGCCACCGATGGGGTTGGACCGGTCATTGCCGAGGCCGTGACCGCGTGGTTCGACGTCGACTGGCATCGTGCCATCGTCGATCAATGGGCTGCTGACGGTGTCCGTATGGCCGACGAGCGCGACACATCCATCGAGCGCACCCTCGAGGGCAAGACCGTGGTGGTGACTGGTTCGCTAGCGGGTCTGAGCCGCGACGAGTCCAAGGAAGCGATCCTGAGCCGCGGCGGCAAGGCAGCGGGCTCGGTGTCGAAGAAGACGGATTACGTGGTGGTCGGCGCCAACGCGGGAACCAAGGCCGCCAAGGCCGAGGCGCTCGGCGTTGCGGTTTTGAACGAGGCCCAATTTGTTGAATTGCTCGCGACAGGTGAAGTGGGGCAAGACACGGACGTAGCGGAAGCCTCGACCGACCCGAGCAATCCGATACCCCGCGTGTGACGAATCCCTTGCGAAGTCAGTTCGCCGGTCGGTCCAACCGTCTAGGTGAGCAGAATTCCTCCCGAACTAGGTGGGGGCGTGGTCACACGGGACCGTGCCCCCACCTTCGGTGGGTGTGGCTCACCCTGTCAATCCCGCTCGTGGTGACCAGGACGTGCGACTAACCCTGGCAGTCGACGTCGGCGGCGTCGGGCGGTGCCGGTGCGCCGCCACCGAGGGTGGAACTGAGCGCGGCCAGGACCACGGGGGAGCCGGGAAGTTGCACATGGCCGGTCTGGGCATCGGGGCATACGGACTGAACGGTGAAACTCACAGAACCTTCGAGGTCGGCGGTCTCAACGGGCGAGACCGTCCGGTCGCTTTCGCTCCAGATGGTGACCCACTCGGGACCAACCGGGGTTTCGTCGCCCTCGTTCAGACGCTCCAACAAGTCGCTGCCGGGGACGAGTTGCGTGCAGGCACCCTCGCAGAAACCGCCGAGGTCGGCCAGTCCCGCCAATCGAGTGCCGTGGTGGGGGGCAGCAATCGTCAGGATACGTCGAGCCTGCGCAGATCCTTCGAATTCGCTGGCCCACAGTCGAGCCACGACCCCGCCAGCAGAGAACCCGATCACATCGACGCTCTGGGTGCCACCTCGCTCGGTGCCGGTTAATTCGGTATCGATGAACTCGCCTAAGATTCGGGCCTGCTCCTCCAGATCGCCGGTGTTGTCGCCCACCGGTGGGAAGACCGAGACGTCGCGGCCGTCAGCGCGCAGCGCCGCCGCGAGAGGCTGGGTGTCGTCTCCTTCGCCCCCGTAGCCCGAGACCAGCACCACCAGCGGTAGCGCTTCAGCGATGAGATCGACCTCATCGTTCGACCGTTGAACAACCCACACCGCTGCCATGACGACGGCCACGAGCACAGCCACGCCAGCACCTATGCCGACACGGCGGCTTGGAGAGGTTGTAGCCACGCGCACCCGCCAAGTCTGGCGCACTGCCGCTCGCGCCGAACCGTCGGCATACAACGACCTGTCGTTTGAGTGCCAGAGCGCGCAACTCACAGGTCGTCACCCAACGGACCCTCGGCGAGAAAGGCGAGGGAATCTCCGGCAGGCCCAAGGCTGTTGCCCCCGTATGACGACTTCCTCTACGCCCAACGACGTTGTGATCTATTGGCGCCCCGGCTGCGGCTTTTGCTCGCGGCTGCGCTCAACCCTCGGCGGCGACGCAGAGAAGGCCACCTGGATCAACATCTGGGAAGACAAGGCCGCTGCCGCTATCGTGCGCGAAGCCAACAACGGCAACGAGGTCGTGCCGACGGTCATGCTCGACGGCATCGCCGTAACGAATCCTGACCCGTCCATCGTCAAAGCCAAGCTCGCGGCCTAAGGACCATCGTGCAGCGCTACCTGTGGTTGTTCACCGCTATCGTCGGAACCTGGGTGGTCTACAGTTTCGCCGCGCAGGGTCGGTACTTCATGGCCGCGTTCTTCGCGATCATCAACGCCGCCCTGGTGTGGTGGGTCAGCCCCCTCCGGGGTGGCATCAGTCCCAAGCACGCCGACGTCATGCGCAGGCCTCAGAACGAGCGCCACGTCGTCATCTACTGGCGTCCCGGTTGTCAATTCTGCGGTCGGCTCAAGTGGCGACTCGGTGCTTCCGGTAAGCAGGCCACCTGGGTCAATATTTGGCAAGACAAAGAGGCCGCCGAGTTTGTGCGTAGCCACAACGACGGCAACGAGACGGTGCCTACGGTGGTCATCGACGGCTCTGTCATCACGAATCCGGACCCTGAGATGGTACTGACTCGCCTCACCGCTTAATCCGTGAGGTGCGGCCAAGGATGCACTTAGACTCATCCCCATGCCTGCACTGTCCCGCGACGACGTCGCGCACGTGGCCATGCTCGCCCGAATCGAGCTCTCCGACGAAGAGTTGGACCGCTTCGCCGGTCAACTCGACCAGATTGTCGGCTGGGTCGGCCAGATTAGCGAGGCGGCCGCTGCGGACGTCCCGCCGATGTCCCACCCCCTTCCGTTGGTCAACGTCACCCGGGTCGACGAGGTACGGCCTTCGCTGAGTGCTGCCGAAGCGCTTTCGGGGGCCCCCGAGGTCGACGAACAACGCTTTAGCGTGCCCCGCATCTTGGACCACGAGTGAGCGCCCACATGATCGAGCAAGGGAGCGTATGCCGACTCTCGGCCGCCCAGATGGCGAATGCGCTCGCGGCGAGGGAGTTCACCGCTGAAGAGTTGACGCAGGCACATCTGGAGCGCATCGAGGCGTTGGACGGCACGATCCACGCCTACCTTTACATCGACGCCGAGGGTGCGCTAGCCACCGCCCGCGAGGTCGACCGGGCTCGAGCCGCCGACGAGGCACTGCCGCCGATGGCGGGCGTGCCGATTGCGATCAAGGACATCGCCTGCACGATGGGTATGCCGACCACTGCGGGCTCCAAGATGCTCGAGGGCTGGGTGCCGCCCTACGACGCCACCATCGTGGCCCGCATTCGCGAGGCAAGGTTGCCAATCCTCGGCAAAACCAATATGGACGAGTTCGCGATGGGCAGCTCCACTGAGCACTCGGCCTACGGGGTAACCCGCAACCCGTGGGACATCGACCGCATCCCCGGCGGATCCGGTGGCGGAAGCGCCGCAGCCGTGGCGGCATACCTCGCGCCGTGGGCTATTGGCTCCGACACCGGCGGCTCGATCCGTCAGCCAGCGTCCGTCACCGGCACCGTTGGCGCCAAGCCCACCTACGGCTCGGTGTCCCGGTACGGGATCATCGCGCTCGCAAGTTCCCTCGACCAGATCGGCCCGTGCACGCGCACCGTTGCTGATGCTGCGCTGCTGCATTCGATCATCGGTGGCCACGACCCGATGGACTCGACGTCCATTGAGGCTCCACTGCCCGCGATCGTTGAGGCGGCAAGCACCCGTGACCTCACCGGCACCAGAGTCGGGGTGGTCCGTGAGATCTCGGGCGACGGCTTCCAGGCTGGAGTGAAGGCCCGATTCGATGAGGCCGTTGCACAGATGCAGGCCTTGGGCGCTGAGGTCAAAGAGGTCTCCTGCCCGAACTTCCAGTACGCCATGGCGGCCTACTACCTGATTCTGCCCAGTGAGGCTTCGTCCAACCTGGCCCGCTACGACGCCATGCGTTACGGATTGAGGGTCGGCCCGGACGATGTCGAGGCTCCGAGCGCCGAGCAGGTTATGGGCTCCAGCCGTGACGCCGGGTTTGGCGATGAGGTCAAGCGCCGCATCATCCTGGGCACCTACGCGTTGTCCAGCGGATACTACGAGGCTTACTACGGCCAGGCCCAGAAGGTCCGCACGCTCATCGCCAACGATTTCAATGCGGCGTTCGAGCAGGTGGATGTGCTGATTAGCCCGACCACCCCGACGACGGCGTTTGCGTTCGGCGAGAACGACGACGACCCGCTGTCGATGTACCTCAACGACATCGCGACGATCCCCGCCAACCTGGCCGGCGTCCCCGGACTGTCCCTACCGTGCGGGCTCGCCGACGAGGACAACCTGCCCGTCGGCATACAGGTGCTGGCCCCGGCAACCGCAGACGAGCGCATGTATGCCGTCGGTGCGGCACTCGAGGCGGCCTTCAGCGAGACCTGGGGTGGGTCGTTGCTCGATCAAGCGCCCGCCATCGAGACCAGCGCGACGAAAGACCAGGAGGTGCCCGTATGAGCGCTCACACCGCTGAAGTGATCGTCAATTACGACGAGGTGCTGACCCGCTACGACCCGGTGTTTGGCCTCGAAGTGCACGTCGAGCTCGGCACCGCAACCAAGATGTTCTGTGGGTGCGCGACCGGTTTCGGCGCCGACCCCAACACCCAGGCCTGCCCGATCTGCCTGGGGCTGCCCGGCGCACTGCCGGTGGTCAACGCCACCGCCGTGGAGTCAGCCATCCGGATCGGCTTGGCGCTGAACTGCCAGATTGCGTCCTGGTGCCGGTTTGCCCGGAAGAACTACTTTTACCCGGACATGCCGAAAAACTTCCAGACCAGCCAGTACGACGAGCCGATTGCGTTCGAAGGCTTCCTGGATGTGGATCTTGAAGACGGCTCGACGTACCGAGTGCAGATTGAGCGCGCCCACATGGAAGAGGACACCGGAAAATCGCTGCATGTCGGTGGCGCCACGGGTCGCATCCAGGGTGCCGACCACTCGCTCGTCGACTACAACCGTGCGGGCATCCCGCTGATTGAGATCGTCACCAAACCGCTAACCGGTGCCGGTGCCCGGGCTCCGGAGATCGCCAAGGCGTATGTCGGTGCTCTGCGTGATCTGCTGCGGGCTCTCGACGTCTCCGACGTCAAGATGGAGCAGGGGTCGCTGCGCTGCGACGCCAACGTGTCTTTGCGGGCCAAAGTCGGCGCCGACCCTACTGGCGAAGAGCAGTTGGCGGTGCCGTTGGGCACCCGGACCGAGACCAAGAACGTGAACTCGTTGCGTTCGGTCGAGCGGGCGGTGCGGTACGAAATGTCGCGCCACGCTGGCGTGCTTGACGGCGGCGGGAACATCACCCAGGAGACGCGCCACTGGCACGAAGACACCGGGGTGACCACCTCGGGTCGCCCCAAGTCCGACGCCGATGACTACCGCTACTTCCCGGAGCCCGATCTGGTGCCGGTGGCACCGAGCACAGAGGACGTCGAGCGACTGAGAGCCACGCTGCCCGAGCCGCCCGCGCAACGTCGCAAGCGCCTGCAGGCTGATTGGGGGTTCACCGATCTGGAGATGCGCGACGTCGTCAACGCCGGTGCCCTCGAGGTCATCGAGGAGACGGTGGCTGCGGGCGCCAGCTCTGCGGCGGCCCGCAAGTGGTGGACCGGAGACCTCGCCCGTCGGGCGAACAAGCAAGAGGTCGCGGTCACCGATCTTGGTGTGACGCCCGCCCATATTGCCGAGCTCGACACGCTCATCCGTGACGGGCGACTCAACGACTCGATGGCCCGCCAGGTGATGGAGGGCGTGCTGGTCGGCGAGGGCACCCCAACGCAGGTCGCCGACGCTGAGGGCTTGGAACTGGTGCGCGACGACGGCGCCCTTGAAGCGGCCGTCGATACAGTCATCGCCGCAAACTCCGACATCGCCGACAAGGTGCGCGACGGCAAACTCAACGCTGCTGGCGCGCTGATCGGCCAGGTCATGAAGGAAATGCGAGGTCAGGCCGATGCGGCCAAGGCTCGCGAACTGATCTTGGCCAGGCTGACCTAAGTGGGAACGGATAACTCTGTTGAAGCGCCAACGAAGCGGTCAACTCGTCTACTGCCGTTGGACCTGGCTCGCGGATTCCTCATCGGTTCAGCAGAGTTAGTTCCCGGAGTGTCGGGCGGCACCGTGGCCTTAGTGACTGGTGTCTATGAGCAACTGATCGACTCCGCTTCGCACGTCATCGGAGCAGCGAAAGTTCTGGTCACTGGCCCGGATCGCCGAGCACACGCTATGACGGAATTGCGGCGCACCGACTGGCGACTGGTCATTCCGGTGCTGGTGGGCATGGTCACGGCTGTCCTGACGATCGCCGGGATCGTGAGCGGTTTCGTCACCAACCATCCGGAGCACGCGCGAGGGCTTTTCTTCGGGCTCGTCGCCGCCAGCATTCTCGTGCCGATTGTGATGTTGCCGCCAGCCAAGCGCTCTGTGTTGTATGACGTGGCCATCGTGGCCGTTGCGGCAGCCACTGCATACGCACTGATCGGGCTTGCCGCAGGCGGGACCACGGCAGATCCGCCCCTGTTCGTGGTGTTCTTCGCTGCGGCTGTGGCGATCTGCGCGCTCGTGGTGCCTGGAGTGTCGGGGTCTTTTCTCCTGCTTGCTGTGGGTTTGTATACCGTCACGTTGGAAGCGGTGGACGAGCGAAACCTGACCTATATTGCGGTTTTCGCTGCGGGCGCCGCCTTCGGTCTAGCGTCTTTTGTTCAGGTGATTTCGTACCTGTTGCGCGAACATCGTCGAATCACCCTTGTGGTGATGACCGGCTTGATGATTGGCTCGCTACGCGCTCTCTGGCCGTGGCAGGCCGCGCCGGGGGCTGGAGCCAGCGGTGACGCCGAGGGGCCGGGGACCCTGCTGGCGCCGAGTGCACCGATTGCCGGACCCGTGCTGTTGATGGTCCTAGGGGCCACGATCGTGCTGGTGCTGGTCTGGATTCAAGCCCGCGCCGCCCAAGACTAAACAAAGGAGCACCATGGACGAAGACAGCCAGCGTAGGGACGACATCGTCGCTTGCCTACAGACCAACTTTGCCGACCTGATGGACAGCGATCCAAGTGCGTTCCGCACCAAGTTCCGCAAGATGGCCAAGGATCCGTTCGCCTTCTATCGCGGCACTGCCTGTCTGTTCTACCCCGATCTGGCTGGTGACACGCATCTCGACACGGAGCTCACGGGGGACGACAGCCGGTGGTGGGGCGAGCATGGCAACCGCGTCTGGATCCAGGGCGACCTGCACGTGGAGAACTTCGGCACGTACATGGCCGGGGACGGGCGGCTGGTCTTCGATGTCCACGACTTTGACGAGGCCTACGGTGCCCCTGGACCTGGGACCTTCGCCGCTTCGTTGCCTCGCTGGCGCTGACCTGCTGGCAGAAGGCGCTTCCCGACGAGACCGTCGACGATCTAGTGCAGACCTACGTCCGGAGTTACGTCGACCAGGTGCGGGAGTTCGCCGAGACCGATGAGGTGGACTGGGCGCTGACCCTCCAGAACGCCGAAGGACTCGTGCTCGAGACGTTGCAGAAGGCCAAGATGTCGACCCGGGAAGCGTTCCTCGCGCAGAGCACCGTGGTGGAGCGCTACTCCCGCCGGTTCGCGGAGGGGTAGGGCAAAAAGCTCGAAGATGAGGAGCGGGACACGGTCATCGAAGCGTTCGAGGCCTATCGGGAGACCGTCACGTTGGACGAAGCGCACGCCCGGATCAACTTCCGGGTGCTGGACACGGTCGCGCTGGGTGCCCTGGGTATCGGCAGTGCCGGACTGCCGGCATACTCGGTGCTCATCGAAGGCGAAACCGAGGCCCTGGGTAACGACGTGGTCATCACCCTCAAGCAGGGGCAGCCTCCAGCGTTGGAGCAGGTGATCACCGACTCCCGGATCCGAGATGCCTTCGACCATCAGGGCCACCGGACCACCGTGTCGCAGCGCGCGCTGCAAGGCAACAACTCGCCTTACCTGGGGTGGACAAAGATCGATGGCACCGGCTTCGCGGTCAGCGAGTTCTCGCCCTACGAAGTAGACCTCAGCTGGGAGGACCTCACCGAGCCCTCCGACATGGAGATCGTCTGCCGTCAGCTCGGGAAGGCCACCGCCAAAATCCACTGCGTCGGCGACGATTCGGCCCACGACCTCGTGGACCTATGCGTCGAGGACGTCATTTCCGAGGGCATCGGCGACGACGTGGACGGATTCGCGGAGCAGATGCGCGACTTCGCGCACGGCTACGCTTGACAGGTGCGCGTGGATCACCACCTGTTCGTGGATGCCTTCCGCGGTGGCATATTCGACCGGGTCGATCCGGTCGGCGAATAGTCCAGGGGGCGCTCCCCTCAGCGGGTCAGTTCACCGAGGTTGTTCAGGCGCAACAATCGGTCGTCGCCCTCGGCGGGTTCGCCGCGCGAGGTGTTGTTGGTGAGGACCCAGAGTGATTCGTCGGGGCCGTTGACCACGCTGCGAAGCCGTCCGTATTCGCCCTCTAGTAGTCGCTCTGGCTCACCGGCAGTCGACCCGTCGAGAGGAATGCGCCACAACGACTGCCCTCGAAGTGCCGCCATATAGAGGGCCCCATCAGGCCCCACCGTCAGTCCCGATGGCGAAGCATCAGAGGTGGGCCAGGTCACGGCGGGGTCGATAAACTCCGACCGATCGCACGGCCCCTCGCACTCGGGCCAACCGTAGTTGCCGCCGGCTTCAATGAGGTTGACCTCGTCCAGATCGTTCTGACCGAATTCGCTGGCCCAGAGGCGGTCGTCGGCGTCCCAGTCCAGGCCTTGCACGTTGCGGTGGCCCATCGACCACACCGGTGAGTCGGCGTCGGGGTTGCCCGGGGCAGGCTCGCCATCCAGGGTGATCCGCAAAATCTTGCCGCCCAGGGACTCGGGGTCCTGGGCGCTGGCGCCATCGGAGGCATCCCCCGTAGTCACGTACAGGTAATCATCGGGCCCGAACGCGATCCGACCGCCGTTGTGGTTGCCCGCTTTGGGTATGCCGTCCAGCACCGGAGCGACCTCAGGCTCCTCATCCGGCTCGGTTCCCGTGGTGTCGACCTCGATCACCCGGTTGTCCTGCTCGGTGGTGATGTAGGCGTAGAACTGAGTGCCGTTACCACCTTCGGGCACGGCCAGACCCAGCAGGCCGCCCTCACCGCCAGGCTCAACACCCGGGACCGTGGTCACCAGTTCGGGGTCACCACCGGCAGGCACCCGCCATACCTTGGCGCTGTCCCGTTCACCCACCAGAGCATCGCCATTGTCGAGCACCGCTAGCCCCCACGGCACGTCGAAGTCGACGGCTAGGGTCTGCGGGTCGCTGCCGGAGTTAGTTTGTGGCGCCGCGGATTCTGCGCCATCCGGAGGCGCCGATGCCTGCTCAGACGTGGCGCAGGCGCCTAGGAGGAGCGCACCCACAACGACACCTCCCACGAGCGAGAGTGGGCAGCGGGGCTGGAAGCGATATGCGAGCACCTACCCAGCCTCACCGCTGCCCGACGCCAGAGCAAATGCACCGCCTGGGCAAGGTTATGTGCGATGACGTCAGCGATATCCCCGGATCCGGGCGCATAACCTTGCCCAGGCAGCACTTCGGTGGGAGCAGGCCGCGCGAGATTGCAGCGGGCAAATCGTTGCCATGTTGTTCTTATGCCAGGGCCACCCGGTCATCGACGCGTAACATCACTTCCCATGACGGTGACCCGCTTAGTGCTCATCCGGCACGCCAAAACTGAGCAGGTTGGCCCGGCTGGGCTGGGGGATCACGGGCGGCGATTGTTGCCGCGCGGGGATGCCGACGGGCGGGCGGCCGGCGAATGGCTCGTCGAGCACGGACTTGTCCCCGACCTGGTGCTGTGCTCCAGCGCCGTTCGGGCCGAGCAGACCTGGGAGGCCATGGTCGCCGGGGCAGATGCGCTGACGGACGTCGAGGTATGGCGTGAGCCGAGGATCTACGAAGCCTCGCCGGAAGCGCTGCTGCAGGCTTTGTCCGAGGTGCCCGACGCGGAGGTGCCCCATGTCGGACTCACGGTCGCGATGGTGGGCCACGCACCCGGCATCCCCTCACTTGTCGTGGATCTTGCCGACCCCGAGCAAGCACATGAGCAGGCTGTCGACGCGTTCAACGCGGGTTTCCCGACGATGGCGATGGCCGTTCTAGAGGCACCGGCGGGCGTGAACCTGGGCTCGATGACGCTGAGCAGGATGCACGCAGCTCGGGGACGGTGAGCGATGTGACACCTCTGTTAGTGCCGTTGCGTCAAGCGGTACCGTGGGGCCACTTGACCGTGCGTACGTAAAGGAGCACACAGCCGTGCCAACGCCTGAAACTTTTACCGTCGAACCCCGCTCCAGCGCCTCATCCCCCGAGCGCATCGCGGAGGTGCTGGCGGCGCCCAAGTTTGGTGCGGTCTTCACCGATCACATGGCGCGCATCGAGTGGGACGAAGACTCAGGCTGGCACGACGGCAAGGTTGTTGCCTACGGTCCGCTGCAGATTGACCCGGCCATGTCGGTGTTGCACTACGGGCAAGAGATCTTCGAGGGAATGAAGGCGTACAAGCACGCTGACGGCTCGATTTGGACGTTTCGTCCGCAGCGAAACTCGGCCCGGCTTAACGGCTCGGCCCGTCGAGTGGCGCTGCCCGAAATCCCCGAAGGCATCTTCCTCGACGCGTTGACGCAGTTGGTCACGGTGGACCGCGATTGGGTGCCGGAGTCCACCGGCAACGAAGCGAGCCTCTATCTGCGGCCCTTCATGATCGCCACCGAGATCGGACTCGGCGTGCGGCCTAGCAACAAGGCTGCGTTCATCGTGATCGCCTCCCCAGCCGGTGCCTACTTCGCCAGCGGGGTGAAACCGGTTAGCATCTGGCTCTCCGAGGACTACTCGCGGGCAGCTCCCGGGGGCACCGGGGCGGCCAAATGTGGGGGTAACTACGCCGCTTCTTTGGCACCTATGGCTGAGGGGCTCTCCCACGGGTGCGACCAAGTGGCTTTCCTGGACGCTGTGGAGAACCAGTGGGTCGAAGAGCTCGGCGGGATGAACCTGTTCTTTGTCTTCGCCGACGGGCACATCGTCACCCCTGAGCTCACCGGCACGATCCTCGAAGGCGTGACCCGTTCCTCGCTGATCGAAGTGGCCCGCGAACGCGGTCACGAGGTGCATGAACGTAAATACTCGATTCACGAATGGCGTGACGATGCCGCCTCCGGCGACTTGGTCGAGGTGTTCGCTTGTGGGACCGCTGCCGTCATCACCCCGGTGGGGCGGCTGGTGTGGAAAGGCGGCGAGTTGAGCATCGGCGACGGTGAGTCCGTCGGCGCGGTGGCCTCAGCTTTGCGCGAAGCGCTGATGGACATCCAGTGCGGTCGGGTCGAAGACACCCGCGGCTGGTTGCATCGCCTAGCCTGAGCCCGCCATCGACCACTTGGCTTCGGAAAAAACTCTCCATTCTGGAACGCTGCTCTATAGAAGCCGACCCCATCGGTCGATAGTGTCTGCGTATGCGGATTTGTAGGTTCACGACCGGAGAAGACCCGATGTTTGGCCTCGTTGATGGGGCAGGGGAGAAGATCGCAGAGATCAGCGGCGACCCGCTCTACACGAAGATCGATCTCACGGGCACAACCCACCTCGTCGAAGATGTGCGGCTCCTGGCTCCAGTGATACCACGCTCCAAGATCCTCGGCATCGCACGCAACTTCGCCCCCCACGACGCGTCGCTAGGCGATGAGCGGCCCCAGGTGCCGCTCATCTTTATGATTCCTAACACGGCGGTCGTCGGGCCGGGAGATCCCGTGGTGATCCCGAGTTTCGTCGGGGAGGTGGCTCACGAGGCCGAAATGGCTGTCGTCGTCGGTCGAATGTGTAAAAACGTGCCCGCGCGTGAAGCCTCCAGCGTCATCTTTGGGTACACCGTCGCCAACGACGTTACAGCCAGAGACCTCGCAGCCTCTGATGGCCAGTGGGCGCGGGCTAAAGGAATGGACACCTTCTGTCCCCTGGGGCCGTGGATCGAGACCGAACTCGACTTCTCAGACGTACGCATAACCTGCACGGTCGACGGCGAGTTGCGTCAAGACCAATCCACCGAGGACATGGTTCACACGATCCCAGAATTGATCGAAGTGCTCTCGGCCGCCTTCACCCTGTTGCCCGGCGACGTCATCTTGGCCGGCACCCCGGCAGGCATCTCGCAGGTGTACCCCGGGGAGCGAGTCGAGGTCGCAGTCGAGGGTATCGGCAGTTTCAGCAACCCGTTCGTGAGCGCAACCTGAGCCGTGCAGCGGTTGCCTGACCCTGACTTTGCTCGGCATGCCAGATCAGTGCTACTGTCATGGTTCGCTGTTCAGCCGGAAGGCAGAACAACGCGAGTCGTACGATACCAACTGACTGCAAGCAAATCACTTCGATTTGCGGCGGTGTAAGTGGTTGTGTAGGCTTGAGCGGTTGCCCCAAATTGATGCTGGCGTGGTTGTGTTGGTTGATGTTGGTGTGTGTTTGATTCTTGAGAACTCAACAGCGTGCTAATGATCGATGCCAATTTTTATCCTGGCTGTCGTGA
>JAABUN010000126.1_pt1 | contig 183373 bp, 178 predicted proteins | sample 5559311 | NCBI WGS metagenome assembly JAABUN01 (sample SAMN10711877, study PRJNA513370) | rock metagenome | isolation source: Antarctica rocks | place: Antarctica: Victoria Land, Siegfried Peak sud | reverse complement strand
GAACTTGGGGATAACGACGGTTAGACTTCTTCACCTGGGAGGTGCTCCTGCATCTGCTCGGAATGGGGCCTAGATAACCACCATTCTCGCAGGTCAGGGGCACTTTTCAGGCCACCGGCACACCCCTCACGATCCCGCCCCATGAAATCTCGAGGCTAAATGGCGATGCCTGGGTCCGCACGCGGTTGCCGTCGCCCCCGCCATCGGTGGTTGCATCTGGATCGTCTGAGGTCTGGTGTTGGTCGTTGGCCAACCTGAGCTGGTCCTGACATGGTGCTGTTCTGGACCGTGCTCGTGATGCAGTGGCTGGCATGCTCGCAACGTGTCCCTGAGTTCTACTAGGAGCCTTCCCTGGCCAATGCATCCCGGTTGGATCGTATGTCCCGAGGACAACCAACCTATCGAGCGTCCGCGTCGGGCGACGGTGAAAGTGTCCCGACGAAGCGATTTCTTTTTATCTTGGCTGTAGCGTGCTAGCTATGGCACGAGTACGAGAGTTGTTTCACGACGTCAGGTCGAGTTCCGCTCACCCCTCTGAGGTGGAGGCTGGTTGGCAGGTCATCCTCGCTGGTGACGGCTCCAAACTATTTCAGCTGAGCACGTACGGGTCGGATACCCGACAGAGCAAAAAGAAGGTCAGCCAGACGATCCAGATGGACGAAACGACCGCGCGTGAGTTGATGGGATTGCTCGCCTCCGAATTCGGGTTCTGACGCTACTAGGCTGCCAGATCGCCTGTGCGTCGTGTGGAGAACCTGTGGCGGCGCCGCAACTCGGGAGAGCGATAGCAACCCCTCGGGTCTCGGTCCTCAAGGTCTGACGGAGGCGCCCGTTAGGGTCGAGGTATCAGGGATGGGGAGACGGGATGACAGGCACAATCACATATACGGCGTATGGCGCACCTGCGCTGGACTCGTTGCAGGACGTCGTCGCCGAGGTCAAAGCCGACGACCCGATGGCACCAGTAACTGTGAGCGTGCCTACCAACATCGCCGGCACCGTGGCCCGGCGGCACCTGGCCCGTGGTCTGCGACAGGATGACGACGCCATCGCCGGCATCTGGTTCACCACCCTGCCTCGGCTCGCTGAGCGGCTAGCCGCGCCCGAGCTCGCAGCCCAAGGCCGACGCCCGGCCACGCGGCCGATCACCTCCAGCACGATCCGGTCGGTCCTGGACGACGAATCCGGCCACTTCGGCCCAGTCGCCCACCACCCCTCGACCGCGCGAGCGCTGGCCCACGCCCACCGCTCCTTGCGGGACATCGACGAGCACGCGCTCAGCCGGGTCGCCGCCGTGACTACGCTGAGCGCCGATGTCGCCCGCATCCATCGACAGGTGACCGACCGGATGGCTACCGCGTGGTACGACAGCACCGACCTGCTCGCCGCCGCGACCCGACTGGTCACGGAGCGCCGCGCACCGGTCGAGGAGGTGGGCACCGTTGTGATCTACCTGCCGCAGGATCTCTCCCGCGCCGAGACCGCCTTCGCCCGGGCCCTGATCACTCAAGCCCAGACACATCTGATCCTCGGACTGACCGGCAACTCCTCGGCGGACCAGGCCGTCCTCGACTCCGTCGCCGCCGTGTGGCCGGACGCGCCCAGTCCCTCGGTTCCGGCCGAGCCGATGGCCGACCGGGTGCTGCACGCCTCGGACTCCGACGACGAGGTCCGGTGCATCGTCCGCGAGGTGGTCCACACCCTGCGCGAAACCCCCGCGCACCGGGTCGCGATCCTGTATGCCGACCGTTCGCCATACGCCCGCTTGTTGCACGAGCAGTTGGGCGCGGCTGGGATCACGGTCAACGGCGATGGGGTCCGGCCGGTGGCCGAGCGCGGACCGGCGCGGTTGCTGCTCGGGCTGTTACAGGTGGTCCGCACCGGCTACCGGCGGGCCGACGTGCTCCGCACCCTCAGCGAGGTCGCCGCCCACGACTTCACCGGCGAGTGGATCAACGTCCCCCAGTGGGAGCGGCTGACCCGGGAGGCCGGGATCATCGACGGCACCGACTGGGCGGCCCGCCTGCAGAGCCTACGCACCCGGGAGCAACGCGTCCTGGCCCAGCCCGACGCGCACGACGCCTCACGGGCCCGCGCGCAGCGCACGACCGCCGCCATCGACGCCCTGGCCTCCTTCGTCGCCGAGTTGCAGGACCGGATGGACGCCGCCGACCAGGCGAGTGACTGGGCCGGTCTCGCCGAGCAGATCCTTGACCTGCTGCACTCCTTCCTGCCGCCGCGCCAACAGCAACGGATGCCGCGGGAGGAGCAGCACGCCCTCGGCGTCATCGAGCGCACCCTGGGTGGGCTCTCCGCCCTCGACGACACCGCCGCCCGACCCACCCTGGAGACGCTGGAAGAGATCCTCGACCAAGAACTCGAGCAGTCGCTGCCACGGGTCGGCCGCTTCGGTGAGGGCGTCTACGTCGGCCACCTCAGCCAGGCCATCGGGATGGACCTGGACGCGGTGTATGTCGTGGGGCTGGCCGAGGATCTGTGCCCCGGCGCGCTGCACGAGGACTCGCTGCTGCCCGAGCGGGTCCGGCAGGCCAGCGACGGACAGCTGCCCCCGACCCGGCGGCGGGCCGAGACAATGCACCGCGGGCTGCTCGCCGCCTTCGCCGCGGAACCGACGGTGGTGGCCAGTTTCCCGCGGGGCGACCTGCGACGGCATACCCACCGCATCCCCAGCCGCTGGCTGCTGCCGACCCTGCGCCGACTCACCGGCGACCCACACCTGCCGGCCACGGAGTGGGAGCGCGGAGCCTCCCGAGCGGCAGAGAACGTGACCGGCTCGCCATCGTTTGCCGCGGGACTGCTCAGCAGCGTGCCTGCCACCGAGCAGGAGTGGCGGGTGCGCGCGACCGCCGCCGGCGACGGGCCGGACGACCCGGTGGTGACAGCGGCGACGCAGTTGCAGGAAGGGCGCGCTGCCCCAGGCTTCACCCGCTTCGACGGCAATTTGGCGGGCCTAGAGGGGCTGCCGGACTTCCGGGTCACCGAGCGGATGCTCTCCCCCACGGCCTTGGAGTCCTACGCCCGGTGCCCGCACGCCTACTTCGTCTCGACGGTGCTGCGGGTGCGGCCGGTTGAGGATCCCGACCAGGTGATCGACATCAGCGCGATGGACCTCGGCAACTTCGTCCACCGCAGCATGGATCGCCTGGTCTCCGAGTGCGTTACCTCAGGTGACCTGCCCGACTACGGGGCGCCGTGGAGCGCCCGACACCATGAGCGTCTCCAGCAGATCGCCGATGAGATCGCAGCCGAGCTAGAGGATGAGGGACGCACCGGCCACCCGTTGCTGTGGGCACGCAAGCGCACGCGGGTCCTGGGCTGGTTGGAGTGGATGCTGGCCGACGACGACCAATGGCGCGCCGAGCAAGACGCGCGGGTGGTGGCCAGCGAGCTGGCCTTCGGCCGGGACGGGTCGGACCCGGTCGAGCTGGACCTGGGCGATGGCAGCACGGTGGCGCTGCGCGGCGCGGCTGACAAGGTCGACCAACGGCGGGATGGGACCCTGCTGGTCACGGACATCAAGACCGGTAGCCAACGCACCTATAAAGGGCTGAGCGAGCAGGATCCCGTGCTGGGCGGGCAGCGGCTGCAGTTGCCCGTCTACGCCTTGGCCGCTCGCGCCGCCCACGGCTCCGCGGACAGCGACGTCGAGGCGCTCTACTGGTTCACCGGCAACGACCGAGGCCGGATCCCTGTCCCTCTCACGGCATCGGTGCAGCAACGGTATGCCGACACGGTGCGGTTGCTCGTCGGGTCGATGGCGACTGGGGCGTTCCCGCAGCGCGCGCCGGAGCAGCCGGACTTCCGGTGGGTGCAGTGCGCCTACTGCAACCCGGACGGGATCGGACACGCTGAAGTGCGGGAGCGATGGGAGGCCCAGCGGCTCGTCTCGGAGCTGAGGGGCTACACGGGCCTGGTCGAGCCCGACGCCTTGCCTGCAGAGGAGGAGACCTCGTGACGGCACCGACAGCGGAGCTTCAGGACGCTGCTGCACGGCAGCGTATCCGCGACGACACCGCGAGCACGTTGTTCGTCGAAGCCGCTGCCGGATCGGGCAAGACCACTGGCTTGGTCAGCCGCATTCTGACGCTCGTGTTGCAAGACCGAGTCCCGATCGAGCACATCGCGGCCGTGACCTTCACCGAGCGGGCGGCCGCCGAGCTGCGCGACCAGCTGCGGGTCGCCTTCGAAGGCAGCGTTTCGGTGGCTGAAGCCGGCGAGCAGGACGCGGCGCTGGCCGCTTTGGACGGCCTGGACCTGGCGGCTATCGGCACCCTGCACGCCTTTGCCCGGCGGATCCTGGGTGAGCATCCCATCGAGGCCGGCATCCCACCGCTGCTGGAGGTGCTGGACGAGGTCGGCTCCTCCGTGGCCACCGAGGAGCGGTGGGTGCGGCTGCGCACCGAGCTGCTCGACGACGCCGACATGACCGACACCCTGGAGCTGGCGCTCTCGGTCGGCGTCACGCTCGAGCATGTCCGCTCGCTCGTGGCCCGGCTGAACAGCGACTGGGACTTGGTCGAGTCGCATGTGGTCGGCGCCGGCCAGCCAGCGCCACCGACCATCCCGGACACCTCCATCATCCTGGCTGAGGCTCGACGGCTGGCCGACCTGGCGAGCATCTGCACCGATCCCGACGACGAATTCCTGCCTGCCCTGCTCAAACTAGAAACCTGGGCCAACAACCACGAGTCGAACACCAGCGACGTGGACTCCCAGCTCGCCTCCCTGCAAGCTGCCGGAGATCTCAAGTGGAGTTTTGGTCGCGCGGCCAGCTGGGCAGGCCGCAAGGACGAGATCAAGGACTCCTGCAAGGAGTGGCAGGTCGAGGTTGCCGACCTGGTCGCGGCCGTCCGCGACACCTGTTTGCGGTGCCTCGTTCACTGGTGCGGGATCCGGGTGCTGCAGATCGCTGCGGAGCGCAGAGCCGACGGACGTCTGGAGTTCCACGATCTGCTGGTGTTGGCCCGCAACGTGCTGCGCGAGGTGCCCGAGGTGCGTGGGTCGCTGCAGCAGCGCTACCAGCGGTTGTTGTTGGACGAGTTCCAGGACACCGACCCCATCCAGATCGAGATCGCCGTGCGGATCGCCGGGGGTGAGCAGGCCGACCAGACGCGCTGGGAGGACGTGGTCGTGCCCCCAGGGTCACTCTTCGTTGTGGGCGACCCCAAGCAGTCGATCTATCGCTTCCGCCGCGCCGACATCGGCACGTATCTGCGCGCCCAGCACGTCATTGGCGGCGAAGTCTCATTGAGCAGCAACTTCCGCACCGGGACACCGATCATCGACTGGGTCAACGAGGTCTTCGGCGAGCTCATCACCGAGCATCACGAGCAACAACCGGCCTACGTCCCGTTCGCTCCGGTGCGTGTCGCCGCCACGGCCGGGCCACCGGTCACCGTCGTGGGCACGCAACCGCACGAGGGCACGGTGCGGGCCGGCGAGGTTCGTCGGGAGGAGGCCCGAGACGTCGCGAGCATCATCCGCAGGGCGTTGGAGGACGGGTGGACCACGCAGGCTCCCACCGGTGAAGTGGACGAGAACAGCGCTCCGGTCACGACGTGGCGGCCCCTCGGCCCCGACGACATCACCATCCTGATGCCGGCGCGCACGTCGCTACCCTACCTGGAGGAGGCGTTGGACGACGCAGCCATCGAATACCGCACTGAATCGACGTCGCTGGTCTATCACGCCACCGAGGTGCGCGACCTGTTTGCTGCGCTGCGCGCCATCGCCGACCCCTCGGACGCGTTCGCACTGGTCACGGCGCTGCGCTCGCCGCTGTTCGGCTGCGGTGACGACGACCTGTGGACCTGGAAGCGAGACGGTGGCCGCTTCACTCTGTTCGCAGAGCCACCGGAGGGTCTGGACGAGCACCCTGTCGCCGGCGCCACGGCATACCTGCGGGGTCTGCACCACGACTCCCGCCGGTTGTCGCCGAGTGAGGTGCTGACCCGTCTCGCGGCGGACCGGCGGATGTTCGAGACCGCAGCCATCGGTCCGCGGGCGCGCGACTCGTGGCGGCGGCTGCGCTTCGTGATCGACCAAGCGCGGGCATGGTCCGAGGCCGAGCACGGCGGGCTGCGGGCCTACGTCGCGTGGGCGGCGGCGCAGTCCGCGGACGGCTCACGGGTGGCGGAGTCCGTGCTGCCCGAGTCGGACATGGACTCGGTGCGAATCATGACGGTGCACGCGGCGAAGGGGCTGGAGTTCCCGATGGTCGTGCTGTCCGGTATGTCGTCGCGGCCGCCCGGCCGGACCGGCGTGCAGCTGCTCTGGTCAGACACCGGGTATGCGGTCCGGCTGTCCAAGGATCTGCAGACCAACGACTTCGCCGAGCGCGTGCCGATCGATGAGCAGATGAGCGAATACGAGCGGATGCGCCTGATGTATGTCGCGACCACGCGCGCCCGGGACCACCTGGTGGTCTCGTTGCATCGGGACACGACTGGCTATCCGAGCAACGCCAAGATGCTGGCGAAGGTGGGCGCGCACGAGGTGGAAGGTGTGCACCAACACGCTGCCGAGGAGGTCGAGGCAGGTGTCGAGGTGCGGCGTGCCCAGTCGGTTAGCCCCCCGCCGGAGTATGCGGCGTGGCTGGCTGACCTGCAGCGCTCGAGAGAGTCGTCGCAGAGACGCTCTGCGCAGAGCGCGTCCGGGCTGGAGGGCACCGACCCCGAGGCACATGAGGCCGACGCGGTCTTGCCTCCGGAGGAGCTGACCCGAGCCGAAGGCCTGGCCAAGGGCGCCCGAGATCTGGAGCAACCGGCCTGGGCTAAGGGTCGATACGGCTCGGCCGTGGGCCGCGCCGTGCATGGGGTGATGCAGACCGTCTCGCTGGATGGCGCCGATGGCCTGGAGGCGTCCGTGGCTGCCCAGTGTTTGGCGGAGGACGTCAGTCAATTCACCGATCTGGTCCGCGCGCTGTGCGAAGGGTTGCTGAGCAGCGACGTGGTTCGTCGAGCAGCGACCCGCGAACATTGGCGCGAGTCTTACGTCGCCACGGTCGAGGAGGGCGGCACGGTCCTGGAGGGCTTCGTCGACCTGATTTATCGCGAGGACGGCGGCTCGCTGGTGGTCGTGGACTACAAGACGGATGACGTGCCGGATGCGGCGCTGGCCGCGCGGACGGCGTTTTACGCGCCCCAGTTACGTAGCTATTCGACGGTGCTGGCTCGGACGGGAGCGCGGGTCGCAGACCCGATCCTGCTCTTCGCCCGACCTATTGGCGTTTTCCAGGTGTCGCTGTCCCAATAGCGGTCGTGTGAAGGTGGTCCGCCCACCTCCGTAGGCTGACTGCTAGCGTCCGACGATGGCCGATGTTGAACCAACCCCCGTACTTCACGGATTCCTCCTCGACAAGGTAGCTGGTATCAAGCCGGTCTACATCCCGCTCAGAAACGGGTTGACTGTCTTGTACGGACTCAACGGGGCCGGAAAGACTCGAATCCTCAGCGCAATCCAAGGATTCTGGGAGGGCCGTCGAACTGGCATCAGCGCCGTGGTGCACATTCCGCTCCCCCAGGAGGCATCGAACCCTCACGGCTTGGACTCTTCGGACCATGACCCGATCTACGTGTCTTTGCTAGAGGAACAGATGGGGGATTCCCTCATCCCGAGGACGGGACGAGCGCCACACGTTCCTGACGAGCCTGCCCCGCTCCTGCACGAGGAGATCGAGGGTGCGTACCAGCAACTGCTTTACGATTTCGTCCACCGAGAGGAGGCCAACACAGATCCGTACCTCGGACAACTCCCCGAGAATAGGCGCAGAGAAGTCGCAGCAGAACTCCAACGGCAAAGACTGGTTCTTATCACGCCCAAGGGGTCCCGCGATCGTCCCGACTGGCATTGGCAGCCTCTCGCGTTAGCGGATCCGCGGTACCCACAGATCACGTCCGAGCTTAAAAGGCACGAGTCAGGGGAGCTGCGGGAGGACGAACCACCTTTCGCGGATAGTTGGCAAGACGCCGACGCCCAGTTGATGGATGCTGCGATCTTTGAGCGTCGGCCCTTTCTCAGCAGCAACGGACAGGCCCGGCAAGCCGGAATTCTTGGGTGGCTGCCACCTTTGGTTCTTAACACGAATCTGGCTCACTTCCCGTTCTGGACCGTTGATACTGGGACAGTGCCACTCCTGATTGAGTGCGGACGCAGGAGGCTCCGAGGGCAACTTGGGCAAATCGCCGCGCCCGGAGCCAAAAGTGACTTGAGCTCCATCCAGGATGCGCATACCCAAGACCTGGACACGTACTCAACGACCCTGAACCGCTACTTCCGGCAGGCGTTGCTCGACGCCCCCGGGCTGACCATCCTGCTACGTCCAGAAGCGGCATGGTTAAGCCAAGATCCCTTGGCAATAAGGACGACCGCCGGGCACGACTTAGCAGACCTCAGCAGCGCAGAACGCAAATGGGCGGACTGGGCCATCGCGCAAACTGCTCAAGACCACGCCTACCCCGGCAGTGCCACCACGACTCTGATCGAGCTCCTAGACGAGCCCGAGGCGGCTCTGCACCGCGCCGCCGAGGCGCACATGGCTCGTGCGATTTCGACCCATGCCGCGCGCCCGAACCGCCACGTTGTAGTTGCAACGCACTCCCCCGAGCTCCTCAACCAGCCCCACGCTAGTCTTCTTCACGTCCGCAAGGGTCCCGGCCAATCCTCTGAGGTCGTCGCGCTTACAACTCCTGACCGCAGAAATCTCGAAGAGCTGGGACTCCTGCCGAGTGATCTGCTGCGCCGACAGAAGGCGTTCCTTCTCGTCGAGGGCGAACATGACGAACTCGTACTACAAACGCTGATCGGCTCGGAACTTGCCCAGATGCGCGTTCAGATACTGCCAATACGCGGGGCCAGCAAACTACCCACCGCGCTGGGCAGCAGGTTGTTGTACGACTTCACTGACGCACAAATAATCGCCCTGGTCGATAATGTGCCGGGGTCCGATATTCTAGAGGCTTGGCATGACGCGATATCGGCAGCGAAGATCGGAGGTGCCCCCGCCGCCGGAGACGAACTTCGATCGACCATCGGAACTAGCAGTGCAGAGCGCGAGTGGCTGGCTCAATCGCTTTCCCGAGCCCTCGAACTGGGCCAAGAAGCACGCGTCACGCCTTACGGCCTTGCGGAGCCTGACGTACTCGACTACTTGCCAGTGGGGTGCTTCGTCCCACAAGCGGCATCGTGGCGCGAACTCCGCAGTCAACACCAGAACGAGATAGCCGAGAACACGCGGGGTCTGCCCAAAGACTTCAAAAAATGGCTTACCCACACCTTCCATACGACCTTCGACCATGACACGATCCAGGTGGCTGCGGCCACAGTTACTGAGGTACCGGCAGACATCAGCCGATTGCTGTCGGAGATCGCCGTTTGCACAGACCAAAATCTGTGACCTCGGCTGACATATCGCTAAAGATCTAATAGAGAAAATCCGCGCCAGATTGACCGCGACGACTACTCCAGAGATATTCCTACTGGGCAAACTAAGGATGTGTCTCGTTCGTGTTGTCATGAGGTAGCGGCCCACCATCTTGCTTTCTCGGTTCCGCCGTGCCTGCCTTACCGTCCATCCACGTGATGACATCGAAAACCCGCAGCAACGACAGCCCCTGCGGCATGGCGACGTCGTCCCTACTGCCCGCTTCGTCTCGAATCGACGCCAGCCGACTCTTTAATCTGCTGTCGGAAAATGCAACAAACAGCGAACCCCAGAAAGAATGTCTAAGCCCCAGGAGGTCGCGGACAAGCTTGTCATTGATTGGCACCAGGTGCGGGCGTTTGCGAGCCATCAGTTTGCTAGCGATAGCCAGGTCGATGCTATAGAACTCACGGAGGGCGTCCTCTAGTTGCCATTGCGCGGAGGCTCGGTCCGGCGCGCTAGCCTCCCAGAAGCAGAGATCCGGAGGTATTTGAGCAAGGAGGAAATTGAATCGATTAAACTCCCCAGCCAATAGTTGTCGCGTCGCTGCCGGAGGCACGGTCACCGACAAGAAAGTCACAGCAAGAATATCGTCTGCAGTGAACTCGGTGGGGGCGGGAGCGCAATGCCGAGAGTGCCAGGTGTCGAATGTGACGCCGGTGTAAGGGTTGCCCGCTGAGTAGTATTCGGAAAGTCGCGAGACAGCGCGCTCATTTTCAGACCTAAGCAAACTCGGCGGTAGGTGGCTGGTCATCTATCGATAGTACCCGTCAATGCGTGGCGACGATCCTGAGTTTGGAGATCGAATGTAATGTTGTGGTCGTGTCTGTACTCGCGTGGGTTGATTTCGGTCAGCAGAACCAACAAGACATGGACCGCTTGCTCGATAGTTTTCGTGACGAATCCACGGTCGACGAGCTCGGCATCGGTACCGTTCGTGACGCCTTCTCCGAAATGCTCTATCCAGGAACCTCGACACTGCACACCCGGGCGCGCTACCTGCTGTTCATTGCCTGGCAGGTGACCTCTGTCGCGGCGCGACGTCACCGCCTGGAGCGGGCACTCGCGGAGTTGCGGCGGGAGGAAGTTCACCTCATCGAGGCACTGTTGGCCGGAGACCCCAACGGCGGCGTGATCGGCAGGCGAGCCCGGACAAAACTGAAGCGCATGCCCAGCGAGGTCTACTGGTCAGCCTTGGGGCGATACGGCATACGTCGCTGCGGCGAGGGAGCGCAACAACACTTCAGAGCCATCACCGCCTCATCGGTTGCACCCTCGGATGAGGAAGACGGCACCGGGCACGTGCACCGCGACCCGCACTTCGCCCAGCTCCCCCAGCCGCCCGAACACCTCGCCGAAGAGATCACCTTCGACCTCACCGCTGACGAGGCCGAGTTCCTCAGCGAGCGCATTCAGGCCACCTGCCAGGGCAGTTACCTGGCGTGGCTGGTGCGTCACCGCGTGCCCGGCGACACGGCATACGCCTGGGACGAAACTCTGACGGTAGGCCTCGATGATGCGCCAGCGCGAGCCTTGGGTCACGCGCGTCGGTTGCACCATCTCTACGACGGAGCGCCGCTGCTCTACAACCTGCTGCTCGCTCGCACCGTTCGGTGGCAGGAGAAGGTCGATGAGTATGAGGAACGCTTGGCCGAGTGGTCCGCGTCGGAGGATGTTCAGATTGCCGCGACCGAATGGGACCGGGATGACTTCTGGACCTGCCTCTTGCAGCAGAACCAGCGCATCCACGCCGGCACCCGGGATTTCGTGGACCAGTGGGTCAACCTGGTCCGACTGGACCCCGGCAGCAGTTGGCAGCGCCCCGAGGCCGGGCAGCTCGTTGAGGGCAGAGAGCGCCGACTCAAAAAGGCACGATCACGCTTCGTCGACACAGAAGCGTTGCACCGCTGGGAGGGCGATTCCGGCCTGGGCGGGCTGAGTTACCGGTGGCCGAACGCGCGCACCCTGATCAACGACATCCACGCCGGGCAGGGCGATCGCGATGCTTGAGCCCACCGCGCGTCACCTGTTCACCGACGGTTTGCGCCCGCCCGATGGTTACTCCGTCGATGTCGCAGTGGGCACCACCTACACCCTGGGCTTGACCTCGCTGCTGCTGCCGCCGCTGGCTATGGCCGCTCACGACCGGGAACACGACGATGCGCAAGACCGCGACGACAGCATCGCGCTGCTCGAGGCGGTGCGACGCTTCGCAGACCGGATGACGGTGTTTTGCCACGCGGGCGCCATCCATGTGCCCGGCCAGTTTCGCAAGATCCTGGCCTTCGCCGAGGACTGCGTCGTTGAGGCCCTACCCCCTACTCAGGGGCGCATCTTTCACCCCAAGGTATGGGTGGTGCGCTTCACCAACGGCGAGCAGCAGCGTCATCGGTTGCTCTGCCTGAGCCGCAACCTCACCGCCGACACCTCCTGGGACACGATCGTGCAGCTCGACGAGGCCGGCGGCGGCCGCATCGACGGCGCGCCGGCCGGTGCGTTCCTTCGCGCGCTGCCCGCACTGGCAGTCGGGGCGCTCCCACCACAGCGCGCAGAGCAGATTGAGGACGTCGCGCGCAGCGTCACTGATGTTCGTTTCGCCGTGCCCGAGCCGTTCACCCGAGGAGAGTTGCATCCGCTCGGCGTTGGCACTGAACACGACTGGCCGATCCCGAGGTCAGCCCAGCACGTGGTCGCGATCTCTCCTTTCTTGGATCGTTCGACCGTGGACAAGCTCGTCCCAACCGGTCGTCGCGTGTTCGTCTCGCGGCCCGAGGCCTACGCCGAGCTCGGCGCCGAGGCCTTCCTTGGTGCGGACGTGAGGGTGCTCGACCCTCTCGCTGAGACCCACATCGAAGACGAGCAGCCTGAGCACGAGTCGCCGTGGTCGGTGCGCTCCGGGCTGCACGCCAAGACCTTCGTGTGGGACTACGACGGCAGCGGCTGGTGCCTGACCGGATCAGCCAATGCCACCACCGCCGCCTTCGGTGGCAACGTGGAATTCGGCATACTGCTGCGCGGTCCTCGGCGCAGCTGCGGAGTGGACGCCTTCCTGCCGACCGAGCAGAGCAAGGGTGAGGTCAGCCTGGCTCGAGTGCTCCGGCCGCACACCATCGAGAATGCCGAGCCACTTGCCGACCTGACTCGCGCGGCCGAGCTGGCGGTGACCACATACCACTCCGCCCTGGTCCAAGCGACGCCCGAACTGCATGTGAGCGAGCAGGAAGGCGGGGCGCTGTATGACGTGCGGCTGGACTTCGCAAGCCCGCTTCCGGACACCCCAGGACAGAGCACGGCACGCCTGCTCAGCCGGAACTCAGACCAACACGCACAATCGGTCGCGTCCCAGCCGGTATGGCGTGGCCTGGCCTTGTCAGATCTGACCCCCTTTGTGGTGATCCGCACGACGGTCGACGTTCAAGGCGTCGCACACCCGCTGCGCGTGGAGTGTGTGGTGAAGGCGCGCATGGTGGGCGCCCCGGAGGACCGGCCGGCACGCATCCTGCGGAGCCTGTTGGACTCGGAAACCAGCGTGTTGCGTTACCTGTCCTTCCTGCTGGATGAGAGCGGCGCCGATGCGTGGGGACTGGGGATCGGTCGTGACGCTGACCAGCAAGCAGCCCCGGGACCGAGCCGACCAACCTTCGACGACCTGGCGATGCTGGAGACCCTGGTGCGGGCCGCTGCACGTGGGGACGAGTCGCTCAACCGGGTGCACGCGCTGCTGGAGGATCTGCGGGACGAATCGGGTCACTCTCCTTGGTTTCGAAGGACTTCCTGTCCGTGTGGCATGCAGTCTGGGAGGCGACAGTCCATGAATGCGGCTCGGTGTGACCGGCCGCGTTGAACCCGAGGTAACCGTGCGGACTACGATGACGCCCATGAAGTCGCCCGGTCGCAAGCGGCCCCTGAGCCGCCGAGTGGCGCCGGAGACCGATCCGGCACTCCTCGAACGCTGTGCTGAGTCCGCAACCTACGTGGGCTCCCCTGAGCACAAGTCCTTCCCTTCGTTCGCCGGGGCTCCCAAACTCAGGTCAGACGCGACTCGTTGCCCTACCCATCTCAAGGACGCCGATCAGATCACCCTGTGGTTGCGAGAGGCGATCCGGGCCGGAAACGTCAGTGACCTTTCACCGGATTCAAGTTTTCCTCGGTATGTCTGGGCTTTTCATGAGGGACTCTGGTTCGAAGGACGAGTCACCAATGCTGAGCAGGGTTGGTACAAGGGTTACCCCCTTGCTGCAGAGAAGGTTCCTCTCGGGGCCACTCCATGACGCTCACCTTTGGTTGGGAGTGGCAATCTGCTCCAGATGTCAGGGCTCCGGAACTTGCGGCCACGTGGAGTCGGCTCAGGATCGACGTGGTGGGGGTCACCGCAACGTTGGTCGAAGAACGTGCCACAGCCCACGGAATCCGCAAGAGCATTGACGTGCCGACCTACCCACTGGCCGAGTGGATTGTCTTCAACTGGTGGGCCATCTGGGCTCCCCATGCTCGCAAAAGTTCCGCCGGTTTCCGGCTCTCTGGGGCGGGTGACGGATTTCCCTGGCCCGAGCTGACGCTTCTGTCAGGAGCAGGGGCAGTCTCCGCGTCTTTGACGCGCAAAGACAGGGATCCTGATTTCGTGCGCTTTTTGTCCTCGGTCAGCGCAGTGCTCGACCCCGAGTCCACTGCAACGGAGATGGCGCGATTCATCGATGCGACGGTTCGTCGCCTCGAGGACAAGGGCATTCTCGGAACCCCACTGCAGGTCGAGTGGGACGTGATCGCCGCGACAACCGAAGCCGAGCGAGACTTCTGTCTCGTTGCAGCCGCCTTGAACCTGGACCCCTACGATCTCGATGAGTTGCAAACCGCGAGCATCCTGCACTTGGAAGGGATCTCGAACGCGGAAGTGGCAGCCGATCTCGCTAGCGCCGTCGGCCCAGACCATCTGCTTGCTGCTCAGGAATGGGTAGAGACCGCGCTGCAACACCTTCGCAACTCTTCGCAACCGCATTTCGAGGTGCCGGTTGATCCGCTGCCCTTCGGTGAGCGCATTCCGCCCTGGAAAGTCGGCTACGAGCGAGCACGGGCTCTCAGAAGCCGGTTCTCGGTCGGCGTGGCGGACCGGCTCGACCTTGACGATCTGATCCAGATCAGATCCCTGGACCGCCCGCCCCCTACAGCCATCAGCGCTCTGGTCGGCGCGCGAGGGACCGGGACCACCGTCGCTATGGGCAGTAGCAGCCCAACGGCTCAGCGCTTCACAGCCGCCCGCGCCCTTGGTCGGCGCACTTTCGACGCCCGCGAGGGCGAAATCCTGCTCACCGCTACCCTCCGGCCCTACGCGGAAAAGGTTGAACGAGCATTCGCCGCAGAGTTTCTGGCACCGGCTGCCGGTGTGGAGGCGCTGCTCGACGGGGACTACTCCGAACACGCACTTGCCGAGGCTGCCAGCCGGCTCAACGTGGCCTCAAAGGTCGTCGAACACCAACTGGAAAATCAACTCGTCACCTGAGAGATCGCACGGAAATATCATGGCGACGGGAGTTGGTGACAGATCCCGGTGACTACTCGCTCCCTTCTCCGCAAGGTGCTGCAGCGAATGGCACGTCCTCGTATGAAGGGTTACGGGGTCGACCTCATCTCGTTCACACCAGGCACCAGGTCGCGTTGTGCCGTACGAAGTACCACTCGGAGCGGCTGGTCCAGTCCAGAACCCGCGATGCCATCATGCGCGCACGAACTGAGCTTGCATGAGTGTTACATGTAACATTGCTTCATGGTAACAACTCGAGCCCGTGTCACAACCCACCGCGAGCGTCTGCGCGCGCAGGGGTTGCGCCCGCTGCAGATCTGGGTGCCCGACGTGCGTGCACCCGAGTTCGCTGCTGCCGCTCACGAGCAATCCCTTGCCATCGCGATGAGCGAGCAGGAGGAAGACGACCAAGCCTTTGTCGATGCCATCTCTAGCGACTGGGACGACTCAGACGAGGCGCAGGGGTGAGACGAGGCGACATCTACATCGCCGCTACGCGTGCTGACTACACCGGAAAGCCACGCCCAGTCGTGGTCATTCAAGACGATCGTTTTGACGCGACCGCGTCCGTCACGGTGTGCCCCCTGACCACGAATACCTTTGCTGCACCACTCGTGAGACTGGAGTTACAACCGTCAGGAACCAACGGCCTTTCTCGTACGAACCAGATCATGGTCGACAAGGTCACCAGCATTCCCCGCGCCAGCGTCCGCGATCGTCTCGGCCAACTTGAGTCGGCAGATCTCGTGCGCCTCAACCGCGCGATCATTGTCTTCCTCGGCGTAGCCGGCTGAGAAGGCGCCGCGAGCATGTCCGCTTCCGCGCGGATGTCGCGGCGGTCTGACAAGCTGCCGAGGTGGCCGACCGAAAGCCCCGAGCTGTTCCACTGGGAATCCCAATCCGTCACCCGCGCCGACTCGCCCACCGGCCAGCGCTATATCAACCACCGCGAACACGGCAGCCACGTCCTGCTCTTCGCGAGGGATACCAAGACCACCGACTTCGGCACCGGCGCGCCGTACCTGTTCTTGGGTGAGGCCGACTACGTCAGCCACCGCGGCGAGAAGCCGATGGCGATCACCTGGCGGCTGCGGACGCCGATGCCGATCAGTGCCTTCGAGGTGGCCAAGGTCGTGGCATAACCAGCGACGCTTACACCAGACATCTAACGCCTGTGCAACACAGAAACTGTGGGACTGCGTTAGAGTCGAGGGATGAAGAACATTACGGTCGCCGTGCCTGAGCATGTGTACCGGGCCGCCCGTGTGGTCGCTGCCGAGCAAGACACGTCGGTGAGCGCCCTTGTGGCTCGTTATCTGGAGAGGCTCTCCTCAGCCGACGACGAGTTCGATCGACTCGAAGCGATGCAACGCCGGGTCCAGGTCGAGATCACCACCTTCCGCGCAGGCGACCGGCTGGGACGAGATGAGGTCCACGAGCGTGCGCTTCGTTGATACGAACGTCGTGCTGTATGCGGTCTCCGCGGACCCACGAGAGGAAGCGAAGGCCAGCACGGCTCGCGAGGTGCTAGCAGAGCGCGACCTTGGATTGTCGACACAAGTCCTCCAGGAGTTCTACGTCCAGGCCACCCGCGCATCCCGCGAGGACGCGCTGACGCATGATCAAGCAGTCGATTTTGTGACCTCTCTCGGACGGTTCCCGGTCCAGTCGACAACCCCCGAGTTAGTCCACGCGGCCATGACGACCCGCAGGCGATTCGATGTGTCGTATTGGGATGCCGCGATCATCGAAGCAGCTCGCCTCCTGGGCTGCCCTGAGGTGCTGTCCGAGGATCTGAACCACGGACAGGATTACGCGGGCGTCGTCGTCACCAACCCGTTCCGTTAGGGCCTGAGTCTGCTGTGGCCCGGCGATGACGCTATCGATCTGCACCATATCGACGACCAACCCGTTAGCGTCTGTCGTATGACCCTCCCTCGCCCTGAAATCGACCCCGACGGACTGTTGGAATACTCGGTGGTCTTCACCGACCTGTCGCTCAATCACATGTCGAAACGCTTCGTCGGGGTGATGCAGGGACTCAACGAGGTGCTCACCGACGCATACCGCGCCGACGCGCTCGCTGTGGTCCCCGGCGGGGGCACGTACGGGATGGAGGCCGTCGCCCGCCAACTGGCCACGGGGCGAAGCGCCTTGGTCATCCGCAACGGCTTCTTCTCCTACCGGTGGTCCCAGATCTTGGAAATGGGCGCCATCACCGACGACATCACCGTCATGACCGCTCGGCCCACCCCCCACGACCACCCCACGTCGTGGACCCCGCCCCCGGTCGAGGAGGTCGTCGCCGCCATCAGCGAGCAGCGACCGGCGGTGGTGTTCGCGCCTCACGTCGAAACCTCCGCCGGGATCGTGCTCACCGACGACTACCTGCGCGCCGTCGCGCAGGCCACCCACCAGGCTGGCGGGCTGTTCGTGCTGGACTGCATCGCCTCCGGCGCCCTCTGGGTCGACATGGCCGACCTCGGGATCGACGTGCTGATCACCGCCCCCCAAAAGGGATGGAGCGGCAGCCCGTGTGCGGCATACGTGCTGGTCAACGAACGCGCCCGCACCGCGATCCACGAGAGCACCTCGACCAGTTTCTCCGCCGACCTCAAGCGGTGGCTGACTATCGCGGAGGGGTATGTCGACGGCAAGCACGCCTATCACGCCACCATGCCCACGGACACCCTCGCCCACAACCTCGAGATCATGCTGGAGGCAACCAAGCGCGGACTACCGCAGCTGCGCGAGGCTCAAATCGAGCTCGGCACCGCGGTTCGCCAACTACTCGCCGAGCGCGGATTCACCTCGGTGGCCGCAGCGGAGTATGCAGCCTCCAGCGTGGTCGTAGTCCACACCGCCGACCCGGGCCTGAAGTCCGGAGCCAAGTTCGTCGAGGCAGGGCTGCAGATCGCCGGCGGCGTCCCGCTGATGTGCGGCGAACCGGACGACTGGTCCACCTTCCGCCTGGGCCTCTTCGGGCTGGACAAACTGTCCGACGTCAAAGGCACCGTGACCCGGCTGGCCGAGGGCTTGGACCGCGCTCTGACCCTCTAACCCAGTACCCACCGGCCGCATTCTCGTCGGCGCCGCATACCCGGGTGCCCATGACGACCCGAATTGGGAGTCAGGGGCGTCGGTCCAGGCGGACGATCACCGACTTCGAGGTCGGGGTGCCGCTGCCCTCAGCGACTGAGTCGAGCGGGACCAGCGGGTTCGTCTCGGGGTAGTACGCCGCTGCACACCCGCGGGGTTGGTCGTAGGCGATGATGCGGAAAGCATCGGCGCGTAACTCCCGTCCGTTCCACTCGTTGACCAGATCCACCATCGATCCTTGCGCCAAGCCGAGGTGCTCGATGTCGTCGGGATGAACGAAGATCACCCGTCGCCCACCAGAGACCCCGCGATAGCGGTCATCGAGGCCGTAGATCGTGGTGTTGAACTGGTCGTGCGAGCGCAGGGTCTGCAGCAGCAATCGGTTCTCTGGTACCTCGAGCACGGTGGTCGGGCTGACCGTGAAGACCGCTTTGCCAGACTCCGTGGGGAAGGTCCGCGAGTCGCGCGGTGGGTGCGGCAGGACGAAACCTCCAGGGCGGCGGGCTCGTTCGTCATAGGACTCGCAACCAGGAACGACCCGCGATATGTGATGCCGGATCGTGGTGTAGTCACGGCGCATCGTTGCCCAGTCGACGCCGTGGTCTTTCCCGAGCACTTTCTGAGCGAGCGAGCAGACGATGTCGACCTCCGAGCGCAGGTGCTCTGAGGCCGGGTCGAGGGGACCGCGGGAGGCGTGGACCGCAGACATCGAGTCCTCGACGGTCACCCGTTGCTTGGTCCCTCCGGTCCAGTCCTTCTCGCTGCGACCGAGCGCGGGAAGGATCAGCGCCTCGCGACCGGTGACGACGTGAGATCGGTTCAGCTTCGTCGACACGTGCACGGTGAGTTCAGCGTTTCCGAAGGCCTTTTCGGTGACCTCGGTGTCGGAGACCGCGGCCACGAAGTTACCGCCCATGCCCATGAAGACCTTCGCCTTACCGTCGCGCAGCGCCTCGACTGCTCCCACGGTGTCCAGTCCTCGCTCCCGCGGAGGTTCGAAGTGAAATTCTTGGGCCACCGCGTCGAGGAAGGAGTCCGGGGCGCGCTCCCATATCCCCATCGTCCGGTCACCCTGCACATTGGAATGACCTCGGACCGGGCACAACCCGGCTCCAGGTTTGCCGATGTTGCCTTGAGCGAGCGCCAGGTTGGTGATCTCCTTGATCGTGGCCACCGAGTTGCGGTGTTGGGTGATCCCCATCGACCAGCATGTGATGGTCGCGGCCGAGTCGGCTAGCATTCTTGCCGCCTCTTCGATCTGGTCACGCTCCAAGCCGGTCGCTCGGCGCACGACGTCCCAGTCGAGCTGACGAGTCGAGGCCGACCACTCCTGGAATCCGGTGGTGTGCTCGGCGATGAACTCGGAGTCGATGGCGCCCCACTGGACCAAAAGTGCACCGAGGGCCTGAAAAAGCGCCAGGTCGCCGTTGACGCGGACCGGTAGATGCAGATCGGCCAGATCGGTGCCAACCAGCATTCCCTTGGGGTTCTGTGGATTCTTGAACTTCACCAAGCCGGCTTCGCGCAGGGGGTTAATGGCGATGATCTTCGCGCCGTTCTTCTTCGCCTTCTCCAGGGCGGTCAACATCCGGGGGTGGTTGGTGCCGGGATTCTGCCCGGCGATCATGATCAGCTCGGCGCGGTAGATGTCCTCCAGGCTGACCGATCCCTTGCCGATACCGATCGACTCCTCGAGGGCCACGGACGTCGATTCGTGGCACATGTTCGAGCAGTCGGGCAGGTTGTTGGTCCCGAACGCACGAGCGAACAGCTGGTAGGCGAACGCGGCCTCGTTGGACGTTTTCCCGGAGGTGTAGAAGATGGCCTCGTCTGGTGAGCCCAGAGCGTTGAGGTGCTCGGCCATCAGATCGAAGGCGTCGTTCCAGTCGATGGGCCTGTAGTGGGTGTCGCCGGCTCGTAGCACCATCGGCTCGACGATGCGGCCCTGCTGCCCTAGCCAGTAGTCGGTGTGTTCACGCAGATGCGCCACAGGCATAGAGGCAAAGAAGTCCCGGTCAACGGTGCGAGTCGTGGCCTCCTCGGCGACCGCCTTCGCTCCGTTCTCGCAGAACTCTGCCGCATTGCGGTCCCCCGGCGCGGGATCGGGCCAGGCGCAACCCTGGCAGTCGAAGCCGTCGGCCTGGTTGAGTTTGGTCAAGGTCCGCGCCGTCCGCAACGGACCCATATGTTGGATCGACCGCTTCAACGCAACGGCGACGCCCGTGAGACCGGCGGCGGAACGAGATTCTTCGCCGACCTTGACTTTGGACTCGTCGATCTCGCGACCTTTGCCAGGTCCGTGCAGGAGACTCATGGTTTCATTGTCTCTGCTTGGTCAAGGTGTGGAGTCATCGCAACGATCCGTAGGACGTTCGTGGCATGATCGTGGCATGCCTAAGCAGCGACTGAGCACGACCGTGGATAACGACCTACTCGATCAAGCGCGCCGACTCACGCCTGGTGCGACCGACGCATCCCTTATCGAGCGCGCCCTGAAGGCACTGCTTGCTGATCACCGCCGGGCTCAAGTGGACGCTGCATACGCCGAGGCCTATGTGGCGCGTCCTCTGGACGAGCCGGACGAATGGGGCGACCTCGCTAGTTTCGGCGAAGCCGCTAGCGCGCGATGAGTACGTTGCCGACCCGTGGCGAAGTGTGGTGGTGCGAGCCGCCCGACATCGGACGACGCCCCGTCGTGGTTCTCTCGCGTGACGCCGCGATCGGCGCTCGCCGACGATCATTAGTGGCTCCCTGCACCACCACCGTGCGGCAGTTGCCCAGCGAGGTCGAGCTCACCCCAGGTATTGACCCAGTCCCACGATCATGTGTGGCGAGTCTGGATTCGGTCGAGAGCGTGTCGACCGTCCTGCTCGTCGAACGTCTGGGCCGCCTCAGTGATGCGCGTATGCGTGAACTGTGCATGGCACTATCCGTCGCCGTCGACTGCCCGTAGCTTTCAAACTTCACCCCAACAACATGATCGAACCGCCGAGACATCTACGGTCACCGCCAAGCGGACCGAACGTGGCGGTCGACCGCCCGAGCAGGACGCCTCAGGCAGCACGCGGCGCATCCATGATCACGGCCACGCCGGCACCAGGGACTATGTGCTGCGCAGCGCATCACCGCTGATCCGACCTATGGGATACCTGTTGCTGCTGCTCATTATGCTGCTCGCCTCGGCATCGCTGGCCGACCACCACCTGCAGCGGCTCGTGCGGCACGGAAAACTGTCCACACGCGCTCTCGATAGCACCGCCGTGGTGAGCTTGACCACCGCGGTGATCTTGGTGGTTGCCGCCCTCCTGCTGGTGTCGACCCGGCGCACAGCGTCGCTCGCGCTTGAAGCCGGCCTGGACCATTCCTTCAGCGACTCGATGAATCTGCAGAAGAAACAACCTCGAAATGATGCCCAAAGCCACCGAGCGCGGCTTCGCGTCGGTGGCCGCGCCTCAATATGAAGCATCCAGCGTGGTCGTGGTGCACACCGACGACCCGGGCCTGAAGTCCGGAGCCAAGTTCGTTGAGGCAGGGCTGCAGATCGCCGGCGGCGTCCCGCTGATGTGCGGCGAACCGGACGATTGGTCCACCTTCCGTCTAGGTCTCTTCGGTCTGGAGAAACTTGTACGTTTCATGGTTCTCGAGTACTTTTTGTACATGAACTCTTTGCCAAGCATGAGCGTATCCGAGGCTCGGAGCAACCTTGCCGACGTCATTGACCGCGCCGTGTCCGACCATGAGCCTGTTTATTTGGCCCGCCGGGGCCGTCGGGTGGCAGCCGTCATTGACGCCGACGACCTTGACCGACTGATCGAATTGGCCGAAGATATGGCCGACATTCGAGCGGCCGAGGACGCTCGACATGAGATGGAATCCACCGCACAAGCACCTATCCCCTGGGACCTAGTTAAGGCCGATCTCGGCCTGACGTGACGTACACCGTCATGCTGACGACAGCAGCGGCTCGCGAGCTCCGGAAGCTAGACCCGCAATCGCGACGACGCATTCAGGCCACCATCGACACCCTGGCTACTAACCCGCGACCTCCCGCAGCTACTCGGCTTGTCGGCGGCGCAGGAGAGTGGCGGGTCCGTACCGGCGACTACCGGGTTGTCTACGAGATCCATGACGACGTGCTGCTCATCCTCGTGCTGCGAATGGGTCACCGCCGAGACGTCTACCGCCAGCGTTGAGCCCCTCTCCGGGGTAGCGGACATCCCCACCTCAGCAAACAACCGCCTCAGAGACTTGAGGGCCCGTTACGGTTCGGTGCTACACTGTAGAACTTAAGGTTGAGGAGGTAGCGATGGAGACAGTCGGGGTACGCGAACTCAAGCAAAACGCTTCCGCCGTGGTGGCCCAGGTGACCGCCGGTGAGACTCTCGCGGTGACGGTGCGCGGACAACCCGTTGCGCGGCTGTCTCCGCTGGCATCGTCACCCCTCGAGCAGTTGATCGAGGACGGCCTTGCGCGGCCCGCTCGGGCGATCTTGGCCGAACTCCCTACGCCAGCGCCCGGCCCACCCCTCTCCGAAACCCTCCGGCGTATGCGGGACGACGAGCGCTACTGACGTGGTCTATTACCTAGACACATCGGCTCTCGTGAAGTTCGTCGTCGAGGAAGCGGAAAGCGTCGAGCTACTTCAGTGGCTCCAAACCGGAGTCGAATGCGTCTCAAGCGACCTCAGTCGCACCGAACTCCTACGAGCAGTGTGCCGCGTCGCGCGGGATCGCCTCGAAGATGCGCGAGCCGTGCTCGACGGCCTCATCCTGCTCACCCTCACTACAGCAACCTTCGAGGCGGCCGGGAGGCTGAATCCTGACCACCTAAGGAGCCTGGACGCGATCCACCTCGCTGCGGCGCTGAGCCTGGGCGATGACCTAGACGCCGTTGTCACCTACGACGAACGCTTCGCGCAAGCAGCACGTCTGGCGGGAGTGCACGTCACGGCACCTGGATCGTGAGGACCCTGGGGGCCGTTCGGGGTCCAGCGTGCGCACGTGGCGTCACTAAAACTATCAATAGCACAATCGTGGCATGATAGTGGCATGCCCAAGGAACGACTGAGCACAACCGTGGATCACGAGCTTCTTACCCAGGCACGCAACCTCCATGCCGGCGGGACCGACGCGTCACTCGTCGAGCGCGCTCTTAAGGCTCTTCTCGCTGAGCACCGCCGGGCTCAGGTCGACGCTGCGTATGCCGAGGCGTACCGAGCGCATCCTCTGGAAGAGCCCGACGAATGGGGCGACCTCGCGAGCTTCGGCGAGGCTGTAGGCAAACGATGAGCACGCTGCCCACTCGCGGCGAGGTGTGGTGGTGCGAGCCTCCCGACATCGGACGACGTCCCGTCGTGGTCCTCTCCCGTGACGCTGCGATCGGCGCTCGCCGACGGTCGCTGGTCGCCCCGTGCACCACCACCATCCGGCAGTTACTCAGCGAGGTCACACTCACCCCAGGCATTGATCCAGTTCCGCGATCATGCGTAGCTAGCCTCGATTCGGTCGAAAGCGTGCCGACCGACCTGCTCGTCGAACGTCTCGGCCGCCTCAGCGATGCGCGCATGCGTGAACTGTGCGCGGCGCTATCCGTCGCCGTGGACTGCGTCTAGCGTTCACCCTCCGCGATTGCACCTCCTCGTACGCCGTCTTCGGGTCGCCGGGCACCCGCCGTGCACGACGTACCGCTGAACCCTGCGTGATCCGATCTCCTACGACGAAATAAAACCCGCGCGGTCATTGTCGACATCCTGATCACCGAAGGCGACCTGGTACGGACGTTTGGGTCGCTAGGTGGAGGCGTGGTGATTACCGCCCCAGAAGAGATGGAGCGGTGGCTCGGCATCTACGAGGGTATGGAGTTGATGCTTCCCTGCGAGGCTTTCGCCCCGCAGGGAAGCATCGGAACCTCGTGTTCAGCCCTTGCCCTTCCCCTTGCGGCTGTTGTCCGAACTCTTGGCCCGTGACTGGAGGACGAAGACACCCTCATCGCTGCTAGACACAATGACCTTGCCGTCGCCGAAGTAGGGGTAGGTGCCCCACGCGCCGAAGAACTCGGTCCGGTCATCGGCAGGGAAGACGTCGAAGTAGCCGCGCATCTTGACCCGACCCTTCTCCTTCTTCCACGTGTCGTAGATCCACAGGCCAGACGTGTAGTTCGCCTGGTACAGCAGGGAGTCCTTGACGAACATGTTGTGGTCGATGGAGGTGTTGCCGTCGGTGTGCGTGCCGACGAGCCGCGCGTCGTCCAAGTCGTTCATGTCCCAGATGTAGGTGCTGCGCTCGGCGACGACGCCGTTGATTTCGTCGAGCTCGTCGCCGAGGAAGAAGAAGCTCTGGTCTTCGCTGAGCCACCCCTGATGTGTATAGATGTCGTCGCGCTGCTCATCGGGGACGTAGGAGAGACGGTCGATCAGGACAGGATCCGTAGGGTCCGTCGCGTCGTAGAGGGTCACCGTGTCCTCATTGGACCCAATGCAGATCTCGCGACCGGTGTAATCGGCGTCCGGGCCGGCATACTCCACGCACTGGATGTCGTGGGTGTAGCCGTCGTCGGTGAGACACCCCAGGAACTTGGGGTTGTTCGGGTCGGCGGCCACGTCATAGACGATCGCGCCGCCGTTGCCGTTGAGCACTGGGAACTCTGGGTTCGGGGTGCCACACACCTCGACGTTGTAGACCGAGCCCACGACGTACATCCGTCCGGTGTCCTCGTTCAGCGAGATGTTGTGCGAGTTAGTGACGTCGTCAATGCGGTTCGTCAGCTGGACCTCTACTGGTCTGGTGGCCCCACGGAACTGGGTCAAGTCGACGACCTGCACGCCGAAACCCTCGATCTCGCCGGTGGCCGGGACATAGGTGTCGAGGTCGATCGCCTCGCTGCCGATGTAGGCAGTGTCCTCGTAGACGCGGATGTCGCCCCAGACGTTGCCGGAGTCACCGGGGACCTGCGACTCCAGCGTGCCGAGGTAGACCGGGTTGCTGCCGTCGGTCACATCCATGAACACCGTGCCCTCGAAGCTGCCGACGATCGCGAGCTGCATCCCGGTTTGGTCGTCCTCCCATCCCCAGAGGTCATTGACGAAGGTGGCCTCCATGTCGGGCAGCGGGGTGAACGAGGCGAGGTCGACCTTGTGGCAGGGGAAGATGCCTGCCATGCCGTCCTCGCAGCGGATATCGGAGAGGGCCTCCATAGGCACACCGCCGGGGCTGACCGCGTCGACGACCCCGTCGTAGGTGCGGCCCTTGAGAGGCTGTGTGCCCGGATTCTGTAGGTCCTGACCCGGGTGGGCCGACACGGGTGCGTACGACGCCGCGACGATCGCGGCTGCAGCCACGCCGGTGACGGCGGCCCTCATGGTTCGTCTCATAGCTTGCCTTCCGTAGGGGTATCGGTCGGCCAGCCTGCGAGCCGATGGTCAACTCTGCCACGGGAACTAACTACACGTAAAGGGACTCTTCAGACTTGACGCTGCCCTATGCGCCTTGGGGGTTGCAGGGCCATGCGACGTCGGAGAGACCACCGTGGCCCGGCGGTCTCCCTTCCTCGTCACGCGATTCGATGGTCAAGGCAAGGCATCCGCGAGGGAGAGCTCGTGTCGAGCTATTCGCCGTGAAAAGCCATTTCTCAGCCAAGGTATAACAGCTCTGTCCTCCTCGGGTTGTTTCCGACTAAGTCCACACGCATCCTCGGTAACAACCCGAGGAGCTTGTATGTATCGCGCCGTCGTCTCGATCTTCATATCCGCGCTATTAGTGCCCTTAGCAGTGCCCAGCAATGCTGGCGTCACCACATTTGGCACCGACACTTACCGATCTACGAGCGCATCCGACCCCACTGTGGACCGCATCTACGGGGACAACCGATTCGGCACGGCCAGCGCCGTGGCAGAGGCCTGGAACGGCCCCGTCGACCTCGTCTACGTCGTCAACGCTCGAAACTACCCGGATGCTCTCGCGGCCAGCGCGAAGGCTGGTCGCGACGGTGCGCCGGTCCTGCTGACGGACCAAACCGTCATTCCCGCCGAGACCAAGAGCTCGCTGCGGCGGTTGAACCCGTCACGCATCGTCGTCAGTGGCGGACCGGCGGTCGTGACTGACTCGATCCTGGGTCAACTTGGCTCCTACGCGAGGTCGGGCAAGGCGACTCGGGTCGCCGGCACCAATCGCTACAGAACCAGCGCAGCGTTGGCCCAGGACTACGCGCCGGGCCTTTCCCGGGTGTATCTGACCAGCGGGCAAGACTTCCCTGATGCCCTTTCCACCGCTGCCCTGGCCGGAAGCCAAGGAGTGCCCCTGCTGCTGACTCGCTCCGGAGGGCTGGATTCGGCTGTGGCCGCTGAGCTGCGCCGGATCAAGCCACGCGACGTGGTCGTCGTCGGGAACACCGCTGCGGTGTCCACTACGACCGCGCGTACGGCCGCGTCGTATGCCGTCAACAAGACCCCCCAGCGGATCGCCGGGACCACCATCTACGACACCTCTCGCCTCGTGGCGGCACGCTTCCCGTCGACCGCCTCGACGGCATACGTCGCCTCCGGTGAAGCCTTCCCCGATGGTCTGGTGGGGGCTGCGCTGGCGGCGCGCAACGGGGCGCCTGTGGTGTTGACTCCGCGCAACCGACTGCACCAAGCAGCGGGCGCTGCGCTGACCGCCCAGGAGCCCCAACGCATCCATCTGCTGGGCGGTCCGAACGCGCTGACTAGCACCGTGATGAACGCTATTACCGGCCTGGCTGGAGGTGTGACGGAGTATGAGGCTGAGGTCTTGGCTCTAACGAACGCAGAGCGCCGCGAGGTCGGTTGCCCGAACCTGAAGGCGAACGCTGCGTTGACTTCTGCGGCGCGCAATCACAGTGCCGACATGATCGCGCGCAACTACTTCTCACACACCTCACCCGATGGTACGACCATGAGCGATCGGGTGAATGCTTCGGGCTACGGGTGGCGGGGTTTGGCGGAGAATATCGCTGCCGGGCAAAGCACCCCACAGCAGGTTGTCACCGCCTGGATGAATAGCGCGGGTCACCGCAAGAACATCGTCAACTGCGCCTACGTGGACCTCGGCGTGGGACTGTCCTACGGGGCACAAGGTGACGCAAGGCCGCACTGGACTCAGAACTTCGGCACTCCTCGCTGAGCGCCGGACCATCGCAGCGTCCCGGTTCTGAACGGTACTCATGTGCTACTGTGTAGCACATGAGTACCGAGGCCGAAGACGCACCCACGGTAGGGATACGAGAGCTCAAACAGAACGCATCGGCCGTGGTGTCTCAGGTAGCTGCTGGCGCAACAGTGACGGTGACGCTACGAGGACAACCCGTGGCGCGCTTGTCACCGCTCACCATCTCCCCCCTACAACAGTTGGTGCGTGACGGACTCGCTAGATCAGCGAAGTCGTCGCTTGCGTCACTTCCAGCCCCACTGCCTGGGCCGCCGATATCAACCGTTCTACAGCAGATGCGCGATGAGGAACGCTACTGACGTGGCTTTTTATCTCGACACCTCAGCGTTGGCGAAGTGGCGGAGGACGAGACCGCGGCACTGCAGGACTGGCTCGAGCGCCGCTTCGCCTCGGTAGCCGCGCCGGAGTTCGCAGCCTCCAGCCTGATCGTGGTGCACGCCGACGACCCGGGGCTGAAGTCCGGGGCAAAGTTCGCGGCAGCCGTGCTGCAGATTGCGGGTGGGGTCTTGTTGATGTGCGGCGAACCGGACGACTGGTCCACCTTCCGTCTGGGCCTCTTTGGGCTGGACAAACTGTCCGACGTAGACGGCACCGTGACCCGACTGGCCGAGCCGACTGATCATTGGCCCGGGTCGGCGACATGCGAGCCCAGCGGGACTGTCAATGACCTATACCCCAGGTCCTCGCGGTTTGCATGCTGCGGCATGCTACTCTTAGACGATGGCCGATCTACAGATCCGATCGGTGGATGAGGCCCTGGCTCAAGCGGCGAAGGCCAAGGCAGCGGCAGACCACCTCACCCTGTCCGACTACTTAAAGCACCTCATTCAGCGAGACCTTGACGCGGCTAGCCGACTCGCCACGATGCGCAGCCTCTTGGCGGAAATTGGCGAGGACGCTCCAACGCATGTGTCTCGGTTAGACACGGCTGCAGCCCTAGCAGACGCCCGTAGAGATATGGGCACCGAGTGATCGTCCTGGACGCATCCGCCTGGGTGGATGTTCTTGTGACCGGTGCCGCGAGGGATGCTCTGGAAGACAAGGTGATCGTTCCTCCCCATTTCGACGCTGAGGTCGTGGCGGCACTGCGATCCCTCTCACAACGCGGAGTGCTCACAGCCTCCAGCGCCGAATCTGCCCTTGATCGCCACCTGCGGGCGCCTTTCGTCCGCGAATTCAACCCCACCGACGTTCACGCCGCCTGGAACTGGAAAGAGTCCATGTCGTTAGCCGACGCTTGGTATGCCGTGCTCGCGCGTCGGCTAGGAGCAACGTGGGTCACCTCCGATCGACGGGCAGCGGAAACCGCGACCAGACTTGGTGTTGAAGTCACGGTTCTCTAGTGGGCGACGCGGCTGTCCCCGGCCAGGAGCGGGACCCAGCCGGGGACAGCGTGCCTGCACCGATCAGGAAGCCTTCGGGCACCCGTGGTGTGAGCCGCCTCGCGCCTTCTTCAACAGTCCGCTGGTCGCCAGAATCGCGACCCGCCGACCGTGCCCGAGCCCGACCTCGGAGGCGTGTCGGAAGTGGTAACCCACCCACACCCGGGAGTCCGCGTTCTCCTGCGCGGCCTGCGAGAACCGCCGATAGGTGCGCTCCGTGGGGTTCGGGTCGTCACACTGCTGACCCTCCGGCAGGGTCAGGCTGCAGGTGCTGAACGACACCCGGTCGGTGCCGAAGAACCTGGTCATCACCGTGGCCGCCGCCGCGCCCTGCACCGCGTGTGCCGAGTCGTGGTCAGGGATCGGCGGGGTCGTGTCCAGCGGCGTCCACGTCGGATCTGGCTTTGTGGCCCGGTTGCCATCGTTGCCCGCCTCGGGGATTGCGGTGACCGGCCTCCAGAACAGGTCGTCATACTTCACAGCCCACGAGGCGATGTAGCCGTCGGCCAGTGCCGTGTTGAGCAGCGCGAAGAGACGCGCGGACTCCCAGGGGTCGAGCTCGCGTTGCACCGCCACCGATCGGGCGATCCTGTTCCACTGCAATGGGCTGCTCTCGATCCAGAACCGCGCGGCCTCGGTCTGGTCGGCGGTGCGGGCGCTCGGGGTGCCGACCCCGTCTCCACCCAGCGCCTTCACTTCCGCGAAGTCCCGCGCGTAAGCTTTGCTACGTAGCGGATAAGGCGGAGCTGCTCGAAAGCCTGCTTTACCTTTGAGCGCGAAGGGCTTGACGTCAGCCCAGCCGGGCGCAAACGCAAAGGGACGGTCGGGGGTGAAACGCCACTGGCCCGGCTCCGTCCCTTGCTCGAAGTCCTTAACCACCAACGGGGTGTCCGAGCCGTCACCTGCACGCCGCGCAATGATCCTCTCTGCCGCGGCGACACCGGTTGCCACTCCGGCATCCTCGGCTGGTCCGTCGGGGACGGCCTCCAGCGCGGTCGTGTAGGCATCCTGCGCCACCTCGAGGGCGGCCGCACGACACTCCGGGGGCACGGGAAGCTCCTCGACAGCCGAGACGAGGACCGTCCGCGCCGCCCCGGCGACGGCAGCGTCCGCCGACGCACCCTTCGTCGTGGTCTTCTTCTTGCCCGGCGCGTAGGGCTGGTATCGCCGGTCGACGGTGTTCAGCGCGTCGTGGACAGCGAGGAACGTCATCGCATACATCCGGCTCTCATGTAGGGGATTGCCATTCGGTGAGATGCAGGAGGCCACAGCGACCTGGCCTGCCGTGTCGTTCCACTGCTGCACGCTATTGACCTCGGTGGACGGGTAGGGCGGCGACGGGTGGGACGGCGACGGGTATGCCGACGATGGGTATGCCGAGGGTTGGTCGGCCGACGCGGTCAGGGTCGGCGCGCTCGCGGCGACCAGGGCAGTGAGTGCGATTCCTCCGAGTGTCCGGTGGGCACGACGTTGGGTAAACATGGGAGTCCCCTTCCAGGATGAGTTGATTCCTCGACGTTAGGCAGGGCCGGGGCGGGCCACCATGACCGGTTCGGACCATGTTTTCCGCCACGACGTATAGTCAAAATTGACCATGCCGCTGGGTTCGATCGGGGGTAAGGTGATGGCCTCCCGAAAGGAGCCCACTGTGCCTCTCTTCATGATCGAGCGTCATTTCGCCGAACAGCTCGACCCCGCACTCGCCGACATCGCCGAGATCACCAGGGTCAACGACGACGAAGAGGTGCGCTGGCTTATGTCGTTCCTGTCCGCCGACAAGCTCAAGACGTACTGCCTCTACGCGGCCGAGTCCGCAGATGCCATCCGGCGGGCGGCCGAGCGTCTCGGCATGCCAGCCGACGTGGTCACCGAGGTCACCGACCAGGTCCTGCCCGACGGCTCACTGACGGCCCTCGTCTGAGCCGGCGAGGAGTCCGTGCTGCAGCGCATAGTGGGCAGCGGCAGTGCGGTTGGCTGACTGCGTTTTACTCAGGATGCTACGGACGTGGTTGGCGGCCGTGTGCTCGCTGATAAACAGCCCCCGCGCGATGTCCTTATTGCTCCGGCCGAGACCCACGAGCCGGATCACCTCGAGTTCACGGGCCGTCAGCGCACCGGCTCCAGAGTCGGGTCGCGCCCGCGGTTCCACCCCCAACAGGCGGTTGACCCGCACCAGACCGTGCCGCTGCGCCAGGTCTCGAGCCGGCGCGGCCTGCTCCTGCACCCGGCTGGCCGGGGCATGGGTTCGCCGCAGCCAGAGCGCCCACTCCGCCCGCGTCGTCGCCACGTGCAGCGGGGACCCCATCCTGGTGTCCATCTCCAGGGCGGACGCATACAGATCCTCGACACCGGGGCGGCCCAGGACCGAGCGCAGGCCCGCGCGGAGCCGGTCTGCGCTACCGAACGGCGCGAGGAACTCTGCCGCCATGAGGTTGAGACCGGCAAAGGATTCCACTTCGGGCAGCAGAACCTCGGCGGCCACCGGGTCGCCGAGACCCACCGCGGCCTCGCCAAGAAGGGCCAGCGAGGACGGCCAGGTGACGGAGGCGCGGAGTCCGACGAGGTCCTCGGTCAGGGTCTGTCGCAACGCCGTCCGTCCACGCTCGGCCATCCCGATTTCGCAGTAGAGGGCGATGAGTCCCGGCGGCCAGAGATGAGGAGGAACGTCACCGCTCTGCAGCACTCGACGGGCAAACTCCAGACCCCCGGTCTCCCGGCGGAGCACGAACGTGGGCAGGCTCAGGGGACCGTCCACTTGCCCCCACGCGTGACCGAAGGACCGTGCCAACCGGGCGACCTCAACGAGGGACTCGCCGACGGCGGCAAACTCGCATCGCATCAGCCGACGCGAGATCGAGAGCAGGCGGCTACGCCATACCCAGAACGGCTCTTGGGTCTCCTGACCGACACGGTGCAGGTCAGCCAGGGCCAGGTCCAACTCCCCGGGGTCACCCAGGAGGTATGCCGAGTAGACCCGAGTCTGCGAGGCCGACCCCAGCGGCCTCAGCTCACCCGCCGCCATGGCCAACGAGGCTGCCTCCACCGCACGGTCCCGGTGCCGCAGGAAGCCGTCGAGGCCCTGGCCTGCCCTCAGGTTCGTCACGCCGGTGTTCGCTGCCGTCAGGACGGTCAGCAGCAACGAGGAGTCCCCCGCACTCCTCGCCCGTGACACGGCGTCATCGAGGACGTGCTCCCCTTGAACCGTCCAGCCCGCATACATCAGCGCGCGTCCGTATGCCGCGGTCGCCACGACACGTTGTGGGCCACTCTCGCGCAGGGCACTGTCGTCAAGGGCGGCCCGGAGCAGCTCGACGGACCGCAGCGCCCCCACTCCCGTGGGCCAGGAGGCGGCCTCGTATCCCACCGCTGCCTCCAGCCGCAGTGCGGCATCCCCAGACGAGGCCACCGCCTCGGTCAGCGACCGGGCCCGCTCCAGGTGGCCCGCGCGAACGTGCGCGGCCGCTGCGCCCAGCGTGAGACGGTCGCTCGGGCCGCCATCGGGGGCTAGCTCAGCAGCGCGCTGAAGTAGCGCTGCTGCATCGGAATGAGCCAAGCGAGTGGTCGCGAGCGCGGCAGCCTTTTCCAGGTATGCGACGGCTCGGGACTCCAGACCGAGTCCGACGGCCATTGAGAAGTGGTGGGCGAACTGGACCAGGCGGGTGGGGTCGTGCAGGTCCCCGTCGCCCTCGAGGGCGTGGGCCACCGCCGCATGGGCGCACGCGCGGCCGTAGGGCTCCATCTCCTGAAGCACGGCCTGCCGGGCCAGGGCGTGCGGGAAGCGGTAGTGACCCAACTGGTCGGGGACACCCTCAATGAGACCTGCGGAGGCGGCGGTGCTCAACGCCTCAAACACCACCTCCAGCGACCACGACTCCGTAGCGGCCGCACGCACGAGCGGGACGTCGAAGGACTCTCCGATGACCGCCCCAAGGCTCACTGCATGACGGTGCGCCGGTTGCAGGCGCCTGAGCCGTTGGCGGACGAGTACCTGCAGCGAACCGGGCACGACTAGCCGACCACTGGCCAAGGGGCCCAAACCCCCGTGGTCACGGACATCACGCCATACCTCGCCCAGCAGGTAGGGGTTGCCGCCGGTGCGTTCACACAGCACCGCCGCCACCGGATCGACGGCCTCGGAATCGCCGGCACCGACTGCGGTCAGGTAGGACGACACCTCGGCCTCGCCGAGTCCCTCGAGGTGGATGACCTGGGTGCCGGTCCATCGCAGCATCTCGGTAGTCAGTTGCGACAGGGCGTCCGTCGTGTCCGGAGGGGTGTCTCGATGGGTGGCGAGGACCAGGAGCGGCAGGTCGGCCGACCGCTCGACAATGTGCCGCAGCGCTCGCAGACCGGACTCAGCCGCCCAGTGCAGGTCCTCCAGCACCAGCACCACGGGACCGCTGGCGCACGCACCAGCCAGCGCAGAGAGCACTGCACGCAGGGCAGGGGCCTCAAGGTTCATCTGGGATGTCGTCGCGGGTGACTCCCCGGCGGTCAGCAGCCTGAGCAGCCGATGGGTGTCCTCATCGCACCTATCGGGGTCGTCGGGGAGGTCGAGGCGGCCGGCCTCCATGTCGGTGAGCAGAGCCCGGATCGGTGTCACGAGGGGGTCAAACGGGAGCCCGAGGTCGGAGGTGCACTGGCCGACCAGGACCGGGACGCCCCGGGCGTGCAGCGCACAGGAGACTTCCATCACCAGCCGGGACTTGCCTGCGCCGGGCTCGGCGGCAACGAGGACCAACTGGCGGGCACCGTGCTCCACGGCTGGCCAACACCGCTCCAGCTGCTCCAGCTCGCGAGTCCGCCCTACCCACGGCGGCCGTTCGGCCAGCCAGGTCCACTGCGCCGGGAGCGTCGGCCCGATCCACCCCGACACCACCTCACCGCCACCCGCGAGGGCCGAAGATGGGCGCGCGAGACCGGGTACCAAGGCCCCTCGGTGACACCCGCGTCGGCGCGCACAGGGCTCAGGCTATCGCCAATCGTCATCCAGGAGAGGAGTCGCGGCCTCCTTTTGATGCTTCGTGAGAAGCACGACGTCATCCGGACCCCCTGACCCCCTCGTGGCCATCCTCCATCGTTTGTGTACTTTTTACGGCCGCTCTTACCAAGGCAGCGGCGACCTCAGAGGCTTGTCTGCACCCGCGCTTAGGGTGGGGGCATCGAGCAGGAGGGACGACCGTGCTGACCTACGACTCACTCAGCGAGCTGCGTGAGCGGCATGCCGCGTGGCGGTTGCTGCGCGCTCAGCACGCTCCCCTCGTCCTGGCGTTCCTGGGTCGGGTCTTCGTTGAGGACAACGCACGCACTCTTCCCTTGTCCGACCTGGTCAGTCTGCTGGACGACGAGTTGTATGGGTTGCGTCAAGTCCACGGTGAGGACGCCTTGCCGCAGAGCCCGTCGGCATACCTCAGCGATTGGACGACCGCCGGATGGCTGCGGATGTACTACCCCGCCGACTCCGACGATCCGCACGTCGAGGCCACGCCCGCCCTGGAGCGCGCTGTCGCCTGGGTCGAGGGGTTGGCCGAGCGGGCGTTCATCGGGACAGAGTCGCGCTTGGCCACGTTGGTCGATCTGCTCTCCCAGATCGTGTACGGCTCCGAGGCCGACCCGCAGCGGCGCTTGGCGCAACTGCACGCCGAGCGAGCGAGGCTCGATGAGGAGATCGCCCGTGCCGAGCGGGGCCAGGTCGACGTGCTCGGCGAGACAGCACAACGCGAGCGCTACCAACAGTTCTCCGCCCTGGCCCGCGAGTTGCTCGCCGACTTCCGCGAGGTCGAGGCCAAATTCCGCGGGCTGGATCGCGGCATGCGGGGGCGGATCGCCGCCTGGGACGGCTCCAAGGGCGAGTTGCTCGATGAAGTGCTCGGTGACCGCAACTCCATCACCGAGTCGGATCAGGGCCGCAGCTTTCACGCCTTCTACGACTTCCTGCTCTCCTCGCAGCGTCAGGATGAGCTTGCCGAACTGCTCACCCAGGTGCACCGTATGCCAGCTCTCGACCCCGACCCGCGGGTGCGCCGGGTGCATCACGACTGGCTGGTGGCCGCTGACCGCACCCAGGCCACCGTGCGCCAGCTCTCCGACCAGCTGCGCCGATTCCTCGACGATCGGGTGTGGCTGGAGAATCGGCGGGTGATGGATCTGCTGCGCAGCATCGAGACCACCTCATTGACCTTGCCGCCGGGTGATCACAAGATGGTCAGTGAGTTGGACGCGCTGTCCCCTGGGTTAACCCTTCCGCTGGAGCGACCGCTATATTCCCGCCCGGCGGAGAGCCGATTAGACAGCGCCATCGAAGACTCTGACGATCCGGACAACGCGGTGGATACGTCCGCGTTGTTTGCCCAGCAATACGTCGATCATCAGCGACTGGCCCAGCAGGTCCGAGCAGCCCTGGCCGGGCGCGGCCAGGTCGAGCTGGACGCCATCCTGGCCGATCACCCGGTAGAGCAAGGACTGGCAGAGTTGGTGGCCTACCTCGGGATCGTCGAGGACGACATCGACGTCATTCTGGACGATGAGGCGCGCGCCCACGTGGCGTGGCAGCCTGAGGACGGTGCGGAGCGCACCGCAGACATGCCCGCCGTGAGTTACGTCCGCCACCGCGCCGCTAGCCCACAACCGGGACAACCATCGTGACCCACCGATTAGGAGGTATGCCGTGAGCTCGGCCATCTCGTCCGTGTCACCGTCGCCCTCCACGCCGGGGCGTCTGCCTACCGGCGAGCGGTTGGAGCTGACCCACGTAGTCGTGCCGTTGCTCAAGGGCGTCGTCTATCAGGACGACAACGCGGCCCTATGGCACGAAGTGCACCGCCACCGCACCCAGGTCGCCGACCACATGGCCACTATGGGTCTGGACTTGGTAGTGGACGAAGCCGAGGGTTTTGCCTATCTGCGCCAGATGGAGCACGACGACCTCGACATTCCCCGCTTGGTGCCCCGGCACCGACTGTCGCTGCGGGTCAGCCTGATGTTGGCGTTGCTGCGCAAACGGCTGGCCGAGTTCGACGCCTCCAGCTCAGACCCGCGGCTGATCCTGACCCGCGACGCCATCGTGGAGCTCATGCAACTGCACCTGCCGGCCTCGAACAACGTCGTGCGCCTCGTCGCCGACGTCGACGCTTTGATCAACAAGACCATCGAGCTCGGTTTTGTGCGCAAGGTCCGCGGTCAGGAGCACACCTATGAGGTGCGCCGCATCATCAAGGCCTACATCGACGCCGAGTGGCTGGCTGGACTGGACGCCCGGCTGAGCGACTACGCGCGAGCGCTGGAGGGGCAGCGATGACCTTCGCGCTCAACCTCGATTTCGCCGACAACGCCCTTCCCGGGTTTCGGCTGCACCGCCTCGAGGTGCTCGGCTGGGGCACCTTCGACCGCGCCGTCTGGCGGTTCGGACTCGACGGACGCACGACGCTGCTCACCGGCGACATCGGCTCTGGCAAGTCCACCTTGGTCGACGCGCTGACGACGCTGCTGATGCCCGCCCAGCGCATCTCCTACAACAAGGCAGCCGGCGCGGACACTCGCGAGCGGAGTCTGCGCTCCTACGTGCTGGGCCACTACAAGTCCGAGCGCAACGAGACGACGGGTCAGTCGCGGCCGGTGGCCCTTCGCGACCATCGCTCCCACTCGGTGCTGCTGGCCTCCTTCCGGCACGAATACTTGGACCAGACCGTCACATTGACTCAGGTGTTCTGGGTGCCGGCGGAGTCCACCGGCCAGCCGCGCCGCTTCCACGTCGTGGCCAATGAGGACCTCAGCATTTCCGGTGACTTCGCCGACTTCGGCACCGACATCGCCGACCTGCGGCGACGGCTGCGCGGTCGCGGCCTGACCCCGATGGACCACTTCCCCGAATACGAACGCGCCTTCCGCCGAGCCCTCGGCATACCGGGACGCCAAGCCATGGAGTTGTTCCACCAGACGGTGTCGCTGAAGTCCGTCGGCAACCTCACGGACTTCGTGCGCTCACACATGCTCGAGCCGTTCGACGCCCGAGCCTCCGTGCAGTCGCTCATCGAGCACTTCGAGGACCTACGCGCCGCCCACGATTCGGTGTTGCGCGCCCGCGACCAGTTGCGGATGCTGGAGCCCATCGTGGCCCTCGGTGAGGACATCGATGCCCGCGAGCGTGACCTGGAGGCCCTGAGCCAGGAGCAAGATGCCGTGCTGTATGCCGCAGCTCGCCTGCGGCACGACCTGCTCAGCGCCGACCGCGCTGACTGCGCGGCAGAGGTCGAGACGGGGCATTCCCGCAAGGACGAACTCACCCAGCGGCTGACCGAGTTGCGAGCGCGCGAACAGGGCCTGCGGGACGCCCGAGCCGGGCACGCCGGGGGCAGGTTGGGGACTTTAGAAGAGGCGCTGGAACGGCATACCGACGACCGTGATGGCCGGGCCAAACGGCACCGCGCGTTTGAACAGGCGCTGACCGAGGCTGGCCTGGAGTCGATGGGTGAAATCGACCGCTTCGAAGCCGTGCGCCATCATGCGCAGGAGCAGCAAGGGCTCCTGGACGCGCAGAGCGCTGAGGCGCAGACCGGTGAGGCTGGGTTGGCGGTCGAGCAAGATCGCCTCGACACCGCCGCCCGCGAGATTCGCGACGAGCTGGTCAGCCTGCGCGGGCGCCGTTCGAGCATCCCGCTGACTCAGCTGAAGCTTCGCGAGCGGCTGGTGGTCGATCTGGAGCTGAGCGAGGACGACCTGCCGTATGCCGGCGAGCTCATCAGCGTGCGCGAGGACGAAAAACAGTGGGCTGGAGCGGCCGAACGGGTGCTGCGCGGTTTCGCCCTCTCGTTGGTGGTGCCCGACCGACACTATGAAGCGGTCTCGGCGTGGGTCGACTCGCGCCACCTCGGCAGCCGCTTGGTCTACCACCGGGTGCGGCACGCTGCGACTGCCATGCCGGTCGCGCCCGCGGGTGACACCCTCGCCGGCAAACTGGAGGTCCGCCCCGGCCCCTTGGCGGACTGGGCGACCCGCGAGCTTGCTGACCGCGCCGACCACCGGTGCGTGACCGAGGTGACCGAGCTGCGTCGGGCGCATCGCGGGGTCACGCTCGCCGGCCAGGTCAAGTCCGGGTCTCGGCACGAGAAAGACGACCGGCGACGCCTCGGGGACGTCTCCGATCATGTCCTGGGCTGGGACAACCAGGCCAAAGTGGACGCCCTGCTGGCTCGTGGGCAGCAACTCCAGACCGAGCTCGGGGTGCTATCGCAGCGCAGGGCCGGGCTCGCCGAGCAACGGCGCGTGCTGTCCCGGCGCGCCTTAGCACTGTCCCAAGTGCTGGCGCACGACGATGCCCGCGACCTCGACTGGTGGGCCAGCGCCCGCCGCGTCGCCCAGACCGAACGCGAGTTGGCGCAACTACGCACGCAGTCCGCGGAGCTGGCGCAGATCGAGACGCAGCTCCTGCAGGTGGGCGAAGAGATTACTGCCGCCGAGTCCGAACGCAGCAGCGCCGAGCGCAAGATGGGCGCCGCCGAGGCCGAATTGGCCGACATCGAGACGGCTTTGACCGAGGCGGCGAGCACCCTCGAGCAGACTCCGGACGGGATCGACGAGGCCCTTGATCGGGCCACCGCCTCTCTCACTGCCTCCGACCTCGGGCCCGCACTAACCGGTCGTCGGGCGGCCCGGGCGATCCCTGCTCGTGCTCAGCAGGTCACCGCCACCCTCAACCGCCTTTCCGGCGAGGTCGCGGGGCGACTACGGACTGCCCAGTCCAAGGCCGAGCGGCTGATGGCCGAGTTCCGGACGGCATACCCCGCGGAGACCACCGAGCAGGACGCGAGCGTCGCGGCGCTGCCGGAATACCGCGAAATGCGCGATCGGGTGGCCCGCGATGACCTGCCTCGGTTCGAGAGCGACTTCAAGCGCTACCTCAACGAAAACTCGATCCGCGAAATCGCTGCCTTCCAGGCCAAACTCAACCAACAGGTCGCCATCATCACCGAGCGCATCGACGTCATCAACGACTCGCTGCGCGGCATCGACTACAACCCCGACCGCTACATCCGGCTCGAGCAACACCCCACCCCGTGGATCGAGGTCCGCGAGTTTCGGGCCGACCTACGGGCCTGCACCGAAGACGCCTTCGGCACCGGCGACGAGCTGTACTCGGAGACCAAGTTTGCCCAGGTCGAGGCCATCATTTCGAGGTTCCGCGGCCGCGAAGGACGCTCAGACGCCGACAAGGTGTGGACCGAGCGGGTCACCGACGTGCGCAACTGGCTGGTGTTCGGCGCCTCCGAGCGCTGGCGCGAGACCGAGCACGAGCACGAAAGTTATGCCGACTCCGATGGCAAGTCTGGTGGTCAGAAGGAGAAGTTGGCCTACACCATCCTCGCAGCCTCGCTGGCCTACCAGTTCCGGCTGGAGGACGGCGATCCGGCGGCGAAACGGTTCCGTTTTGCGGTCATCGACGAGGCGTTCGGCCGCGGGTCCGATGAGTCCACTCGGTATGCGCTGCGCCTGTTCCACACCCTGGGGCTGCAGTTGCTCGTGGTGACGCCCTTGCAGAAGGTCCACGTCATCGAGCCGTTCGTCGAGCGCGTCGGCTACGTCGACAACCCGAGCGGGGCAAAATCACGACTGCACACGATGACCATCAGCGAATATCGGGAGCAGCGCACCAACCCGGCCCCGGACCGGGCAGCCCTGCGGTGAGCGACAAGCCGTGGACTCCTCCGGCCGACGTCGTGGCTGCGTTGCGTCGGCGCTGGGACCGCGGCGACCTGCTGGAGCATGTGGCCAGCGGCGAGCCGTGGGTGCCAATCCGTGTGCCGGTGCGCGGACCGAGCGCCGGTGAGATCAGTCAAGACCTCGGCGCCGTGCAAGCCTGGGTGACCTCGCTACGCAAGCCCGGATGGCAGCTGGAGATGCGGGCGGTCGGCGGGCGCCTGGTCGGGACCAACGAAATCCCCGCAGCCGTGTGGTTCGACACCGCCGACCAAGCCTTTGCGCGCCTGCGAGTCGGGGCCAGCGTGACGGCATACCGGGGCCTGCTCGAGGTGGCCGCCACCGCCGACCCAGGCCTCGCGCGGTGGGCCGCTGAGCACCCAATCCGGGCGTTGCGGCATACCGAAGAATGGGATCTTGTCGTCCGGACCGTGCTGTGGCTGCGTGATCGAGTCGGGTCCGGCGTCTACCTGCGGCAGATCGACGTGCCGGGGGTGGACACCAAGTTCATCGAGGCACGCGAAGGCCTGCTGGGCGAGCTGCTCGAAGCCGTTGGCTGCGAACGGACGCCAGGCAGTGGGCGCCGACTCGTGCGCGGATTCGGGTTTGCCGAAAAGCCCTCCCGGATCCGGCTACGGCACCTCGATGGGACCGGTGTGCTGGCGGGGACTTCCCTGAGCGACATCACGGTCCGGATGGACGAGCTCGCGGATCTGGCGCCTGGATGCACCGCCGTGCTCGTGGTCGAAAACGAGGTCACCTTCCTGGCCCTGCCGCCGCTGCCGGGCGTGCTGGCGGTGTTCGGCGCCGGGTTCGACGTGTTGAGGTTGGCGCGGCTTCGCTGGCTGGATGAGACTCGCATCCTCTACTGGGGCGACATCGACACCCACGGATTCGTCATCCTCGACCGACTTCGCGGCACGTTCGCGCACGTGGAGTCGGTGCTCATGGATGCCTCCACGCTCGCTGCACACCGAGGACAATGGGTCGCCGAGCCGCGCCCGTCGCGGGAGCATTTAGGGCGTCTGTCCGACGCCGAGGCCCAGGTGTATGCCGACCTGGTCGGTGACGTCCACGGGCCGGCGGTGCGTCTCGAACAGGAACGGATCAACTACGCCCACGTCGTTACATCACTGCGGGGAGCGTTAGGGCACCCCATGGCGCGGCCGTCTCTGCTGGCCCCTCCTCCCCTTGAGCAGTTGCTAGCGGAGCGCGCCCGGACACATGTGGTCAAACTTCCCGCACCAGCGCCCGGCCCATCCCTCTCCGAAGCCCTCCGGAAGATGCGGGACGACGAGCGCTACTGACGTGGATGAATCGTGGCGTGATGACGGCATGGCCCCTCGACTTATCTAGCGGGTGGCACGTCCAGGCGAGACCTCCGCCGACGGTGGCAAGCAGTCCATGGCGCTGAGCATGTAACCCACATGCATCTATGCTGCAAGCATGTCCAGTATCCAAATCCGCAATGTCCCCGAAGTTCTACACCGACAGTTGAAGGCGCGGGCAGCCTTGGAAGGTATGTCTATATCCGACTATCTCCTCGCAGAGGTAGAGCGCATCCTTGAGCGGCCAACTCGGCGCGAGCTCTCGGACCGAGTGCGATCACGCACTGCGGTCAGCCAAGACCTGGATCCTGCAGCAGACATCCGCGCCGATCGAGACCATCGGTGATCGTTCTTGACGCTTCGGCGGCGGTGACGTGGCTGCTTGGCTTGGCTGGAGCGCGATCAGTGGACGATCACATGACTGCGGGGACGGTCAACGCGCCCGAGTTGTTTACGCTCGAGGTCGCTCAAACGCTTCGCCGCTACACGCAGCAGGGCCACCTGACGGCTACCCGTTCGGCGGACGCCTTTGAGGATCTCTGCGACCTAGACATCGCACTCTTTCCGCATCGTCCGTTGCTCCCTCGCGTATGGCAACTCAGGGACAACCTCACCACCTACGACGCCTCATACGTCGCTCTCGCAGAGGCATTAGACACTCAAGTCCTCACCTTGGACGCGCGCCTGGCCAACGCGCCAGGCGTAAACACTCGGGCGCTGTTGATCCGCGGCTAGGATCGTCCCGCGACGGAATCGGAGTGGGACGGATCGAAGAATGCGAAACAGGGCTCGACCCCGGCACCCGAAGGAATTCCTACTCTGGCGCGAGGCCCCACTGCGCGGCACACTACGGAAGATGGACTCTGCTGCATTTGGAACCAAGCACGACCAACCGGACGTGGCACCGCCCGCCGTGGACCGCGCTGCCTTCGACGAAGCCCTAAGGCAGCAAGTCGAGCGCGAGAAGGAGGTCACCCGGCTCAACGATCAGGTGTCCGCCGCTCGACGTCGCCTACCGATGGTCGAAGTCGCGAACTACACCTTCGAGGGCGCGGATGGGCCCATCACCCTGCTCGACCTCTTCGGCGACCACTATCTGCTGCTCGTGCAGAACGTCATGTTCGGCCCCACGTGGGAGGACGGCTGCCCGAGTTGCACTTGGGCGATCGACAACTTGCCGGCCAACATGGGCCGGCTAGGAGAAGAGGGCATTGCCTTCGCCATGATCTCCGAGGCTCCCGTTGAAAAGCTTGAGCGGTGGCGAGCCCAGCGCAGGTGGGATCACACGTGGGTCTCGTCACATGACACGACCTATCACCACGATTGGGGTTGGACCCAGGTCGACCGCTCCGGTGCCAGCGGTCAGCTGCCCGGTTACTCCTACTACCTACGTCATGGCGACAGGGTGTACCTCACCTACATGACGGGCCAGCGGGGAACGGAAGCCGTCCTTCCCACCGCGCACATCATGGACCGAACTATCTACGGCCGCCAGCAGGACTGGGAAGACAGCCCTGCTGGATGGCCGCAATATCCCACCTACGGGTGATCCCACACCACGTCACTCAATCGCCCGCGTGCTTCGAATTTAGACCCGACCATCAGGCTCGTTGCGGGTTTCATCCTCGATGTGGGGCTCTTCGGAGAGCGGGCGATCACTCGCGGGCCGGTTGGTGGGATTGCCAGTGATCTTGCCTAGCCCCGTGCGTAGGTGGTCCGTGCCCTTACGAATGCGGGCATCGTGTTTGGCGCCGGTCTTCTGGTTGGCAAGGTCGCTGGCCTTGTCGATTCCGCGCTCAATACTGCCCTGGTGGGTGCTCATGGCCGTTTTGGCTTGCCGAGCAACGCTAAAAAGTCGGTTTCGAATTGCCATAGTCTTCCAGTCCTTTTCTGCCCCCGGAACTGACCCCATTCGAGGGTTCCGGTCGGCGTGACCGGAGGTCTCTCCCAGCCCTCACGGGCCCGTTGCGCCGAATCGGTATGGACCGATCGTATTGACGACGAAACGAAGGCGGGATACTCCCCTCCGAGCCACGATTAGACCACGATTGCACCCCGCAGACAATTTTGCGAACCCGGGTCATCAGTTTCTTGGACAACTCCAAGGACAGCTAGGGTCAACAACCATGGACGCACTCGACATCGGACGTATCGTTCTCGGGTTGGTCGTGCTCGTCGGTGGTGGTGAACTGCTCGTTCGCGGCGCATCGGGGCTCGCCGCTCGATGGGGTCTGAGCCCGCTGGTGGTGGGTTTGACGGTTGTGGCGATCGGCACCTCGGCACCGGAATTTGCGGTCACTGTCGGTGCCGTATTGCGCGACGAATCCGACCTCGCTGTGGGTAACGTTGTCGGATCGAACATCGCTAACGTGCTGCTCGTTCTCGGCTTGGCCGCAATCGTCCTGCCGCTAGCGGTGAAGAGGCAACTCGTTCGGTTCGACGTCCCCGTGATGATCGTACTTTCGATCGTGTTCCTTGTGTGCGCTTTCGACGGGGTCATCAGCACCACCGACGCCATGCTGCTATTGGCGCTGTGGCTGATCCACACCGCTTCCACCATCGTGCTGAGCCGTCGTGAAGCGGAGTCCTCAAACGAAGGTTCCGACGAGGCCTCGACCCCCAAGGTCCTGACCTGCCTGCTGCTGCTCTTTGCCGGGATTGCGCTGCTCGTCGTCGGTGCCAATCAGCTAGTCACCGGGGCCGTCAACATTGCAACCTCGCTCGGCGTCGACGGCCTCGTGATCGGCCTGACCGTGGTCGCGGTCGGCACGTCTCTTCCCGAGTTGGTCACCTCCCTGGTGGCTGCGATCCGCGGCGAACGGGACATCGCAATCGGTAACGTTGTCGGAAGCTGTATTGCCAACATCGGGCTTGTCCTGGCTGTGCCCGCCTTCTTCGCTAACGGTGGAATCAGCGTCGCCCCTGCCGCAATCTCTCTCGACATACCTTTAATGGTTGCCGCCGCGCTGGCCGTGCTGCCCATTGTGTTCACCGGCTTTACGGTGCAACGCTGGGAGGGAGCACTCTTTGTCGCGCTCTACTTGGCCTATACGGCATACCTCGTATTGAACGCCACCGCGCACGACGCTTTGACCGGGTTCAGCCAAACGATGGTCTTCCTCGTGTTGCCCCTCATCGCGCTCACCGTCGTCGCGACAGTAATTTACGATCTGCACCGTCGAACTGCCTCCGCCGCCATAGGAAATGAAGCGAGGTCGGCGTCCGAGCAACAAGATTAGCGGCTAGGGCGGATTCTCAGCCCTCGGCACCGCACGAAGCCGCCATCGTCAATGGCAGAGCTATCGCGATGGCCAGACCGGCAACAACTCGGCGCATACGAGGCGGACGCGACGTAACGGTGCTACGAGACATAGGAACTCACTCGAGACTTAGGCGATGCCCCGGCTCACACGAGACAAGGGGTAAATCCGACCCCACCCACGTGGCGGTCTATCCGGTGACGAGCGGCCGACTAGGCCGAAACAGGCTTGCGACTTCTGGTGCGGATCACGACAGCAGCGATCAGACCGATAACCAAAACAGCATAGAGCGTGACCGAGAACGGGCTGGTGATCAAGACCGAAGCATCACCTTGGCTGATTGCCAGCGCCTCGCGAAACTTATTCTCAGCCAGTGGACCGAGCACTACGGCAATCAGCACGGGCGCGAGCGGTATGTCGTAACGCCTCATCACCCAGCCCAGCAGACCAATGCCAAGCACCAGCCAGAGGTCCACACGGGTGGCGCTCGTCGCGTAGACGCCGAGCGCACAGAACACGCTGATCCCGGCATACAAGTAGGCCTTGGGGATTTGGAGCAGTTTGGCCCACAGCGGCGCAAAGCCAAGGTTCAGCACCAGGAGCACGCATGATCCGATGAAAAGGCTGGCCAACAACGTCCAGACCAGATCGCTCTCACCCTCGAAGAGCAGCGGCCCAGGCTGCAAACCGAACTGCTGCAGCGCCAGGATCAAGACGGCAGCGGTGGCCGACGTCGGCAGACCCAGCGCGAGCAAGGCCCCCATCGCCGTGCCCGCTGTTGCGTTCCCTGCTGCCTCGGGAGCGGCCACACCCTGGATCGCTCCCGTCCCGAACGTGCGCGGCTTACGCCGATTGTCCAGAGCTTTCTCGGTGCCATAAGCCAGGAACGTCGGGATCTCGGCCCCACCGGCGGGGATAACCCCAAAGGGCAATCCGTATGCCGTTCCCCGCAGCCACGCAGGAGCGGATTGACGGAACTCGCGAGCCGACAGCCACGGCCGACCCGAAGCGATGGTCCTCTCCTGACGACCCTTGCCTGACTTGGCCGCAACGTTGAACACTTCGCCTAGCGCCAAGAGGCCGACGGTGATCACCACGATGCTGATGCCGTCGAAGAACTCGGGCACTCCGCCAGTCAGTCGAGTCGCGCCTGAGATGGGCTCTACGCCGACCATTGCGATGGTCAAACCGATAGCGATTGCCGTCAATCCGCGAATGACCGACTCCGCCAGGATCGCCGAGGTCGCAACAAAGGCGAAGATCGCGATCGCAAAGTAGTCCTCCGGTCCGAGCAGCAAGGACAAGGACACCACTGTTTGAGCTGAGAAAACCACCACACAAAGAGCAATGATGCTGCCGACGAAAGCCCCGATTGCTGCCGTCGCCAAGGCTTGTGGAGCACGGCCATCGAGAGCCATCTTGTGACCCTCGAACGTAGTAGCGATCGCCGCCGACGTCCCCGGGGTATTTAGCAAGATGGCTGAGGTTGCATCGCCGAACATCCCACCGAAGTACACGCCCGCAAACATGATCATGGCCGAGGTTGGGTCAAGGGAGAAGGTGATCGGCAGCAACAAGGCCACCGCCATAGCCGACCCCAGTCCGGGCAAGACCCCTACAGCCGTTCCGAGCATGGCCCCGATGAAGACCCACAACAAGTTCATCGGAGTCAGCGCCGCGACGAGACCGTCCAACAATAAGTTCAACGACTCCATCTCAGAACAGCCCCTCAAGAATTCCAGCCGGCAGGGCCATACCCAAGCCACCGCCGAAAGCAAGTTGCACGATCGAAGCGATAGCTAGCCCGCCGGCAAGGATCGTCAACACGTTCCGAGCACCGATTGACCACGCGATCCCCACAAAGAGCAGTGCCGCTGAGATCAGCCACCCGATGGGCTCCAACAACAACGTGAAGACAAAAAACGAACCGACTGCGCCAATCAATCCGACGCCGTTGATGTCGTTCGCCGCGTGCGTGCCAGGAGGTTGCGAAGGCGCAACCTTACCGGCTGGCGCAGGATCGGCCTTCATCGTCGCTTTGGGAGCTCGCCCGAGGGTCACAAGCTGAACGACCAATAGAACGCCGGTGAGAATAGCGACCATGATGGGAAAGACCTTGGGCCCTGGAGCCTCAGCACCAGAAGGCACTTCCATCGTCACAATCCCTATGACGAGGAACGCAAGAAGCGGCGCGAGCACCGAAACCGTCGCGATCTTAGGCGCTTGCTGACGCCATCGTTCCCGGGAATTCGCGGTGGCTTCGCTCTCCATCACACGAGAGCCAAACGCGTCGGTGGGCTTGTCGGCGCTCACAGCAGTCCCAACTCAACGAGAAGGTCCGTGACTTCTAGACTCTGTTCGTCAAGATAGGTAACAAATTCGTCCTCGGAGATGTAGGCATCCGTCCACTGGTTCCGTTCCAGCGCTTCGGCCCACGCGGGAGAGGCCACCATTTCGTCCAAAATCTCGTTGATGGTCTCGGTCTCTGCAGCATCCAGACCGCTGGGGGCGATGATGCCTCTCCAATTCGCCAACACCGCGTTATCAAAACCGCTCTCGCCGAAGGTCGGCACGTCCACGCCTTCGACCGGCTCCTCAGCAGACAGGCCCAGCGCCCTCAGTTGCCCCGCATCGATCTGGTCCGCGAATTCGGTATAACCGCTGACTCCAGCGGCCACGTTGTTGGCCAGGAGCGAGGCCAACGCCTCGCCGCCACCGGGGTAGGCGATGTAGTTCATGTCAGAGGGCTGAATGTCACCGGACTTCGCCAACAACCCAGCCACCAGCTGGTCGGTGCCGCCCAAAGATCCCCCGCCGATGGCGGTGCCTCCGGGGTCGGCCTTCCAGCCCGCCATGAAGTCTTCGAGGTTCTGATATTCCGACGCCTCTGGCACCACCACAACTTCGTAGTCTTCGGTCAGTTGAGCGATAGGGGTGATGTCGTCGAACTATACCGGCGAGTCGTTGAGCTCTATCGCGCCCGCCATCACCAGACCCATAATCATGAGCGTTTGGCCATCACCACCACGGTCCGCCAGACCCGCTAGGCCGATGGTGCCACCAGCACCCGGGATGTTGACCACCTGAACGTTGGCCACGATGCCCTCAGACCGAAGCACCTGTTGCATGGTGTGCGCCAGAGTGTCCCAACCACCACCTGGGGACGCTGGCGCGATCAGCGTGAGCGAAGCGCGTGCACCACCCTCGGTGCTGGAACTACCTGCTTGGTATGCCGCAGCGCCAGTCATCCCTAGGACGACCGCCCCCGTCAAGACACCCGTGACTAATTTGGCCATCAATCCTCCACCGCAGAAGCCTCGTGGCCGCGTTGCCACACCAAGAAACTAACAGTCGACACACGAATTCGACAGCCCTTGCAGACACGCGAACGACGGTGTAAAGGCTAGTAGGCGTTGGACACTGTGGACATATTGAAGTCCGGAATGCGCAGCGCTGGGGCGACCGATCGGGTGAACCAATCGCTCCATTCTCGGCACAGCACATGCTCGGCGGTGCTGGCCTCGGTGGCGCGACTGAGCAGGCTAATGGGCGACTCATTGAAGCGGAAATTGTTGACCATCCCCACCACGTCGCCGTCTTCAATCAAGTAGACGCCGTCACGCGTCAGACCGGTCAGCAACAGTGTTTGCGGGTCGACCTCGCGGATGTACCACAGACACGTCAGCAGCAGACCGCGCTTCGTGGACGCGATCATCTCGTCTATCGAAGCCTTGCCGCCACCGTCAATGATGACGTTCTCGGTCGGGAAGAGGATGGGCCCCTCGAGCCCGGCCCGCTGCATACCCGCGCGGGTGCGAAACAACGATGCCAACTCACCCTCGCGCAGCCACTCAACCCGCTCCACCGGGGCGCCGTTGTCGAAGACCGACATCATCCCTGGCGCGGAGCTCGCCACCACGGCGAACGGTGCGACCGGCAACCGAGGGTCGGTGGGGTCCGAAGCCATCGTGATCGGCAACGGGCTGAGCCGCTCCCCCATCCGCGTCGCACCTCGCTCTCTGCCCGCAAACACCGTGCGACCTTCCTCGGCATCTCGCGCGCTCATCGTCCAGTACGCGTCAAGCATCAGATCGACGACGGCACCCGGCGGCAGGATCGTCTCGTAGGACCCTGCGGGCAGGTCAATACGGCGCTCGCCCCAGCCGAGTCTGCGCACCAGTTCACCGTGCATCGCCGCGATGTCGACGTCGGTGAAGTCGTTGCTCTGGGCACCGACCCACGCGGAGTTGATGAGGTCCGGCATCTTCGCGTTGAACTCGACGCGCCCACTGGGCTCCACCGCACGACGTCGTAGGCCGGTCGAGTTGGCCAGCCAGGTGGTGCTCTGTCGGTATTCGGCGAACCCAAAGAGCAGGTGTCCCTCATCGCGCGCCCTCGCGAACGAGCGGCCCACATCGCCGGCCAGCGAGGCAAAATCCCCCGGCCCCACCAGGTATGCCGACCCGTCGAAGTCCGCGTCGCGCCCGCCACTGACCAGGGGCTGGGCTTCGTCGTCGGCTGGAGCGCCCGTGGCCGCGGCATCGGCTTGGGCCACCAGAGCCAGGAGATCCTCCGGTGAGGCCAACGGGCCGGTGACCGACGCCGCAGAGATGCCGCCGTCGACGTCTGCGGTGCTGATCACCGTCGCGGTCCGCTCCGTCATCGCCCCGTTGGTGGTCAGCGCGTTGGCCGCCCAGCGCAGGTTGACCTCGTGTGATTCCTGCACGATCACGATGCAGCCCCGGGCGACCGAAGCGGCGAGCGCCCGCTCGATCCAGTCGGTAACCTTGAAGGAAGTGGCGATCAAGGGAGTGTCCATCACAATTCCCCTGCCGCAGCGGTATTCAGCACGTTGACGCTTCTGAACCGCGCCGCCGGCGTGCCGTGGCTGACCGGTGCGCCTTGGCCCGGCTGCCCCTTGCCGCAACTGAACGTGCCCGCCAGCAGGTATGTCGACGGCCCGCCGACCGCATCCATCGAGCCCCAGAACTCGGTGGTCGTCGCTTGGTAGGCGGCGTCCTTGACTTGACCTTTGAGCTCACCGTTCTCGATGAGATAGAACCGCTGGGCGGTGAACTGGAAGTTGTAGCGCTGCATGTCGATGGACCACGAGTTATCGCCGACGACGTAGAGGCCGCGCTCGACCCCGGCGATCAGGCCAGCCACGTCCGGGCCGTCCGGGGCCGGTTTCAACGAGACGTTGGGCATCCGTTGCAGCGGGATGTGGCCGGCCGAGTCCGCATACGCGCAGCCGTTGGAGCGTCCCAATTCCTTCTCGGCGGCCATCTGACGATTGAGTTGGTAGCCGGTGAGCACTCCCCCGCTGATGATGTCGAAGCTCTGGGCCGCCACCCCCTCGTCGTCGAACCCGACCGTGGACAGGCCGTACTCAGTGACCCGGTCGCCGGTGACGTGCATCAGGTCGGAGCCGTACTTGAGCGTGCCGAGTTGGTCGAAGGTGGCAAAAGACGTGCCCGCATACGCTGCTTCGTAGCCCAACGCCCGGTCGAGCTCGGTGCCGTGGGCGACGGATTCGTGGATGGTCAGCCACAGGTTGGTGGGCTCGATGACCAGGTCGTAGAGCCCGGGCTCGACGCTTGGCGCGTTCGCGTGCTCACGCACCAGTGCTGGCAGCCGGGCCACTTCGGCATCGAAGTCCCAGCCGGTGCCGGTCAGGTACTCCCAGCCGCGCCCGGCCGGTGGCGCGACCGACTTCATACTGTAAAAACCCTGGTCACCGACATGCACCGCCTCGATGGACGGCTCGACGCGCACCCGCTGTTGGGTGGTGGAGGTCCCGGCGGTGTCGGCATAGAAGACGTTCTCCTGCACCGCGAGGACGCTGATGGTGGTGTGCTCCACGCCGTGCCCGTCCAAGAGACGGCGGGACAGGTCGGTCAGCCTTCCCACTCGTTCGGCTTCTGGGACGTCGAACGGATTGATGTCGTATGCCGACACCCAGGTCTGCTCGGCGTGCACCGGCTCGGGTGCCAACTTGACGGGCGTCGGCACCAACGGCTGGGCGACCTGCGCCATCGCTACCGCCTGTTGCGCCAGCCGCTCGGCCTCGTCCGTCGTCAGCACGAAGCCAGCCGCGAAGCCCCACGACCCTTGGTGGATCACCCGCACGCTGAGGCCCAGCTCGCTGGCGTCCGACGAGCTCTCGAGCTTGGCGTCGCGGAGCACTCGAGCCAGCGACTTCGTGCGGACAACCCGCAGATCGGCGTGTGTGCACCCGAGCGCGGTGGCACGATTCAGGGCAGCATCGGCAAGCGCCTGAAGGGGCCGGTCAGTGAACGTCGAGTCCATCTCTGGCATGGCTTCGACCCTACCCACGACCTGCCGCTCTCACACCCGCGGTGGCCCCTTCGCCGTGCGCTGCGCAAGACCCAAACACTAAAGGTGAGTTAGCCCCGATGGGCTCAACTAGAGGGCCCAGGGTTGCCCTCAGGGTGCGAGAAGTCGTGCTCGTCAGGGTGGGTCTGCGGCCCGGGGTTCTCGGTGGGCTCAGTCTCCGACTCTTCCGGCTCCGAATGCGCGGGCCCGGGGCTCGACTCCGGCTTCTCGGTGTTCCAGGTATCGGGGGTCGCGTCGGGACCGGGGCCGTGGCCTTGACCGTCGTGCCCGGGTGCGTTGGTGGAGTTCATGCTTACACCGTACTGTGCACCCGCCGCGAACTTCAGCGGACCAGGTATCGCAGCGCCCAGCGGGAGATGGGGGCGTAGGCCACGATCACCGGCCAGGCCCCCCGCAATCGCAACCACGTTGCGCTGCCTAAGCCCTGCGCCCAACCCCGTGCGCGAGGTCCACCGTGACCAGCGTCAGACCACGAGCACGCAACCAGACCGTCCACGACCAGGTGCGAGCCTCCTCATCGACGGCATCGATCCGGAACGGCACCCGCAAACCCAGGGGCCCGATGACCTCGCCACCCTCGCCGGTATGCAAACGCGCCGGGACGTAGTTCACGCTCCGAATGTGAGGTGCCCAGGCCGACCAGAGGCGCGGCTCGGCATACCGACGCCAGGCCTTCGTCGCGTCGATCGGTCCGGTAGCCCGCAGGGTCAGCTCACCCATGTGAGACGGGCGCGCTCGGAGCCTCCACTCGGAGCCGGAGCCGATCAAGCCGGGCGCGCAATGCGTCGCGCCGCTCGGCGTTGCCGGACAGATCGATATACCGGTTGCTGAATGTATGCAGCAGCGCATCGTCGAGACGTCGGACCGCGCCGGGTGGGTAGCGGTAGTCCATGCCGTCGTTGATCGCCGCAGTGCCAACCGAGGCCAGCAACGTGCCCAACTCCTGCAACGACGTCACCCCCACCTCGAGCAACAAGCCAGAGATCCACTCGTAGTGGTCGGTGCGTGACCATCCGGCGTCGGCGAAGCGGCCAGCCAAGAAGGAGGCGAGATCTTGCGCGCTGATCCGCGGGTCGTCCTCATCGGCGTCAGACTGTTGGTCGGTCATGCTCTCCTGCAACCGATCTCTAATCTTCGAGAACTCGCGGTCGGCCAATTCCAGCAGCCCGGCGGCGAGCGTGAAGCGTCGATCCAGGTCGGGCGCGAACTCAGCCGGCACCGTCCCCTTGTACCGAATGTCGTGCTCGAACTCAGCCCACGCGTGCTGCAGCACCGTCCGCACCTGCACCGACACCCGATGACCAGCCAGCATCGAGGCCGCATCCGGAGCATCGGCGGCGACCAGCACGTGACGGCTCGCGTAGCCGAAGCGACCTTCCTTCGCGGTCTCCCGACCCATGTCGCGGTCGTCCAACACGGTCATCTGAGCCGCGAGCAGGTCGGCCACGGCCGACACGTCGCTGTGCACGAAGGTGATGACCCGCACCCCGATTTGGTCGGTGATCTCGCGCATCGGATCGCTGAATTCCGGCCGCCCGTCCACACGTCGGTGGGCTTTGACGGCGAACGACGCCACGCTTTTGGTGCGCCCAGAGACGCTGAGGTAGTTGATGCCCGCGTCGTCCAGCATCGCCGTGACCAGGTCGGTGTAGGCATCTGTCACGCCAAGAATCGCCGTTCGCTGCTCCTCGAAGAGCCGCACCGCCTGGCGGGCCGGGGAGTCGATGCTTGGGTGCGGATCGGTCGACGGCTCGTGATCCTGCGGCAAACTGGGGGTGACGATGTAGCCGGTTTCGAAATCGCCGTAGATGGTGGTGTCGTCCGGACGCGTTTGCGCATACATCGCGACGTAGGCGCAGATCACCGCGTCGACTTGGTCCTCGACACGGCGCAGTTCGCTCTTGCGCTGGGCCGCTTCCACTTGGGCAAACAGGTCACGCCAGCCCTGGTGGTCGAAGACGAGCATCGGGGTCTGCGCGCTCTTGAGCGTCTCGACGAGGTGCATCAACTGGAGGAGGGCTAGCCTCAGATCGGTCGCGGTCCGACCCGCGCGTTGCTTGTACTTCAGGGTCCGCCCGAGGTGGAACAGCGCGATGGTTGCCGGGTGGGGGTAGACCTCAATGGCGCGACGCTGCGCCGTGGAGCGCGGGTCCATGTCGAGGCCCATCGCATCGGCCAAACGCGCACCCCGGGGCTGGTTTGAGAACTCCGGCTTGCCAGTGTTCGACGGGTGAGCGCCGGCCTGGAAGGCGCGATAATCCTGGTTCAACGCCTTTTCGCACGGCCGGTTGCCGGTCGGGTTGGTCACGATGAGCGGGGCGTCGACCCCAACGAGACACGGACCCTCGGCGTATGCCGACAGGGCCGTGATGATGCTGGCATCGTCGGTCTGGGACGAGACGTGCAGCAAGCGCCCGTCGGCGTCGATGACCGCGACTCCGGTGGGCTTCTTCTCACCCCAGGCGAGATCGAGGCCGATGTAGTGCATCCCGCCACTCTGCCTTGTTTGAGTCTCTCCTCGTGCGATCGACTCGTTCGCTCTGCACGCGGCGATCGACTTTGGGGGCCACGGCTACACTCTGCGAAACGTTCGACCCCTCTCGGTGCACCCACGCCGAGCCGTCGTTATCGACCACGTCAGGCGTAACACCGGAGGTCCGTATGTCCGATGCAAGGAGCCGTGCCCGCGCGTTCCACGCGCTGACGGCTGTCGTTGCCAGCTTCGCAGTGGTCTTGCAACTTGTTCTTGTCGTTCAGGGCAATGCCATCTTGGATCAGACCGATCCGCCGGGCCTGGCCACGCGGGTCGTCAGGTTCTTCAGCTACCGGACTATTTGGAGCAACGTCCTGGTAGCGCTGGTCGCCCTCATGCAGGCAACCCAACTGGATCGCGATGGACTCGTGTGGCGGGCACTCCGGCTAGACGCCGTGGTCATCTGCTTTGGGGGCGGCATCGTGCACTTTTTCCTGCTTCGACCATTGCTGAACTTGAGTGGGGCAGATTTGCTCGCCGACCGCCTGCTCCACGTCATCGTTCCCCTCTTCGCTCTCATCGGTTGGCTGGCGTTCGGCCCTCGCAACCGCGTGCACCGCGCCGACCTCGGCCCGTTCCTCGTGGTCCCGGTCCTGTGGCTGGTCTATACGTTGGTTCGAGGGTCCTTCGTTGACTGGTACCCCTACCCGTTCATCGACGCTGGCGAGCTGGGATACTCGCTGATAGCGGTCAATTCCGTTGTCATCTCTGGCCTCATGCTGGGCCTGGCCGTTCTGGCCTCATGGCTTGACCCGAAACTGCCCGGCATTCGCAGCCGGGAGCGGACCTGACGGATCAGGCGTCCGGCGCTCGGCATACCCAAGCGCGGGGTCGAAGGGCCCAGGTGCGCTCGGTGTATTCCTGGCCCACGTCACCGTCCGCGTTGACCAAGAACTTCTCTCCGCTGTCTACAGCTCGGATGGTCACCTCTGCGCCTTGCACGATCTGCACGTCGTCGCGCTCGACGTGGGTGCCCTTGCGTAGATCGGCGGCGAAGGTCAGCCGGTCCCATGCGCCCAGGGCGGTCGCGATCATCACGTCGGCCTTGCGGTCGGTCGCTTCCGCGTCGGGCGCGACGGACGTGCCACCGCCGATCGAACTCCCCACGGCGACGGTGACCATCAGGGCATCGTGGTCTTCGTCCAGCACTTCTTCTCCGTCGACCCAGACCGCCACCTCCCAGCCCTTGGTGCTCATGCCCGCCTGCAACGCACCGATGGCGTAGGCCCCGATCCCCAAGGCGCCCTTCATCGATTGCGCGTTGCCGGTCGCTTTCGCGGCGATCCCTGCCTGCACTGCGTTCATCACCACGTTCCCGTCCTCATCAACCAGGAGATCGCAGTCGTGCGGCGTGCCTTCGAGGGCCACCCTCACCGCATCGGCGAGATCGAGAGGAAGTTCCATCCCGCGGGCAAAGTCGTTGCCGGTGCCCATCGGCACCAGTCCGATCGTTCCGATCCCACCGAAGAGGTCGTGCTCCACGCAAGTGCCCAGCACCCAGTTCAGCGAACCGTCACCGCCCATGACCACCACGTCGCGCCCTTTTGCCGATCGCAGCGCCTGCGCCATCGCTTCGCCGTCGTCCGGGATCACGACTTCAGTTTCGGCACGCTCCCGCAGCTCACTGAGCACGAAGTCCACGTCCTCATCGGACGCCGACCCGGCAGCGGCATTCGCGATGACGAGGACTGATGGCTTCTGTGGCATACCTGCCACTCTGCCATTGGTCGCCTGTCGCTCCTCACTCGCCACTGACAGACTTCCGACGCCACCATCTCGCCATACCTAGTTGTTGACGAAGTCTTCCTGACGGATCAGGAAGAAACATGCGACGGCCGCTACAAAGGCGATGACCGCAGCGATCAGGGTGATCTGGTTCAGGGCATCGACGAACCCAACCGTGGCCACCTGCTCGATGAGGTCTTTGGCTGAGGCGGGGGCCATCTGCACGACGCGCTCGATCTGCCCACCGGTCACGGCCGCGGCGATCTGGTCGGCCTGTGCTTCGGCGGGAGTGCCAACCAGTTCGTCCTTGATGTCGACGGTCACGATCCGGCTGAAGATCGACCCTAACGCCGCGATACCAGTGGCCACGCCGACCTGGCGGAACGTCGAGTTGGCCCCGGACGCCATACCCGCGCGGTCGGTAGCGACGACGCCCACAGCGGTCGAGGCCAGCGGCACGTTGATCATGCCGATCGCGAAGCCGCAGACGGTGAGACCGGGGATCAGCGCAGTCCACCCCGAGTCGACGTCGATCAGCAGCAACAGACTGAGGCCCACCCCAAGCGCCAAGAAACCCGGCGCGATGAGCCACTTGACCGGGACTTTCGCGGTGAGCCGCCCGGCGATAGTGGCCGTGAAGAACGACGCGATCGACAAGAACAACAGTCGCACCCCAGCCTCGATGGCCGAGTAGCCCAGCACGTTCTGCAGATAGATGACCAGGTAGGCCAACAGCGAGAAGACCGACGACGACACCGCGAAGGCGGCGACTAAGCCACCCACGAACGTCGGTTTGCGGAGCAAGGTGAGGTCGAACATGGGTTGGCGCTGCTTGATCTGGCTGAACACAAACAACACCAGCAACACTGCGGACGCACCGAGCACGCCCAAGATCAGCGGGTCGGCCCAGCCGCGGGTGCCGGCATCGATCAGACCAAACACCAGGAGCCCCAGCGCGCCACTAAAGGTGACGAACCCAATCCAGTCCGGAGCCCCGGCATTCGGGTCTTTGGACTCATTGACCTTGCGCAACGACACGATGATGGCGAACACGCAGATGGGCAGGTTGACCCAGAAGATCCAGCGCCATGACAATCCGGTGGTCAGCACGCCGCCGAGGACCGGGCCAATCGCTACCGCAATACCGGTCGTCGCTCCGAAGATGCCGAACGCAATGCCGCGCTCCTTGCCACTGAAGGTCGCCGCCAAAAGCGCCAGGGCTGTAGCAAACATCGCTGCTCCACCGACACCCTGGAAACCGCGGGCGAGTGTGAGCGACAAGATGCTGGGCGCGATGCCACAAAGGAAGGAGGCCAATCCGAACAGCGCGACGCCGATCACGAATACCCGCTTGCGGCCAAAGAGATCGGCCAACGACCCGGCGGTCAGCAACAACGCTGCCAGCACGAGGGCGTAGGAGTCGATAACCCACTGCAGGTCCGACAGCGTGGCGTCGAGATCACGCTGGATATCCGGCAGCGCCACGTTGACGATCGTGATGTCGAGCAGGAGCACGAAGAGCCCCGTGCACACGGCGATGAGGGTCCACCATTTGGCTGCCATAGAGGTCTTGTCCACCGATCGAGGAGAGATAGGGCCATGCCTGCCGAAGGGGGACCAGCGACCTGCTCGGCCCAGCGTACGACCGCGCTTCCAAGCCTCAGCCGCAAGGCCACGCGTTGGCCGCTTCCAGACGCCCGTGGGCCAGCGAATGCATCGCCCCCCACCCAAAAGATCGGCGTATACGGCGATCCTTTGCGGTTAGGGCGATGCATGCTCAGTCGCTATCAGCCGATGCGTCGTAGCGGGTGTACGTCGCAGCCATCACTTTGTCCGGGTCTAGGCGCGCCAACAACGACTCACCAATAGCGGCCAGCTGAGCCACCTGTTCGGCGTCCAAGGCGTCAATGACGAGTTGCCGAACGGTGGCGACGTGACCAGGGGCCGCAGCCCGTATGACGCTTCGCCCCTCATTGGTCAATCTCACGTTGGTCGCCCGCGCGTCCTCGGGGCACGGGAAACGGGTGGCCAACCCGCGGCCTTCGAGGCGGCGCACGACGTGCGAAAGCCTCGGCAACGTGGCGTTGGTTTGGGCGGCGAGCGCAGTCATACGCAAGGTTTGCTCGTTGGACTCCGAGAGCATCGCGAGCGCGTAGTACTCGAAATGGGTGAGCCCCGAGTCGCGACGCAGCTGAGAGTCGAGCTGACCAGGCAGCAACTCGAGGACCGCGATCAATCGCACCCAGGCCACAAGCTCGGCGTTGTCGAGCCATCTCGTCTCCATGCCACGATTCTGCCAGACCTTTAGTTGTCACTACAACCAAAGAGGGGTACAGTTTAGTTGTGGCTACAACTATTACCTCCGCCGATGAAGCACCGATCACCTCGACCGCACAGGCCGATGCCCGCATACCTGCGCAACATCCCTTCGCCCAGCACCTCAGGAGCGCCGCGGCGGCAGCACAGGCGTCGCCACACGCACCGTGGACTCCGGCGAGCGGGCCGTTGCCGAGCCTCTACCTCAGCCACGGTGCCCCAATGCTCTTTGAAATGCGCGACTGGATGACCGAGCTGCATTCGTGGGCTCGCACCCTCCCCCGACCAAAGGCGATCCTCATCGTCTCGGCCCACTGGGAGTCGGCACCGCTGAGCATCAGCACCACGACACCCTCGGATCTGGTCTACGACTTCAGCGGCTTCGACTCGATGTATTCGACGATGCGATACGATACCCCCGCAGCGACCGACCTCGCCCGCCAGGTCGCCGCGATGATGCCCGACGCTGAGCCACTGCACGAGCACCGAAGCCGCGGACTCGACCATGGCGCGTGGGTCCCGCTGAAGATCATGTATCCCGAAGCCGACATTCCCGTCCTGCAGCTGAGCATGCCCACCCACGACCCGGCCCGGCTTTTGGACCTCGGAAGACGACTGCGCCAACTGCGCGAGACCGGCGTGCTGGTCATCGGCTCGGGCTACATGACTCACGGCCTGCCTTACCTCGACTGGTCCGACTCGACCAACGTCCCCAGCTGGTCGAGCGACTTCGACTCCTGGGCCGCAGAGTCTCTAGCGAACGGTGATATCGACACCTTGTCCGACTTCCGGCACCGCGCTCCGGGTATGCCCTATGCCCACCCCACCGTGGAGCACTTCACGCCACTCTTCGTCACCTTGGGTGCCGCCGCCGATCCGACGGCAGTGCCGACCACCGCCATCGATGGGTACGCCTTGGGCCTATCGAAACGCTCCTTCCAGACGATCTAGGGCTGCACCCCTCCACGAATCCGACCCCCGCGACCGGCGGATGCAGGTGCGCCATATCTACACCGCTAGGTGTCAGGCGTCGTCCGACTTCAACAGATCTCGAGCGGCCACGGCACAGAGCACACCGCCACCCAGGGTCATTACCAGTCCCGGCCCCGGAGCCCATCCGCCAACTCCCACGAGGCTGAAGACTCGCGCAACTTGCCACACCGGAAAGGCAATCGCGACGACCGCCACCAACCCGGCCTGCACCAAGGCCACCATCCGAAAACGAAGCGGCAACAGTGCACCGGCCAAAGCCAAAAGGCTGGCGTAGAAGGTCCACAGGCCCGGCCCTCGCATACCAATGACCGGCCCTGCCGGGGTGTAGAGCCACGGGAGGAATGCGCCCACCAGAAGTAAGACGGTCGCTAGCAGGAGTCGTCGCTGTCCGCGCCGATGAGGGGTCACACCGAGTGAGGCTACCGCTTGACGGATGCTCGCAACGTGGGAATGCTGAGTACCTCACGTGGCGACACCGCAGTTGTCACTCTCTTCATCTTGGAGTTGATGACAAGTGGATGCCGAGCACCGTGCCGCGTATTGGCGGCGGAATCTACGGCTGATGGCCGTCCTTCTGACCATCTGGGCGCTCGTGTCCTTTGGAGCGGGGATCCTGTTTGTGGACGTCCTCAACAAGGTGTCGTTCCTGGGCGCACCACTCGGATTCTGGTTTGCCCAACAGGGCTCGATTGTTGTTTTCGTCCTCCTGATCGCGTTCTACGTGTGGCGGATGGACAAACTCGATAAAGAGTTCGGCGTCGAGGAAACCCCGAGCAAGGTCAACCCCTCATGAACGACGTCCAGCTGTGGACGACCGTCTTCGTCGTCATCACCTTCAGCGTCTACATCTATATCGCCTACGCCAGCCGAGTTACCGACACCGCTGGATTCTACGTCGCGGGGGGCGGGATCCCGGCTCCCGCAAACGGCGCAGCCGTTGCAGCAGACTGGATGAGCGCGGCTTCGTTTATTTCACTCGCGGGCATCGTGGCGTTCTCACAGAACGGGTATGCCGGATCGGTCTACCTGATGGGATGGACCGGCGGGTACGTGCTGCTGGCGCTGCTCTTGGCCCCCTATCTGCGCAAATTCGGTAAGTACACGGTCCCGGATTTTGTCGGCGACCGCTACTCCGAGAGCGCTCGTATGGTGGCTGTGGTCTGCGCCATCGTCGTCTCGTTCGTCTACGTGGCCGGGCAGATGGCCGGCGCGGGTTTGGTGTTTCAGCGATTCCTCGAGGTCGACAAGACCGTCGGAATCATCATTGGCATGACCGTGGTGTTCTTCTACGCCGTGCTCGGCGGCATGAAGGGCATCACCTGGACCCAGGTGGCGCAGTACAGCGTGCTCATCGTGGCCTACATCATCCCCGCCGTGGCCATCTCGAATCAGCTGACCGGCAACCCTTTCCCCCAGATCGGCTTTGGTGAGATCCTCTCCGAACTTGACGGTTTGCAGCAAGATCTGGGTATCGCGGCATACACCGAAGCGTTCACCCAGACCAGCCGCCTCAACATGGTCTTGATCACCGGCGCTTTGATGTTCGGAACGGCCGGATTGCCCCACGTCATCGTCCGCTTCTACACCGCGAAGTCGGTGCGGGCCGCTCGCTACTCGGCCTTGTGGGCACTCTTTTTCATCTCGTTGCTCTACACGACCGCCCCGGCCATCGGAGCCTTCAGCAAGTTCAACGTGCTGAACCAGTTGTCGGGCACGGAGGAATCGGCTGCGCCTGGCTGGTACAACACCTGGAAGAGCGTCGGGTTGATCGAGTTCAACGACGTCAACGGTGACGGTTTGATCAACATCACCAGTAGCGCAAGTGCCGCTAACGAACTCATCATCAACAACGACATCGTCGTCTTAGCCGCGCCCGAAATCGCGGGTCTTCCGGCACCGATCATCGGGCTGGTCGCCGCCGGCGGACTCGCTGCCGCGCTGTCGACCGCCTCCGGGTTGCTGCTGGTGATCTCTTCCTCAGTCGCCAACGACGTCTACTACAAGAAGATCAACCCGCAGGCGACCGATAAGCAGCAACTCATGGTCGGGCGCATCGCGATGGCCGGCGCCATCGTCGTGGCGGGATACCTCGGCATCAACCCTCCCGGGTTCGTGGCCCAGGTCGTGGCGTTGGCGTTCGGCCTCGCTGCCGCCAGCTTCTTCCCGATCCTGGTGCTCGGGATCTTCTGGAAGAAGTGCACGGCTGCGGGCGCGACGGCCGGGATGGTCGCCGGGCTCGGGACAACCCTGGCCTACCAGATATGGACCATCGAGATCTACGGCAACGGCGCCGGGTTCTTCGACATACCCGAAACTGGATTCGGCACCGTCGGCATGATCATCAACTTCGCCGTGTGCATCGCGGTCTCGCAGTTCACCACTAAACCGACGCCTGCGATGCAGCAGCTCATCGAGGAGGTGCGCTATCCAGGGCACACCAAACTCACCGCTGCGCACGCCGCCGGGGAGATGCCCGACGAGGCCTGAGCCCGCCTTCGACTCGCGTGCATCGCCTTCGGTCCAGAAGATCGGCATACAAGCCGAGCTTCTGGTGCCAAGGCCACCCACAGCCGCTCAAGTGTAGCACTCGTGTCACTAGTGCTACACTTGGGTATGCCCACAACCCGACCTCGACACTTCGTCACTGAGACAGACGACCTCAGCCGAGCTCTTGACGAGGCTAGTCGACGCAGGCCCGACCTCTCTCGGAGCCAGCTCGTCGTTCACTTGGCCCTCCAGGGTCATCACGCCAGCCGCGCAGCAACAGAGATGCGGCGACGCCAGCGACTCGATGCCGTCGAGCAGCACGGCGGTGCCCTCAGCGACGTGTACGGCGCGAACTACCTCGCAGGTCTACGTGAGGACTGGAGCGAGTGATCGTTCTCGATGCGAGCATCTTGATTGCCTTCCTCAACGCCACAGACGCGCACCACAGCTCCGCCAAGGACATCCTTTCTCGTTCTTACGAAGAAGACCTCGGGGCTAACTCCATGACGCTGGCGGAGGTTCTCGTCGGACCGATCCGCGCAGGCAAATCAGATGAGGCCCAATCGGCCATCGAGGACCTGGCCATTGAAGAACTGCCGTTCCCGGTGAACACCGCCACCAAATTGGCGTCCCTGCGAGCCTCAAGCGGCCTGAAAATGCCCGACTGCTGCGTCGTCCTGGCTGCGGAGGAGAGCCGTGCCAGCGTCGCCACCTTTGACGATCAACTCGCTCGAGTAGCCCGCGAGCGCGGCTTGACCGTGCACACACGCTGAACCTTCACGCGATCTGCTCTCGCAGGGTCGAAGTATCGCCTTGTGGACGAACTATCGCCCTATACCCCGATGATTTGTCCATAGGGCGATAGTCGATCCGATCACGCCGGAATGTCAGGTCACACCGATGACATCTGTCACTGCCTCCGCAGGTCAGTGCCGCAATACAGTTGCGGCACACCCACCGAAGGAGCACCGTGAGCACCACGCTGGACAGCCCGAACGCACCGGTATTGCAGGTCACCGACGTCGCGCGACGCTTCGGCTCGTTCACCGCCGTCGATGGCGTCTCCTTCCACATTTCCCGGGGGGAAACCTTCGGCCTGCTCGGTCCTAACGGCGCAGGCAAGACCACCACGATCTCGATGGTGGCTGGCCTCATCCCGACCAGCGCCGGTAGCGTGAGCGTCGCCGGTCTCCCGATGAAGGCCGACACGGTTGAGCCCAAGCGGCACATCGGACTCGTGCCTCAGGATCTCGCGATCTACCCCGAGCTGTCGGCCCGCGAAAACCTTCACTTCTTTGGCCGACTCCAAGGGCTCAACGGCAAAGAGCTCAAGGACCGCAGCAACGAGGTGTTAGACCTCATCGGCCTCTCAGACCGCGCCAAGGAGGCGACCAAGAAGTTCTCTGGGGGGATGAAGCGCCGGCTGAACATTGGCATTGGCTTGCTGCACCGCCCCGATCTGCTGATTCTCGACGAACCCACAGTCGGCGTCGACCCCCAGTCGCGTAACTCGATCCTGGAGTCCGTCGAGGCGCTGTCGACCGAGGGCATGGCGGTGCTCTACACGACGCACTACATGGAGGAGGCCGAGCGGCTTTGTGACCGCATCGCCATCATCGACTCCGGCAAAATCCAAGCCGAAGGCACCCAGGACGAGCTCATCAAACTCACCGGCGGCGTCGACACCATCCGGCTCGCGGGCAGCGGCGACCTCACCAAAGCGGCAGCGGCCCTGAACCAGTTGCCCGCCGTTGAGCACGTCGAGGCCGAGCGCCGAGAGTTGCGCCTCACCGTCCACGACGCGCCGACCGCCGTTGCGACCATCGTCAACACCGCCACGTCATCGGGTATGTCGCTCAGCGACGTCGAGATCTCTCGGCCCGACCTGGAGTCGGTGTTCTTGCTCCTGACCGGCAAAGCGCTGCGGGACTGACCATGAGACCTCTGCTGACCATGACCTTGTCGGACCTGCGGCAACGCCTCCGAGACCGTTCGTTCTTCATCTTCGCTCTGCTGGTGCCGATCGCGCTGATGTTTGTCTTCAACCTCGTCTTCGGCAACGCCGCCAACTCCGAGTTGGAGCCGACCACGATAGCCATCTCGGCGCCCACCGACGACGAGTTGGCACCGGTCTTCTCGACGGTGTTCGGCCAAATCGACACGATGGACATCACCATTGACGAAACCACCGAGACCGACGCACGAGCCAAGGCCGAGGCCGGCGATGTCGACGTGGCGATCATCGTGCCCGACGGCTTCTCCGACGCGATGATCGCCGGCACGGGCGCCGACGTGGTGGCTGTGGAGTCCGACACGGCGGGCCTGGAGGGGGTCATCGTGTTGAGCATCGTGCAGTCATTGGTCACCCAGTTCAACGACGGGTCGGTGGCGACAACGGCGGGCTTTGCACTCGGCATACCCCCCGATCAGTTCGCTCAAATCGCGCAAGACGCGGCCACCGCCGGGCCGGCCATGACGCTCACCCCCGGCACGCTGTCGGCGGAGCAGCTAAGCCCGGCAGCAGCGACCATCGCCGGACAAGCCGGGCTGTTCCTGTTGTTCACCGTCGGCTTCGGCGTGCTCGGTTTGATCATCGAAAAGGAGCAGGGGACCTACTCGCGACTGCGCTCCATGCCAATGAATCCCGGCCTCATCACGACTGCCAAAGCGCTGGTCAGTTTCGTCCTAGGGATCGTGGCCACTGCGGTGCTATTGACCGTCGGTGCCTTGTTCTTCGACGTGAGCTTCGGGTCGGTCATGGTGGTCGGGGTGCTGGTTGCCGCCGTCGTCGCCGCGAGCACATCGTTGATGTTCATCGTGGCCAAAGTCGCCCGCACGGCCGAGCAGGCGGGAGCGGCCCAATCCATCCTCGCGATCTCTCTCGGTATGGCGGGCGGGGCCTTCTTCCCCATCGCCGCCACGGGGATCTTGGGCCAGATCTTGGACCTCAACCCCATCGCTGCCTTCACTCGCGGACTAGGCATCAGCAGCAACGGCGGCAGCCTGGCCGACATCAGTGGCCCCGTCATCATCATGGTCGGTTTCGCGGTGGTCACCGTGATTGTCACGGCCCTCGTCCCCGATCGGAGGGCCCAGTGATGAACCGTTTCCGCGCAGTCTTGGCCATTGCCGCCGTGGAGTTGCGACGCTTCCTGTCGGATCGCTCCAACTTCTTCTTCGTCTTCATCTTCCCGCTGGTCTTGGTCATCGTGATCGGGGCGTCCTTCGGAGGCGGCGGGCCTGAGCCCAAGGTCGCTATCTCCGGCACCGACACTCCGCTGCGGGCCGCAATCGTGCAGCAACTCACCGACGCCGAGGAGGCGCAGATCTCCTTCACCGATGAGGACGCGATCCGCGAGCAAGTCGGGCGCGGCCGTACCGACGTGGGGTTACTCATCACCCCCGAGGCATCGGCAGCCTTCGCGGGTGGTGACGACGTTGACCTTCAGACCCTGGTCGGAAGCAACACCAACGCCCAGGTCGCCTCACAGGCGGTAAACGGCGCGGTGACCGCAGCGAATGCTCGGCGCTCTCAAGTGGCCGCGCTCAGCGGCGATGGGCGCGACGAGCAACAGATCGAGGGGGCGCTCGATGCAGCGCAAGCCAACCTCACCCCTGCCACGCTGCGGATCGACAGTGTCGATGCGGTCAGCGCGGAGTTCGCCGGACTGTCCGGTCAATTCGACCAAGGCGCGGCCTCGCAGCTGTTCTTGTTCGTCTTCATCTCGTCACTGACCGGGGCTTCGACGTTGATCCAAGCCCGCCGCTATGGCGTCGTGGGACGGGTGCTCAGTTCACCCGTCACCACGACGCAGACCATCGGAGGCCAAGCCTTGGGCCGCTGGACCATCGCCGCCTTCCAGGGTCTCTACATCATGGTGGCCACGTCCTTGTTCTTCGGCGTCGATTGGGGCTCATGGCCGCTGGCGTTCCTGGTGCTGGCCGTCTTCAGCGCCGTCGCCGCCGGGGCCGCCATGCTGTTGGGCTCGGTCATGGACAACGAAGGGGCAGCAGCCGGGAGCGGAATCGGTCTCGGACTGATCCTCGGGGCGCTCGGTGGGTGCATGTTCCCCCTAGAGCTCTTCGGGGACTCGATGCGCACGGCTGCACACATCACTCCGCACGCCTGGGCCTACGACGCGATGGCGGAGGTGCAACGCCGCGACGCGAGCCTGATCGACATACTCCCCGATCTGGCGGTGCTGGCTGCGATGGCGCTCGCGCTGTTGGCGATCGGAGCGTGGGCGCTACGCCGCAGCACCGTCCGCGGCATGTAAGCCTCAAATTACGCCCAGAAGGGCAGGAACAGGACCGGATACGGTTCTGTTCTTGTCTGCATGACCACCCCCGTTTCTGCCGTGCAACATTCCCCGCTGACCGTCGAGATCTGGTCGGACGTGGTCTGCCCCTGGTGCTACATCGGCAAGCGCCGCGTGGAGTCCGCGATGAGCCAGCTCGAAGCCGGCGGCACCGACCTCGGCGACGTCCGGGTCCACTGGCGCGCCTTCCAGTTGGACCCTTCGGCACCGCGCCCCGGTGAGCACGGCCATGGCGTAGGTATTGCGGAGCACCTCGGCCAGAAGTACGGGGGCGGGCTCGAAGCGGGCCGGGCGATGAGCGCCCAGATAAGCGGAGTCGCCGCCGGGGACGCCCTGGACTTCCGTCTCGACGATGCGAGGGTCGGCAACACTTTCGATGCCCATCGGTTGCTGCACTTGGCGGCCGACGTCGAACAAGAGACTGACGACCACGGACTGCAGGACCGGGTCAAGGAGAGATTCCTGGCGGCCTACTTCACCCAGGGTCTTGATGTCTCCGATCCCGCGGTGCTCCGCGAGTTGGCCGCCGAGGTGGGGCTAGATGTGTCCCGCGTTGACGAGGTGCTCGCGTCGACGGCATACGGCAGCGATGTGCAGCAGGATCAAGCCCAAGCTCAGGCCTATGGCGCCACGGGCGTTCCGTTCACCGTGATCGACGGGCGGTATGGCATCTCCGGCGCCCAACCGGTCGAGGTCTTCGTGCAGACGCTGGAGAAGGCGATCGCTGATCGTGCGCCACAACTGCTCACTATGTCGAAGGCATCTAGCGACGCTGCGGCGTGCCGCCCCGACGGCTGCGAACTGCCCTAACGTCCCTTAACTGGCGAGTCGACGCTCGATCCGACCTCTATCTATCTGGGAGTCGGCCAACGCATACAGGTGCCGCCCGTGACGCCCGGCCGGGTGCGACTTCAGGTATGCCGTCAGCCCGGCCCTGAACTCGGGAGACACAGCAATCTCCAGGTCGGCATACAGGCCGGTGATGGTCGCGATCGGGTCCTTGACAAGGTCGTCGTAGTTCAGATCACGTATGCGTTCTGGATGTGTGGCCCGTGCCGCCTGGTTCCGCGCAAGGTCACTCTCAAACAGATCGAGTGAGGCTTGGGCCGTCCTGTCCTCGGCGAAGTCGGGGACGGTGAGAGCTTGCGTCGTCTTGGCCATGCTCACATAACTGGCAAACGACGTCACCGGGTCTCGGCGGATCTGCACCACTTGAGCCTCGGGCACCGCAGCGAAGAGTGCGTCTACGCCACCCAGGTGCTCAGGTGCTTTGAGCACCAGGCGTTTGTGGGGGCTCTGTTGCTGGAGGATCTGGAGCCACAGTCGGTACTCGCAGTATTTCTGTCTACGGTCGCCGCCGAGATACCAGCGCAAATATCCGACGACCGGGGCCATCGACCAGAAGAACACCGACTCGAACGAGCTGGCCGTCAGATAGAAGCACTCCTCGGGCGCGTCGGCGTCGATGGTATGCATCCGGGCGAGGTCGGGCATCAGCCGGCGCCGAAGCGTCAGCGAGCGACGCGCCTGCTCGCGGCGCGTGTCCTTGGCCCCCAGCGGCACGATCGGCGAGACAAGTTGCCAGTAGGGCGGAGCGTGGCTGGCCTGGTCTTGAGCCAACAGCCGGTGCAGGTGGGTGGTGCCGGATCGGTGCAGACCCGTGACGATGATCGGAGGTCGCAGCGGGGTCTCGAAGACCTCCGGCCGCATGCGGCGTTCCTGGGCGAGCCGGAGCCGGTTGACCAACGCGTCCACGATCGTTTGGCGCAGCGCGATCTGGCCCACCAGGTGTGGCTCGATGTCGCTTGCGATGGAAGACAGCAGGGCGTCGAGGCCCTCTTCAAAGTACGGGTCACCGAAATCGCTGAGCCCACTGACGCTGATCGCCTCAGCCATCACCGTCGCCTTGTCCAGCCGGAACCGGTCGATTCTGTCCGCGGGCGTCAATCTGCCAACAGTATTCAATAAGCGCATCGAGAACGGAAGACGGGCAGAAGAATCCACCCCAAAAGTGTCACCCGCCGTTGCCATCTGCGCGACTTGAAATGTCACGATGTCAGCACTCCCGACTCCCTCAGGAAAGGCCACCATGCGCATCGGTCTCCTACTCTTCGACCAGGTCGACCTTCTTGACGTCGGCGGCCCGTATGAGGTGTTCCTCACCGCCAACCGGCTTGCCGCCCGTCGCGGTGTCGATGCGCCCTTCGAGGTCTTCACCATCGGGGTCTCGGAGTCACCGATCGAGTGATACGGCGGGATCGGGCTCACCGCTACCTGCTCTGTTGAGGAGGCGGGCGCGCTCGACGTGCTGATCGTGCCGGGCACGGTGGATATCGACACGACCAGCGCGGACGAGATGACAACCGCTGCCCTACACGCGCTCACCTTCAGGGCGACCCTGCTGACGTCGGTCTGCACCGGCTCGGTGTTGCTGGCGCGGGCTGGCCTCCTCGCGTCGACCCCACTGGCGACAACGCATCACGAAGACATCGGCATACTCGCCGAGGTATTGGGCGATCGGGCGGTCACCGCCCGTTGGGTCGATGCTGGCGCGGTGGCGGTGGCGACCGCCACACAGATCGCCTACGCCTGGGACCCTGACGACGGCATACTCGCCTACCCCCCCCACATCTTCTGAGCCGATGACCGATGTGCGCGCCCTCCCCCGGCGGCAGACCGCAGACAGAGCGCACAACGGTCATGTGCTCATACAGCCCGAGCGGTGGCGTGCCCGCCTGAGAGGATGAGCCGATGATCACTTCAGACTTGGCCCGTCAACTGCATACGGCCGGATTGCTGTGGTCCCCGTTGCCGGGCGACCGCTTCACCGTCGACACTCAAAGCATGCTCGGCGACGTCTTCTATCTCGCCGACATGACCGTCGACGTTCAGCGATTCGTCGGCGGTTCGGTGATCGGCTTCAACGGGGTCTCCGAGTGGGCGCTGGACTCGGTCGATCTCGAAGAGACACTGTGGCTGCCGCGCGAGGACCAGATGCGCGCCGTGCTCGGGGAAGCCTTCGTCGGCCTCACGCGCACCGACGAGGGGTATGCCGTGAGCTTGGCCGAGAGCCTGTCCTACGACGCTGCTCCGCACCAGGACGCCGAGTGCGCCTACGCTGTCGCGCTCCTCGCGTTTCTGAGCGGCAACGATCCGATGTAGCGTGGATCCGCGCACGGTTCCGCTCGGCTGACTGTGCCTGGGCCCCTAGCTCAATTGGCAGAGCTGCGGACTTTTAATCCGTAGGTTGTGGGTTCGAGTCCCACGGGGCCCACATCGTTTGCTTATGTTGGCGCGGCGCTAGTGCAGGAGCCCCGTTCAAAGAAGGGGTTCCCGATGGGCCTTGATGCTTGGTTGACGCTGCTCGTCGTCATCGTCGTCTTAGTCGTGCTTGCCAGGGGCAGCGTCGCGCCAGCCGTCGTCACCTTCGGTGGGGCCACCGCTGTGCTCGTGCTCGGCGTCGTTCCGGCTGAGGACGCCTTCTCCGGCTTCTCCAACGCCGCACCCATCACCGTTGCTGCGTTGTATGTCGTCGCCGCCGCCATCGAAAAGACCGGTGCCCTGACGCCCGTCATGCAAGGCACGCTCGGGGACCGCGGCAAATACCGAATCCCGTTGCTGCGCACGCTCGTACCGACCGCTGTAGCCTCAGGCTTCCTCAACAACACCCCCATCGTGGCGATGCTGATCCCCCAAGTCCTCTCGTGGGCCGACCGCCGCGGAGTGTCAGCCTCCAAGGTGCTCATGCCGGTGTCCTTTACGGCAATCCTCGGCGGACTGATGACCGTGATCGGGACCTCGACGAACCTCGTCGTGGCCGGTCAGATGCCAGTTCTGGGGCTGGACCCGATCGGGTTCTTCGAGATCGGCAAGCTAGGGCTGCCCATCGCCATCGTGGGGGTCGCCGTCATTGTCCTGATTGCTCCTGCGGTGCTGCCCGATCGGCGCTCCGCAGCCAGCGAACTCGAAGAGGGCAGTCGACGTTTTGCCATCGAAATGATCGTTGACCCCGGCGGCCCCATCGACGGCAAAACGGTCGAGCAGGCCAAACTCCGAGGCCTCTCGGGGCTCTTTCTAAGCTCGGTCGATCGAGGCGACACGACGATCGCGCCGGTGCGTCCCGAGACGGTGCTGCGCGGGGGCAACCGACTGCACTTCGTTGGCCAAGTCTCCAAGATCGTCGAGCTGCAGGCCATCAAGGGTCTGCGCTCGGCCGAGTTGCACCACGTCCTGGACCTGGACAACCCTGCCGTCCGATACTTCGAGGTGGTCGTCGGCTCTCGCTCACCCCTGGTCGGAAGCACACTCAAAGAGGCCGGGTTCCGGTCGGCATACCAAGCCGCCGTGCTTGGCATCCACCGGTCGGGCCAGATGCTCGAGGGTCGACTCGGCACCGAAACCATTCGCCTCGGCGACACGCTCATCATCGTCTCCGACCCAGGCTTTCGCGAGCGGTGGCGTGACCGGGCCGACTTCCTGCTGATCGCCAACCTCAGCGGGACACCCCCCACGACCACCGGGCGAGGCTGGATACCCGTCGTGTTGTTGCTCACCGTGGTCGTGTTGGCCGCGACCGAGGTGGTGCCCATCCTCCAAGGCTCGCTGATCGCCGCCGTGCTCATCGTCTTGACCAAAGTGATGACGCCACTCGAAGCCCGACGGGCCGTAGACGTCGAAGTCATCATCGTCATCGCCTCGGCGTTCGGCCTCGCGGCAGCCATGCAGACCTCCGGCCTCGCATCGGTGATAGCCGGGGGGATGGTCAGTTTCTTCGGAGACTACGGCGACCGAGGCGTGCTGCTGGGGCTGGTCCTGGCGACCATGATCCTGACCGAGATGATCACCAACAACGCCGCCGCCTTGCTGATGCTGCCGATCGCGGTCACTGCGGCCCAAGCCACCGGGCTCGACCCACGAGGGGCCGCCATTGCGGTCGCGGTCGCCGCGTCGGCCTCGTTCCTCACGCCCATCGGCTACCAAACCAACATGATGGTCTACGGCCCCGGCGGCTACCGGTTCGGCGACTACGCCCGGCTCGGGTGGTCGCTGTCGCTGATCGTCATCGTGCTCACCGTGACGCTCACCCCGCTGTTCTGGGCCTGACCGCGAGCGCCGCTCTCAGCGGTTGCTGGTCACCATCCGGCTTGGGGTCACCAGCAGCCGCGCGGAGTAAGTGGCCTTGCGCCACGTCGGGACCCGAAGCCGTTCGCCGAAGACGTCGTAGTCGTTGTCTTCGATCAGATCCAGAATGCGACAGTAGAGGTTCTTCGCGGTCTGCACGCACCGCCGTGACGCGGGCGGCAAGTAGGGCAACCCGTCTTCGGCCCTGCGATACAACTCCCGGTTGCGTCCGATCTCGAACGACATCAGCGCCCGCCACTCGTCGGTGACGTGCTCGACCTTCCGGTCAACGCCGAAACGGTCCAAATCCTCCAGCGGCACGTACGTCCGGCCCAAGTCGCGATCCTCCGCAAAATCACGCAGGAAGTTGGTTAGCTGGAAGGCCAAGCCCAAGTCGCGGGCACCGGCGAGCGCCCGAGGATCAGTCGGTCGCAGCACCGGCAGCATCATCTCGCCGATCACCGCCGCCGAGCCGTCCATATAACCCAGCAGGTCGGCATACGTCGGGTAACTCGTGACCGTGAGGTCTTGGGTCATTGCGGAGAAGAACCGGTCGAAACACTCCGGGTCGATCTCGCGCCGAAGAGCGGTCTCGGCCGCGGCGCGCACGACCGGCTCCTGCACCCGTTCACCGGCCATGGCCGCAGAAAATTGCGCCGCAAACGCCGCCAACTCTTCTTGCGTTTGCGCGACCGTCCGCGCGTCGCCGCTGGTCGCGCCGGGTGCATCGACAATGTCGTCGGCCATCCGGCACAACGCGTACACGGCATACACGTCGTAGCGGTTCTCGCGCGGCAGGATCGCGGCACCCCAGTAGTACGTCGTGCCGTGCTCCCTCGTGATCTGCCGACAGATCGCGTGATCCGGCGTCGGTGCGCGATCCCTCATGCGGCTTTAGCGTCCAAGTACGACACGACCCGCTGGGCGGCCAGGTTGCCGCTGATGATGACCATCGGCACGCCAACCCCTGGCGTGGTGCCCGTGCCACCGAAGAAGAGCCCGGGGACATTGCGCGGGGCGTTACGAGGACGGAAAGGCCCGGTCTGCCGGAACAGGTGCGACAACGAGAACGGCGTGCCCGACGCGAGTCCCTGGTTAGCCCAATCTTCGGGGGTGACGAGCTGCTCGGTGCGGATATCGGTCGGGTAGCCGCTCTTCTCCAGGAACTCCAGCAGCCGCTCGCGCATCGGCTCGCGCTGCTGTTTCCAGTCGACGTTGCCGCTGAGGTCCGGCACCGGCTCGAGCACAAACATGGTGCTGCCGCCCTCGGGTGCCCGGCTCGGGTCGGTCACCGTGGGCATCGTGACCAGCCGGGACGGGTCGCGCATCAGCGTGCCGTCACCGATCAACTGGTTGAAACTCTCGTCCCAGTCGTGGCCGAAGTGAATGTTGTGGTGCAGCAGGTTGTTGGCCGCCCCGTCCTTCGTGCCGACGTGCCACACCACCGCCGAGGGTGAGTAGCGAGGGCGGCGCAGCGACAGCGGCGTCGGCACATCGGCCAACAACGTTTGGTATGCCGTCGTGATGTCCGTCGTGCAGACCACGGCATCGGCGGCGAGGTATTCGTCCCCGAGCACCACACCGGTCACCTGCCCGGAACTGTCTCGCGGCAGCACGGTGACCGGGGTGTCGAGACGGATCGTGACACCCGCGTCGGTGGCAGCCTTGGCCATCGCCTTCGGCAGTGAGTGCATGCCGCCATCAGGGAAGAACACCCCCTTAATCGCGTCCATATAGGAAATAACCGCGTAGATGCCGCGCGCTTCGGCCGGCGCCAGGCCTGCATACAACGCCTGGAAGGTGAAGAGGCGTTGCAGCCGCTCATCCTTAAATCGCTTGGCTACCAGCGACCCCAGGCCACCGAACGCACCCATCTTGACCAACCCGACTGCGGGCTTGGGACGACTGACCAGCCCCAATGGCGAGTCGAAGTTGCGGTCGATGAAGTTCGGCATTTCCATGTCGTAAAGACGCTTGAGCCACGGCACGAACTCGTCGAAGGCCTTGGCGTCTTCAGGACCGCACATCCGGGCGATCTGGTCGCGCATCGTCGCGAGGTCGGTCCAGATATCCATCTGCGAGCCGTCAGCAAAGAACGCACGGTATGCCGGGTCGAGCTGAGTCATCGGCAGCAGGTCCATGCTGCCGCCCGCCGCGGCCAAGGTCGACTCGATGAGGTCGGGCATGGTCAGCACGGTGGGGCCAAGGTCGAAGGTGTGACCCTGCGTTTGGCTCTCGCCTGCGAGGCCGCCCACCTGGGAGCGCGATTCGACAACCGTGACCTCATGGCCGGTGCGGCTGAGGTGACAGGCTGCGGATAGACCGGAAAGCCCGGCGCCAATGATGACGATCTTGCTCATGAAGCTCCTTCTGGGGTGGCTCTTAAGCGTACGGAGCGCTCGGCCGCGTAGTGACGGGGGGCATTGCGGTGAGTGAGATCGGGATCACGATGACTGAGGTGCAGATGTAACGGCCCGGCCGGTCGCAGCGTGACCCCGGCTCGTGGGCTGAGGTCGCCGTCCACAAACCGCAACGTCTGACTCTGGATGGCCTCGAGCACGGTGCGCATCAGCAAGTGGGCGTAGTGGCGGCCCAGGCAGGTTCGTTCCCCCGCAGCAAAGGGCAGGTAACCCCAGGCTGGCGCCTTGCCGGTGTCGAACCGTTCCGGCAGGTATGCCGTCGGGTTGTCCCAGAGGTGAGGGTCGCGGTGAGTCAAATACGGGCTGTAGAGCACCAACTCGCCCTTAGGGATATCGACACCATCAAGGGTCACGTCTTTGTTGGCTCGTCGACTACCGGTCCAACCTGCTGGATACAACCGCAGCGTCTCCTTGATAGCGGAGTCGTGTCGCGAAGGATCCAGCAGGCTGGGGTCTTGGGCGGCGTGAGCGAGCAGCCACGCCAGAGTGTGGGCAGTGGTGTCGTATCCGGCCGCGAGCGCCACCCTCATCTCGGCCAAGCCGCCGTGGGCAGCGAAGGTCTGAGCCAGGCTCCCCGGCGGGGGGTCGGCGAGGGCCGCTTCGAGTCGGACGTTCATCGCGCGGAAGCGGATCGGCCTCGGCAAAAACGGGATGGGCAGCGGTTGTTCCATCGGCCCGAGCCACCGGTCGAGCACCGGGTCAATCACCTCCGAGCCCAGGAAGGTCGACGACAGCACCGCGCGCACCACGGTGGAGGCCCACTCGATGGCGTCGAAATCGCCTCTCGGGAGGCTGCGCTCGATGCTGGTTGCCATACCGGTGTGCAGGTCGTTCATCGCACTCTTGGTGAAGCCCGGGTTGAGGATCTTGCGCTGCGGGCGGTGCTCCGGGGCGTCGGTCTGCACGATGCCGGCGTTCAGATAGGGCGACAATTCGCTGAGCCCCCCGCGGCTGCGGAAGGTCTCGAGGTCGCCCAGCACACCGCGGTTCCACTCCGGCGAGTAGCCCACGAGGGCCCGCCGCCAAAGCTTCAGCTCGAAGGTCGAGACACCACTGGCTCGGGCGGCCAGCGCACCCTTTTCGAGGACACCCAGCGGGTTGATCCCCCACTGGCCGAGGTGTCCAACCAGAGGCGACCTAGGCGGTGACGGAAGGGGCGCTTTCATGCGTAGGTCCTGCCGCGCCAGGTAGGCCGACCGCGCAGCGCGCGCAAGACCAGCGGGACCATGGCCGGGGCAATCGCGGGGCTCAGGACCGCTTGCCAGCCGGCATACCTGCGCGTCTTGACCTCCACGAGCCCGCGCTCGGCCATGCCCATCAGCAGCGGCACTGCCCAGCGTCCGTCCCGCGCCAGCATGACCAACGGGACGGTGTATGCCGCCGCGTGGGCCGCCCAGCCCAGCACCAGGACCGGTTTGGACCCGCCAGCCATCGGCATCAGCCCGCGCGACAAGCCGCGGACCACGTCGGCATACGAGGTGTACATCCGGACGTGGAGCAGGTCTCCGCCTAGCGCCAAACCCAGACACAAACCACTAGATCGGGTATGCCGAGCCATCGCCACGTCTTCCACAATCCGGTGACGCACGGACGCGAAACCACCGAGGCGCGCGAGACTGGCGCGGTCGAAGACGAGGCACGCCCCGTGGGCGGTGGCCGCAGCGGGAATCGGCAATCTCAGCAGGAAATGGGGCAACAGGCTGAGCAGCACCGCATCGATGGTCGGGACGACTAAGTGCTCTCCGAGTGAGCCCGTGTCTTGCCGAGGAAAGACCGAGAAGACGTCAGCACCCACGCGCTTCTTCTCCGCCACGATCGCCGCCAGCGCACCAGGCTCCACCGTGACGTCGGAGTCAAAGAACACAAAGGTGCCGCCAGTCGCGGCGGCGGCCAACTGTTCGCAGGCCCAGGTTTTGCCGGTCCACCCCTCCGGCAGTGCCTCGCCGGTCAGAACTCGAGCGCGTGGGTGTCCTGAGGCGTCGATGATGTCTTGAGCGATCACGGGCGTGCCGTCGGTGGAGTTGTCGTCGAGGATCAACACTTCCGTGTCGTGATCGACCAGCATCGCGGGCAGGGTCGCAGGCAGCCGGCCCGCTTCGTCGCGAGCGGGGATCAGCACCGAGACGTCACTCAGGTCGGGGTCACTCACGTGGGGGTCACTCACGTCGGGGTCACTGCGCTTGAGCACCGGGAAGGTCACCAGGTTGATCGCCACGACCAACAGTTTGATCCCGAGGAACCCCTGAATACCGGTGCGGATCGCGCTCATCGGCGCCACGGAGTCAGCACTGAGATCCACCCGTCGACCGAGCCGCGGCCAGCAACGACGCGGCGATACCCGGGAAGGTCGTGCGTGGCCGGAGTCGCGGCCAGCGTCTCATCCAGTTCAGCTAAAGCCTGACCCAACACCGGCGCCAGATCGTCTGAGCTGACGGGAGAGCCGATGTCTAGGAACGCCTCGGCATACTGTGATCCGCGCATCACCACTCGCACCGCGACGGGCACCAGCGGCACCCCGGCCTCAGTAGCCAGGCGCCCCGCGCCACCGCGCAATGGTCCAAGGGGGCCGGCGCCGAGCATCCGGCCCTCGGGCATGATCACCAGAGTGCGACCTGCCCGCAGCGGCGCCAAGGCCCGCTTGGGGTCGGAGACCGGAGCAGCATCAATCCAGTTGAAGAGCGTGAAGGACTCAAGGTTTTTGTCCGAGATCAGCACCGTCGGGCGTTGACCCACCGTGCGCAGCACCGCATTCGAGGCAAACGCGTCCCACCAGTGGTGGTGGTTCATCGCCCACACGACGGCTTGGGTGGGGATGTCGCCGCGCACCCACGCCCCCCGCAGGCTCAGACGCACCAACTGGTCAAACCCCGTCAACAAAACCCTGCCTTTGAGGGTCACATCACCCACGGCCCCAGGCCCGTTCTTACCCATCACACCTTTGCCTGTCATGCCCCTACCCTTTACGCCTTTAAGCGTCACGCCAAGCCACCCGATGGGCCATCGCCGTCAGCCCCTCGACGCCCTCAGCCGAGAGGCTGTCGCAGCCGAGGTCGGCGAGGGCCGATTCCACCCACTGGCTGACCTGAGCCTCAGCGTCGTCGAGCATCCCGGCCTCGATCATCGCTGCCTGCACGGTCGACACGTCATCAGCCGCTTCGTGGGGTGTGCCCACTCGATGCAGGGCTTCGAGGCCAGCCCCGTTCAGCCCTTCTTCTGCCGCCATCCACAACATGGTTGGCTTACGCGAGCGCAGGTCATCGCCGCCAGGCTTGCCGGTGATGGCCGGGTCGCCCCACACGCCGAGTATGTCGTCACGCAAGGCGAAAGCGTGCCCCAGCTTGAGGCCGTAAGAGTGCAGCGCAGCCTGGCCCCGCTCGTCGATTTCTGCGGCTAACGCCCCCAGCAGCAACGGGCGCTCGATGGTGTAGGCCCCTGATTTCAGCCGGGCCACACGCTCGGCTTGCTCGAAGGACCGGGATAACGCGGCCGCCCCGGTGAGGTCGGCACCTTGACCGGCGATCAACTCGGCGCACAGTTCGTACCAGGCATTGCGGAAGCCGGTCGGCAACCCCGAGACCAACCGATCGGCCTGCATATGCGCGAGATCGCCGAGCAGGATGGCGATGTTGTCGCCAAACCGTGAGGCGCTACCGAGCGCCTGGGCACCGGTGTGCCAGTCGCGAGCTTGGGCATGAGCTGAGACTCGGCCGCGCCGCCACTCGGACTCGTCCATCACGTCGTCGTGGATCAACGCGAAGACGTGCAGCAGTTCGAGCGCGGCGGCAGCACGGCATACATCGGAGTAGGTGGACGTGTCCGCAGTGCCCCCAGCAGCGACGAAGCCCCAGTGGCACATTCGCGGTCGGATCAACTTGCCGCTGCCGTCCACCAGCTGCGCCAGCCAGGTCGGGAGGTCCTGCTTCAGCACGGGGTCGTCCTCGGGCTGCAGCCCAGTGGAGGACCAGAACTCCTGCGTCCACTGACCCTCGGCGACGAGCAACTGCCGCACCGTGCTCAGGGTGTCTTCGAGGGAGGGGCTGGGGTGCACAGAACCGCTGTCTGCCCTTGGTGCCCCGTGAGGCAATGCGTCGCGAAGTTGCGGGGTCTGCAGGACCATCCACGGGCTAAAAACCTGCGGAGCGCTCGTCAAAGAACGGACGGCGTCATCCCACGGAACCCACGCGTGGTCCATGACTTCGTCGGGGTCAGGCAAGGGTTCGTCGTCGCTGCGCGCGACGTAGACCGGGCAGATTTCGTGCTCGACCACTCCGGTGGCGTCCACAGCTCGGTATCTAAAGTCGGGCAGAGCCACCTCAATATCCCGCACCCCTATGCCGAGCTCTTCGCGAACCCGGCGTGTGATCGCCTCGGGCGTGGTCTCGCCCGGGCGCGGGTGCCCGCAGCACGAGTTGCTCCATACCCCCGGCCAAGCCACCTTGGTCAGCGCCCGCCGGGTGATCAGCGTCCGGCCGTTGGCGTCGAAGATGTAGACCGAGAAGGCACGGTGCAAGGGGGTGTGCAGGGTATGGACCTCCGAGCGCGCTGCCGTCCCAATTTGATGACCCGAATCGTCCACGAGCACGACCTCGTCGGCCACCCGCGAGCCGTTGTCGACGGAAGGTTCGTCGCTGATACGCGCCGCTTCATGGGTCGTTGTTGATCGGTCGGTCACGACTCGCATCGTGTCCAGCTCACTCACGTTTCACCTCTGCGTCGGCCGACCAGCGCTTCGAGCGTTGATTATCGCATTTGACCTCGAGTGGCACAGCCTGGGGATGCACCAACGCTCGCCGCTCATCGAGACGCAGCACATTCCCGCTTTTCGGCCTCTTTATGGTGCATCTCCCGCCGGTGGATTTCTCGGCACTCTGGTTGCGTCGGGATCAGCGACCCGCCAGCATCAACTAAACGGCATCAACTAAACGGGGGGCGGTGATCGATCTTGACGGACGCTTTCCCCGCGAGGCGCCATATACGCGCTGCGATGTCTCTGTCCTCGTCGGTGATGAGGTTGCCCATCCACCGCAGGGCCAACGTCATCATCCAGGTCGAGCGCATACCGATGGGGCCCGCCGCGGGGAGAAGTTTCGGCACCGTAATCAGCCCAGCCAGGCGGCGGGCGATCGAGAAAGCCTCGCCGTAGTGGTCGGTCAGCAAGCTGGGCCACGTGGAGCCCAAGTGGTCACCGTTATGGATGCTCTGCACCACCAAGCGGCCGGTCTCCATGCCGTAGTCGATGCCTTCGCCATTGAGCGGGTTCACGCACCCAGCGGAGTCACCGATGAGCGCCCAGTTGGCCCCAGCCACACCGGACACGGCGCCACCCATGGGCAGCAGCGCTGAGGTGGGTGACCGCAGCGGCCCGCTGAGCTTGAACTCGGGTGCCCGAGCGTCGGCATAGAACTGCATGAGCGGCCGAAGCTGGATGTTGGCCGGTCGCTTCGACGTCGCCAGCGTGCCGACTCCGACGTTGACCTGACCGGAGCCGAGCGGGAAAATCCAGCCGTAGCCGGACAGCAACTCGCCCTCCATGCCGCGCAACTCCAAGTGCGAGGAGATCCAAGGGTCGTCCGAGCGCTCGGAGTCGATGTAGGCCCGGCCCGCCACGCCGTAGACCGTGTCGCGGTGCCATTCACGCCCCAGCACCCGACCCAGTTGTGAGCGCACCCCGTCGGCCACCACCAGTGTCTGGCAGTTGACGGTGTGGCGCTGATTTTTGTCCCCATCCTTCTCGAACACCACTCCGCTCACCCGGTCGCCATCACGCTCGACGTCCACCGCGCGTGCTCCCTCAACGCCAAGTGCCCCACGGTCCAGCGCGGCCGTCCGTATGCGGTCGTCCAACTCAGTCCGCGGCACCGCTGAACCGTGATCGGGCAGGGAGCCCCCGGGCCACGGCAACTCCAGAATCTGGCCGAATCCATGCGCGCGCAGCCCCTGATTGACCGTATGCGAGCGCACCCAGTCGGCGAGTCCGAGGCGGTCGAGCTCAGCGATGGCCCGGGGGGTCAGGCCATCTCCGCAGCTCTTGTCGCGCGGGAAGGTCGCCGAGTCTGCGAGCACCACGTCGTGGCCAAGGTCCGCCGCCCATGCTGCGGCAGCCGATCCGGCCGGTCCGGCACCTACCACCAGGACGTCGGTGCTCTGCGGGAGATTCGGGGAAGTCACACCCTCAGTTTCCCAGGTCGCACTAAGAGCCGACGACCGGCCCCACCCAGTCGCCTGCATACCCAACTGCCCCTTCACCTCGAGCCAACGACCGTTGTGCGCTCCATTGCACGTCGCGAGACCGCAAGGAGAGCGCACAACGGTCATCAGGGTTCGTCAGAACCCTTCACCCTGCCACCCAGGAGTTCATCCCCGATGACCAGATCGGCACCCGCACTGGCCTCGATCACCCTGACTGCATTCGCCTCGTCGGGCCCGAGCGCCCACTCTCGTGCCTCTTGCGGACTCTTGCCATGCTCGGTATGCCGAGCGATCAGTTGCTCCTTGCGGCGCGCGTCGTCAGTGGCGCAGTGCCACACCTGTTCCAGGTGCGCTCGCACCTGTGGCCACGGATCGTCGGGAAGGAGGAGGTAATTGCCCTCGGTGATCACCAACGCAGCGCTCGGCGGGACGGCAATCGCCCCCGCGACCGGCTGTTCAAGATCACGCTCGAACGTCGGCGCGTAGATCGTCACGTCCCGCTGTGCCGGGTCGGCGATGCGACCCAACAGCGCGGCAAACCCGTGCGCGTCGAAGGTCTCGGGGGCACCTTTGCACTCGAGCATCCCTAAGCCGTTCAGAGTGACGTCAGCGAGGTGAAATCCGTCCATCGGCAACTGCACCACCCAGGGCTCACCGTCGACCTCTCCCTCTCGGCCGACCCTGGCCGCTGGGGGCCTAGGCCGGGATGTGAGCTCACGCAGCAAAGCCTGCACCAGGGTCGACTTGCCGGAACCTGGGGCACCAGTGATGCCCACGATGACCCGCGACGAGGATGTGACCGTCGCACAGGCTCGATCGGCGAGATCACCCAGATCGGTGATCTGCATGTCAGAGCATCGTGAAGTCAGCGGTCTGCGGATCGGGGAACATGCGGTCGGGAGTGTCCAGGGCAGTGATCGAAGCCATCTGAGCATCATCCAACGCAAACGAGAACACGTCCAGGTTGGACTTCACCCGGGCAGGCGTGACGGACTTGGGTATGACGATCGTGCCGTTCTGGATGTGCCAGCGCAGCACCACTTGGCCGGGCGTGACGTCGAGCGCCTCGGCTGCTTGTGTCACGGCCGCGTGGTCGAGGTCCGTGGCTTGGCCAATGGGCGCATAGGCCTCGACCGCGATTCCGGCGGCGCGGCTGGCTTCCTGCGTCGCGGGCTGCTGATAGCTGGGGTGCACCTCGAACTGGTTGACCGCAGGAATGACTTCGGCGTGATCCAGTAGCCGCGCGACGTGATCGGGCAAGAAGTTGGAGATGCCGATGGCTCGCACTGCCTTGTCGGCATACAACTTCTCGAACGCGCGCCACGTCTCGAGGTACAGGTCTTGGCTCGGCACCGGCCAGTGAATGAGGTAGAGGTCGATGACGTCGAGTCCCAACTCGCTGCGACTGGAGTCGAAGGCTTTGAGGGTGGCCTCGTAGCCCTGCTCACCGTTGCGCAGTTTGGTGGTCACGAAGATGTCTTCGCGGATAAGGCCACTGGCCTTGATGGCAGCGCCCACGCCGGCCTCGTTTTGATAGGCCGCCGCGGTGTCGATGTGTCGGTAGCCCGCTTCCAAGGCCCCTTCGACAGCCTTCTGCGTTTCGTCGTCCGGGATCTGGAAGACGCCGTACCCCACCTGCGGGATCAATACACCGTTGTTGAGGCGAACGTGCTCGGTCTGTTCGGCTGCTGCGGAAGGGCTCATAGGAGTGCCTACACCGCGCCGCTGTGCACTATTCCGAGGTGCTGTCGCAGAGATCCCCGGAGATTCCCAGGCCGTACACGCACACTTTGACCGTGGAGTGGATCTTGATGGCGGTTGCAGTCGCCTTGGTCGTCGCGGTCAGTCTTGCCCCCCGGCGCCGTAAGGACGACACCGCAGCCCCTACCCCAGATCAAGAGCTCAACGACATTTTTGCCGCTGTCGATTCAGAATCATCTGCAGCCTTTATTCATATGCTGCACGTGCGAACTCACGAGCTCATTGGCCGTAAAGTGCCAGTTCGGGATATTCGTGCGGCACCCACACAAAAGGTGGCACGCATCGCCTTCAGCAATGGGGACATCGTGCTGGCCACGTCCCAAACCCCCGGTGACCTGGTGCTCATGGCCAAAGCGATGCTAGTCACCTCGGTGACTCTCAGCGGATTAACCGAGACCGAACATGGGCCCATGTTGCGCTTCGTTTGGAATTACGGCCATGTCCTCGACGTCTTTGCCGTCGGCCTGGACCAAGCCGACTAGGCCCGAAACCCAGTCCCCCGAAGTTCGACGCTGAGTTCATGGCCGATGCACCATAAAGATTTGTTGTCGAGCCCAATATGACGACGGTCCGTGGTTCCGTACGACATCAGCGCCGCCCGCTCGCCGTCGATCAATGACGCCTCGGTGGCCGTGCACCGAAGTTGAACACGGTGGCCCTTCATCGTCATTGATCCATCAATCTTGTCGCCGGTGGTAGTCCCGTGGAAGTCAATGATCGGGAAGTTCTCGGCATCCAAATACTCCGGCCCGCGCAAGTGCCGATCCCTCAGCTCATTGCCCGACGTAGCCGATCCGGCGAGCAGCGACATGCTCATGCGCTGCATCCAACCTCGCTCGTCTACTTCGGCCACCCCTTCCCGAATTCGCAGGGTGATTCCCACGGAGTAGAAGCCGAACACGCGCGTCGTAATCCTCAAGTCGGACGCACTCGGATCGAGTATCCAACTTCCTGGAGGAAACGTCTTACTCCCGTGTGGCGGGCTCGACAGTAGAGAGTCGCGTTGAACGTGATCTATGTGCTCAAACGTCATATGCGCTGTAGCCTCCTAAGTTGTTGAGCACTCAACCACATTTCTTCCGAGGACACCACGCAACCGCTTACATTTGTGATGGATATCACATACCTTGCCGCTTTTCGATGGAGTTTCCGTCGTCAACCTGCGCTGCGGTCAGAGCTGCAGCGACGCCACGGGCCTTGATTAAGGTCTCAACGTACTCATCGTGCGGAGCGGACAACACCGTGATGGCACCGCCGATACCGAATGTGGCAGTGCGCGTTGGCGATACGACTACTCCTCGATCGTCATCGTCCATCACGATGGTGCGAATGACTATCGAGGTGTCCATCGCTCCGTTGACGCCAAACCACCCGATCGCCCCGGAATACACCCCTCGCGGACCCGCCTCGAGTTCGTCCATGATTTCCATGGTGCGAACCTTGGGTGCCCCCGTCATCGATCCCCCGGGGAAGGCCGCGCGCAACACGTGCGTCGGCCCCATACCGTGGAATACCTGCCCCGTGATGGTCGACACCAACTGGTGCACCGTCGACCACGTGCGCACGGCGAACATCTCCGGGACCTCGACGCTGCCCGCTCGGCATACCCGGTGCAGGTCGTTGCGCAGCAGATCCACGATCATCAAATTTTCTGCCCGCTCCTTGGCGTCGGCCGCTAACTCGATGGCGACCGCCGAGTCCATCGTCGGATCATCGGCTCGGGCCCGCGTGCCCTTGATCGGCTCGGCCTTCACGTGACCGGCAGCCGACAGCGACACGAACCGTTCCGGGGAGGCACTCAGCACCGAGAACGACCCGCACCGCAGCCATGCCCCGTGGGGCACCGGGCTGATCGAGCGCAGTGCCGCATAGGCCCGCACCTCATCGACCTCATCCGGCCAGGTGACCTCGTTGGTCAAGCAGACTTCGTAGGTTTCCCCCGCCCGGATCAACTCTTGGGCGCGTGTAATCAGCGCTTCATACTCCTCCCGTGTATGCCGACCGCACCCAAGCACCACATCATCGCGATGCAGCACGGGGGTTGGGGCAGGGGTGGTCAGCGCCGTCTCGTCGGTGCGGAGCCTGTCCACCACGGCCTCCACTGTGGCGAACCACTGCTCTTGGGCTTCCGCAGTGGTCGCGGTGTGCAACGCGACGGCATACACAACCTGCGTGGAGTGCTCGATCACCACCGTCCGATCAGCAAAGATCAGCCACGCGTCCGGGTGCGAGGCGCGATGAGCAGCCAGCCCGCCCGTCTCCGCCTTCAACTCGTAGCCGAAGTAGCCGAGAAAGCCCGGACGGAAGTCGAACGGAAGGTCTAGCCCGGCTTCATCGGTGCACTTGATCCGGGCCGACAGCGCGTCCAGGTTGTCCAGGAGGTAACCGGGTTGATGTTCCCCCGTGGACAGGTCGCTGCCGGATCCGACCCGGTGCTGAAGCGTGTATGCCGACGGTCCGGTCGCGTCCGCAAAGACGGAGATGCCGACTTGATCGGAGGAATCCAGCCACACCGATTCGCGTGGCTCGTGACCCGCACTACCTCTGTCCAGATCATCGCCGCGCAACTGGGCGAGCGCCTCATGCAACGCCCACGCGTCGACGCTTCCCGGGTATCGGCGTGCGGAGACGGTCATCGCGAAGCCGCCGCCCGACGTTGCCTCCCCGGTTTCACGCAACGCCAGGTCTAACTGCGCGTCGTCGCCCCTCGTGCTTTCGGTTCTCCCGCCTGCACCGCTCAAACCCCCTTCGCGCTCAGGAATGGCAATACCCGCTTCGGCGAAGAAGTTGCTGACCAGTCGATCGCCGTGCTCGGTCAGCACCGATTCTGGATGGAACTGCACGCCCCACCGCAGCCCTGCCGGGTCTTGCACGGCCATCAAGGCACCGTCGTCGGTGGCCCACGCCGATCCAACCAACGCCGTCGGCGAGGCGGTGGTGGCCCCCACCGATGAGGCGAGATCCACCAAGAGCGAGTGGTAGCGCACCACCTCGAAGGGGGACGGGATGCCCGAGAACAGCCCGGTCCCGTCGTGACGCACTAGCGAGACACGACCGTGCATCGGCTCGGCCATCGGCTCAACCACGCGACCGGCCTCGTAGGCGATGCCCTGATGACCAAGGCAGACACCGAGGACGGGGACATCTCGCTGGGCCAACGCTTGCCGTGAGATCCCCATGTCGCTGGCCACCATCGGGCTTCCAGGGCCGGGGCCGACCACGATCGCATCGAACGCCTGCCACCACGCCCGACCCGAGTCGCGGCCTGTGCGCGCGCCCACAGCGTGGTCGTGACGCCATACCGCCGGGGCCACGCCGGTCACCCGGTGCACCAGATCGGCCACGTTAAACGTGAAGCTATCGATGTTGTCTATCAACAACACTCGCGGCGAACCCCTCATCGGGGCATTCTCGCTGTCCACACTGGAACCACAAATCCCGCCTCTGCGTCCTACTCCCGTGATTGACTGCACAACACCGGTGGGTGCTTGCTCACAGGTTCATACACGCTCAAGGGGATCACGTGAATAGAGCCGAGGATTTCATTAGTGCCGCTCGGCAGTATGCCGGCGGCACCGACGTGCGGGAGGTCGTAGGTCAGATGGCCGGCGGCACCGCAGCCGGGCAGGCGTTTAACTCCCAGCAAGGTAACCGCCCGCAGGGCAACCAGCAGCAAGGTAACTCCCAGCGGGTAGAGCCGCGCGGGTCGAACCAGGGCGGGGGCGCTCGGGGCCGTAACCAGAACGACGAGAACGACGTACCGTCGATGAACCCTGACGACTTCCCCGCCGCCCGCGACCAAAGCCGGGCCGCGGGGACGCGCATTCAGTCCTCGTCAGTGTCACTCAACGACGCGGCGGAGCACCTGAGTCGCAGCTACTACGAGAACGGCCAGCAGGGTCCGGTGCACGTCATCACGCCGATGATCATGCCCAAGGGACGCCGTCTCAAGGTGCTGCTGCCTATCATCATCTTGACCATCCTGGGCATCGTCGGGGCCATTGGCCTCCTGCCGTTCGACGGGCTGAGCCTGGCCATCTTCGGCCCTCACTACTGGCTGCTCGTGGTTGCCTTGGGTGCGTTCTCTTGGTGGCGCCAGAGCATGGTGATGGTGCCCGAAGGCTGTGTCGCGCTGATCTCGCGCTTCGGAAAGGTTGAGGCCGAGGTCGGGCCTGGCCGGGTGACGTTGCTCAACCCGTGGAAGCGCGTGTCCTACATCATCAACGTGACTCGCGAATACCCCTTTAACGCTCCGATCCGCCAAGCGCCGACCAAGTCCGGCGTCCAGGCCTCGGTGGACCTCTTCTTGCAGTTCCGCATCGTCAACGCGCGCGAGTTTGTCTTCGTGCTCGGTGCTGTGCAGGGCTTCCAAGACAAGCTGAACAACGCCATCTCCGAGACGACCCGTTCGCTGATCTACGAGCAGGAGGCTTCGGGCATCTACGACCTCGTCGGTGAGAGCACCGCCAAATTGCTCGAGCAGTTGAACGCTCAGTTCGCCCCCGCAGTGGAGCTGACGACGGCAAACATCACGCACGCCGAGCCGGCCAACCAGGAGTACCGGATGGACCTTGCGGCCCCCGAGATGATCCGGGTAGCCAAAGAGGCCTACACCTACGAGTACGAACTGCAGCTGAAGAAAGAGCAGAACGACGGAGACCTCAATAAGGACCTCGCCTCGCTCAACGAGACGCTGTCCTCGATCCAGGCCGACATCGCGCGCTACCAAGCCCAGATGGACACCGCCCTAGAGCGGGAGACAAACCGGGCCGATTCGATGGCTCGTCAGCGCTTCGTCGAGGCCGAGTCCACAGCCAACGCGAACGCGGCGCTGCTGGAAGCTCAGGCCCTGGACATCCGCGCCGTCAGCGCTGCGTTGGCCCCGGAGATCCTCGACTACCGCTACCAACAGGACATGCTGGAGAAGTTGGAATCGCTGGCCTCGTCCCTGCCGCAGATCGTGCGCATCGGTGGCGACTCCGAGGGCGTCGACTTCTTGAAGATCGCCCGCCAGCTGATCGGCGACTCCGACACGGCGTTGTTCTCCGAGGAGGACATGGACGCGATCCGCGCCAACAAGCCGGCCATCGAGCAGCGCGTGGCCAGCCGCAAGGACGAGATCACGCACCTGCTGCAACCGCCGCAAGAGACAAAGGTCGAGATCGTGCCGCCCTCGGACACGGACGTCGAGTTGCCCGGCGAGGACCGGATGGAAGAAATCCGCCGCTCCGTCACCGGAGATGGCAGGCCCGCATCGGAGGCCGCACCGATTGCACCTCAAAACGAAGCACTCCAGAACGAAGCACCCCAGAACGCAGCACCCCAGCCGATGACGTCGTCGTCGCAGGCACCGGCTCAGGAAGGACACAACGGTGAGTGAACAACAGCAGATGATGCGTGGGACCCACGGCATGTCGTCAATCAAAGAGGCCCTCGCCGGCTGGGGCGACGTCGCAGCGCTTCTGCGCGGTGGTGACGGTGGGGCCCTGGTCCCGGTCGTCATCCCCAAGGACACTCGGGGCCTGCGTTGGCTCTCGCTCGTGTGGCTAGCCCTGTGGTCGGGTCTCAGCGGCGTCTTCTTGACGCTCGCCGACCGAGGCGGTTTAAGCGTGCTCGCATTCCTGGGAGCGGTGATCTTCTTGGCGTTAGCCGCCCTGTGGTGGTGGCGGTCCTCGATCATCGAGATCGAAGAAGGCACCGTCGGCGTGCTCACCAAATTCGGCGCCATCAGCGGCAAGGGACTGCCGCCCGGCCGCCATTACCTGTGGCACCCGTGGGCCCGCGTGGCCTACGTCGTCGACATCACCACCGAGATTCCGTATGCCGCGCCGGTGCTGTCCAGCCCGACGCACGAGAACGTGCCGCTGAAGTCGATCGAGTTCTTCCTGCGGTTCCGCATCGTCGACGCGGTCCGCTTCGTGCAGACCATTGGCGCCGGCAACTTCGACCTGGTTTTGTCCAACTCGGTCCAGGACGCGATCCGTCAGCGCAGCCGGTTGGTCAACACCGAGCGCGCCTACGACCTGCGCGGCTCGGACGTGAAGGACATGCAAGACCTGCTGAACCGTCAGCTGACCCGGTACGGCGTCCAGATCATGGGCTGCAACATCCCGGACGTGCAGCTGCCCGACCAGTACCGCGAGCACCTCTCGACCCGCGAGCGGACGTCGAAGGAACTCTCGGCATACGAGAAAGAGTGGGAGCTGGTCCGCAAGCGCCGGATCGACAGCCTGCTGATGCAGATCGAGCGGTCCAAGAAGATCCGCGACGCCAAGATCGTGGAGGTCAAGGGCGCGCTCAACAAGGCCCGCAAGGACGTCGCTCAGATGCTCGAAGAGCGCGAGACCGAAGCCCAGCGGGTGACCTACGAAATCGAAACGCGGGCCCGCACCAACCTCGTCGCTGCCCAAGGGGAGGCCAAAGCGCAGGAGCAATTGGCCACGGCATACCGGGACAACCGTGCGGTGCTGGGCTACGAGCTCGCTCGCCGCCGCCTGAATGTGGGCGCCAAGCTAGCCGAGAACGCACCGCGTCCGGTCATCGTGCACACCGACGAGCACTCCGGCGACACGTCGGCGCTCTCGACGCTGCTGATGGCTCAGTTGCTGCCGCAGATTCAGGCGACGGCGCCCAAGCAATTGATGGCGAAGGCGGAAACGGCCTCCGAGTGATCCCCGCGTGACACGTCCGGCCCGAGCCGCGTGACGTGATTACCTCGCGACGAAGCCAGGGTGTGCCGGTATGCCGGGCCCCTGGCTTTCTCGTTCCCCCGACCACGCACCCGATCACGCACCCGACCACGCACCCGGAGACGGTCAGTCAGCCGTCAGGTCACCTGACATCGTCCAAGGTGCAAACCCGCGCCGAATGTGCAGGCCAGCGCGCCATAGCCCGATGGCCTGCCCCGTGAGCAACGGTATGGACGTTAGGCGACCTTTGATGATCGTCGACATGCCGCTTCAATCCGACGGCGCACCACATCGGGATTCTTCAGATCGGCCCAGACCAACCTCACGACTTCATAACCCAGCGACCGCAACCGATCCTCCCTCTGCTTCTCGGCCACCAACGCACGCCGGTTCGCTCCCTGATCCGCCGAGCCGTACTTCATCATCCCGTCGAACTCGATCACCACCGGGTATGCCTCCAACAAAAAGTCCACGCGCGCCGTGAACGACGGTCCGGACGCCGTGATCGTCACCTGGGAGCGCGCAGGTATGCCGAGGGAGCGCAGCAGCAATCGGGTCAAGGTTTCGCCGGGAGATTCACACCGCGGATCGGCCACGTTCATCGCACGCTGGAGCATCGTTCGTCCCGGCCAGCCGCCACATTCGGCCACCACCTCGTTGATGCGTTCGCCGTCGATGATGCCTGACTGCAACGCTCCGTCAAGGGCCACCACGGTCTGTCTGAGACCGTGCTCTGCGGCCACCCCCAACAGCGCGTACGCAGGCTCCACGACCGGCATACCTAACGAGTCAAGAACTCGAACGCCCGGGAGGTTTCGATAGATCGTGTATGCCGTCGATCGCCGGTGTTGACCACATCACGGCCGCTGAATGATGGCTCAGCGCGAGCCCTGACGGCAGCAATGCGAGCATTGCTCGGGACCGCAATATGTGGCGCTGAGGTGCATCTGTTTCTCGCATGACGGTGCCATCGGCGTAGACGCCTTTGGCGAGGCGCACGATCTCCCCCTGGGCGGCGAGGTGCCGGACGGTGCGTGGGCTCGCGCCCGACTGGGCCATCTCGGCCGCGGTGACGACGTTATGGCGGCAAATGAGCAGTTCTCGCAAGGCTGGGTCCACGCGTTCAGGGTGCGCTCGCCCCTCGGCGGGCCTCGTGCAGTGGCGCATTCTGTGGACGGTGAGGGGCGACCTCGAAGGTGTGCATATCGGCCTTCCCGCAGACCACCGCTTCCCACGCACAACATCGCCCTATAGCGCGATGTTGTGCTCTTTGGACAGACGTTTGTACGAAGCACGACGGTGGGTGTGGTGTCGCGGGCGCGGTCGGAAGCCGAGCCGCTCATCGCAGCGACCAGCTCAGGCCCGTCGGCGCATAGGAAGGTGGGGTATGCCGTCTTCCACGTAATCTGCACCTACGCGCTCAAACCCGAATCCTGCATACCAAGTCTCGAGGTGGGCCTGAGCTTCGAGCGTGACCTCTCCTGAGCCCAACGCGCTGAGGGCGGCAAGCATCAGTGTGGCTGCGTAGCCGCGGCCCCGGTGTGCGGCGTTGGTGGCCACGCGACCGATCTGGCGACGACCATCGTTGGTCAGCGTCCGCAGCACGGCAAACACATCACTGCCGCCATTGGGATCGTCGCCTGCGATCCAGAAATGGGTGGTGCCCGTGTTGAGGTCCAGCCCATCAAGCTCCGCATAGGGACACCCCTGCTCGACGATGAACACATCTACCCGCAACCGAAGTAGGTCGTACAACTGGCGAGCGCTGAGTTCGTCGATCGTCCCGCTGTGAACCGAGGGCGTCAAGAGGCTGGGCGGCATACCCGCCACCGTATGCCGCCCGAGCACCACTGGACCCTTTGGTGACGTAGCGTCGCAGCCATGACCATGGAGCCCGTCGACGCCCTACGTAGGATTGCCTTTCTGTTGGAGCGCAGCCGGGCCTCGACCTACCGAGTCAAGGCCTACCGCGAGGCCGCGAACACGCTGTTAGAGATTCCGGAGGGAAGGGTTCGCGAGCTGGTCACGACCAGGTCGCTGAAGTCCATCAACGGTATCGGCAGCTCGACTGCCGAGGTCATCGAGCAAGCCGTCGCCGGTCAGACCCCTGACAAACTAGCCGACCTGGAGCGCACCGCAGGCGGGCCGTTGGCGCCAGGCGGTGAGGACGTGCGGGCGGCGCTACGGGGCGATCTGCATTCACACTCAGACTGGTCCGACGGCGGGTCCCCCATCCAAGAAATGGTGGCCACGGCGATGGAAATCGGCCACGAGTATTTGGCGCTGACTGACCATTCGCCACGCCTGACGGTGGCCAACGGGCTGAGCGTCGAGCGGCTGACGAAGCAGATCGGCATCGTCGACACCATCAACGACGCGCTGGCCGGTCAAGGGTTCACACTGCTGAAGGCCATCGAGGTCGACATTTTGGACGACGGGTCCCTGGACCAGACGCAGGAGATGCTCGATGCCCTTGATATCCGGGTGGCCTCGGTGCATTCCAAACTCACGATGGACTCGGCCTCGATGACGCGGCGGATGCTCGCCGCAGCCAGACTGACGCATACCAACGTGTTGGGACACTGCACCGGCCGACTCGTGGAGGGAAGCCGGGGCAAGCGCGCGCAGAGCACCTTCGATGCCCAAGCAGTCTTCGAGGCCTGCCGCGACCACAACACTGCGGTGGAGATCAATTCGCGGCCCGAGCGCTGCGATCCACCCGACGATCTCTTGTCGCTGGCGATCAACACCGGGTGTCTCTTTGCGGTCGACACCGACGCTCATGCGCCGGGCCAACTCGACTTCCAAGCCTACGGATGTGAGCGGGCGCAGCGCCTGGGCGTGCCGGTCGAACGCATCGTCAACACGTGGGCCGTAGATGACCTGATGGCGTGGGCGAACCCGTAACGAGCAGGGTTTTTGACTTTGCTTGCGTGTCCCGTATTCTCCTTTCTTGTCCTCGACGGATCCGAAAGCGCTTGCTCGAGGGACCGTCAACGACAGGTCCCCATCGTCTAGCGGCCTAGGACTCCGCCCTTTCACGGCGGCAACACGGGTTCGAATCCCGTTGGGGATGCGGTGCGCGCTCTGTGAGAGTGGGTGCCACACGCATGATCGCAAGGCCTACCAAGGCCCCGTAGCGCAGTTGGTTAGCGCGCCGCCCTGTCACGGCGGAGGTCGCGGGTTCGAGTCCCGTCGGGGTCGCAGCAAGTTTCGCTGCACATCACTCTCGCCAGTGATGTGCAGCGGATTTTTTACTCAGCACAAGCACGGCCAGGTAGCTCAGTTGGTACGAGCGTCCGACTGAAAATCGGAAGGTCGGCGGTTCGACCCCGCCCCTGGCCACGCGCGAGAGTCGCGGGTCTGCCCCTGAAGCGCCCGCGACTCTCGTTTACCCGGTAGGCGCCGGACGAGGCAACGCCGTAGCGTAGAGACTCACATTCCTACGCAGGGAGCAGCCATGACCCGTATCACCGTGACCTCGCAAGACACCTCCATCGAGCTCGAGGTCGTTGATTCTGGCGGGTCGGGGCGGCCGGTGGTGCTGATCCACGGATGGCCGGTGACCCACGAGTCGTGGGTCCCTCAGGTGCCGGCACTCACGAACGCCGGCTATCGCGTTGTTACCTACGACCGGCGTGGGTTCGGCCAGTCCGACAAGCCTGCCGACGGATACGACTACGACACCTTGGCAGACGATTTGGCTGGGGTCCTAGAAGCTCTCGACCTCCACGACGTCACCCTGGTCGGCTTCTCGATGGGAGGCGGCGAGGTCGCTCGGTATGCCGCAAAGCACGGATCCGACCGGTTGCACAGTGTGGTGTTCGCGTCCGCGGTACCCCCCTACCTCCTGCATACCGAAGACAACCCCGAAGGCCCATTCACCCGCGAGGCTGCGGACGAGATGAAAGACGGTGTGCGCACCGGTGGCGCCGAGTTCTTCGAGGGCTTCACCACGAACTTCTTCAGCGCCGATGGCGAACTCATGGTGAGCGATGAGCAGTTGACGACGGCACGGGAGCAGTGCGCGCAGGCCGACGAGACCGCAGCGGTCGAATGCATCGAAGCCTTCGCAACGACCGATTTCCGTGAAGACCTGACGCAGATCAGCCTGCCCACCTTGGTGCTGCACGGCAGCGCCGACGCCATCGTGCCGATCGAGAATTCCGGTATGCGGACCGCCGAGGCCATTGAGGGTGCCCGCGTCCACGTGATTCAGGACGGGCCGCACGGCGTCAACGTCAGCCACGCCGCCAACTTCAACCTGGCGCTACTCGCATTCCTCGAGTCCTAACCCCAGTGCACCATACCCACCGGTGGAAATCTATGTCATGGAAAAGACCACTGTGTACCTGCCGCCAGAGCTGAAGGAAGCGGTTAAAACGTGCAGCCTCCAGTCGACAGGTCTCCGAGGCCGAAGTCATCAGAGACTCGATTCGGCAGGCGGTGGGCAGCGCACGACCTAGCCCGCGCGGAGGGATGTTCTCGAGTGGAGATCCGATCGCGCGGCGGGCCGACGAGTTCCTAGCGGGCTTCGGACAGCGGTAGTGGTCAATGCGCTCGTCGTGGACACTAGCGCCTTGCTTGCCTACTTCGACGCCTCCGAACCTGATCACGAGTCAGTTGCCCAGTCGCTCAACGCGGAGGCCGGCCTGCTTGTGGTGTCTCCGTATGCGGTCGCAGAGTTGGACTACTTAGTGGCCACACGGCACGGTATTAGCCGCGAGTAACGGTGCTGGAAGAGTTGCGCAACGGAGCCTGGGAGTTAGCCAGTTTCGGTCCCGCAGATCTGGCCCGCGCCATAGACATCATTGCGACCTACCGAGACCAACACATCGGTGTGGCCGGCGCTTCAAACGTGGTGCTCGCCGAGGGATACGGCACCAGATCTGTCGCCACGCTCGACCATCGCCACTTCACAGTTCTGCGAACCATCGATGGGGTGCCGTTGATCATTACCCCCGACACGTCGAGCTAGATCTCGCCTGGGCAAGGTTATGTTGGCGAATCGGGGGTTAGCGCAGCCACCAGTGATGCATAACCTTGCCCAGGCGCGACAAAAAGGGCTAGCCCAGCAGGGTATGCCGAATCAAGGCGTGCAGGGTGCTCAGCCCGTCTCGCGACAGGACAGACTCGGCGTGGCCCTGGATGCTGGCCACGCCCGGCCCGCGCAGACCGACGACGGCGTCATGAATGTCGTCGACCGCCACCGCCAGAGGCACCCAGTCGCCGCCGACCCGCGGCAGCGCAGCCTCACCGGGACGGGCCACGAAGGTGTTGTAGAAGCCGATCCGAGCCGGAGTCCCCCACAGGTCCACGGGGATCTGCACTCCCTGGTTGGGTCGGGCCAACTTGGTGATCGACATTCCCGCGATCGAGGCCAGCACCTGGTGGCTCAAGCACACCGCAAGCAGCGGACGATCGGCGTCGAGCCGAGCCTGCATCAGCGCCCGGATGTGCAGCATCCGCGGGTCGTCGGCATCATCGGGGTCGCCGGGGCCAGGCCCGAAGAGCACTAGATCGAAAGCCTCCAGATCGGCGGCGTCGACAACGTCCCAGCGCCTCACCTGCGCCAACATCCCAAAGTGGCGCACCTGGTGCGCGAGCATCTGCGTCCAGGTGTCTTCGGCGTCTACCACCAGCACCGACTGGCCCGCCACGTCAGGATCGGGCCGTTGGCCTTGCGGCGACATCCAGAACGCGGACAGCACGTCGTTGCGGTCCGCCAGCGCCTGGGCGACACCGGGAAGCTCGCCCAGCTGGACGGCATACGCCAGTTCCCGTCGTGGGGTTAGCCCCAGTGCGGCGAGCATGCCGCTGGCCTTGGCCACGGTCTCGGCGACCTCGGAGGCCGGGTCGCTGTGGCGCACCAACGTGGCCCCCGCGCTGATCTTGACGTCGGTTCCTACGTTGCTCTCTCCGAAAAGATGGACGCTACGGATCAGGATCGGCGCATCGAGGTGTTCCATGCCGTCGTCGTCGCGCTCGATCAGCGCCAAAACCCCGGCGTAGTAGCCGCGCCCGGTGGGCTCGTGCCGCTTGATGACGGTGCAGGCATTCTCCATGGGCGAACCGGTCACCGTGGGGGCAAACATCGTCAGGCGCAGCACGTCGCGCGGGTCGGATTCAGCTTGACCGTCGAGCAGATATTCGGTGTGCGTCAGGTGGGCCATCTGTTTGAGATACGGCCCGGTGATCCGCCCGCCGTGGGTGCAGATCTGAGCCATCATCTTCATCTCTTCGTCGACCACCATGAAGAGCTCTTCGGTCTCTTTGGTGTCCTTGATGAAGGCCGCGAACTCGGGCTCGAGCTCGGCTTCGTCGCGCGGGTGACGGAAGGTGCCCGAGATCGGATTCATCCGCACTCGACCGTCCTGCACGCTGACGTGCCGCTCGGGCGTGGCACCGATCAGCGTGTGGCCGGGAGTGTGGACGGCGAACGTCCAGTAGGCATTGCGCTCGTCGTTGATCAGCGTATGCAGCCAGGTCAGCGCCGCGTCGCACGGCCGCGCGCTCGTGGACCCCAGGATGTCGCGGCGGATCACGAAGTTGGCGCCCTCGCCGTTGCCGATCTCGTCTTCAATGACGCGGGTGACGATCTCGGCATACTCCTCGTCGCTGACGCTGAACCGCTCGCCCGTGACCTCGATCGGGTCCTGCGGCAACGCACCCTGCAGACGCTCCATCAGGTCGGCCAACGGCAGGCGTTCGTATGCCGTCGCAGCCAGCACTCGCAGCGGCGTCCCGTCGTCGTGCACATCGAAGCCCCGCTCGGCGATCTGCCGGAACGGCACCAGCGTGAGGTTAGGAAGGTCAACCTGGGCCGGGGGGATCTGCGCCAACTCATTGATGTCGGTGATATCCCCGACCAAAACCTCAGCGGCGTCTTGGCCCTCGCGCACCAAGATCGCCCACGCCAGCCCGGCTGGGTCGGCGAGGACAGCATCGAGCAGCGGGTAGATCGAGGGCATGGGCCAAAGTGTGCCACCGCCGCCGCACCCCACACCCATAGACAGTGGTGCCTGCAGCGGTTTACCGTTCGGGGAGACGAGCCGTGAGGCTCCCAGGACACAGAATGACGGTGCTCACATGGTCGGCAAAATCGCCTCGAATATGCAGACCCACGGGTCGCAATTGCGCCCAGCGGGTCAGGAGTTGCACCACATCAACCTCGGCCCCGGGCCGGTGGTGGAGGCCGAGTGGCTCGCCGCCGGGCTGGAGCTGCCCAACCTAGGGGCGATGCGCGAATACCGGATCAATCGGGTGCGGGCCCAGTTGATCGACATGGGCTACGACGGGGCAATCCTGCGCGACCCGATGAACATCCGCTACGCGACCGACAGCACGAATATGCAAATCTGGGTGATGCACAACCCGTCCCGGTACGTTTGGGTGGGCGCGGACGGCTCGGTGATCCTGTGGGAGTTTTCCGAGTGCGATTTCCTGAGTGCCCACAACCCGATCGTGCAAGAGGTCCGGCCGGCAATCAGCTCGTTCTTCTTTATCGCGGGGCCGCGCTATAGGGAAAAGACCCGCGCGTGGGCGGACGAAATGCTCGACGTGCTGCGCGTCCACGCCGGGCCGAAGCCGCGTATCGCCGTGGACACGGCCCGTCCGTTAGAGGTGCAACACTTGCTCGAAGCTGGGGTGCAGATTGAGGACGGCACCGAGTTCATGGAGTTGGCGCGCTCGATCAAGGGGCCGGACGAGATCCGGGCTATGCGCTGTGCGATTGCGGCGTGCGAGACCACGATGGGCGAGATGCGCCAGGCGATGACGCCGGGGATGACCGAGCGCGACCTGTGGGCGTTCCTACACGCGGGCAATATCCGCCGCGGTGGCGAGTGGATCGAGACCCAGATCCTGTCGTCGGGGCCGCGCACCAACCCGTGGATGCAGGAGGCCAGCAGCCGAATCATCAATGAGGGCGAGCTGCTCGGCTACGACACCGACCTGGTCGGGTCCTACGGGATGATGTGCGACATCTCGCGCACATGGGTCATTGGCGACGTCCTACCCAATGCCGCGCAGCGCTCTGTTTTCGGGCTGGCCCAGGAGCAGATTGAGCGCAACCACCAACTGCTGCAACCGGGAGCGAGCTTCCGCGAAGTCACCGAAGCCACCTGGATGCCTCCGGTCGAGGACTATCGCCACTACTGCGTCGGCTTTCACGGGGTGGGTCAGTGCGACGAATACCCCGAGATCGTGCTGCCCCATCAGTGGGAAGCGGCTGGATACGATGGAGTGCTGCAGGTGGGCATGGTCTTAACGACTGAGGCATATGTGGGCTCGCGCCAGGGCTGCGAAGGGGTCAAGCTCGAGGAGCAATACCTGATCACCGACACTGGCCCAGAGAAACTGTCGAGCTACCCCATCGACGTGGCCTAACGGGCGGGCTGCATTCGTATCGCCGGGCGTTGGCGGGCGTGAGGCGAGCGCCTACGTATCGGACCGGGCGCTCCCTAGGGCTGCTCTTGCGGAGCAGGTGCCTCTTCTGCCGGAGCTGGCGCTTCTTCTGCCGGAGCCGGCACTTCTTCTGCCGGAGCCGGCACTTCTTCTGCCGGAGCCGGCACTTCTTCTGCCGGAGCCGGCACTTCTTCTGCCGGAGCCGGTGCCTCTTCTGCTGGAGCCTCGTCTTGCGCTGGGGCTTGATTTAGCTCGTCCTGCGCGGGCTCGTCCTGGGCGGGCTCGTCATTCTGCTGATCGTCATCAGGCGCTGTGTCCTTTGGGTCACCCTCCTCGTCTTGCGAGTCGTCGCCTCCACCCTGGGAGTCAGTGACGCCGCTAAAGGTGCTCCCCACGGACGAATCGCTGGTACCGCCGGTGTAGGTAGAGACGGCCCGGCCGGTGGACAGCTCAAAAGCCACGATGGCGGCGAGGGCTATCCCAAACAGGGAGCCAGCCATGACCGCGATGCGTTTCCACGGCAACCCATCCTTGTCTGGTCTCTGGGTCGGGGCATCGAGGGTCGGTGCATCTAAGGTCGGCCCGTCGAGGCTCGGCGAATCAACGACCCGGGGCGGGGCAGGTGTTCCGGCTGGCGTCACCATTTGTCGGGCGTCGACACGCCCCTTGCGTGCCACCGACCCGCTAGCAACCGCTGCCACGCGGTCCTTGGTCTTGCGCATCGAGTGGGCGTAGACGGCACCGCCCACGGAGATGCACAGGCTTCCGACGGCCGCACCCGCCAGCGTGCCCGCAGCCCCGAAGGTCGACAGCACTACTGCAGATGACACGGCCCCCAGCGCTCCCCCAGCGGTGTTGATCCAGTTAATTTCTAAACGGTCTTGCGTACTCACACCCTCGACTATCCAGCCCCCACCGTGCGCAACCAAACACTCGCACCCCCTGCCGTGCTCAGCGGGTGAGCAAGATCTCACCGCACTCACACACCACCCAGATCGCTACCAGCAACTCTCCAGCCAACGCTCAGGTCGAGCGCCGTCAGGCCAGTCGGATGACGCCCGCGCCCATGGGATCAAAACCACACACGCGCTCGTAGAAATCCGCAGCCCGGTGGTCGTAGTCCACGTGCAGCCAATGGCAGCCCAGGGTCCGCGCTTCGTCGATGGCTCGATGCACAAGCCCTCGACCGATGCCCCGTCGTTGGTATGCCGGCGCCACCACCGTATCGAGCAGCACCGCGTGGGCGCCGCCGTCGCCGATCACGTTGATGAAGCCCACTAAACGCTCCCCCTGGTGAGCGGTTACCCAACAGATGCTGTGCCGCTGCAGCCGCCGGGACCACGGCACGAATCCAGAACCGCTGGCCCGGAACGCCAACTGATGCAGCGTCGTCAACTCCTCATCGTCGACGGCACCGTCGATCCGAAATGTCGCGTCCGCGTCGGCATACCTGGCGGCATCGGGGCCCGAGCCAGCCATTTCGTTCTGCGACATGACTCCATCATCAGCGATCAGGCCGGTAAGTAGCGAGCACGGGGCGGTCACAATCCGATAACCACCGGTGCCGCTCAGCCTCCGTCCCGACAACACGCACGTATGCCCACCTTCGCGTTCGCGTCACTGCTACAAGCGACGCCCGCGGGCTGCCGCTACCGGCGGTGAGGCCTTGACAGGCTGATGGTGGGGGCGGATGTTCATCACATGGCGGAGTTCGCGATTCAAACCGAAGGGCTCAGCGTCGTACGCGGTGGCCGACCTGTGCTGACTGAGCTCACCTGCGCCATGTCCAGCGGTCGGATCACCGGCCTGCTAGGGCCCTCCGGATGCGGGAAATCGACGCTCATCCGATCCATCGTCGGCGTGCAAAAGGTGGCCGCTGGCACGGTGACCGTGCTCGGTGAGCCGGCCGGGTCGGCAGACCTGCGGCATCGCGTGGGCTACGTCACCCAAGCACCCAGCGTCTACCCCAACCTCTCGGTAGCCGACAACGTACGGTTCTTTGCCCGGGTGCTCGATGCTCCACGGTCGGAGATCAACGACGTCATCGAGCGGGTTGGGCTCAGCAGCCACCGCAACTCGCTCGCCGGCTCCCTTTCGGGGGGCCAACTCAGCCGCGCCTCCCTGGCCGTCGCCCTGCTCGGCAACCCACCTGTGCTGCTGCTCGACGAACCCACGGTCGGACTCGACCCCGTGTTGCGCGTTGAGCTGTGGGAGATGTTCCGCCGGTTGGCCGACGAGGGCACGACGCTGCTGATCTCGAGCCACGTGATGGACGAAGCGTTGTGGTGTGATTGCCTGCTGTTGATGCGCGACGGGGACATCTTGGCCTCGGACACCCCGGAGGGTCTCTGCGCGGCGACCCACACCGACAACGTCGGCGTCGCGTTCCTGCAGTTGATCCGCGGGCAGTCCGCCGGCACTGAACTCAGGAGTCAGCCATGAGCCCTCGGATCACCGTCGCGATCACCCTGCGGGTGCTGCGGCAGTTGAGGCATGATCGGCGCACGGTGGCACTGTTGCTTCTGGTGCCCTGCCTGCTGATGACCTTGTTGTGGTGGATCTATGTCGACAGCCCGCAGGTCTTCGACCGGGTAGGCGGTCCGCTGCTGGTGGTCTTCCCATTCGTCATTATGTTTCTGATCACCTCGGTCACGACCCTGGCCGAGCGCACGTCGGGCACCTTGGAGCGGCTGCTGTCGATGCCCATGAACAAGGTTGATTTCCTACTGGGGTATGCGGTGGCGTTCGCCGTCGTCGCCATCGTCCAGTCGGCTCTGACCTCGGCGTTGGCGGTGTGGCTGCTCGATCTCTCGGTCGCTGGCAGCGTGCTGAGCCTGATGGTGATCGCGGTGCTGAACTCCGTGCTGGGCACCGCGTTGGGCCTGCTGGTGTCCGCTTTTGCCCAGACCGACTTCCAGGCCGTGCAATTCATGCCCGCATTTGTCGTGCCTCAGATCTTGTTATGCGGCCTGATCGCACCTCGTGACACGTTGCCGGACGTGCTCAACACCATCTCCGACTTCCTCCCGTTGTCGTATTCGGTCGACGCCATCAACGAGGTCACCTCCAACGCTGTCTGGTCCACTGCCCTCACGTTCAATGCTGCGGTCGTTGCGGCCTTCACGCTCGGCGCGTTGATCTTCGGGGCCGCTACCCTGCGCCGTCGGACGGGCTAACTTCGACCCTCCCTGCGCCCGGTCGGCATACGAGACAAGGTCATCGCTGCGACTCCCGCGCCCAGCGGCCCTCGGGTCGACTCGGCCCATGGCTAGCCTGTCCGTCTTGGCGACCTTGGGGACCGGGTTGGCCATCGTGACGTCGGGACAATCGCTGGGGATTGCGACGGCCTTGGCCATCATCGACCGCAAGCGCGCCCTGGGCTTGATGCGGCTGATGGGTATGCCGCTGTCCTCGCCGCTCGGTGTTGTCGTGCGTGAGGCTGCAGCACCACGTCAGTGACGTCCACCCGCTTCGAGTGACTCCGTGCCAACGACTCGCCCGCCACAACCGGCTCACGGGTTCACGTGAACCCGTGAGCCGCATTTTGTCGGGTGTGTCGCGGGATAAACGATTCGGTATGCCGTCAGTTAGCTGTTCGTTGCGGCGATGCTAGGAAAAGGCCGCGCCCCTCACAACGCGGCTCGCGCCGCGCACTGGTGCAGGCTGGGTGGCATACGGAGGCAGCCGCCCATTCACTGATCGACTGGGCGCTGCCTTCAATGTGAGACCTAGTGGGTGACAGCGCCCTGCGCGGCCGAGCCGACCAACTTCGCGTATTTGGCGAGCACACCACGACGGGCGCGAGGGTACGGCTCAGGCTGCACCCATGAGTCCAACCGACGGGCCATCTCGAAGTCGTCGACCAGCAGGTCGAGCGTGCCTTCGGCCACGTTGAGCGTGATCTGGTCGCCGTTCTCGATGAGGCCGATCGGGCCACCGTCGACTGCTTCCGGCGCAATGTGACCGACACACAAGCCGGTCGTGCCGCCGGAGAAGCGGCCGTCGGTGATCAGCAGCACGTCTTTGCCGAGCCCGGCCCCCTTGATAGCGCCGGTGATGGCCAACATCTCACGCATACCGGGCCCACCACGGGGCCCTTCGCGACGGATGACCACAACGTCACCAGAGGTGATCGTGCCGTTCTCGAGCGCATCCATCGCCAACCGTTCACCGTCAAACACGCGGGCGGTGCCGGTGAAGACGTCAGAGTCAAAACCGGCCGACTTCACCACGGCACCCTCGGGAGCCAGCGACCCGTGCAGGATCGTCAGGCCACCGGAGGCGTGGATCGGGTTGGTCATCTCGCGCAGGACGACGCCGTCCAACTGCGGGGGGTCGAGTTCGTCGAGGTTCTCGGCCAACGTCTTCCCGGTCACCGTCATGACGCTGCCGTCGAGCAGGCCAGCGTCGAGCAGGGCCTTCATCACGACAGGTATGCCGCCGATCCGGTCGATGTCCGTCATCACGTGGCGGCCGAACGGCTTCACGTCGGCGAGGTGCGGCACCTTCGCGCCGACGCGCGCGAAGTCTTCGAGGGTCAGATCGACCTCGGCCTCGTTGGCGATAGCCAGCAGGTGCAGGACCGCATTGGTTGAGCCGCCGAGGGCCATCACAACCGCGATAGCGTTCTCAAACGCAGGCTTGGTCAAAATTTGGCGAGCGGTTAGACCGATCCGCAGCATTCCGACGACGGCCTGGCCGGAGCGACGAGCGATGCCATCGCGGCGGCGGTCCGTCGCAGGCGGTGCAGCCGATCCTGGCAGCGCCATCCCGAGAGCCTCCGCAGCGGCGGCCATGGTGTTGGCGGTGTACATCCCGCCGCAGGCCCCTTCACCGGGGCAGATCGCGCGCTCGATGGCGTCGACGTCTTCGCGAGACATCAGCCCCGCTCGGCACGCACCCACGGCCTCGAAGGCGTCGATGATCGTGACCTCGCGGCTCGAGCCGTCGGAGAGTTTCGCCTGACCGGGCAGGATCGAGCCGGCATACACAAACACCGACGCGAGGTCGAGGCGAGCTGCGGCCATCAACATGCCGGGCAGCGACTTGTCGCACCCGGCCAACAACACCGAGCCATCGAGGCGCTCGGCACCCATGACGGTCTCGACGGAGTCAGCAATGACCTCGCGGGACACCAACGAGAAGTGCATGCCTTCGTGGCCCATCGAGATGCCGTCGGACACCGAGATGGTGCCGAATTCCAGCGGATATCCACCCGCCGCGTGGACACCGTCCTTGACGGACTGGGCCAAACGGTCCAGCGGCAAGTTGCAGGGGGTGATCTCGTTCCAGGACGAGCCCACCCCGATCTGCGGCTTGACCCAGTCTTCGTCGCCCATACCGACCGCGCGCAACATGCCGCGTGCGGCCGTGCGCTCCAGGCCGTCGGTGACGTCCCGACTGCGGGGCTTGATGTCCACGCCCGCTGCCACTGTGTTGTCAGAAGTGGGGGCAGCGGTGTTGTCAGCCGAGATATCGGTGGGCGACGAAGACTGCGGTTGGCTCATCGGGCAGCGGATCCCTCGGTGTAGTCGTCGTCACCGGAGTTGACCCAAGCCATCATGCCGCGCAGCTCACGGCCGGTGTCTTCGATCGGGTGCGCAGCGCCCTTGGCGCGCAACTCCTTGAACTCGGGAGCGCCAGCCTCCTGGTCGTCGACGAAGCGCTGGGCGAACGACCCGTTGCGGATGTCCTCCAAGACAGCCGACATGTTCTGCTTGACACGGTCATCAACGACGCGGGGGCCAGAGACGTAGTCGCCGTACTCGGCGGTGTCGGAGACGGACCAACGCTGCTTGGCGATGCCACCTTCATACATGAGGTCCACGATGAGCTTGACCTCGTGCAAGCACTCGAAGTAGGCCACCTCAGGCTGGTAGCCGGCCTCGGTGAGCGTCTCGAAGCCCTTCATGATCAGCTCGGACAGCCCGCCACAGAGCACGGCCTGCTCACCGAACAGATCGGTTTCGGTCTCTTCGGTGAAGGTTGTCTTGATGCCGCCGGCGCGCAGCCCGCCGATCGCGGAAGCGTAAGCCAAGGCCAGATCCCAGGCGTGGCCTGTGTAGTCCTGCTCCACGGCAACCAGCACCGGCACCCCGCGACCGTCGACATACTCACGGCGCACGAGGTGGCCGGGCCCCTTGGGCGCCACCATGCACACGTCGACGTTCGCCGGCGGCTTGATGTAGTCGAAGCGGATGTTGAAGCCGTGACCGAAGAACAGCGCGTCGCCGTCTTCCAGGTTGGGCTCAACGGCCTCCTTGTACACGTGGCGCGCGACGTGGTCGGGCACCAGCAACATGATCAGGTCGGCCTCTTGGCAGGCAACCTCGGGAGTGACGACGCGCAGACCCTCGGCCTCAGCCTTGGCGCGCGAGGCGCTGCCTTCCTTGAGCCCGACGCGGACATCCACCCCGGAGTCGCGCAGGGACAGAGCGTGGGCGTGGCCTTGGCTGCCATAACCGAGCACGGCAACCGCGCGGTCCTGGATCAGACTCATGTCGGCGGAGTCGTCGTAGTACATCGTGGCCATGGTGTGAGGTGCTCCTTGAAGTCACTGAATGGGTTTGAACTGGTGAATTAGGCGCTCCGAATGACGCGCACAACGAGCACAGGGTATGCCGAAAGGTCAGCCCCAAGCGGCAGCCATCGCTCCAACCGGGCGTGGGCCGTTGTCGTTGATCTCCCACAGCTTCTCGCGGATAGCTGCGGCGTCGTCGAGCTCCTCGATGTGGATGACCTCGATCAACTTGTCCAACTGAGACGTCACCCGGTGCAGTTGCTCCTCGCCGACGTTGACCACGATGGTCATTCGGGAGACCTTGGGGTCCTCCGTCGGGCCGACCACCAAGTGATCGATGTTGAAGCTGCGCCGGGCAAAGAGCACGGACACTCGGGCCAGGACTCCTGGGTTGTTCTCGACCAAAACAGACAATGCGTGGCGGCTCATCGGGCTGACCTTTCGGTTGTTTTCTGCAGGTGTAGGAGTGACGGTTCTCGTGGTGGCTAATGCGACTGGATCCACGCCGGGGACCGCGTCAACGGCATACCTGCTGCGGACTGGCAGTTCGAGGAAAGAATCGACATCGTCTTGCGTGACGACGCGGTCTTGGGGGAGCGTAGGGGCGCTCATTCGTCGTCAAAATTCGGTGCGATATTGCGCGCGTACTGGATGGCGTCATTGCTCGTGCCCGAGGGCACCATCGGCCACACCATGGCGTCCTGGTGCACCCGGAAATCGATGACCACAGGCTGGTCGTTGATCTCCATCGCCTTCTCGATTGTGGCGTCGACATCGACCGGATTGTCGCAGCGCATGCCCACACAGCCGTAGGCCTCGGCTAGCTTCACGAAATCCGGCACCTGCATCTGGTCCAGGCGCGAGGCGCTGTACCGCTGGGAGTAGAAGAGTGTCTGCCACTGGCGGACCATCCCGAGCGCGGCGTTGTTGATGATCGCCACCTTGATCGGGATGCCCTCCACCGCGCAGGTCGCCAACTCCTGGTTGGTCATCTGGAAGCAACCGTCACCATCGATCGCCCACACCGTGCTGTCGGGGCAGCCGATCTTCGCGCCCATGGCCGCTGGCACGGCATACCCCATCGTGCCCAGGCCACCGGAGTTGAGCCAGGCGCGGGGGCGCTCGTACTTCACGTACTGGCTTGCCCACATCTGGTGCTGACCGACGCCGGATGCGTAGATGGCGTCCGGGCCGGCGATCTCGCCGAGTCGCTCGATGACGTACTGAGGAGCGAGCGAACCGTCGGGCGGGGTGTCGTATCCAGCCGGGTACTTGGCCTTCCAGCGCACACAGTTGTCGACCCAGTCGTGGTAGTCCGGCTCGGCGCCCTTGGCGATGCGGTTGGTGAATTCGCTGATCAGCGCGGCGATCGTGATCTTGGCGTCACCGTGCAGGCCGACGTCCACGCTGCGGTTCTTGCCGATCTCGGACTCGTCGATGTCGGCATGGATGACCTTGGCGTGCGGCGCGAACGAGTCGCGAGCGCCGGTCACCCGGTCGTCGAAACGCGCACCTAGGCATATCAGGAGATCAGATTTTTGCAGCGACGCGACCGCCGCGACGGTGCCGTGCATGCCCGGCATACCCAGGTGCTGGGGGTGGCTGTCGGGGAAGACCCCGCGGGCCATCAACGTCGTGACCACAGGTATGCCCGTCAGCTCGGCGAGCTCGGCAACCTCACGGTGCGCTTCGGCGCGGATCGTGCCGCCGCCCACGTAGAGCACCGGCTGGCGCGCCGAGAGCATCAGCTCGACGGCGTCGCGGATGGCTTCGGCCGGGGGGACAGTGACCGGGTGGTAGCCGCGCATCGGCACGTCCACCGCATTGGCCGGGTCGATGAGCGCAGCCAATGCATCTTTGGACACGTCGACCAGGACCGGACCGGGCCGGCCGGTGGAGGCCAAGTGGAAGGCACTGCGGACAGTGGCGGCGATCTCGTTGGGGTTGGTCACCAGGAACGAGTGCTTGGTGACCGGCATCGTGATGCTGCGGATGTCCGCCTCTTGGAAGGCGTCCGACCCGATTGCGGCACTCGGCACGTTGCCGGTGATGGCCACGATGGGCACCGAATCCATGTTGGCGTCGGCCAGGGGCGTCACCAAGTTGGTCGCACCCGGGCCACTCGTCGCCATGCAGACACCGACTCGCCCGGTTGCCGCGGCATACCCCTGCGCGGCGTGGCCAGCGCCTTGCTCGTGGCGGACCAGGATGTGACGAAGTGAATTTGACCCGTAGAGCGCGTCGTAGAGCGGAAGAACGCAACCACCGGGGAGCCCGAAAATGTGCTCTACGCCAACTCGTTCCAGCATCGAGACGAGCGTCTCAGCGCCGGTGAGCGGCGTGGACTTCTCGGTTGGGCTCGCGTCAGTGCGGGTCACCGTGCTCATGATCCTGGAGATCCTTTTCGTCGGTCAATCGGGTAGGGCATGAAAAAACCCCTCCGCCGTGAGGCTGACGAGGGGAGGACGCGTTCGGGCTTATCAGCTCAGGACGCGTCCTGTGCAATAAGTACGAGCGAGGCTGACATCTCCTAAGAATGCGGCAAGATTTCCCTCGCGTCAAGTGTATTGGCGACCCAATGACCGATGTGCGCGCCCTCCCCCGCCGCGAAACCGCAGAGAGCGCGCACAACGGTCATCGGTGCGAGCACACCGTCGCCCGTCGGTTAGAAGGCCGAGTGGGGCGCTCCCATCCCGGGGTTGACCTGGTGTGGTCCACCAGGACCAGGGCGTATGTCGAAGTCAAAGATCAACGTCGGGAGATACACCGTCGCGCACGAGTTCGGGATGTCCACCACCCCGGAGAATCGGCCTTCGATCGGCGCCGCCCCTAACAACAGATAAGCCTGCTCCGGGCTGTAACCGAACTTCACCAGGTAGTCGATCGCGTGCAGGCAGGCCCGTTGGTAGGCCAGTTGCGAATCGAGATACTTCTGCTCGTCGTCCAGCGTGACCGAGACACCGGAGAAAGCAACCCACTCCGAATGCTGGGGATCGGTGTGGCCGGGCATGAAGATGCAGTTTTCGGCGACGCCGTAGGTCTCCATCCCGCCCTTGAGGACGTCGAGTCGCAGGTCGATGAAGCCGCCCATCTCGATCGCGCCACAGAACGTGATCTCGCCGTCGCCTTGGGAGAAGTGCAGGTCACCTAGCGAAAGGTTGCCGCCCGGCACGTAGACCGGGTAGAAGATCCGGCTGCCCTTAGTCAGGTTCTTGATGTCCTGGTTGCCACCGTTTTCCCGACCGGGCGCGGTACGGGCGGCCTCACCGGCCACGCGGTCGAAGTCGCCAGCATCCACCCCGCCGAGGATGGCGTCCTTGGGCAGGGGAGTCAGAGCCAGTGGTGGCACGCGGTCGGGGTCGGTGGCGATGAGCGCGCCCTCGCGCTTGTTCCACCGGGCGAGCAATTCGGCCGAGGGCGCCGTGCCCATCAAACCGGGGTGCACGATCCCGGTGAAGGACACCTCGGGCACGTGGCGCGACGTCGCGGTCTGCCCGGAGAAGTCCCAGATGGCCTTGTAGGCGTCCGGGAACTGATCGACCAGGAACGAGCCGCCATTTTTCTTGGCGAAGATGCCGGTATAGCCCCAGCCTTGCCCGGCAAGCGGCCCCGAGTCTTCTTGCGGGATCGGCCCCACATCGAGAATGTCGACGATCAGCAGGTCGCCGGGTTGGGCACCCTCAACGGCAAAGGGCCCAGACAGAACGTGGACGGTGTCCAACGGCGCGTCTCGTATGTCGTCCGCCGAGTCGTCGTTGTTGATCGCGCCGTCAAACCATTCGCGGCAATCGATCCGCAGCGATTCGCCAGGCTTGACGGTGACCGCCGCTGGGATGTCCGGATGCCACCGGTTATGCCCGACCTTTTCTTGGTCGGTGAACTTCTTGGTTGAGTCGAGCGGAAAGAGATTGTTCGGCATGGTGCGTCCTTTCTCAACTACATAAATGCAGGTATGTCGTGCGGCGAGCGATCGTCATACGGCAACCACCACCTCCCCCCGCGCAGAGCGAGTCATCCTCGGGTAGAGCAGGCCGAAGCCAACGACACCGATGGCGACGAGCAGCACTGCCATCACGGTGTTGACGTCGTCCCACCGGCCCGTGAGCAGTAGGAACGCTGGAATGGCACCGGTGATCCACCCCTGGGTTGCGGCGACCGCCCCCGTGAACCGGCCAAGATCCTCGCGACCCCGGCCGAGCAGCAAGAAGAACAAGGCCCACAGCAGGGCCCAGTGCAGCCAGATCACCCCAAACGCGGGGTCGCCGAGCTGGACGAAGTTCACGAAGGAGTAGACCAGCGCGCAGATCGCCACAAAGAGCGAGAAATAGCCCAAGCCGGTGCCGTCCAGCCCCATCCACTGGTTGAAGGCCACGTAGAGATAGGTGAAGCCAAACAGGTATAACCCCGAGGCGTTAAGAATAATCGACTCGTCGCCGGCCGCGGTGAAGATCAGGAACGTCGGCGTCACCACCTGCAACAGGCCGACGAAAATGTTGAGTGGGATAACGGAGCGCGGGTCAACGAAGCCCATCAACATCATCCCGTTGAGGAACAACACAGCCCCTACGTAGAGTAATCCGACAGCGCCCATGGCTGATCCTTTCGACTAAGCCCGCGGCACGCAGCCGAAGCGGCTGCGGCGCGCGCAGTGGCAACGGGAGGTTTTCATGGCCGCGGAAGACCCGCCCACGCCGGATTGGCGGCTTCGCGTTTCTTCACAGGGGTATGCCGAGTGGTTGCGCCCGCAGGCAGGGAGCGCACGACTTCGGGCTGATCCGCAGACTTTTCCGCGCGATCCATCGCGGTCGTGACCCCGCGGTTGGCCACCGAAAGCATCGGTGAGGTGATCATTCGCGAGCCAGGCGTTCGGCATACCGGACAGGGCTCGACGTCGTTGGCTGTGCCAATGGGAGCGGACACATCGTGGGGTCCGTGCTCACCGCAGCGGTACGTGTAGCGCGCCATCCCTCACCTTCCTACCGACTGTCGGAGTTGTCAATGAACGTGCCGTGGCCGGCGAGGAAGTCGGGGGCTCTGGCCGACTCGTGCGCCACACGGCATACTGTCGCAATGGCCGATCACTATGACGTTGTTGTCTTGGGCGCTGGACCTGGCGGGTATGTCGCGGCGATCCGCGCATCTCAGCTCGGTAAGAAGGTCGCCGTGGTTGAGAAGAAGTACTGGGGTGGTGTGTGCCTGAACGTCGGGTGCATTCCGTCCAAGGCTCTGCTCAAGAACGCCGAGCTGGCGCACACCCTGCAGCACGAAAAGGCCAAGTTCGGCATCGAGGGTGACGCGACGATGGCGTTCGGCCCGACCTTCAAGCGCAGCCGCACGGTGTCGGGGGGCATCGTCAAGGGCGTCCACTACTTGATGAAGAAGAACAAGATCACCGAGATCGACGGCTGGGGCACGATCAAGAGCCCCACCTCGATGGATGTGGACCTCAACGAGGGCGACACACAGCAGTTGACCTTCGACAAACTCATCATCGCCACCGGCGCCTACACCCGACTGATCCCGGGCACCGAACTCTCCGAGCGCGTCGTGACGTACGAAGAGCAGATCCTGACCGAAGAACTTCCCGGCAGCATCGTGATCGCCGGGTCGGGGGCCATCGGCGTCGAGTTCGCCTACATCCTGGCCAACTTCGGGGTGGACGTCACCATCGTGGAGTTCCTAGACCGCATCGTGCCGCTGGAGGACCCCGAGGTCTCCAAGGAACTGGCCAAGCACTACAAAAAGCTCGGCGTGAAGCTGATGACCTCGACCAAGGTCGAAGGCATCGACGACTCCGGCGACAAGGTCAAGGTCACCGTCTCCCCCGCCGGTGGCGGCGACTCGCAGACACTGGAGACCGACAAAGTCATGCAGGCCATCGGCTTCGTGCCGCGGGTCGAGGGCTACGGCCTGGAAAACATCGGCGTCGAGATGACCGAGCGTGGTGCCATTGCAATCGATGGCCGCTGCCGCACCAACGTCGATAACGTCTACGCCATCGGCGATGTCACCGCAAAGTTGATGCTCGCCCACAACGCCGAGGCCATGGGCATCGTGGCTGCCGAAACGATGTGTGGTGCCGAGACGATGGAGATCGGATACGACTTCGTCCCCCGGGCCACGTACTGCCAACCCCAGGTCGCGTCCATGGGATACACCGAGGAGCAGGCCAAAGACAAGGGGTATGACGTCAAGGTCGCTAAGTTCCCCTTCAGCGCCAATGGCAAGGCTGCGGGCCTCGGCGAGCCGATCGGGTTCGTGAAGGTCATCGCGGATGCCGAGTTTAACGAGATCATCGGCGCGCACCTCATCGGCCCGGACGTGACCGAGTTGCTGCCGGTGCTGACGCTGGCCCAGCGCTTCGACCTGACCGCCGACGAGGTGGCCCGCAATGTGTTCGCGCACCCGACGCTGGGCGAGTCGGTGAAGGAAGCAGTCCACGGCATAGCCGGGCACATGATCAACCTTTAAGCACGCTCCAGAAGGCGCCCAAACCATTGGTTCGGGCGTCTTTTGCGTGCTGGACCGCGGTGGTCCGGGCACTCAAACAGGCACAATGGCCCCATTCCAGGCGAAACCTCAGGGCGTCTGGTCGTTATGCCTGTTTGAGTGCACCGAGAACTCGCGAGCGATAAGCCAGGCGCGGTATATCCAGCGGCAGGGTGTGGGGCAGGTTTAGAGGAGCCTGCGGTCCATCGCCCACGCCGTGAGTTCGTGGCGCGACGAGAGTTGGAGTTTGCGCAGCACCGAGGACACATGGGTCTCCACGGTCCGGATGGAGATGAACAGTTCCTTGGCCACCTCTTTGTATTGGTAGCCCCGAGCGATCAGCCGCATCACTTCGCGCTCGCGCTTGCTCAGGCGGTCCAGCTCTTCGTCGACCTCAGCAATCTCACCAGCGCTGGCCCCGAACGCATCAAGCACAAATCCGGCCAGTCGGGGGCTAAAGACGGCGTCCCCGTCGGCCACCCGGCTGATCGCTGTGGCCAGATCGGTGCCGCTAATCGACTTGGTGACGTACCCCCTGGCACCAGCGCGGATCACCGCGATCACATCGTCGGCGGTGTCGGACACCGACAGCGCCAGAAAGCGCACCGGAGCACCGGTGGCAGTGAGCAGTTCAGCGCACCCGCGCAAGACGTCGCCACCTCCACCGCCCGAGCCCCCGGGCAGATGCACGTCCAAGAGCACCACGTCAGGCAACGTCTCGGCGATCACCTTGATGGCAGAGTCGACGGCTCCGGCCTCGGCCACGATGTCGAGTCGGGGGTCGATCTCAGTCAGCTCGGCGCGCACCCCGGTTCGGAAGATGCGGTGGTCGTCGACCAATACGAGGCGTATGGCGGGGGTGGGTTCAGCCTTCATGGACGACCTCATTCGTGCTGGAATCGTACGTACCTGGGTCTTGGGGAGTGGTTTCGCTTGGCACTTGGCGCGGCAGAGAAAGCCCCACCTCAGTGCCGTTGTCCATCGAGCGGACGCGGGCCGTCCCTCCGTGGCGTTCCATCCTGCCGATGATCGATTCGCGCACGCCTTGGCGATCGCTGGGAATCAGGTCCACGTCGAATCCGTCACCTCGGTCGCGCACGAAGGCGTCGACCCGCTCCGGACCCACCTCGAGGTATGCCGAGATCGGAGGTGCCCCATGGACGGCCGCGTTCACCAAAGCCTCCCGCAGGGCCGCCACCAGGGCGGTCGTGTCGGCATCCAACGGCGCGTCGCCAATCAGCACCACATCGACGGGTATGCCGTATCGATCTTCCACCTCATGTGCCACCTCCGTCGCGGCGCTGGCCACACCGGCGGCCGGAGCGCTGTCACCCGCGAACAGCCACTGGCGCAGCTCACGCTCCTGGGCCCGAGCAAGCCTGGTCACCTGGGGGTCAGTCGAACGCCGTTGGATCAACGTCAACGTCTGGAGCACCGAGTCGTGCAGATGTGCGGCGATGTCGGCCCGCTCGGTGGCCCGCACCCGCGCGGCCTGTTCGGCCCGCAGATCACGCCACAGCCGGACGCCATACGGCGTCATGATGAATCCGACGCCCAACAGGACCACCAGCACCGCAACGATCACGTCCCACAGGTCGGCCAGTCCCTGCCCTCGGGTGGTCAGGAGCACGAGCCCCACCACGGCCATCACGACTCCGGCGATCACCCTCGCAAAGGTCCACCCGCGTCGTTTAGGGTCCCCTGGCCCCCAGGACCGCCGGGTGCTCGCGTCAAGTTGCGACCACGCGAAGACCGCGCCCACCCCCAGCAGCAGCAACGGCAACCAGAACGCACCGTCAAAGCGAAACCCGAGCTGGAAGACCACTCCCAGGAGCACCACCAGTCCTCCCCCAACGATCAACCACCCGGAGCGTCCGAGCGCACGCTGCGGCTGCGGACCACCCGTGGGAGCCGACGGCTCCGCCCGGCCCCGCACCGAGGCGGCCGCCACCCGCGCCGACGACGGCGCATCACTCTGAGGTGCCAGACCCCATAGGAACGCGTAGACGGCAATGCCCGCACCTCCAACAGCGATCATCACGATCAGCGTCACCCGCACCAGGCCGACCTGGAGCCCAAGGTGATCAGCCAGGCCCGCCGCCACCCCAGCGATGACCCGCCCTTGCACCGGTCGCGCAAGGGGAGGGCGCGCCACGTGGTTCGGATCGGGAGTGCTCACCTGCCCATCTTGACCCATGGTGAGCACCGGACCTGGCGCTTTCGGCGATACCGGGGATGAATCAGGGGCCGCTCAGGGCTGACCCTGATGGCGGCGCAGCGCGCGCGGCTTCAGGCTTGACTCATGACCACCACACCTCCCGGCACCGACCCGGCATACGACCAACCACCTCCCTCGGGGCCGCCGCCCGGCAACCCCGGCGAGGGCAACGCTGGTGCAGGCAACCACGACACATTTGATCGACTGCGACGGTTCGACCTCCGGCGCACACCCGATGGCTGGATCGGTGGAGTCTGCGCCGGGCTGGCGCACCGCGTCGGCCTAGACCCCCTCGTCATCCGCGCGGGCTTCATCGTGCTTGGCCTGTTCTTCGGCCTCGGCTTCCTGGTGTACTTCCTCGCCTGGGCGCTCATCCCCGACGAATCGGAGACGGCTCACCTCGAGCGCGGGCTGCGCAACGGGTCGCTCGTCTCACTCGTCGTGGTTGGAATTGCTGGCGTCATCGCGATCGGAGTCCTGGGCACCTGGGGGACCGGCACCGAGGACTCGTTCGGCAGCGGCCTGGTGGGCCTGCTAGTGCTCGCGGCTTTGGGTTACGGCCTCTACCGCGCCTGGGCCAACCGCACGACCCCGGGTTCAGTGGCTAGCCAGGGCTACTCCGGCTCGTATGCCGCTCCGCCAGCCCCTGACGGATCCGTCTCCGGGTCGCAGATCCCCGCACCGCCTCGACCCATGGGCCCCCGCCGGGGCCGCCGACTCTCCGGTGGCGCGGCTCTCGGGGCGCTCGCCACAGGCTTGGTGCTCATCATCGTGGGTGGGCTGACCTGGTGGAGCGACGTGCTTCCCGGAGGTGGCAACCCGGTCAGTGTGGCCTGGGCCGTGGCTCTCGCAGCCCTCGGCGCGGTGTTGGTCGCATCGGGGATCGTCGGTCGCCGGGCAGGTTTTGTGGGGTTCTTGGCGCTCGTGACTGCCGGTGTTGCCTCGGTCGCGGCGGTCTTGCCCGCCGATCTGAACTGGGAAAATTCGGCCGGGGACGTCATCCATGCGCCGCAAACCTCAGCCGAGATCGAGGATGTGACCTGGGGCTTTGGGCAGGTCGAGATTGATCTCTCGGACCTGGAGGTCAGTGCTGCCGAGCCCGAGCGCATGAGGGTGGACCTCACCGCCGGTCAGGTCGCTATCACCGTCCCGTCGGACCTCACCGTGGTCGTCAACTCCTCGGTCGGTGCGGGCGAGTTCATCTTCGCCGACTTTGGACTGGGGCAGTCGGAAGAGTCGCCACAGGTTGCCAAGATCGAAAGCGACGGTGATAGATCCCAGATTCTCACTGAGGGTGCCTATCTCAGTGACGACGGCATGGGCTTGACCACTCGGGCGGTCATCGGTGATGGCCCTGCAGACCTAGAAATAGACGTCGAGGTTGGCTTCGGCCAGGTCCGCGTCATGACCCAGGAAGAGAACTGACATGGACGACACCCAAGCCTTCGACCCTCACGGCGCGCCGGCGATCGGCGTGAGCGAACCTCGCGAAAACCCAGACCGGACGACACCGTATGCCGAAGCGACGCAGCACGAGCCTGCGACACCATACGAACCGACGACACCGTACGACGCGAGCGTGCCTGCGGTCACTCGGCCCACCGGTATGTCGTGGGTCACGTTGACCTTGGGCGTGCTCTGCCTCGGCTTGGCGGCCCTCGTGCTGACCCTGCAGGTTACCGACGTTTCGATTGACTGGTCCACGGCCGCGCCGGTCTTCGTCGTCACTTCGGGAGCGCTCCTTGTGATCGCAGGCATCGCCTCGATGGTGACCAAGGGCCGAGGCAAAAGCTGACCAACTGCCCACCTGTGGCCGCACGTCCACCATCGTGAACAGTCGATCAATCGAGCACCACGCAAAGGCCCGCCTCTCCGACACCGAAGAAGCGGGCCTTTGTGGTGCAAGTGTTACTCAGTCTCGGTGACGAAGCCCTCTTCGATAAGCCATTCCTTGGCTACGACTGCGGGGTCCATACCCTCGACGTCAACCTTCGCGTTCAGCGCCGACATCACGTCGTTCGTGATTTTCGGGTTGATCTGAGCGAAAATCTCTTCGAGTTCCGGGTGCGCTTCGAGCAGGTCCGTGTTGATGACCTGGGTCACGTTGTAGAGCGGGAAGTACTCCTTGTCGTCCTCCAAGACTGCGAGATCGAGCGCGGGGATCCGACCATCGGTAGTGAAGACCTCGCCAAAGATGCAGGGGTCGCCGTTGTCGGTCGCGGTGTAGATGACCCCGGTATCGAGTGTGGTCGTTTTGATCGTGTCGGGGTCGAGGTCGTAGGTCTTCAGCATGTTAGGGAATCCGTCGTTGCGGCTGGCGAACTCACCTTCCACACAGAACGACTGGTCTTCCGGCGGAAGGTCCGTCAACTCCGATAATTTCGTGATGCCCAACTCGTCGGCAGTCTCCTGAGCAACGGCGAACGCGTACGTGTTGTTCATCGGAGCCGGCGGCAGCCACGTGAGGCCGTTCTCGAGGTCAGCATCACGAACAGCGACGTACTGCTCCTGCTCTCCCTTGATCGGGGCGTCGTTGCCGAGGTAACTCAGCCACCCGGTCCCGGTGTATTCGAATGACATATCGATGTTGCCGCTGAGTAGACCCTCGCGGACACCGTTGCTGCCGGGAGTGTTGCTCTGGTTGGTGACGTCAGCACCGGCGGTGCTGAGCACCGTGGCCAGCATGTTGCCGAGAATCAACTGCTCAGTGAAGTTCTTCCCGGCCACCGTGATCGGCACGCCCTCTAACGAGTCGTACTTCTGGATGGACCCCGGGTTGGCCTCGAGCACCGCGCCGTTCGCGGACCGAAGCCCGCACCCAGTCGCCGTTATCGCCAGCGTGACCAACGACACCGCGATCACTACAGTCTGTCTGGCCTTGAGGGGGGATTTAGTTACGTACTGCGTACGAGCCTTCATCAGCGAAGTCCCTTCGGGGCTGCGACTATCTCGACAACTCGTGCGAGCCAGTCAATGAACAATGCGAGTGCGGCGACCAGGATGGCGCCGACGTACAACACGGCAGGTTGAGCGAGCGTTATACCCGTGTTGATAGGCGAACCAAGGCCTCCACCACCAATGAAGACGACGAGCGAGGTCGTGCCGACAATCAGCACCAGTGCGATTCGAATGCCGGCGACAATCACCGGCAACGCCAGCGGCAACTCCACCCGCACCAGCGTCATCATGTTGGACATGCCCATCCCACGACTTGCTTCCACCAAGCGAGGGTCGACACCCTGCAGGCCGGCCACGGTGTTGGCCACAATCGGCAGGATGCCGTAGACGGTGAGCGCGATGATCGAGGCCCTGACGCCCAGCCCGAAGATTGAGGCCGAGATACCGATGAGGCCGATCGCGGGAGCGGCCTGCCCGAACCCGGCGACCGTCATGATCGGGACCGCGAAGCGGCGTAGCGGCCCTCGCGTCAAGGCGATGCCCAACGGCACGGCCACGAGCACCACGATGAGGGTGGCGCTCAATGCGACGAGCATGTGCTCACGTAACAGCGTCAACAACGGTCCGGCGCTCAGTTGAACCTTTTGGGAGGCGTCAAGGTCGGCGGTTTGCACGTAGACCAAACAGCCCACTACGGCGAGCACACAGATGAGCGGCTGCAACGCCCACTGGACAAGGGAGGTTTTGTCACTGGGCCGCGTCTGCGCTTCGACATCACCCTCCATGTCGATTTCGGCAGCTTTAGGACTCATTGAGTGTCCTCCTGAAGATCTTCCAAGGTCGTGGTCGAGGAGACGTTGCCGGCCTGGATCTCGGCCATCGCCTCCATAATCGTCTCGGCCCTCAGCACGCCTTCGAATCTGTTGCGGTCACCGGTCACCACCACGACCTGGTGCTTCGAGGTCAACATTGAGTCCAGGGCATCGTTCAAGGTTGACGCCATGCTCAGAACCTCGAGGTCCTGGTTGCGCACCACTGTGTCGATGCCCCTGGCTGCATCCTCGACACTGACCCAGTCCTGAGGACGGTCTTTGGCATCGAGCACCATGATGTGTGTACGACCCAATTCGTGGGCCTTGGCGATGGCCGCGTGAGGGTCGGCGTCGAATCGAACGCTCGCCGCCTCGTGTGTCTGGATGTCCCGCACCCGGGTGAGGTTCAGTTGCTTCAACGCCGACCCTGCCCCGATGAAGCCGCGAACGAAGTCGTTGGCCGGATTGGTGAGGATCTGTTCGGGGGTGTCGTACTGAACGATCTTCGAGCCGACATCGAGGATGGCGATCCGGTCGCCCAACTTCACGGCCTCGTCGAAGTCGTGGGTCACGAAGACGATGGTCTTCTTCAGTTCGACCTGCAGTCGTAGCAACTCATCCTGCAACCGCTGACGCGTGATCGGGTCGACCGCACCGAAGGGCTCATCCATGAGGAGCACGGGCGGGTCGGCGGCCAACGCTCTGGCCACGCCCACTCGCTGCTGCTGACCACCGGAGAGTTCGCGAGGGTAGCGGTCCTTGTAGATGGAGGGTTCGAGGGAGACCAACTCGAGGAGCTCTGCGACACGAGCGTCCACCCGCTTCTTGTCCCACTTCAGCAGGCGAGGCACCAACGCAATGTTGTCGCCCACGGTGTAGTGAGGGAACAAACCGGCACCCTGGATGACGTAGCCAATACGACGGCGCAATTCGTCGGGGTCCTTGTGGGTGACGTCTTCGTCACCGATCAGAATGCGACCGCCGGTGGGCTCGATCAATCGGTTGATCATCTTCATGGTGGTGGTCTTGCCACAACCTGATGGACCAACCAGCATGACGATTTCCCCGGCCGGAATCACCAGGTCGACGTTGTCGACCGCGGCGGCTTTGGTTCCGAGGTACTTCTTTGAAACCCCGTCAAGAGTGATCTGCTCACCGTGTGCGGCGTGGGAGTCGCTGTGGCTAGCTGTGCTTTGAGTCATGGTGTCAGACACGGATACCCCTTGAGGTGGTGGTGCGCTTCACAACGGTAAGCGCGAGGTCGAGAACGATGGCGAGCAAAATAATGGCGACGGTGCCGAGGACCACGGACTCGATGGCGTTGGCACCCCCCGTGCGTGAGATTCCGGAGAAGATGAACCCGCCGAGGCCCGGACCCTGGACGTAGGCGGCAATGGCTGCAATACCCATCAGCATCTGACCGGAGACCCGTACACCGGTCATAATGACCGGCCACGCCATGGGGATTTCCAACTTCACCAAGGTCGTGAAGCGGCTCATCCCCATGCCTTTAGCGGATTCCACCAAGGCCTGATCCACGCCCTGCAGCCCGACGATGGCGTTGCGCACGATCGGCAGCATGCCGTAGAAGACGAGCGCCAACACCGATAGCAAGATGCCGTTGGGAATCGCTCCGGTCAGCACACCCAACATGGCGAATGAAGGGATAGTGAGGCCGACGGCGCTCAGGGAGTTGGCCACGCTGGAACCCGATTTTGATCGGTACACCAGGACAGCGAGCACTACACCGATGATGGTGGCGAGGAAGAGGGACTGGATCACCAGCCACAGGTGGTACCAGCCGTTAGCGGAGATCACCGCCCAGTTGTCCTGAACAAACGCGAAGAAACTGCTCATTGCGCTCCATATCGTGGAGGGCCAAGGGGGCCCTGGACTCTGCAACGAGCCCCCACGAATGTGATGCACATTACATCCGTCAACACCGACTGCATAGCCCCTGCGGCACACTATTTTTCGCGGCGTGGTACATGACTCTCATGCGCTGAGGAACCAAACCACGCGAGTCTGCGTCTCAAATCCATTCACCGCCGACGCTGAAGACGTGGAGTCCACCATGCGACACCTGCCCGCATTGCTCGCCATCCCCTTGCTGGTCACGGCCTGTTCCGGCGAGTCGGATCCCATCAGCGAGACCCCCTCGGCCCCACGCGTCTTCGTGGCCCAAGCCGCAGGACTGTCAGCGTTCTCCTCCTGCGACGATCTGCTCGACTACTACCAGGAGGGTGCCCTCGAGCTGGTCGGGCCCTACGGCTTGAGCGGAAGCGCTGGGTATGCCGAACTCCAAATGATGAGCGAAGACGGCGGGTTTGCGGCGAGCGATTCGGCTGATGGGGGTGGCGATGCGGCTGCTGCTATCGCGCCCGCCGGGGGGTCGGAGGAGTTCTCGGGGACGAATAACCAGGAAGAGGGCGTTGACGAAGCCGACATCGTGAAGACCGACGGGTCCATCGTGGTGGCGATGGGCCAGGGGGAAGTACAGATCGTGGACGTCGCCACTGAAGCCGTGGTCGCGACCGTGTCGGCGCGCGACATCGACCGCAACGCATACCAGTTCGAGTTCTTGCTTCACCAAGACAAACTGGTGGTCCTCAGCACCGGAACCGTTCAATCCGGGTCGCCAGTTCGACCATGGATTGACTCGCTCTTCGGGTCCGACGAGGTGGCTACAGATTCGGTAGTGGGGCCTACGGGGCAACAGGCCGAGCGCACCACCATCACGCACATCGACATTTCTGACGCGACCGACCCGACCATTCTCAACGCCACCCGCATGGAGGGCTCCTACCGTTCGGCCCGACTGATCGGCGATTCAGTCCGACTGGTGATGCAGAGCGAGCCCACCGGGCTGCGCTTTACCTATCCCAAAGACGGGTCATTGAGCGCCGAGCGTGACGCCACCGCCGCCAACAGAGACGTCATCACCGCCTCGACATTGGACGACTGGGTGCCGCACAAGGAGTTCATCGGCCCCGACGGAACGGTCGGTGACGTCGAGCCGCTCAGCGATTGCGCCGATGTCGCTCGACCCGAAACCCTTAGTGGGCTGTCCACCCTGTCGGTGGTGACCCAGGATCTCAACCCGCCGAACGGGGGCGACGTCAGCCAGATTGCTCCGACGTCGGCAGTGTCGTTGGTGGCCAGCGGCGACACCGTCTACGCCTCGACCGACAGGTTAATCGTGGCTACCAGCGCGTGGGGCCAATGGGCTCGACCGTTCGGCGCGGACCGCGCACCCAAAGACACCATCACCACGTCGCTGCATTCGTTTGATATTTCCGACGCCGACGAGGCCACGTATGCCGCCTCGGGCAGCGTTGAGGGCACGCTGATCAACCAGTTCGCTTTGAGTGAGATCAACGGCGTGATCCGGGTTGCGACGACCACGGACGAGCCGTGGGGCGGCACCGCTACTGACTCAGAGTCGGCGCTGACGATCTTGGCCGAAGATGGCAACGAGCTTGTCGAGACCGGCTCCGTCGGGGGTCTGGGCAAGACTGAGACCATCCAGTCGGTGCGCTATCTCGGGCCGGACCTGGCCGCCATCGTGACCTTCCGCCAAACGGACCCGCTCTATCTCGTGGACACCTCTGACCCCACCGACCCTGTTGTCACCGGCGAGTTGAAGATCCCCGGCTACTCGGCATACCTGCACCCGGTTGGCCCGGACCGACTCCTCGGCATCGGGCAAGACGCTGACATCGAGACTGGGCAGCAAAAAGGTCTGCAGGCGTCATTGTTCGACATCAGCGACCTCAGCAACCCTGTGCGCCTGGACAAACTCACCTGGCCCGGCGGCTACTCCCCCGTCGAATACGACCACCGGGCGTTCACCTTCTGGGCACAGACCGGGCAGCTCTTCCTCCCTGCGGAGATTTATCTCGACGACGAATTCGTCGAGCCACAAGGGCCCACCGATCAGTTCGGCGGCGTGTTGACCGCGACGCTTGACGGCGATGGCTTGCGCGAAGGTCGCCGTCTGCCCACGTGGACCACGAGCACAGAATGGAACCCACCGGTCGAGCGCAGCATCGTCATCGGGCAGAACCTATGGACCGTTCACCAAGAGGGTATGAATCGGTACGACCTCTCGACGCTGGTTGGCGGCCCAGCACTCACCTGGTGAGTCGCACCATCTGCGACGTGACCGCCAATACGCAGAATTACCTGCGCTTGAGGGCTCTCTAGGACCACCTACAACGAATTGACTTCGGCTAAGCTCTGCTGCTAGACATTGCAAACACGCCATACGTGACCCTAGGAGATGCCGTGAACCGCCGAATGCGTTGCAGCTGACCAGCGACCTCATATGGCGCTGCTCGGTGCCCCGGCGAGCGCGTGAGTTCTCGTAACACCTTTTGAATCTGCGCCATGCCCCCAGCGGCAGGCTGCCCCAGCCCCATCTCTTACCTGGAGTCCTCATATGTCGTACTCATTTGCCACCCGCCAGATCCACGCCGGTCAGACCCCCGACCCGGCCACTGGAGCCCGCGCCCTCCCGATCTACCAGACGACCTCATTCGTCTTTGACGACGCCGACCAGGCCGCGAACCGTTTCGCGTTGTCTGACCTCGGCCCCATCTACACCCGCATCACCAATCCGACCAGCGAGGTGGTCGAGAACCGTATCGCAGACCTCGAAGGCGGCGTCGGCGGTCTGCTCGTCGCCTCCGGGCAGTCGGCGGTCACGCTCGCCATCCTCAACGTGGCCGAGGCCGGCGACCACATTGTGGCCTCCCCCAGTCTGTACGGCGGCACGCAGAACCTGTTCGCTCACACCCTGCCCAAGTGGGGCATCGAGGTCACCTTCGTCGAGGACCCGAGTGACCCGCAGCAGTGGAAGGACGCCAGCAAGGCCAATACCAAGGCCTTCTTCGGCGAGACAATCTCCAACCCGAGCAGCGATGTGTTCGACATCGCGCCGATCGCCGACGTAGCCCACGAGGTCGGTGTCCCGCTGATCATCGACAACACGGTCGCAACGCCATACCTGTGCCGTCCGATCGAGCACGGCGCGGACGTCGTGGTGCACTCGGCCACCAAGTACCTCGGCGGCCATGGCACCTCGATCGCTGGCGTCATCGTCGACAGCGGCAACTTCGACTTCGCTCAAGACCCCGAGCGTTTCGCGAACTTCAACACCCCAGACGAGAGCTACAACGGGTTGGTCTACGCCCGCGACCTCGGAGTCGGTTGTGCGCTGGGTGCCAACCTGGCGTACATCCTTAAGGCTCGCGTGCAGTTGCTACGCGACCTCGGCCCGGCTGCTTCGCCGTTCAACGCCTTCCTGATCGCTCAGGGCGTCGAGACGTTGTCGCTGCGTGTGGAACGCCACGTAGAGAACGCCAATGCCGTCGCCAAGTGGCTGCTGGAGCAGGAGCAAGTCGAATCGGTGTCGTATGCCGGCCTGCCCGGCCACCCGTCCTACGAGCGGGGGCAGCGCTATCTCCCCGCCGGCGCTGGAGCCGTTTTGGCCTTCGAGATCGCTGGCGGTGCCGAGGCTGGCAAGGCATTCATTTCCGCGTTGGAGTTGCACTCGCTGGTGGCCAACATCGGTGACGTCCGTTCGCTGGTGATCCACCCGGCTTCGACGACACACTCGCAGCTGAAGCCGGAAGCGCAGTTAGCGGCTGGTGTGACTCCGGGTCTGGTGCGTCTGGCCGTGGGCCTGGAGCACATCGACGACATCCTGGCCGACCTCAGCACCGGGTTTATCGCAGCCAAAGCTTCCTGATGAGTTCACCGGCCCCATTGGGACCGACACCCGCGATCGCGCCTGCTGCTCGGGTGCGATCGCTGGAGATCGGCGACTTCACCTGCGAAGCCGGTCAGACCCTGCGCAACGCGCGGATGTCGGTGCACACGTGGGGCCGGTTGAACGAGGCTGGCGACAACGCCGTTTTGGTTTTGCACGCCCTCACCGGCGACGGGTATGTCGTCGGTGAGGCGGGCCCCGGTCAACCCACCTCCGGCTGGTGGCCGGATCTGATTGGGCCAGGCCGCGTGCTGGATCCCGACGAGCACTTCATCATTGCTCCCAACGTGCTCGGTGGATGTCGAGGGTCCACCGGGCCGAGCAGCCCAGCACCGGACGGTCGGCCCTACGGGTCGAGCTTCCCGCATCTCACGATCCGTGACCAGGTGGCGGCCGAGGCCGCTTTGCTCGACGTCCTTGGCGTGGGGGTGCTCGCGGCGGTCATCGGCGGATCGATGGGCGGAATGCGTGCCATCGAGTGGGCAGCGACCTATCCCGGTCGGGTCCGTCGATGCGTTGCCTTGGCAACGAGCGCGATTGCCACAGCCGATCAGATCGGTTGGGCCACCCCTCAGTTGTATGCGATCCGCGGCGACGCGGGTTTCGCCGGTGGGGACTATTACCCAGGCCCCGGCCCGCGCAATGGGCTTGAGGTTGCCCGTCAGATTGCCCACGCGACCTACCGCAGCGCCACCAACTTTGACGATCGCTTCGGTGCTGCCCCCCAATTGGGCGAAGAACCTTCTGTGGGCGGTCGCTATGCGGTGCAGTCGTATTTGCAGCACCACGGTCGCAAGTTGGTGCGCCGCTTCGACGCCAATTCGTATGTTGTGTTGACCGAGGCCATGAACAGTCACGACATCGGCCGCGGGCGCGGCGGAGTAGCTGAGGCCCTGCGCCGCATCACGGCGGAATTGACCGTGGCCGTCGTCAATTCCGATCGTCTGTTTACCCCTGCCGACGGTGCCGTCATCGCCCAAGCTCCGGCATGTCGAGAGCTGGCCACGATCGCGTCGCCCTACGGTCATGACGCCTTCCTGATCGAGACCGAGCAAGTCTTCGCCATCATCGCTCGCGCCCTGGACACCATCCGCCCCCCGGCAACCCTCCGCCGATTTCAGACCACCGGACTCTGGTAGCCGCGAGCCACCTCCAGATCACTGACCCCGTTAGCCGCCAGGATCCTGCCCTGGACGCCAAGTGTCACCCTACGCACCGAAGATGGCCCAAACCCGGTGCGAATGCCAACATTCGGCACCCTTTCACGCTCAGCATGTGACTGAGCGAGTGCAGGTCGGCCTCCCTTACCAACGTAACGGAATAGATCCTTCCTTCCTTATTGTAATGGTGTAATCAAGTAATCGCCAAGGAGGAACGATGAACACCCAACACCCAGACCCAACAGGGCGCCAAGACCACACATCCACCGAAGAGAGCCACGACAGCGGTGACGGTCACGAGGGCCGACGCGGCCGCGATCGACCGGGGCCAGGCGGAGGTCGCGGACGACGGGGCCCCGGCTTTTCCGGGCGAGACGTAGAACCCCCACCCGCAAGCGATGCCCCGAATTGGTTCACCGGCCGCCTGCCCGATGACTGGTTTGTCGGACCAGCCACCATCACGATCGACCGCGAAGAAGTCATCGTCCGCGGCGAACTACGTCCTGACAGCGGAAGCGACGACGCTTCGGCCAGCTCGCCAGCCGCAGCCCAGGGCCGACTCAGCCGCTGGCGCCAAGAAACGCGCGACGAGCGGATCGCCATTGCCGAGGAGGCCCAGTCTCGGTATGCGCGCACCGTGAGCTGGGGGGCCTCCCTTGATGGGGAGAGCGCCTTGTTCACTCACCTTGCCGTGCCGACGATGACTCGCCTACGGCAGCCACAACGCCAAGTGCTCGACACGCTCGTCGACGCCGGGGTGGCCCGCTCTCGATCCGAGGCCGTCGCTTGGGCAGTCACGTTGGTAGGCCAGCACTCGCAAGAGTGGTTGGACGACCTGCGCGAGGCAATGTCGGAGGTGGACAAGGTCCGTGAGGCGGGACCAACGACGAACTAGTCGAGGCCTCACGCACGACGTGCTCAGGAGTCCTCGGCTCCTGAGCGCAGAGCACCGTGTCGGCCTCCTCGCCCGTCGGCATACGATGAGGTCCGGATCGAAGGAGGCACACGATGGAGTGGCTACGCGACACCCAGTGGCTGTGGTGGACCGGCGCTGCCCTGATCTTGGGTTTGATAGAGATCGCCTCGCTCGACCTCGTCTTCACCATGTTGGCCGCGGCGGCCCTGGTTGCGGCGGTCGTGGCCTTCTTCGGGGCTTCGTTCCCGGTGCAGGTCATCGCCTTCGTGATTGCTGCCGTGTTGCTCTTGATCGCCCTGCGACCTCTACTACTTAGACGTCTCAAGCTCACCGGCCCAGCCCCGACGACCAATGCCGACGCCAACGTCGGTCAGCGCGCAGAGGTGCTCATCACCGTCACCGACCGTGCCGGTATGGTCAAACTCAGAGGCGAGGAATGGACGGCCCGCACCGCCGACCCCCATCAAGAATTGGCCCCTGGTCAAATGGTCGATGTCATCCGTATTGAAGGTGCGACTGCGGTAGTCACCGCCCAGCCGCCGGAAAGCAACTAGAGGAGCCCACCCCATGGACATCGACCCCGCCCAACTTGCTCTGTATGTCGTTCTTATCCTTCTGGTCCTCTTCATCGCTACGGCGATTGCTAAGGCGATCCGAATTGTGCCGCAGGCGAGCGCGGTGATCGTCGAACGTCTCGGTCGCTACAGCCGCACCCTCGACGCCGGGCTGCATATCTTGGTGCCGTTCATCGACAAGCCTCGCGCGGTTGTCGATCTGCGTGAACAGGTCGTTTCTTTCCCGCCGCAGCCCGTGATCACCAGCGACAACTTGGTCGTGTCGATTGACACGGTCATCTACTTTCAGCCCACGGACCCCAAGGCTGCGACCTACGAAATCGCCAACTACATCCAGGGCATCGAGCAGTTGACCGTCACCACGCTGCGTAACGTGATTGGCTCCCTCGATCTCGAGCAGACGCTGACCAGCCGCGACCAGATCAACGGCCAACTGCGTGGAGTGCTCGACGATGCGACCGGGCGCTGGGGCATTCGCGTTAACCGCGTCGAGCTCAAAGCCATCGACCCTCCCGCCAGCGTGCAGGACTCGATGGAGAAACAGATGCGGGCCGAGCGTGACCGCCGCGCCACCATCCTGAACGCCGAGGGCGTCAAGCAGTCCTCGATCCTGACGGCGGAGGGCGAGAAGCAGGCTCAAATCCTGCGGGCCGAGGGCACCGCCCAGTCGGCCATTCTCGAAGCTCAAGGTGAAGCCCGCGCGATCTTGCAGGTCTTCGACGCCATTCATAAGGGCAACCCGGACAGCAAGTTGTTGGCCTACCAGTACCTTCAGATGCTGCCGCAGATCGCCCAGGGCGAGTCCAATAAGATGTGGATCGTCCCCACCGAGCTCACCAAGGCACTGTCCGGGATCGGCAACGCGTTGGGCGGCGGAAGCAATGACGACGGCGCCTCACTCGACGGTCCCCCCGCCGGATTGCGCGACGACGCCGAGAGCCCTACCTCGGGGATCGAGGTGGACATGCCCGAGTTGGAGGACCCCAACGAAGCGTTGCGTCGCGCCCGTGAAGAAGCCGCCAACGCCACGGCCGAAGCCGAACGATCGACCCGCATGACCGGTCAGCGGCGACAAGAGCCAAAAGGCCGACAAGAGCCAGAAGCCTGAGCGCCGTCGTGCCGGGTGGTTCCGTGCTCATCCGGCGGTGCCGCCCGTGGGGCGGCGTTCTGTCCGACGTCCGCATTCACGACGGGGTCATCACCGATGTATCGGCTCACGACCACTCGGTCGGTGACGTCTCGGCAGGCACCCCCGCCGGGTGCGTCATCGACGTTAAGAACATTGACGGCCCCACCCCCGAGCACGTCATTGACGGACGTGAGCGATTAGCGCTGCCGAGCTTCTCCGACGTCCACGTGCACCTGGATTCGACCCGCGTCGGGCTCCCTTTCCGCCCGCATACCGGCGCTCCTGGGGTGTGGGCCATGATGCTCAACGACCGCGCCCACTGGCGCAACGCCGAGGTCGGCATCACCCAACGGGTGTCCGACACCCTGGGTCGGATGATTGCACATGGGGCCACCCGTGTTCGTAGCTTTGCCCAGGTCGATGTCGATTGCCGTCTTGAGCGGTTCGAGGCGGTCCTGGCCGCCCGCGAGGCGAACCGCGACCGGTGCGAGATGCAGGTCATTGCCTTTCCTCAAGCCGGGCTGCTCCGTGAAGACGGGTCGCCCCAGGTCCTAGAGGATGCCATCAAGGCGGGAGCTGATGTTGTCGGCGGCATCGACCCTTGCACGTTGGACCGCGACCCCGTGCGTCACCTCGACATCGTCTTCGGGCTGGCCGAGAAGTACCAACTCCCGGTCGACATACATCTGCACGAACCTGCTGACCTGGGCCGGTTCAGCGCGGACCTGATCATCGAACGAACCAAAGCGTTGGGTATGCAGGGGCACGTGCTGATCTCGCACGGCTACGGGCTGTGGGGCGGCAGCGAATCCGTGGTGAACAACCTGGTGCGGGCCTTTGCCGACTCAGACATCGCCACAGCGACGATTGCTCCCGGCGGAGGCCAAGGCATCCCGCTAAAAGCGCTTACCGAGGCGGGTGTGCGGGTCGGCTTAGGCCAGGACGGCCAACGCGACTACTGGTCCCCGTACGGCAACGCGGACATGCTCGACCGCACGTGGCAGTTGGCTTTCACCAGCGGCTTCCGAGCTGACGATCAGATCGAGCATGCCCTGGCGATAGCTACTATCGGCGGTGCCAGCATTATGGATCCGACCAGGCCACGTCTCACATCCGTGCTGGATCGGCCGGGGCTCGAGCCGGGTGACCCCGCCCATGTGAGCCTGATCGACGGCGAGACGCCCACGTCGGCGGTCATGGATCGACCACACGATCGAACCATCATTTTCAACGGCCGGGTGGTCGCCGAGCACGGGGTCCTCAGCAACGACTAAGTTCTCTCAATCACCGAGTCGCGGTCAGGAGAGGTCCAGCTGCGCAGCCACCACGGCGGCGATACGTGCTGGCGGATGAGCGACGTCTTGCACCATTCCGTCTTCGTATTCCCCAAGCTGCTCCAACGTGTCGAGCTGGGACTCCAGCATTGAGGGCGGCATGAAGTGCTCGCGCCCCTGCATACGCTCCATCAGCAGGTTCTTGTCGCCCGTGAGGTGCACAAAAAACGTGTTCCCACCCCGGCGCAGGATGTCTCGGTAGACCGACCGCAACGCCGAGCAGGTCAGCACCGTTGACCGCCCCGCTTCGTCATGTTCCGACGTCCATTGAGCCAACTCCTGCAGCCACGGCCAACGGTCTTCGTCCACCAAGGGCCGCCCGCTGGCCATCTTGTCGACGTTGGCCTGCGGGTGAAAGTCGTCGCCCTCGGCGAAGTCCCAGCCGAGCCGGTCGGCGATCGCGCGGCCAATGGTGCTTTTGCCTGAGCCCGAGACGCCCATCACCACGATATGCAGGGGGCTCGGACCCGAGGGCAACCCCTTCGAGGGCTCGTCGGAGGTCACGGGATCACCACCCATAGCAATGAGGCCAAGGGAAAGATCGCTAGACCAAGCGTGGTCTCGATCACCGTCCACGTCTTGAGCGTCGTCTTGACGTCCATCCCGAAGAAGCGGCTGACCAGCCAGTATCCCGAGTCGTTCACGTGCGAGAGGACCGTCGCACCAGCCGCGATGGCCAACACGGGAAGAACCGCGACGGCGGCGGCCGCAATGAACAGCAGCACCCCCGCGCTGTATGCCGGCTCCATGGTCTCCATTGACCTATCCACCTATCGGAAGAAGGTGGCAAACGCGAGGCTCGCGTCTGCGCGAACACTGGCACGCTATCGCTGGAGACCAGGCTCCGCGACCCGAGAGTTCAGGCCCGCGAGCGGCGCAGCAAGATCAGCCCCATGAGAAGGAACGGTGAAGGGAAAACGCCAGTGACGCCACACGGCCCGAAACTTATCCACAGGCAGGCTGGCTGCGGGTAGGCTCGGTTCGATCGTAACCCTGCCCTGTACGCACTTTCGCCTGGAGCCCCATGACCGACCAGACCACGTCCGCGACCGACCCCGACTTCGATGTCGTGCTGCTGGGCACCGACATCGGCATCTATGCGTTGGCACGTGCCTTCAACGAGCGCTACGGGATCAGCAGCACCGTGATCTCTCGGGTCGTCGCTGGCCCGATCGCCAACTCACGGTTCATCGAGACGGTCGAGCTGGGCGACGAAGCAGAGCGTCAGGACACCCTCGACGAGCTAGAACGGCAAGGCGTCAAGCGCAAAGCGGCTGGTCGCACCACATTGTTGCTCTCCAATGCCGACTCATTTTCCCGGATGCTCAGTGAGCAGGTTGACTGGTTGAAGCAGTGGTACGTCGTGCCCTCGGTGGACTCCGACGTCCTTGACATGGTCGCCGACAAGATCGAATTCGATCGCGTATGCAGTGAGCTGGGCATCCCCACGCCGCGTACCTTGATCCAGGACTTCAGCGGCGCCGATGACTCGTCTTGGGCACCGGAGACGGTCGACCTGACGTTCCCCGTCGTTGCCAAGCCTGCTGTCGGCGCGGCATACGAAGGGTTGAAGTTCGAAGGCAAGAACAAGATCTACAAGATCGACTCCCCCGAAGAACTCATCGAGGTCTTCGGTCGCGTCCGCAACGCCGGGTTCCGCGATCGTTTTGTCGTCCAAGAGCTGATCCCCGGCGACGACACGGCCATGCGCTCGATCACGGTTTATATGGACCAATCCGGCGAAGCGACGCTGCTGGCCACCGCCCAGGTGCTGCTGCAGGAGCACCAGCCGCTGGCGATCGGCAACCCTGCCGCGATGGTCACCACGGCCTACCCGGAGCTGATGGCCCAAGCCGAGCGCATGCTCAAGCACGTGAACTACCGGGGCTTCGCGAACTTCGACGTCAAGCTCGACCCCCGAGACGGCGTGATGAAGTTCTTCGAAATGAACCCCCGGATCGGTCGAAACAACTTCTACGTGACCGCCGCTGGGGCCAACGTGGCTGAGTTCATCACCACCGACCTCATCCAAAAGGCACCGCACGACCAGGTCCTCGTGCGCAACGAAATCCTCTACTGCGTCCTGCCAATGTTCTTGTTGCGCCGCTACCTGAGCCCGGAGCAGAAGCTCCTGGTCAAACGGGTGACTCGCAAAGGCGTCTTCCATCCTTTGGTCAACAAGGACTCCTTCAAGCGCAAGCTGTACGTCGCTGCGGCTAAGACCAACTACGTGCGCAAGTACGCGAAGTACTACCCGAAGCAGACCGAGTCCGGGTTCTAGTCCACCGGTGTTGCAACCAGGGTTGCCACGCTTAATACACTGGGGTCATGACGACGACGTGCGCCCCGTGGCGGCGCGGATGGGCTGCCTTTGCCCTTGCGGCTGCCCTGGCTGTTGCCGGGCCGGTGTCGACGGCTGCGGCGCACGATGAGCTGACCGGAACTGAGCCCACTGATGGGACCACCGTGGAGGTCGCTCCGGAGCAGGTACGGATGGACTTCAGCGGCGACATCGCCTCGGTAGGCAGTTTTGTTACCGTGACCGGCCCGCTAGGCACCGTCACGGACGGTGCGCCGCAGGTCGAGGGCACGGCGGTCAGTCAACCGTTGGTAGCCGATGCGCCCCCGGGGGGCTACGCAGTTGTCTGGCGGGTGACGTCGCGAGACGGTCACCCCATCTCGGGCGAGTTCGACTACACGGTGCCATCGGGGGGTGTCGAGGCCCAGGGCGATCAGGCGCCGGACGAGTCGGCCTCCCCCCGCGACGAAGCCGCCGGGACCAGTGCACCGTTGGCCGACGACGCCGCGAGCAGCACCACACAAGCGTCAGCAGCGGAGCCAGATTCTTCGACCGACGCATCTGACCGGGCCGCCAACACCGCTGCAGCTCCAGCCCGGGGCGACAGTTCTGCGAGCTCGGGCACCGCAATCTGGGTATGGGGTGTGGTCGCCTTGGCGCTCGTTACCCTCGGTGGGTTGGGCGCAGTCGCGTTGCGCCGCCGCTGACCTGCCCTGCTGGCCCGCCCTGCCGGCCTCTGACCTGCGCTATCACCCGCTGTCCGCTTGGGTGCGGCATGGGATGCAGCGCCTAGCTTCATGCTCATGTACCGTGTGACTCACGATTCATACACATTCCCGGGCAGCTGCGCGTTCTGATCAACACTTGTTGTTGGATGAGATCCGGTGCTCCCCGGCAGACGCACGAGGGGGTCACGCCATGGGGCGCGGCCGGGCAAAAGCAAAGCAGACCAAAGTCGCACGGAGACTGAAGTACTACTCTCCAGACACCGACCTGACCGCTCTGGAGCAGGAGTTGAAGGGCAGTGAGGGCGACTTTGCCTCACCGTCTCGTTCCTCCGCTGTCGAGCACGATCAAGAGCAACACATCGCCCAAAATTACGGGCGTAATCGGCACCGGGACGACGGTGACTCATCAAGAGGTCCAGGGTCTCGTGACGACTCTGCCGACGATGACGATCCAGCCTCGACCTCGAAGCAGGTGACGTCACTGCCGGGACCTCCGGCACCGATCACCCCAGGCTCCTGGATGAAGAAGCGAGCCTGAGCGACGCTGGCGAGCACCTACCGCCGAGACCGCACTGCTAGCGGTGGGTGCCCACCACGCTCACTGATCCACCGTCAACACCCTTGGCGCCGTGCACAGCACCTTCGGTTCGCTTGTCGCTGCCTAGGGCAATGTCGCCCAACACCCACGCGTCAATCCTGCGTGCCGTGATGGACTGAACTGCCGCGTCGACCTGATGGCCAGGCACTATGGCCACAAATCCGATCCCCATATTGAGCGTCTGCTCGATGTCTGCAAGGGGCACGTTGCCCCACCGCTGAATGGCGTCGAACACTGCCGGCGGGGTCCACGACGAGCGCTCAAGCGTGGCGTGTAGCCCCGACGGCAGCACGCGGGCAACGTTGGCCGCCAAACCACCGCCGGTGATGTGCGAGAGCGCATGAACGTCTACGCCCCCATGGTCATGAACGTCATCTCGTCCATCCTCAGCGGTATTCGCGATCAGGGCCAGCAGATCTTTGGTGTAGATCCGAGTCGGCTCCATGACCTCTTCGCCGAGGGTGCGACCGAACTCGGCGATGTAATCGTGCCAGCTGAGCCCGGCATGAGCCACCACTCTGCGCACCAACGAGTAGCCGTTGGAGTGCAGACCAGACGACGCGAGGGCAATGACTGCATCTCCCTCGCGGACGAGGTGCGGTCCGAGCACCCGATCGTGCTCCACCACTCCGGTCGCTGCTCCGGCGACGTCGTATTCGTCGGGGTCCAGCAGCCCTGGGTGCTCAGCGGTCTCGCCGCCGACGAGGGCCACCCCCGCGAGTTCGCACCCGCGAGCTATACCAGCCACGATGGCGGCAATCCGCTCGGGGACGACCCGCCCGCACGCGATGTAGTCGGTCATAAAGAGCGGCTCCGCCCCAGAGACCACGATGTCGTCGACGACCATGCCGACGAGGTCGATGCCGATGGTGTCGTGGCGGTCCATCGCTTGAGCGATAGCCACTTTGGTGCCGACGCCATCAGTGCTGGTAGCCAACACCGGACGGGTCATCCCCCGAAGCGCGGAGGCGTCGAACATGCCGGCGAATCCGCCGAGGCCGCCCAACACTTCGGGGCGGGTAGCCCGACCGACGGCCGCCTTCATCAGGGTCACCGCACGGTCGCCGGCCTCGACGTTAACGCCCGCTCCGGCATACGTGATCGACGCCCTTGGGGTGGGTGTCGTGCCCCGCGTGGTGCTTTCAGCGTGCGGGCTTCCGGCTGATGAATTCACGGGCGGGTCAACGCCTCGGAGCCTCCGACGCTTGACCCGATGGGGACCCCGTCGACGTCGAGCATGGTCCCCTGATGGCTGTCGTGTTCCTGGACGTCCAAGGTGCCGACGTCCGTCGGGTCGACCCCATCGCGCACCGGGAACTCCAACTCCAAGACGTCTTTGCCCCGTTGGTTCTCTTCGGGCAGGCCGATCGGGTAGACCCCGGAGAAGCAGGCGGTGCACAACTCGTCGGGGTCTTGCTTCGTGGCGGCGATCATGCCCTTCTCGCTGATGTAGCCCAGCGAGTCGGCCCCGATCGAAGCGCAGATGTCGTCGATGTTCAGGCCGTTGGCGATCAGTTCGGCGCGGGTAGCGAAGTCGATGCCGTAGAAGCAGGGCCAGCGCACCGGGGGCGAGGATATGCGTACGTGGACTTCCGCGGCCCCAGCCTCACGCAGCATCCGCACCAGCGCGCACTGGGTGTTGCCGCGGACGATCGAATCGTCAACCACGATCAGGCGTTTGCCACGGATGACCTCTTTGAGGGGGTTGAGCTTGAGCCGGATGCCGAGTTGGCGGATGGTCTGGCTGGGGGCGATGAAGGTCCGGCCGACGTAGGCGTTCTTGACCAAACCGGCACCGTAGGGGATGCCTGAGGCTTCGGCATACCCAATCGCCGCCGGGGTGCCCGACTCGGGCGTAGGCATGACCATGTCGGCCTCAACGGGGTGCTCCGCAGCCAATAATCGGCCCATCTCAACGCGTCCCTCGTGCACCGAACGCCCGTTCAGTGAGGTGTCGGGGCGGGCCAAATAGACGTATTCGAAGACGCAACCCTTACGCGCCGACTCAGCGAACCGGCGGCTGCGCAAGCCGTGCTCATCGATGGCAATCAACTCGCCGGGCTCGACCTCACGGACAACGCTGGCACCGACGATGTCCAGCGCGGCGGTCTCCGAAGCGACAACCCAGCCCCGCTCCAGCCTGCCCAAGACCAGCGGGCGCACACCCTGCGGGTCGCGAGCGGCATACACCGTCTGTTCGTCGCAAAAAACGAGCGAGAAGGCACCGCGCAACATCGGCAACACCTCCATCGCGGCCGACTCCAGCGTGCGGTCTTCGTCAGCGGTCAGCAAGCCCGTGATGAGCGCAGTGTCAGTGGTGTTGCCTCGACCGACCTCGCCGCTGGCGTAGCGCAGGTCACCGCCGTGAGCGTCGGCAAGTTTCTCGCGCAACTCGGCGGAGTTGATGAGGTTACCGTTGTGAGCCAAAGCCACAGTGCCGCCACTGGTGCCGCCGAGCGTCGGCTGCGCATTTTCCCAGGTGCTGCGACCTGTCGTGGAGTAGCGGCAGTGGCCGATCGCGAGGTGCCCGCGCAACGACGCCAGGCTCGACTCATCGAAAACCTGAGCGACCAGGCCGACGTCCTTGTAGACCAACAGGGAGCGGCCGTCGCTAGTGGCGATACCGGCGGCCTCCTGCCCACGGTGTTGCAGGGCGTAAAGGCCGAAGTAGGTGAGTTTTGCGACCTCGTCATCCGGTGCCCACACCCCGAAGACGCCACAGGCATCTTGCGGGAGAGACTCGTCGGGCATCAGGTCATGAGACAAACGTCCATCAGGTCGAACCACATCGGTCAGTCTCGCACAATCATGTGCGACGAAGGCTGATCCATTCGGCGATCAAATAGGCGACGGCACCGACCGAGGCGCCGAGAAGGGCACCCGCGCCGCCCAACACAATGAGCTCTTGGCCGGCGGTAGCCACTCCTGAGGCTGGGCCGATTAAATCCACCAGAATCCCCACGAGTGCCCCCAAAAGCGCCCCCGTCACCAGAAACGGCACCATTCTGGGCCCGCGATGGTGCGACCCGACCGGGATCGTGCGCTCTTGATCTACCCGTGGGTCCGTGCCGCTCTGCTCCTCGTTCATCGTCCTAGGTTACGCGCTGAGGGAGTAGCCGCGGAGGCCACCGCCCCGCGAGCGTGCGACGAATATCACGCTGGGGCCCCAATCTCGACACACGCTCGGACTTCGGGAGGCATCTATCGGACGAGGTCAATCTGTTCCAGGACGGCCGGGTCGGCGCGATAGGGGTCACTCGGCCGTGGCCAATGCGTGATGACGTCGGTAAACCCGAGGTCTGCGGCCCGGCCCGCCTGCTCCGCGAAGAACTCAGCGCTGCTCAGGGCCGTTACTCCGCAGGCGTCGAGGGAGAGGTAGCGGTCCAGCGGGGCGTCCAGGCGCCGATCGCCGGACTCGATCGCGGACGCTTCGATCTCATCGAATTTCATTGCCGCCCCGGCTACCCCTGCCCACCACTGCTCGATGGATTCGGTGTCGTTGCTCGGGGCACCGGCTCCGACCCCAGGCTGAGCCTTCTTCTGGCCGGTGGTCAGCCACCCGTGGCCCTGCCGGGCGGCGAGCGCCATCGAGCGCGGCCCGTTGGCGGCGATGACGAACGGCACCCGTGGCTGCTGCACCGATCCGGGAGCGTTGCGGGCATTGACGGCTTCGAAGAACTCGCCGCTGTGGTTGACGTGGTCTTCGGTCAGGGTCTGGTCGAAGAGATCAACGAACTCGGCGAAGCGGCGGGTGCGCTGCCCGCGGGTGAGCTCGGCCCCAAGGATGCCGGAGTCCAGATCTCCGCCGGCGCCAAGGCCCAGCAACATCCGGCCGGCGCTGATGTCGTCGAGGGTGATGGCGTCGCGCATGAAGGTCACTGGGTGGCGGAAGTTCGGCGAGGCCACAAAGGTGCCGAGGGTGATCCGCTGCGTCACCATCGCTGCGGCGGTCAACGTAGCGACCGTGGAGTGCCATGGCGAGTCTGGGAGTCCGCCCCACACGAGGTGGTCGTAGGTCCAGGCATGGTCGAAGCCGAGGTCTTCGGCGCGGCGCCACAACGGCTCGGCTTGTGGCCAGGAGTATTCGGGGAGGATGCAGATGCCATATCGCATCACGCCACCCTAGGCCGAACGACGGCACCTGGCCCCGGAGGCATCGACTGCGCGGCCACTAGTACCGCGCGAGTGACACATATACCGTCGTGTGCGGCCGCACAAGTGTCACTGCGACGTGAGGAGTCAGTCGAAACTCCCCGTCCGGGCACGGGGCAAGAGCTGCGCGCGGTCTACAGCGGGAAGTATGCCGAGAGGTCCGAACGCTGGCCGCTGGCGCTGATCGATCCGGCCGCGCGCGCCTGCTCCCACGTATGCCGACCGGTCACCAGCAGCAGCCACGTCGCGGCGTCGGTTTCGACCACGTTGGTCGGGGTGCCCCGAGTGTGGCGTGGCCCTTCGATGCACTGAACGGCCCCGAAGGGCGGCACGCGGACCTCGACTGACCGACCGGGGGCCTGGGCCGCGAGCTCTTCGAGACTGAAGCGGACTGCCGTTGCCCGGATCGACCGTGGCACTGCATTCACCGCTGCCACCAGATCGCTCCGATTCGCGCCTTCGCGCCGGCCAACAGGACCGGCCTGCGAGCCAGCCACCTCACCACTTTCGCCGGTCCCTCCGGCGGCTGCTCGGCATACCTCGAGTGCTTGTTGTCCCTCCCCGATCGGCACCCGACGCTTGCTCGGCACGGACTAGGCCAGAGGGTCGCGCTCGATCGGGCACGACATGCAGCGCGGACCGCCGCGACCGCGACCCAACTCGCCGCCCGCGATGGCGATGACCTCGACACCCTGACCACGCAGGTAGTCGTTAGTCACCGTGTTGCGCTCGTAGCCCACCACCACGCCGGGCTCGAGGGCCAGCACGTTGCAACCGTCGTCCCACTGCTCACGCGCTGCAGCCGAGGGGTCCTGATCGGCCGCGAGGATGCGCAGCCCGTCCAGCCCCAGACCTCGAGCGATCACCTGATCCATGTCGTCTGCCAGGTGGGACTCGATATTGACCTGCTCCTGACCGTCTCGATCGGCACCAGCCGTCAGCGTCCAGGATTTCAGGGCGGGCAAACCGATATAACGCGTGAAGGTCTCCGGGTCGATCATCGTCATCACCGTGTCTAGGTGCATGACGGCCCGGGACTTGGGCATGTCGACAGCGATGACCTTGTCGATGTGCTCCGAGGCCAGCATCCGGGCCGCCATCCGCTCGACGCCCTGCGGAGTCGTGCGCTCGCTGAGACCGACCAGCACCGTGCCGTTGCCAGGCACCAAGATGTCCCCGCCCTCCGCAGTGGCCGGGCCCGCCTCGATACCGTCGGACCACCACTGATGGGCCTGGTCCTTGAACATCGGGTGGTGGCGATAGATCGCCTCGTAGTGCACCGTCTCGCGGCGACGCGCCTTCTTATGCATCGAGTTCACGGCGACCCCGTCGTAGGCCCACGCAGAGGTGTCGCGAGTGAACAAGTGGTTCGGCAAGGGCTCGAGCACTGCCTCGTGGTCGGCGAGCGCACCGATCACGACTGAGCGCGGGCTCTCGATGCGCTCCAGCACCTCAGCCTTGGTGATCCCGCCGATGAGGTAGCGAGAGAGCTCGGCATCGCTCATCTGCTGGAACATCTCCTGCAGGTGAGCGGAGGCCAGGGGGCCAACGTGACGCTCGTCCAGGGACTGCGATAGCACTAACTCACGGGCGGCCGGGGAGGCGAGCGTTTGGGTCAGTAGTTCGTCGAAATAGTGGACGGTGATATCACGGGCACGCATCACTTCGACAAACTCATCGTGCTCTGTTTGAGCGCGCTCAACCCACAGGATCTCGTCGTAAAGGTACTGCTCTTTGTTCTCCGGGGTGAGTCGGTGCATCTCCAAACCAGGTCGATGCACGATGACCTGTCGTAGCCGGCCAACCTCAGAGCCCACATGCAAAGTCATCGCACTGCCTTTCACTTGGATCGAACCGTCGCGTCAGTCTGTCACTGCTCAGTGACAGACTCGGACTCATGAAGGCAACGATTTTGCAGGCCGCTCGCCAGATCACCGTCGAAGAAGTGCCAGATCCACAGATCATGCTGCCCACCGACGCTATCGTGCGGGTGAGCGCTTCGTGTGTGTGCGGCTCAGATCTGTGGCCCTATCGCGGAATCAATGAGGTCAAAGAGCCGCAGCGAATCGGCCACGAGTTCGTCGGCTACCTTGAGGAGGTCGGCTCGGAGGTTTCGACGGTGCGGGTCGGCGACTTCGTGATCGCACCGTTTACCTACTGCGACAACAGGTGCCCGCACTGCGTCGTCGGTATGCAGACCGCCTGCGAGCAGTTCGGCGGCTGGGGGTCGAAGGGCCGCGATGGCCATCTGGCCGACGGCGGGCAGGGCGAATACGTGCGGGTGCCGCTGGCTGACGGGACACTCGTGGCCACCGCTGAGCAGCCGGATGCCGCGATGATCCCGTCGCTTTTGGCGCTCAGCGACGTGATGGGCACGGGGTGGCACGCGGCGCGTTCGGCTCGTGTGCAGCCGGGGCAGACCGTGGTGGTTGTCGGTGATGGCGCAGTCGGCTTGTGCGGAGTGCTGGCGGCGTCGCGGATGGGTGCCGAGCGGATCACTGCGATGTCGCGGGCACGCTCCGCGCCAGGCCGTGGCCAAGGGGTTTGGCGCGACCGACGTCGTCGCCGCTCGCGGTGATGAAGGGGTCGCTGCCATTCGGGACATGACCGCTGGTGTGGGGGCGGATGCAGTGTTGGAGTGTGTCGGCACCAAGGAGTCGATGCAGACCGCGTTCGATATTGCTCGCCCCGGCTCGACGGTCGGCTTCGTCGGGGTGCCGCACGACGTCGAGATCCCGATCGGTCAGATGTTCCGATACAACCTCAACATCGCCGGCGGTATGGCGCCCGTCCGTGCCTACCTGGACCAACTACGGGACGACGTGCTGGCTGGGGCTATCGACCCCGGCAAGGTCTTCGACCTGACGTTACCGCTCGATGAGGTCGCGGAGGCCTACGCCGCGATGGACGAACGCCGAGCCATCAAGGTCATGCTCACGAACTAACCCAAAGGTTGAGGGAGCAACAGGGACGATGAGGCGCTCCGCCTACGCTGCGCGAGCAGGGCGAAAGCACGGCGCTACTGTTCGGTGTGTGTTGATAGCGACCGACCTTGACGGCACGCTCGTGCCGCACGGCGACGCCACCCCGAGCCCCTACTGCGCAGACGTGCTGCGTCGTTTGGACGAGGCCGATGTGCCGGTCGTTTTCGTCACCGGCCGACCGCTGCGGTGGATGACCGGATTCTGGCCGCACGTGGGTCGACATGGGCTGGCCATCGTGTCTAACGGTGCCGTTGCCTACGACGTGCATGCGGGCGAAGTCATCGACCACGCGGGGATCGAACCGGCCGCCGGTCTCGAGATCGTGGCAGCCGTCAGCGGAGCCGTCCCCGGCGTCACCTTCGCCATCGAATGCCTCGACGGAATCCGTCAGGACTCGGCCTACGCAGATTCCGATCTGGTCCCGCACACTGCGGCGCGCGGGCCGCTGAAGGACCTGTGGGATGTTCCCGCGCTCAAACTCCTCGTCCGCCATTCGCTCGGGGATTCGCAGGATTTTCGGGACCGTGTCATCGCAGCGGTCGGCGATCGCGCCACCCCCACGTGGTCCATGGCCGGTCTGGTCGAGATCAGCGCCCAGGGTGTCACCAAGGCCAGTGCCCTCCGCGTGCTGTGCGCGCGGCTCGGCATAGGCAGCGATGACGTCGTGGCCTTCGGTGACATGCCCAACGACATCCCGATGCTGAGCTGGGCAGGAACGTCGTATGCCATGGAAAACGCACACGAGAGCGTGCAGGCTATGGCCGACCACGTCGCACCGGGATGTCACGGCGATGGGGTGGCGCGCGTACTCGAGTCCATCATGGACATATGAACACACCTCAGCGCCGATCCGCGTCGATCCTGTGAGCCACAACTCATGGGCGACAGCAGCAGAGAGCCTCGCCACTGCCCTGTGATATTCCCTGCCCAACTACGTGGTGAGCCGAAAGCGTCGAGCCGCGGCCAAGGCGGCGGTCGTTGTGGGGGCTGGCTTGTATGGGGCCTATCTCGGCCAGAGCCTCGACGACGATGAGCAAGGAGAAGACGACGAAGACATCGAGGCTCAACCGTCCGACGGCGACGCGCTTCGCCAAGGCGTCGTCATTGTGGCAGCGGGCGTGGCACTTATCGGCGGTGCTGTGGTCTTCGAACGACTCATCCAGCGATCAGCGGAGAGTCTGAGCGAGCGTGGAGTGAAGCACCCAGATACGGTGATCGGCGTTGCCCTAGGGGCCCTGACCCCCTTCGCTCAGCAGGGGATCCAACGAGCGGCAGGCAGGCGGCCGCGCGCAGCTTAAAGGCTGAAGAAGAGGCCGCGGGCGACGAGGCCCACGCCGACCAGCAGCACCAAGACCGCCGTGAACAGGGGCAACGCTGCTGTCACCCTCGTCGCGACCTTGCTGCTCTTCGAGGACTCGACCTCGTCGAGACGCATCCTGAGCTTGACCAGCAAGAGGCCAACGGCAGTCAGGACCGCCGCCATGCCGATGCCATAGGCGAACACCAAAAACACCCCGAAGAAGGTGCGGCCTAGAGCGATCGACCCCAGGAGCACAACCAACGCGGATGGGCTGGGCACGAGGCCACCGGCCACACCCATACCGATCAGGCCGCGTCGTCCGGGGCCGTGACTGTGAGAGTGGCCCGGGCCATGCGAATGCCCATGCGAGTGACCATGGGAATGCCCGTGACTTCCGTGGTCATGACCACCGTGGTCGTGCTTGATCTTGGTGTCGGTGTCCACGTCGTGACTGTGTTCATGACCACCCGCGTGAGCGTGGGCCACCACAGCCTCAGCACTTGCTTGTGCCTTACGTGCTCGTCGGGCGTCCCGCAGCAGGCTCGCACCAATCAAGGCAATCAATACACCGCTGATGATGCCGAGGACCCGAAGCGCCTGCTCCCCGACCAGGGCGCTCGACAGCGTCAACGCCAGACCAAGCACCAACACCCCGACGGTATGCGTGCCGGTGACCGTCGCTCCAACAATCAGTGCGTCGCGCGGACGGCCACTACGACCCGCGAGGTATGCCGCCATCACGGTCTTCCCGTGTCCCGGCAACACTGCGTGACCAGCGCCCAGCAGCACTGCCAACAACAGCGCAGCCGTGCCCAGTAACGGGGTGAGCTCGCGGTCGCCCATGAAAGATTCGAGTTGCCGATCCCCTGCCGTCACCAGCCGGCTCAACGGGTCGGAGCCGGTGAAACCCGGGACCGCAATGTCGTCTGCGGCCCCCGCAGCGTTGCCTACTCCGGGCTCGGCGGTCAGCGTGACTTCACGGACGTCCAGCGGCGAAGACAGCAGGTCCTCGGGGTACGAGCGAAGCTCGTCGCTCACGCTGGTCGAGGGAACCGCAGGGTCTTGCAGGGCGATACCGCTGCCGGTCGCGGTGATCTCGCGCCATCCGATGCGGTCGGTGCGGTATCCGTCGCTGAAGGTCACCGTGGCCGGACCATCCAGGTCGACTTCGGCCGAGAAGTCGCACGTCAAGCGCAGCGTCGGCAACCCTGCGGCCCCCGGCACCGCTTCCATCGAGGTGTCGCCAACCTCCCACGCGACAGCGGCTCCATCAACCTGGGCCACCATGTCCTGTTGCACCTGCGGGCACATCAGTTCTGCTCGAGCAGCCAGCTCTGCATCGGACAGCTCCCCGTCGCCATCGGTGTCGATGTCAGAACGGTCTTGCTGCGACGGGATCTCGGCGCTGTCGATGACGGTCAGCAGATCGATGCTCTCGGGAGTCAGCGTAAGACCGTTGTAATGGCTCACCGTGAAGTTTCCGAGGGGGTGGGCCGGCACGGCGGTGTCGAAAGACGAGATGCTGGCCGATGCCGGAACGGCCAAGCCCAGCACCATCACCGCCGAAGCGAGCAGCGAACCGGCGAGGCCGCGTGCCCGAAGGACTTTCACTGCTGGCCGCCCACTTCTTCGAGGGCCTTCTCGGCGAACGGTGCCTGCAGCGGGGAGAAGTAGGGGTTGGTGCTCAAAGCGGCGGAGAGGGTCGCGCGGGCGGCTTCGTCCATGCCAAGCGCCTGCTCGATCATGCCGCGGTGGTAGAGGAACGATGCGTTGTCACCGTCGAGCGCGTTCGCCTTGACGGCATACTCCAGCGCTTCGTCGTCTTTGCCGTCCTTATGCAAGGCCCAGGCCAGCGCGTCAGCCGCATCGACGTTCTCACGCTGCTTCCACTCGGCACGAGCAAACTTCACAGCGTCGGCTGGCTCGCCACGGTCAGCCGCGACGTGGGCGGATGTCAAGTCATCGCGCACCCCGTTGGCCTCGAACAGCGCCTGCACGGCGTCCACCGTGGCGAACTGCTCGTCGGCATCGGCGGTGCGCCCTAGTGAATCCAGGTAGAAGCCGTATTCGATCAAGTAGTCCGGCAGCGGGCGGGCCGCCACCACCCGCTCGAAGGTCGCTGTCGCTTTGTCGACCTCGCCGCGAGCGGCATACACCCGAGCCCGTCCGAGAAGGAGGATCGGGTCGTCCGGGACGGCCACGAGACCACGCTCAAACTGAGTTGTGGCCTCGTCGAGGTCGCCGACGTTGAACGCCAACTGACCCAAGTAGTACGTGGAAAATGCGCTGTCGGACGGCGAGTAGGAACCATCCATTGCCAATTCCATGGCGGCCACCGCGCGGTCACGCTCGCCGTGCAACTCGAGGTCATACGACGCCCTGCTGTACGACGCGAGGCCTGGTCGCAGGTCGACCATCTTTTGTGCGGCGGCGGTGGCTTCGTCGTAGTCGCCGAGCTGTATCGACGCGTCGGCCAATACGCCCCAGGACGTGGGGTTGGCCGGGTTGATCTCTTGGGCCTGGCGCGCAAGGTCTGCGGCGTCGTCGAACTCATGGCGTGCGTTGGCCAAAGCACCGGAGGCCACCAACGCGTCGTCGTTGCCCTCAGGCCGCAGTTCAAGAGATTTCTCGAGCGCACCATCGGCCTTGGGGTAGTACGAAGGGTCGGCGGTCACCCGGGCTTGCTCGACGTATGCCGCGCCCAACTGAGCCCACTTAAGGTCGTCGTCGGGGCGTTCTTCGAGCTGCTGCTGCAGCTGCGTAATCGAGGCCGCCAGGTCGTCTTTGGCTGGAGCGACCGATGTCACCGCTACGGGGTCGAGGTTGGGCGGCCCGCCCGCGATCTGGGGGCCGACGATCAGCGTGCCAGCCAGGAGCACCGCCCCCAGGGAAATACTCGCTCGCGCGGTTGAGGAGTGCATCAGGCTTCGAGTCCGCTGGCCTTGGTGTCCAACTTTGCTCGCACCACGTAGTTGTCGAGGTAGTGCCCGCTCTCCGGGTTGAATTCACCGGTACACGTGATAAGCACGAGCTCCGAGCCGTCACGCTCACCGTAAATTTCTTCCGTGGGCAGCGTGTCTTTGGGGAACTGCTGCCCGTCGTAGACCACAAACACGGCGGTGCTGCCGTCCGCTCGGTCAACCAAGATTTCGTCGCCGATCTTGAGTTGGTCGAGCTCGTAGAAGACCGCCGGGCCCTCTTTGTTGTCGACGTGGCCCACGATCAGCGCTGGGGGGCCCCCGAGGTCGCCGGGATAGGAGCCCTTGGTGAACCAGCCGGCTTTGGAGTAGTCCTCGGGAACCTCCAAGGAGTTGTCGGGGTTGAGCCCCAGATTGACCAGCGACGACTCGACCTCAATCGCGGGGATGGAGACGCTTTTGGGTTTGACGTGGAGCATGCCGCGATTGGCGGGGCCTTCAATAGAACCGTTGCCCTTGGGGGCCGGAGCATTGTCACCGGGTGCAGGTGCCGGAGCGGTAGCGGCCGCATCTGGCACTACGGCGTCGTCAGCAGTGTCGCCGTCCGCCGCTGCCCTTTCGGCCAAGGACAGTGGCGACTCTGTGTCGCCCGCAGCGGCTTGCGCCGCGAGGCTAGTGCCGGTCTGATCCGATGACCCATCCCCTCCCATCCGGAAACCAACCACGGTGGAGGTGATGACCAAAAGAGAGACCACCCCGAGCACGATGGCTATCAGCGGGAAGGACAGCTGCACCGCCCGGGCTGGTTCACGATGGGAGGGTTGGCGCGATCCGGTGCTCGATGCACCCTGGTCATCACTCACGATCAGTTCCTCTCATAGCCGGGTAGCGGCATACGTCACGGGGTTTTCAAGTTTGTAGCCAGGCCAGCGTCATCGTGGCCTATGAACCTTGGTGCGCGCTGAGGGGGACGGACGTGATGCGCGTGTCCGTCCCCCTCAGTCTTGATCACACTGTGGTGGGTGGATCAGGCGATGGTGCCTGAACCCACGTTCACCGGAGCGTTCTGACGGCGACGGATCAGCGAGGTTGCGCCGATACCGATCAGGGCCAGCGATGCAACACCGCTGGTCAAGGCCCAGGTGGGGATGCCGCTGTCAGCGAAGGTGCCACCCGCACCGGTGGCGACTCCGCCACCGGGCATGACGTCTTCGCCAGCGTTGACCGAGGAGTTACTCGGCAGCGCCAGGTAGGGGAAACTGTCGCTGAAGGCGAGGTTGTTGTTGTTGACACCGTCACCGGTGGCCAACGCTTCAACAATTTCACCGGTCTGCGCAGCACCCATGAGTGCCTGGATCTCGATGTCGACCACGTCGTCAGCCAGACGGCGACCGTTCGGGAAGCCCGCGAGGTCATCCGCCAGCACGCCTAGACGGTTCGGCTCGGCGGTCGGCGGCACGGTCAGGTTCAACCGCAACATTTCCGAAGGCTGGAAAGCCTCAGCGTCAACGTCACCGTTAAGGATCTGGCTGTTCAGGTCGGCCTTGATGGGGCCGGTGTCCTTCGCGATACCCGTCAGGAAGATCTGCTGAATGTCTTCACGAGGCGTTTCCGGAGCCGGAACTCCGTAGATTGCTTCGATCAACTTGGGTAGCTCGGGGTCGAGCACCCGGTCCAGCACGGCACCGTCAGCTGCCTCAGCGTCCATGTCCGGGCTGATGCCGTTGAAGGCGTCCTTCAGCGCGGCGGGGACAACAACCTCGTTAACCAGCGGCATACCAAGACGCGACACCTGCACGTGGTCACCGCTGGGCTCGGCCGCACCAGGCGACAGCGTGACGCTCTGCTTGGACGCGGTACTCCAGACACCGACCACCGGGTTAGTAGCGGAATCGGCGTTGAGAGCAACCTCATCCAGCGGCACCTGCAACGCCACCGAATTCACGTTGTACCCAGCGAGGGTGTCTTCACCGGTCTCGGAAAGGTCTCCGCCGTAAAGCAGGTCAAAGATGCGCAGGTCAAGGAAGAACGGGTCGTCGGCCTGACCGGCAAAGGTCTTTCCGCCACCCTCAACATCGGTGATCGCTGCGTCGCGCAGCGTCTTGTAGTCAGGCATGGAAGCCGGACCGACATTCGAGGGAGCAACCGGGCCGGTCGCAATCTCGGTTTCGGTGTCGCCTTCAATCTTGGTCAACGTGAACGTCTGCTTGAACAGCAGGTTCTCGTCGTCCAAGGTCTCGACCGGACCGTTGTTGTACAAGAACGTGTCCGTGCCGCGAGCGTCGTCGGTCTCGAAGATCCACCGGTAGGTGATGTCCGGCTTCGCGTCACCGTTGCTGTCGATGTTGATGTCGTAATAGGTGCCGTCCTCCCAGGGGTAGAAGTTCGGCCCGCCGTTGGGCTCGGAGAAGGGCGACCAGTTGGCGATCAACGTGACCGAATCTGCGTCGTCAGGACTGACGAACGCGTACGTGTCGGTGTTGTCGTTGACCGGGTCTTTAGCGATCAGCGGAGCTTCCCGGTGACTGGAAGCGCCAGCGAGGTTCGGCAAGCCGCCGGCAAGAGCGACCGCCATCAGGGCTGACCCTGTGGCAAGCATCGCCTTCGCGGGGCGACTACGGACGTTCTTTGCCCGTGGTGATGAAGACATTCTGTTCCTTTCGGAGAGACCCGTTGTGCTCAATGGGAATGGTGGAGTGTGGCGTCGCTGTCATGCGCTGCGCGCATAATTCGACCAGCGATATATGAACACTGCTCTAACAGAAGCGAAAAAGCCACCCAGTTTGCCGAATGAAGACGTTGGATGCCCAGTTCATACTCAACACCGGGCCGTGCAACATGTTTCGTCAGTCAAAATGGCCCGAAAGCCTCTGCGCGAGTTGTACCAAATGCAGTTATCGGCAGGGATTCGGAGCGGGAACGTATGCGGATTGCGAGCGGTGGATGGTCGCGCTCGGCGCGGGCACTGAGAAGGGGAGCGAAGGACCCCCCGCGCACCTGGAAGAGCCCACCTGCCCTTGCTGTATTCCTACCCTGGGGGAGTTCGGTGAGGTACCACCACGCGGGGGGCCGAGGGAAGTCTATGGGAGGTCCGGGCCGGGTCGAAACCGGGCAGTCGCACCGGGTCCACGATTCGTGCTGCACCGACCTGCTCGGGTAGCGTGCCCGACGGAGGATTCGCATAGTGGCCTAGTGCGCACGATTGGAAATCGTGTTGGGGATGAAACCCCTCAGGGGTTCAAATCCCCTATCCTCCGCCAGCGTCGCATCCATGCGGCACACGGGCAGCCTTCTCGCTGCGGGTGTGTCGCATGTTTCGTTTCCGGCATCACCGCAAGCGTGTATGCCGCTAGGCGGAGCTGTGCATCTGGTGACACTCGGTGCCGTCCGCACGCAAATGAGTGGGTTCGGCGTTGCGTACGGTGACATTCGGTGCCTCGTGCACCGATCCCCGCTGATTGGAGTTGGCGGCGGCGCTTAGCCGTGCCTAAAACGGTGCGGCTGATCTCACGGCCGACGACTGTGCCCGCGGAGCGCAGCATGGACCGAAACGCCGATGATCCGACCACCTTGTCCACCATGGACTCCTCGTCCTCGTCGGCCTTGCGTGAGCGGCGAGGTGCCTTCGGTGCCTCATCCTCGGGCCACCGTCCATCCTTGGCGGCTTGTTCCAACTCGGCGTTTGTGTCGCGGGACTGTGGGTCGGGGGTCTCCGCCGACGCTTCGGCGGTCGCCATCCGAGCGTTCAACTTCTCGTATGCCCACTAGCGGTCGAGCGCCTCGGCATACTTTGATCGCAGGACAGATCCGGCCACCGCTGCGGTAAGCACCGACGGATCGCTGGGGCCCATGGTCGATTGCGGCGCCCGCAGCATCGTCCACGCGACCGGGGTCGGGGCCCCACGCTCCGACAGCACCGTCACGATCGCTTCGCCGGTGCCGAGGCTGGTCAACGCCTCAGCAAGGTCGTATTCGCTGGTCGGGAAGGTCGACACCGTGGCCTTCAGCGCCTTGGCGTCGTTCGGCGTAAAGGCCCTCAGCGCGTGCTGCACCCGGTTGCCGAGCTGCGCCAAGACCCCATCGGGCACGTCGGTCGGGGCCTGCGTCACGAAGAACACACCCACACCCTTGGAGCGAATCAGACGCACCGCCTGCTCCACCGCGTTCAAGAACGCCTCGGATGCGTCGGCGAAGAGCAGGTGGGCCTCGTCGAAGAAGAACACCAGCTTCGGCTTGTCCTGATCGCCCACCTCGGGCAGATCCTCGAACAACTCGGCGAGCAACCACATCAGGAACGTCGAGAACACCACCGGCTTGTCCCGCACGCTCGGCGACTCCAACGCCGTGATGACCCCGAGGCCATCGGCGGTGGTGCGCAGCAGGTCGGCGGCCTCGAACTCCGGCTCACCGAAAAATTCCTCAGCACCTTGGTCGGAGAAGGCGATCAACGTGCGCAGGATGACCCCCAAGGTCGAGGTGGCCAATCCGCCCAAACCTTTGAGGTCGGCCTTGCCCTCGTCGGAGAGCAGGTGTTGCACCACGGCCTGCAGGTCTTTGAGGTCCAGCAGCGCGAGACCGTTCTTGTCGGCATAGTGGAACACCAATCCCAAACTCGATTCTTGGGTGTCGTTGAGGCTCAGGATCTTCGAGAGCAGGATCGGCCCGAACCCGCTCATCGTGGCCCGCACCGGTGTGCCCTCCCCTTCGGCACCGAGACGCAAAAACTCCACCGGGTATGCCGTCGCGGCCCACTCCTGCCCGAGCCCCTGCATACGTTGGTCGATTTTGGCGTGCCCCGGGCTGGGCGTGGCGAGGCCAGACAGGTCACCCTTGACGTCCGCTAAAAACACCGGCACCCCAGCCGCCGAGAGCTGCTCAGCCATCAGCTGCAAGGTCACGGTCTTGCCCGTACCGGTCGCCCCCGCCACCAGCCCGTGCCGGTTCATCGACGACAGCGGCAACTGCACCACGGCACCGGGCACGCTGACGCCGCCGGCCACTGTGGCACCGCAGGGTGATGCACGGCCCCTCGAAGGCGTAACCGGCGGTGATTGCTTCGATGTGTGTTTGCTGGTCATCGCTCACCCGGCCGACTCTAGTCAGGGGTCCTTCGATGGCCCCTTAGACTCGGCACCATGATCTTTAGGGGCGTGGGCCAGGAGCGCCCCTACCCTGCTCATGAGTTGCAGACTCCCCAAGACTGGGCTCACCTTCCGCCGCGGATGCTACGGCTCGAAGACATGTATACCACCCGAGCCGAGCTCGACCTGAACGCGCTACTCTCCGAGGACTCCACGTTTTACGGCGACATCTTTTGCCACATCGTGCAATGGAACGGCGACTACTACCTCGAAGACGGGCTGCACCGTGCCCTACGGGCCGCCTTAGCCGGTCGTCCCGTCGTCCATGGGCGTGTCCTCGTCATCGACTGAACCACCTACGACTAGCGTGACTCAACATGGCTTACGTGCGCACCGGAGGTATGTCGACCGCGAGCCGACGTCGGCGTCGGACCACTGCTTTGGTGCTGACTGGCCTCACGATTGTGTTGTTCATGGTGCTTGCGTATGCCGTCGCGTACTTCCAGGGGTGGGTCGGCAGCGACGAGGCTGACGGCAGCACCGACGAAAGCCTAGTGACGGCAACCTCGACCGCTCCCTCCCTTGAGCCGAGCGATGTGACGGTGAACGTCTACAACGCCAAGGGCGAGCCGGGTCTGGCGGGCAGGATCGCCGGCGAGTTGAGAGACCTCGACTTTGCGGTAGATGACGTCGACAACGACCCTGAGAAGGCCCAGATCGATCACTCCGCCGACATCCGATTCGGACCGGGCGGAGCAGATGCGGCGGAGTTCCTGCAGCAACGTGTGCCGGGGTCGGAGTTGGTGCCGCTGGAGCGCGAGGGCGAAGCCGTAGACCTCGTGCTCGGTGACGACTTCGAAGACCTGGCTGAGCCTGTTGGCGACGAAGCCACCGCCACGTCCTAGCCCCTACCCACCCGCCGCGGTCAGCGATAGACCGTTCACTAGGAGCGTGCTCGCTCGAGGTCGTGCGCGGCCTGCACCAACCCCAGGTGCGAAAAAGCCTGCGGGAAGTTCCCCATCTGGCGACCACGCTCGACGTCATACTCCTCCGCGAGGAGCCCTACGTCGTTGCGCAGTGCCAACAGTTTCTCGAACAGCGCCGTTGCATCGTCAAGCCGCCCCATGGCCGCGTAGGCCCGTACCAACCAGAAGTTGCAGAGCAAAAAGGGATGCTCGTCGCCTTCGACACCGTCCACTTCCGACGTCGCTCGGTAGCGCAGCACCAGCCCATCCCGCATCAACTCGGACTCGATCAACTCGACCGTGCCGACAAAGCGTGGATCGTCGGCCTCGATGAAGCCCGTCAGCGGCAAGACCAGCAGTGATGCATCGACTTCTTCGGTCTCCGAGTGCTGAGTGAAGGCGTTGCGTTCGGAGTTGTAGCCGTTCGTCAGCACATCTTCGCGGACAGCATCACGCGCCTTCTCCCACTTTTCGACTGGGCCTTCCAATCCGTGCTTCTGGATCGCCGCGAGCCCTCGATCCAAAGCCACCCACACCATGACCCGCGAGTGCGTGAACGCCTGCTTGGGGCCCCGTATCTCCCACAAGCCGTGGTCTAGGTCAGTCCAATCATCGGCAAGGTCGTCGATCAAAATGCGCTGCAGCCGCCAGGAATCATCCGTCTCTTCGACGCCCTCTTCGCGGAGCATCTCCAGGGCGATCATCACCTCACCCAGCACATCGCTCTGCCGCTGATCCACCGCTGCGTTGCCGACCCTCACCGGGCTTGAGTCGGCATACCCCGGCAGGTGGTCGAGCTCACGCTCAGGCATCTGCCGTCCACCGTCCACGGTGTACATAATTTGCAGGTCGTCGGGGTCGCCCGCCACCGCACGCAGCAGCCAGTCGCGCCACAACACCGACCGATCACGCAATCCCGACGACAGCAGGGCCTGCACAATCTGGGCGGCATCGCGCAGCCAGGTGTATCGGTAGTCCCAGTTGCGTGAACCGCCGAGCTCTTCGGGCAGGGACGTGGTCGGGGCCGCAACGATGCCCCCTGTTTCGGAGTGCGTCATTGCCCGCAACACGATCAGCGAGTCGTTCACCGCGTCGGCATAGGTGGTGAGGCCGCAGCCGTCACCGATCCATTCGCGTGACTCCTCGATGGTCTCCGCCAACCGCGCTTCGACGTCGATGGGCTCTGGCAACTCGGCATACGAACGCGACCACACCATGCTGTAGGTAGCGACCTCGCCCTCCGCGATGTCAAACTCGTCAACGTGGCGGGCGTTGTCGGGATGTGGCAGTCGCGGCCCCCTCAGGATTAGCATGTCGGGGCCCGCAACAGCGACCAAAGCCGCATCGCCACCGTGGTCGCTCGGATCCGGCTCGTGTCGCAGCCACGGGACAGTTTTGCCGTAGCCGAGTCGGACGATCCATTCGTGCTCCATCGTGACGGTGCCGCTGATGCCCTCGATGCGGCGGACGAGGTCTGCGCGACCGTCCGCGGGGTGCATGACGTCGGTCACCTTCACGGTGCCGCTCGCCGTTTCGTGGGTCGTCTCGAGAACGACGGTGCCCTTGATGTAGCTGCGGGTAGTGGTCGCTTCGTCGCGCGGCGATATCAGCCATCGACCGTGGTGGTGGTGGCCGAGCAACGCCGCGAAACAGGCTGGAGAGTCGAAGCGAGGGAAGCACAACCAATCCACGGAGCCGTGGGACGAGATCAGTGCGGCCGTATGCCGGTCGCCCACCAGCGCGTAGTCCTCAATGAGGTTAGACATGGGGTCACGCTAGTGCCGGGGTGTCCATGATGCGAGGACCGTGGACCTCTCGCGTCTGGCCGGTCACCTCGACGTTGGCCTGATGTGGGAGGTCTCCAGCGCTAGTTCCCGTGCTGAAGCGGACGGTCCCGGGCTCGACGATGCGGGTGCCGTCGAGGCCGGTGAACGACAATCGGTCTGCATGCACCTCGAAGGCCAGGCTGCGCTGCTGGCCGGGGTCTAGGGGGACGGCGACGAAGCCGATCAACTCGATGACCGGGCGGGCGACCTGGGCTAGGAGGTCGCTGGCGTACAGCTGCACAACCCCGATGCAGGCCCGATCGCCGGTGTTGCGCGCCGTGATCGTGACCTCGACGGTGCCCGTCACGTCCATCTCGTCGGTGCTGGTTTCGATCCCGAGGTAGTCCACACTCGTGTACGACAGCCCGTGCCCGAAGGCGAAGAGAGGCGTGGGATCCAACGTCGTCACCCCGGGCGTATGCCGACCCAGCGGCGCCGCGCGGTAGGTCGCCGGTTGGCCGCCGGGGTCGCGGGGCACGCCCATCGGGAGCCGACCGCTCGGGTTCAAGCGTCCGGACAGCACCCCGGCCAGGGCCGCTGCGCCGTTGACGCCAGGGAAGAAAGACTGCACGATGGCTGCTGTGTCTTCGGCGAACTCCCCGAGGGCGTAGGGGCGGCCAGAAACCACGACCAACACGGCCGGCGTGCCGGTTGCGAGAATGTCGCGGACCAGGGCAGCCTGCATACCGGGGAGGGTGAGGTCGGCACGGTCGCAGCCCTCCCCCGACGTTCCGCGACCAAAGAGGCCGGCTAAATCGCCGACGACCACGAAAGCCACGTCGTTGGAGGCCGCGAGCGCGGCTGCACCGGCCAGGCCCGACGTGTCCTCGGACTCGATGTCGCATCCTCGGGCGTGCACGACCTCACTACCCTCGAACTCCTCGCCCGCGAACTCTTCACGTATGGCCGTCAGGATCGTGGGGATCGGTAGGCCGAGGTCGTCGCTCGCTCCGACAACGTGATTCGGGAAGGCGTAGCAACCCAGCATGGTGCGCGGGTCGTCGGTGCCGGGACCGATCACGGCGATGCGCTTCGGTGCGCTTCGGTGCGCCACCTTCGGAGCCTCCACCGGCACCCGCCAGAGGCAACGTGCAGTCGTTGCTCAGCAGCACGATGGAGCGCTCGGCGACTTCGGTGGCGAGGGCTCGGTTGTGGGGCGAGTCCAGGTCGCGGTGTGAGTCGAGAGTGGGTGCCCAACCGTCGTCGAGCATTCCGAGCTCGACCTTTTGCGTCAGCACTCTGCGGGCGGCTTGGGCGATCAGCGCCTCGTCGATCTCGCCAGCCTCGACGCTGGTCGCCAGGGTGGCGAAGGTTCCGGTCTCGGGCAACTCGACGTCGATCCCGGCAGTCAGGGCCAGTCGCCGCGCAGCAGGTCGGTCAACAGCCATCAGTCGGCCGCGGGCGGCACCCCGTCGGGGTCGGCGTAGGAGTTCATCACCGAGGCCACGTTGCCGTTGCGGACGGCCATTTCGAAGGGGGGCAGCACCACGTCGGCGAGCTCACGGCGACCGGTCGAGACCGGGCCGTGGTTGCGGGCCCCGCGCGATGCGGCATACCCGGCGAAGTGTTTGAGTGTGGCCATCACTTCCGCTGACTGCAGACCCTTGACGTAGGCGGTGCCGAGCATCGAGACGAGGTAGGGGTCCTCGCCCATGGTCTCTTCGACGCGCCCCCACCGTGCGTCTCGGGCGACGTCGAGCACTGGGGACAGCGCCTGGTCGATGCCGACGGCAGCCATGTCGGCGCCGATGGCGTGAGCCATGCGCTCGATCAGGTCGGGGTCAAAGGTGGCCCCCCAGGCGAGCGACGTGGGGTAGACCGTGGCCCCGAAGGTGGTGAACCCGGTCAAGCATTCTTCGTGCGCAATCGCGGGTATGCCGAAGCGATTGGCCGCCATCACCTCACGTTGGCACCTGGCGAGGTCGTCGGTTCCGTCGGCCACGCTCACTGAAGCACTGCCGAAGATGCGGGTGAGGTGGCCGAGCCCCCCGTCGATGGCCTCCACGAACCCACCACCCGTGGCCATCTCGCTGGCCATCGGTGCCACATCGCTCTCGCCGATGTTGGCTTGGGCCCAAAAACTGCCCAGTTGCCCCACCTGTTCGGCCAACCTCATCGCCGCAAGCAGTGCCTCGACCCGCTCATTGGTGGGCAAAGACGTGTCCTGCCACGCTCCGCTCTCGGTCATCGGCCGATCGTATTCGTCGGTCTCTGCGAGACGCTCATGAACGGCCTGCGGTTTGAGCGCCAGAGCGCGCAAAGCACAGTTCGTTACCGTCGGCGAGAGTGGACGAGCCTGGCAGGGGCTGTCACAGTTTGGCCATGGCCGACGGCAGCGAGACCGAAAACCAACCGTTGTTCTTCCCTGCCTGGCTGCGGTACGCGACGCTGGGCCTATCGGCACTGTCGTTCGTCGTCGGGGCCGTCGCCGTCTTCACCACGACCAACGAGATCGGCACCGCCGCCATGGTCGCGGCCTCAGCCGCCCTCATCCTCGTAGTCGTCTTCGCGGATCGTATTCAGATCTTGGAGGCCGGCCCGATCAAAGCCACTTTGCCCCGCCAAGCCGCTAAGCAACTCGAGCAGGCCGGGGTCGCCGAGGCCCGCGGGAACGTCGAGGAAGCTGAGCGCCTGCGCGCATCAGCCCGCGTCCTTCTCGACGGTTCCGATCCGGTGACCATCCGACTCGACACCGTGCAGGCAGAAGAGCCAGGACCACAGGGCGCCGGTATGCAGTATCTGCTGATGAGCCACACCCGTGCGCTGGCTCGGGCATCGACCTCTGCGGCCACCGTCCGCGCACTGTTCGGAGAGGGCAGTGATGGTGATCGGCTCACCGCCATCGCCATCATGCAGGCACGTCCTGAGTTGGCCGATCCAAAGACCCTAAAGGCAGCCGTCGTCGACGCGCGCAGCGCCCACGAGCAGTACCAAGCGTTGGTCGCGATCGAGAAGGTGGTTGACGCTTCGACTCCCGAGGTGCCCGAGCGTCAAGAACTCGTGGAGTTCGTGCGCGAAGCTCTGCATACGAGCCAGAGTGTGCCTGCCTCAACGAACCGACGCGCCGTAGCCGAGCGGATCATCAGCACAGCCACCGGTTGAGCACAAAACAACGGCCTGCGAATTGAGCGCTTGAGCGCACATTTCGCAGGCCGCTGTTCGTGGTAGGTGACTAGTTGAGGCCCTTTTCTTCAAGCCATTCCTCAGCAGCCACGCTGGCTGAGGTCTGCCCGTCGCCCTCGACCCGCTCGCGCAGGGCAATGAGGTCTTCGGTGGTCAACTCGGCGGAGACCTTGTTCAAGACATCGGCCAACTCTTCGGTGTAGACCGACTCCGCCACCAGCGGTATGACATTCTGCGCCGAGATCAAGTTCTCCGGATCTTCGAGCACGACGAGATCCTCGGACACGATCGCCGGGGAGGTAGTGAAGATGTCGGCCACCTGCACCGAGTCGTCCACGAGGGCCTTGACCGTGTCCGGGCCACCGAAGTCCTCGATGGGACGGAACTTCACATCGCTCACGCCGTAGGTGTCGGCGAGCCCGGGGATTCCGTAGCCAAGCTCGGCGAACTGGGGACTGGCACCGAGGGTGAAGGGCTCGAGGGCGCTGAGGTCCCCGATCTCCGTCAGGTTGTTCGCGTCGGCCGTCTCTTTGGTGACGACGTAGGCGTCCTTGTCCTCAGCTTCTGCCGAATCGAGCACTCGCAGCTTGTCGGCCGAGATTGCTTCAGTCAGTGCAGCGTCAACGTCCTCAGTGGTCCGCTCCGTGTACTCGGTGTTGTAGTACGCCAGCAGGTTCCCGTTGTATTCGGGCATCACGTTGATCTCTCCGCCTTGCAGGGCGGGGATGGTCTGCTGGCGCGGACCGATGTTGAACTTGGTCTGCACCTCCATACCGCCGGCCGTGAGGGCCTGGGCGTAAATCTCGCCGAGAATTTCGCTTTCGGGGAAGGCAAATGAACCCACCACGACGGTGGACGCGGTGCCGCCACCGCCACCGGATTCTGCCTCGGGCGAGGCAGTGGGGTCTTCAGAGCCGCAGGCGGTGAGGGTCAAGGCTAGACCGGAGGCAAGCGCGATAGCGCTTCTACGGGTCAGTCGATTCGTGAACATTGAGCGAGGTCCCTTCGTATTACGCGTTCGTACGCGCGGGTAGTCGCAGCGCCCGGCGGACGCCGGAACGCTTGGAGCTTTTACTTTCGGTGACACCTTTGGTCGCGGTCGCACGTTGCACTTGGGCGAATATCGCGTCAACGAGAAGAGCCAACGCGGTGACCAGTAGGGCCCCACCGAGTATTCGATTGTAATCGTAGAGTCCAATCCCTGAGGTGATGATCCGCCCCAGACCGCCTAGTCCGGCATAAGAAGCAATGGTCACCGTGGCGATGACCTGCAGTGTTCCCGCGCGGAGCCCACCAATGATGAGCGGAAGCGCCAACGGAATTTCGACCTGGGTGAGGATCTGCCATTCGGTCATTCCACTAGCTCGGGCGGCGTCGATCGTGGATCGCTCAACCGACTCCAGTCCGGCATACGCGCCCGCCAGCATCGAAGGGATGGCGAGGATGACGAACGAGATGGTCGCACCCACAATCGGCGCGGTGTCGTAGGACAAAAACTCACCGAAGACCATCAAGAGAAAGAACAGCACTCCTAGCGTCGGCAGTGCCCGCATCGACCCGGTGAAGGAGATCACAAACTGCCGTCCCTTACCGGTGTGCCCGATGTAGAAGCCTAGCGGCAAGGCGATGATGGCCGCGATCAGGACCGAGATCAACGTGTAGACCAGGTGCTCAATAAGGCGGTCCTGAATCGGGAGGGGGCTGCGCGCTCCGGGGGTCCATTGGGCGGGGTCGAATAGCCACTGCAGCGCGTCCCATACAAGATTCATGCGGTGACCTTCTGTGACCAGGGCATCAGTCGTCGGCCGATAAATACGATGATCAGGTCAAACAGCAGCGCCATCGCCAAGCTGATGATGATGCCCACCGAAACCTCTTCGAGGATGCCGCGCTGCTTACCGTTCGTGAACAGGTAGCCCAGGTTTCGCGATCCGATGATGACACCGACCGAGACGAGAGCGATGGTGCTAACGGAGACCACCCGTATGCCGGCGAGCAGGACAGGCCCGGCGAGCGGGAGTTGGACACGGAAAAAGCGGGAGAGGGGCGAAAAGCCCATAGCCGTTGAGGCGTCCAGGGTCTTGTCGTCCACGGAAGCGAAGGCGTCCGCTGCAGATCGAGCCATGATCGCCACGCCGTAAATGCTCAGCGCCACGACCAAGTTGACGTCGCTGAGGATCCCTGTGCCCAGAATTAAGGGAAGGATGACGAACAGGGGCAACGAAGGGATCGTGTAGAGCAGGCTGGTGCCAGTGATCACGATGGTGCGCAACGTGGGGTTCTTGATCGCGATCCAGCCCAATGGGATCGCCAGGAAGAAACTCGCCACGATCGGGATGATCGAGAGCCGGGCGTGGTTGAGCGTCAACTCCCAGATCAGATCCAGGTTGTCCAGCGTCCAGTTCACCGGACGTCGCGCCCGTCGCTGAGGGTTCCTACCGGCCTGCCATCGGAGTTCATCACGATCCGTGGGCCGGTGCCCGTGTCTTCGCCGATAGTCAATTCGCGCTTGCCTTTGTCGGCCCCGATGAAAGAAGCCACGAAGTCGTCGACCGGGTTGGCCAAAATTTCAGCTGGCGTGCCCACCTGCGCGATGACGCCGCCCTTGGCCAGGATCACGACCTGGTCGCCGAGGATGAACGCTTCGTCGATGTCATGGGTGACGAAGACCACCGTTTTTCCGAGGTCGCTCTGCAGCCGGTTGAGCTCGGTCTGCAGGTCAGCCCGCACGATGGGGTCGACCGCGCCGAACGGCTCATCCATCAGCAAAATGTTCGGGTCACTCGCGAGGGCTCGCGCCACTCCGACGCGCTGTTGCTGGCCACCGGAGAGTTGACGGGGGTAGCGGTCGGCCAAATGCCGGTCCAGACCTACCTTGTCGAGCAATTCGAGGGCACCGGCGCGCGCATCGGACTTCGGAGTCCCGTTGAGGATCGGCACGGTCGCTACGTTGTCGACCACCTTGCGGTGCGGCAAAAGACCCGCCGACTGCAGCACATAGCCGATGCTGCGGCGCAGTTTGACCCGATCGCGGGTCGCTACGTCCTCGTCGTCGATCAGGATTTGACCTCCGCTCGGCTCGACCATTCGGTTGATCATCCGGAGCAGGGTGGTCTTTCCACAACCGGACGAACCGACGAAAACGGTGGTCTTATGAGAAGGAAGAATGAGGCTGAAATCCTCGACGGCAACAGTGCCATCTTCGAATTTCTTGCTCACTGAGCGGAACTCGATCATGGAAGGTCGGCCATCCGTTCGCAAGGCGGCCCCTATGCAGGCCGCATCGAATGACCCTACATAAATAGGGGTGAGTCCGCTCGGGCACCCCCGAACCCACCGTGCGTTAGACGCAAACAGGGCGAACCCTCAGGGTTCGCCCTGTGGCCGATGTCCTGAGACATCACATGGCGGTGGCGGTGGGATTTGAACCCACGGAGGAGTCTCCCCCTCACACGCTTTCGAGGCGTGCTCCTTAGGCCGCTCGGACACGCCACCGTGAGTCAGGTTACCCGAGGCATGAGGCCATCGAAAACTCTTCCACCGACCGAAGGCAAATGCCACACTCTGGGCTGAACGCGTCCGCAACGGGCGGGCCAGGACGGAACTTCATACCCCCACGGAGCTGATGTATGCCGTTGAATGAGAAGATGCGAAAGGCCAAGGCTAAGGGCCAGTCCCGCACCGGGTGGTCGCGGATCGCGTTGGCCTACGGATGCGTCCTCTGCGCCGCAGTTTTGCCACTGCTGGCGCTCATGGCGGGGTTTGTCGGCTCTGACGTCTGTGAAGGCGGGTTCGAGTGCCTAAGGCCGGCCTTCATCGGTCTCTTTGTCGCCGCCGTCTTGGCCGTGCTCGGACTCATTGTGGGGGGAGGACTCATAGGGCTGGGCTGGGCTGGGCTGGGCTGGTGGTTGGGATCGACCGCCGCTGCGCTCTTTGCGGCTGCGGCGGGCGGCGGCTTCCCACCCCTAGTAGCCCTCGCCAACGCGGTCGCTACGCCCGCTGTGGCTGCGCTTCTATCTGAGCCCGAGACCTCGAAGAAGCTGCGCATGGGTGGTGCCGTCGGGCTCGCGATGGCCCTCCTCGCCGGTTCACTGATCACCGCCGAAGTGCGTGACAGGGCCAAGGCCGCGGACCACCTGGGCCCCGACCGGTTGTCGTTACCACCTCCGTTCCGGGGAGATCTCGGTGGAAGTCGAGGTGGTCGGTCCCAATTCGGGTCTAGAGCCTCCTGGCGACTGCGAACTCGGTGACGCGGACAATCAGGACCGCTGCGCAAAAACCGTGCCGGGGGTATTCAAGCCAAACCGCAACGGCGGAGACACCGAAGCGTTGGATCGAGTGGTCGTCGTTGGAGACGCCCGGGTCTTCCTCAGCGATGAGACGTTCATCGGCAACGACGAAGTCGATTTCCTCGAAGTCGTAGCGCCTATGGACGAACTCGCGCAAAGCCTGGTGCCGGTCGAGGTGGAGGAATTGTTGGCCCGCGAGGAATGAGCGCTGCGAGAGCCTCAGCGGCGCTGGTCGAAGAACTCCGACAACATGGCCGCGCACTCTTGCTCGGCCACTCCCGCGACCACTTCAGGTTGGTGCAAACTCGCCCGGTCCCGCGGCAGGTCCCAGATCGAACCGCAGGCTCCGGCCTTGGCATCAAAGGCTCCGAACACGACGCGGTCGACCCTCGCCGCGATCAACGCACCGGCGCACATCACGCACGGCTCGAGCGTCACGACCAGCGTGCAACTGCTCAACCTCCACGTATGCAGGCTCGCCCCGGCCTCGCGCAACGCCACGATCTCCGCATGTCCGGTTGGGTCGACGCCGTCCTCCCGGACGTTGTGCCCCCGGCCGATCACGGCACCGGAGCCGTCCACCACCACGGCTCCTACCGGCACATCGTCAGCCGTCAGCGAAGCCTCGGCGAGAGCAAGTTGCATCCATGCGGCATACCGACCATCGGCCCACCCAGGCAGCGAGCCCTGAATCTGCCCCTCCTTGGCTGCAACCACGCCCTGATCGTAGGTCAGCGCACGGCTACATTGATCAGATGAGTCAGACCCCAGACCGTGCTGCGGGGCTCAACGGACTTGCTGCGAGCCTGCCACCCGGCACCGTCGCCACCGACAGAGAAGTCCGCGAAAACTACGGATGGGACTGGGCCCGCGAGCCCAAGAGGGCGGCCTGGCCGGACCAACTCGGCCCGCACGTGATGGCGCTGCAGCAGGCGATCAGGAACGCCCTCGACCCGCACAACATCATGAACCCCGGTGCCGTTCTAGAGCACTTCTCGTATGCCGACGGGCCGCGAAGCAAGGCCGCAGCACTTTGGCGGTAGTTTGCTCAGATGCGAGTCCACGTTGCCGACCACCCGCTGATCGCTCACAAGCTCACCTACCTGCGCGACAAACGGACCGACACCCCGACGTTCCGGCGGCTGACGGACGAGTTGGTCACTCTGCTGGCGTATGAGGCCACTCGAGAGGTCCGCACCACCCCGTTCGAGATCGAGACCCCGGTAGCCCCGGCGACCGGAATCCGCCTGGCCAGCCCCAAGCCCTTGGTGGTGCCCATCTTGCGCGCGGGGCTCGGGATGCTCGACGGCATGATGCGGATGGTTCCAACGGCCGAGGTCGGCTTCCTCGGGATGATTCGCAACGAGGAAACCCTTGAGGCCGAGACCTACGCCAACCGGTTACCCGACGACCTCTCCGGGCGGCAGTGCTACCTGCTCGACCCGATGCTCGCAACCGGCGGCACCCTCGCCGCTGCCATCCACTTCCTGGTGGACCTTGGCGCCGACGACATCACCGCCATCACGCTGCTATCCGCGCCCGAAGGCATCGAGATCCTCAAGAGCAGGGTCGAAGGCATTCAGCCGCCGCTGCGCCTAGTGACCGGAGCCATTGACGAGAAACTCAACGAAAAAGGCTACATCGTTCCGGGCCTCGGCGACGCAGGCGACCGTTTGTATGGCGTGGTCTGAGCGGCCGCGCACACAACAGGACCCGCTGATGCACAACAGGACTCATACATGCACCTGAGCCAGCGCAGCCAGATCGAGCCGTTCCACGTGATGGAGGTGCTCAAAGCCGCCCAGCAGCGCCAACGCACCCACGGCGACCTGCTGCTGATGTGCGTCGGACAACCCTCGACGCCCGCCCCGCGGCCGGTCCGCGAAGCAGCCAAGGCTGCTCTCGACGCCCATGTGTTGGGCTACACCGACGCGACCGGCATACCCGAACTGCGTGAAGCCATCGCCGCTCACCACCGGGACTGGTACGACATCGAGATCGATGCTGATGACGTGATGGTGATGACGGGCTCGTCCGGGCTCTTCTCGACGCTGTTCCTCGCCGCCTTCGACGTCGGCGACACCGTAGCGATGGCCCGACCCGGCTACCCGGCATACCGGAACACGCTGTCGGCGATGGGGTGCCACGTGCTGGAGCTCGATTGCGGCCCGGAGACCGACTATCAACCCTCTCTGGCCATGCTCGAAGCCTTGCCACAGGTCCCGCGCGGGCTGATCGTGGCCAGCCCCTCCAACCCCACCGGCACCGTCATCGACGCCGACGAACTCGCCGAAATCGCCCGCTGGTGCGAGGCCAACAACTGCCTGCTGATCAGCGACGAGATCTATCACGGCATCACCTACGACGGCCCGGCGGCGAGCGCCTGGCAGACCTCCCGCGAGTCGGTCGTGGTCGGTTCAGTCAGCAAGTACTTCTCGATGACGGGGTGGCGGCTCGGCTGGGCGCTGGTCCCCCGACACCTGCGCCGCCCACTCGAAATCCTCAGCCAAAACCTTACGATCTGCCCACCGGCTCTGTCCCAACACGCCGCCATCGCCGCGTTCAGCCCCGAGTCGCGCACCGAACTCGACAGCCACGTCCGCCGGTATGCCGACAATCGCAACCTCCTGCGCGCGCGCCTGCCGGAGATCGGGCTGGGTTCGGCCACCACTCCTGCCGGAGCCTTCTACGTCTGGTGTGACATCGCCCACCTGACCGACGACAGCGTGCGATGGTGCCAAGACGTGCTCGCCGACACGGGCGTGGCGCTGACTCCAGGCGTCGATTTCGACGTCGCGCGGGGCCACCAGACGATGCGGATGAGCTTCTCCGGGTCCACCGCCGATGTGAGCGAGGCCGTGGACCGGCTGGCTGCTTCGGCGTGGCTATTGCCCAAGAGTGGATGACTGCTGCGATGATGTTGACCGTCCTGTGACGCACCGAACTACTGAGGAGTCCTTTCATGCCAGGCAAGATTAAGTCGGTCTTGTGGTGGCTGCTGTTCGGATTCCTCGTCTACGCGATCATCACCAGCCCCGATCGGGCGGCGGACATCGTGGCCGCATTCTGGGACATCATCGAGCAGGGCTTTAAAAACATAGGCCGGTTCTTCGAAGCGCTCATGGGCGGCTAGCAATGCTCGGCTCCTCGGAGATTTCTGAGTCTGGCGTCAAGGTTGGCAGCCGGATCCTGAAGCGGTATGTCCTCCAGCGGGAGCAAGTCGAGGTCGCCACTCGACAACATTGGGCCGTCATGATCGAGCCCGTTCTCTCGGTTCTGCTTGGCTTTCTCCTGGTGTCGTGGATCACGATCAACTTGGAGCGCATGTTCGGCACCGCCGGGGGCTACCTCTGGGTGCTCTGGTTGCTCGTTGTCGGACGCCTCCTGTGGCAAATGCTGGAGTGGCGCAACGAGTGGTTCGTGGCCACCGACAAGCGGCTACTGCTGACCTACGGGTTGATCTCCCACAAGGTCGCCATGATGCCGCTGGGCAAAGTCACCGATATGACCTACGATCGCTCGATCATGGGGCGTGTCTTGGGGTACGGGACCTTCGTGATGGAGTCCGCAGGCCAAGACCAGGCGCTGCAAAAGATCCGCTGGGTGCCTAAACCGGACGAAACCTACCGCGAAATCTGCGACATCATCTTCGACCCGCACGGTCACGACAGCGACGACTCGCTGCCCGATGATTCTCATGATCGTGTTGACCCCGAGGGCCACCGCCACGGCATCGACCATCATCACGATGACGACTCGCGCTATGACTCGCACGACGAGGACGACACGATGTTCGCCGAGCACGATCGCGGACAACGTAACGACGACGGAACAGACGACGACCAAACAGACGGCGACCAAACAGACGGTGACCGTGAGGAGGGCCTCCATGACTCGGGGGATGAAGCGGATGACGATGACGATCACGACTCGGACGACTGGAGCGGCGATCACTCCACGCCTTCCCCTTCCGAGAACGCCGGCTGGCAGACATCTCGTGAAGGCGCGTCGACATACCAACGCGTGATGCCGCGCAAGCAGCCACATAGCAGCAATGATGACGACGAGGACATGACGGGCCCTATACCGGTGATCTCGAAAGGGCCTTAGCGGCCGCCACACCTTAGACTCGGGCCGCTGTACTCAGATCAGATCAAGGAGCGTCCGTGGCAGTCCGCGACATCACCATCACCGGCCACCGTGCCCTGCACCAGCCGACTAAGAAGGTCCGCGAGATCACCGACGAGATTCGCGAGTTGGTGCGCGACATGTTTGACACTATGGAGGCCGCCGAGGGGGTCGGCCTCGCCGCAAACCAGGTGGGCATCCGGCTGCGCATCTTCGTCTACGACTGCCCCGGTCCCGAAGATGCTCGATACCGCGGCGTCGTGGTCAACCCGGTGCTAGAGCGTCTCGGCACCCCCGCGGGTCTCGACGAGGATCTCGACGGTGAAGGCTGCCTATCCGTGCCCGGGGAGTATTTCCCGCTGGCCCGCCACCCCCGCGCTCGAGTCACCGGAACCGACCTCGATGGCAATGCGGTCGAACTCGTCGGTGAAGACCTCTTCGCCCGATGCCTGCAGCACGAGACCGAGCACCTCGACGGCACGTTGTATGTGGACCGCCTTACCGGGCCATGGAAGCGCGAGGCCCGCGAAGCGATGAAAGACCGCGGCTGGGTCAGCGAAGGCATCACCAAGTGGAACCCCTCGGCGATGAAGGCCGAAGACGTCTAGACCGACGAAGTCCCCCGACAGCCGTTCAGGATACTTGGTGATTGGCGAGCGAGAAGCGAACGAACGCCTCCGCCGCGGTGTCCGTAACTAAGTCGGCCACGAGTCGACCGACCACTGGGGAAAGTTTCGCACCATGGCCTGAGCACGCCGACACAACGACTACCGGTCCGACTCGGTCCAACACAAAGTCCTCGGTGGGAGTTCGGGTGTACAGACAGGTCGTTTCGGCGAAAGGTTCAGGCACTAGACCAGGCAGCCATTCCTGCACGTAGTCAACCATTCGCGCCCTCGCGTCGACATCGATCTCGGGGTTACGCAGTCGCGGGTCTGCCGGACGGCCCACGTGTTCGGCGATCTTGCGGGCCTCCCCCGGGCCGCCATCACGTCCACCCGGAAGGTGGTAGATGTCGAGATGTTCACGGTGGATCGTTACCGGCCACGTCATCGTCTGATCAACCCTCGGAAAGTGGAACACCCGGTGCTCCGTGACGCCCAACTGCGGCAGTTCTACCAGATCGCCTATGAGCCCCTCACACCATGCGCCCGCCGCGACGACGACTCGTCGCGCCTGCACCGTTCCACGGTCCGTGTGTACGAGAACTTCGTCACCAGTCGGCTCGATACCCAAAACTGTCACACCGGCGCGAACGTCCACGCCGCGCTGCGCAGCGACGTCGAGGCAAGCTGCCACGGCACCTGCAGCATCCATGGTGCCCGCTTGCTCGTGATAGAGAGCCGGGCCGTCAAAACGCATCCCCGCCCAACGGACTTCTGCCTCAGCAGGGGTGAGCAGCGTGTGGGCAATACCCATTCGAGCCATAGCTGCCGCAATCGCGTGGGGGTCTCGATCGCGTCCGTGGTCAATACCGCCAGTCAAAGTCAGCAAGTCACGAGAACTCTGAGTCTCCAACTCTGACCATAGTTCGAAAGCTTCGCCAGTCAGTCGCACATAGTCCTCGTGCGGGTAGGCCCGACGGACAATCCGAGCCGATCCGTGCGAACTGCCGTGGATCGTGGCAGGTTCGAATTGCTCGAGCACAAGGGTCTCGACGTCTCGAAGCGCCAGTTGCCAAGCGCTTGCGGAGCCCATAAGCCCGGCACCGACGATCACCACGTCGATGCGGGACGGTAAGTCTGTGGGTGGAATGGGGTTGCTCACAGCAGTTCTTTCTCTTAAGCATGTGACTGATTTAACGCCGTCGATTTAGACATCGCGGTTCTCGGTCGCCGACGTGGTCATCCAGGTCCGCAACAATTCCGCCGCTTCGTGGGGTACCTCCAAGGGAACCATGTGCCCTGCTCCCGAGATCACCCGCGTAGTCGAGTTGGGGACGAGCCTGGCAACCTCATGTTGACGTTCGGGGGGACACATCTCGTCGTCGGCACCGATTACGATCATGGCCGGAACGGTGATGTCGGCCAGCGTGGACAAACTGCTAGGGCGGCTGGCTTGGGCTTGGAGTTGGCGCAGGAATCCTGCGGCACCGACCGCCGTAGCCATGGACATATTCCTTTCAATGAGCCTCGTCTGGCGGTGATACTCGGGCAGCGTTGCGTGCGCCAGTTCTTGAGCCACGGCGACGAACTCGCCGGCCATAATGCGATTGCGCGTGTCCGACCAGTTTTTCTGTTGCGCCTCCGAACCTGCCCTGGCGCTGGCATTCAAAAGCGCGATCCTCGCAATGCGGGTGGGTGTTAGACGCTGCATCTCCAGCGCCACGATGCCACCGAACGAGTGACCCGCTAGCGAGAAGACGGCAGGTGCCGCCGCGAGCGTCGCGTGTGCTATCTCCCGAACCGTGCTGCCTGTGTCGGTTCGTAAGCACACGGTTTCAACCGTGGAGCCAAGTGGCTCGACCACGTCTTTCCATAGAGTTTCGTCGCCCAGGGTTCCGCTCAAGAGGACCAAATATGGCACGGTCGGTGTCGAGTTCTGCTTGGTCATGTCGGCGGTGGTCATGAAAGGTGGGTGCCACGGAGGACGGGGGTGACGGGATGGACGTCAGTTCGAGGCGCGCTGGTGTCGCCAGCGAGACGGCTCAAGATGCGATCCACTGCGGACTGAACCAGGGCTTCGAACGGCACGCGGATGGTAGTCAGGTTGAATACCGGCCATGACGCTTGGTCGATGTCATCGAAGCCAACGAAGGCCATGTCCGAGGGAACGTCGATGCCTAACTCGTGTGCGGTCTGCAGCGCACCGATAGCGATGATGTCGTTAGCACAGAAGATAGCGGTGGCGGGGTATCGGCCTTTAAGAAGGTGGGGCAGTGCGTTACGCCCGAACGTGTAGTCGAACTGGCCGTGTACGACTCGCGAGTCGGCCAAGGTCAACCCGGCCTGTTCGAGCCCATGGCGGAAACCCTTTTCGCGATCGCGCCCAGTGTTGGTGTCTTGCGGCCCGAAGAGGGCCCCCACACGGGTGTGCCCGGCCTCAACCAACAGTTGAGCGGCTGCTTTCCCTCCGGCCACGTTGTCAGCCACGACAGCATCAACTTTCAGGCTCTTAATCATACGGTTGACCAATACGAACGGAATGCCGCGACGCTGCAGTTCCACTGGGAGCGTGGCGTGCGTCCGCGCGGACGTAATGATCACGGCGTCAGCCCAACCACCGAGCAGCTGTTGCTCGAACCGTTGTAGGTCGCCGTGCTCAGCGAGCAGGGTCATCGAATAGCCGTGCTTAGCTAACCCGTCATGCAACTGCTCGATGAGCATCGGCCATAGTGGGTTGTCTAGGTCGGCTACGACCGCAACGCGACGCGTTGCCTGAATCGACAAACTACGGCCCAGTTCGCTAGTGACGTATCCCAATCGCTTAGCCGCCGCAGCAACACGCTTCCTGGTTTCTTCGGTGATGTTCGGATCGTTTCGCAATGCCCGGGAAACGGTCGGCTGCGAGACGCCTGCTTCTCGGGCTACGTCACGGCTGGTGATACTCATCGCAAACTCCTGGAGGTAGAAGCCTCGCGAGAGCGACCTAGTATCCAGCATTGAGCGTCTCGGCGGCACGGATTCCCGTGATTGCGGCAAGACGGCTAGCGGCTCCTTCGCGGAGCAGCACGACATCGTTGCCAGGTGTGACCAGATCGTAACCGTCCTCGACTAGGGCCACCGCCATCGCGGCGTCAGCACAATAGGCACCAACCGCGATTCCTGCGGCGTGCCCAACCTCGAGCACCTTCCTAAGCGCCTCCTGAACTTTGGCGTCAACCGGCGAAGTCCCTGGCTGAACCCCTAGTGAGAGAGCCATGTCGTTAGGGCCTACGTAGACCCCATCCAGTCCGGATACGTTCACGATTTCTTCCATGTTGTTGAGTGCCTCGGATGACTCGATCATGGCCCAAACTTGAACGGTAGCGTTTGCGCGCTCGACATAGTCCGAACCTCCGTAGAGCAATCCGCGTGAAGGCCCGAAACTTCGACGGCCAACCGGCGGATAACGACAGGCAGACACTAAGGCGCGGCACTGTTCAGCGGTGTCGATGCTGGGACAAATGAGACCGTAGGCTCCCGCATCCAGTAATTTGCCGATCTCGGCAAGGTCTAAGTGACTGCACCGAACCATAGGCATTGCTGGACCGCTGCTCACCGCTTGGAGCAAGGTAATAACCCGGTCCAGCCCGAACATTCCGTGCTGATGATCGATGGTGACTGCGTCGTAGCCAGCGTGCGAGAGCACCTCGGCCACATATGGACTGTCGCAGGATACCCACGCGTTGACCGCGAAATCTCCACTGCTGATGATTTCCTTGACGCGGTTTGCTCTCATCCTTTGACTGCTCCTCCCGCGAGGCCCGACACGAAGTATTTGCGGGCGAAGATGGTGATGAGCAAGATCGGCACCGACAGCGCGAGGCTTAGGGCCGCAAGCAGTTGGAAGGTCGTTATATCGTCTGCTCCAGCCTGGGCCGCGACGAACACCGGGATGGTCACAGCACTGTTCTGGGTCAGGGTCAGGGCTACCAAATACTCTTGAAACGCCAGCAAAAATGCGAAAAGACCCGCCGCGACCAGTCCGGGCCCGCTAAGAGGCACTATCACTTTGCGGAAAGCTTGCAGCCTCGTACAGCCATCGATCATGGCCGATTCGTCGAGCTCTAAGGGCAACTCGCGGAAGAAGCCGGTCAGCAGGAGTAGCAAGAAGGGCATGTTCACTGCCGTAAAGGCGATAACGAGGGCCAATTTGGTGTCGTAGATGCCGAGTGCTCGAGACGCTTCGTAGAACGGTAGAACCACTGCAAACCGAGGCAAGGCTCGGAAGATGAGCGCTAAGACCAAGAGGGTAGGACCTATACGACCGGTATAGCGAGCAAACGCGTACGCTGCCGGAGCACCGATGACCAGACCGACCACGGTGGAGGCAATGGCCACAATGGTCGTATTGAGCAAGACTTCAGCAAAGTTTGTGCCCTGCCACAGTCGCGTAAAACTGTCGAACTGTGGCGCGAAAGACCACACCGGAGGGTTCTGAAACGCCGCCGAGAACGGTTTGATCGCAGTTAAGCCTGCCCATATGAACGGGGCCAAAGCCAAGAACGAGATGAAGACCATGACCGCGAATGCGATCCACGAATCGCCTCCGCTAGCTGGGCCTTGTGGTTTGGCGGCTTTTTTTGCTTCAGCTTTGCGGGCCCGACGTCCCTCAAGAACGCCTGCGCGCGCCACAGTGGCACTCATGACTGCCCCCTTGCGTCACGCCACGTTGATCGCAGGAACGGGATAAGCAACACCAGCGTCAAGATGATGGTGAGTAGGTTCACGGCGCTGCCGATGCCAAGGCGGTAACTGTCGTTCAGCGCAATCTGGTAGACGTAGGTCATGAGTGACTCCGTGCCGAGTTGAGGGGCTGCCGGTGTGATGATGCGGATCGAGTCGAAAATCTTGAGCGCGTCCATGATGCTGATAACGCATACGAAGACAATGAGGCGACTCACTGCCGGGATGATGACGTAGCGCTGCTTCTGGAACCAGTTCGCTCCGTCGATCGACGCGGCTTCGAGGGGTTCGTCCGGGACCCCTTGCAGGCCTGCGTACAGGATCAGGACTGCAAATGGGATTTCGTGCCACAGGGTGTGCATCATGAGCAATGAGCGGGCCGGCCATTGGGTCACCAGCCAGTTGATGTTGATGCCAAATATCTCAAGGACCCTGTTGGCCGGCCCCCCGAAGACGTCGTTAAACAACCACGAGAAGTCAAGGGCACCGACAACGGTTGGGACCACGTAGGTCGACAACAGGATGCCCAAGAAGACGGCTCGACCGTACCGCGCTTTATGCAGCGTGTAGGCAATTGTGTAGCCAAGAACCACTTTCAACGTAGTGGCGACGAGAGCAAAACCGACGGTGAACTTCGCGGCTTCGATAAAGCGTGGGCTGTTGAACAGTTCCCGGTAGTTCGCAAGGCCATTGAACGTGCCAGCCTCGCCCACGGGAACGTTCTGAAAGCTCCATTGGATCGTCGCGATCAGTGGGACCACCAGCAACACCGCCATGAGGGCAATGGCTGGCCAGGATAGGGCGAAGAAGGTACGTGTACGCACTAGAAAGCTCCTTTGCTGCGTTGGCCGCGCCGCCGATCTGCTGCTGGCGGCGCGGCCAACTCGGTGGACTTACGTACTACTTGGCGTACCCGGCCTTGTCGACGGCCTTTTCTGCAGTCGCTTGAGCGGCGTCGAGCGCTTCCTGCGGTGACTTCTGTCCCGCGATGGCGTCACCGATGGGCGCACCGAGCACGCTGTAGACATCCGCCATATAGGGCACCTTGTTCAGCGGCTTGGGATCGGTGGCAAGAACCTCTTTTGCGTTGGCCGCAAAGGGGATCTCGCTCTCGTCGATGAGGTCGAGTCGTGACGGCAGGGCATCGGGCAGAACCGCTTCAGAAGCTGCCTCACCGGTAGCTACCGCAGCCAATTGGAACAACAGATCAGGGTCAACCTTGGAATTTCCCGCGATGGCGAACCCGTCTACCGAAAGGAACGACAAGGGCGTGCCCCCTTCCCTGACTGCAGGCGGCACAGCGAAGGCAAAATTGGCTGCGTTCGGCGAGTTAGCCTCATCGACCAGTGGCGCCAACCGGCCGGTCACGAGCATGCCCATGGCTGCTTGACCGGTCTGCAGTTGCGTTGTCACCTCCGGTGACGAATAACTCAAAGACGCCGGGGGCATAAAGGGCAGCAGGCTCTTGATTTCCTCCACCGCCTCGACACCCTCGGGGGTATTGATGGTCGGAACCGGCTTGCCCTCTTCGAAGTAGTCACCACCGAGTGAGCGGATGGTCTGCCCAAAGAGGCCCTGAATATCGTTCGTAGGCGCGAGCGGAATCACCAGGGGATACTCGATCTCGCCAGCGTCCTGAATAGTCTTGGCCGCCGCACGCATCTCTTCGAAAGTCGTAGGTGGCTCGATACCTAGGTCGTCGAAAATGTCCTTGCGGTAGACGAACTGATTCACGCTCCAGTAAGTGGGCAGGCCGTACTGCTTGCCGTCAAAGGCATGCGCCGCTAAAAGGTTGGGGTCAATCTTGTCTAGTTCAAATTGAGAAGAATACGTCTTCATGTAATCGTCCAGCGGTACCGTCCAACCGCGGTCGGCGTAGAGCGGAAACACCGTGCCGAACTGCTCGATGAGGTCGTAACTAGATGTACCCCCCGACAACGATTGAATGGCACGCTGTTTTTGACCGACAAGGTCGGTCGCCGGGTGGTTGATGGTCAACGTGTCGGAGGCGCAGTTCGACGTCAGTACGTTGGTAAACGGATCGGTCGCGGCACTGTTGTAGGCCAAGATATTCACGGTTGTCGCATCCGTCGGCTGCTTGATATCACAAGCCACTTCGGAGTCTGAGGTTCCCACCTCCGAGCCAGCACCGCACGCAGCGACAGTGGCAAGCGAAGCCAAACCCGCTAGGGCTACCGCCATCCGGCGGGATCGGGATCGTCGGTCCGTGCGAGACAGTGCTGACATCGAATCTCCTAGAGTTGTTGGACGTCCGGGTGCCTCTGGGCGTGGAGGTGGCATCCCTGAAGACCATCGTGTATACGTATACAAGACCCTGAACGGGAAGTTGTCAACATTTATTTTCATCCGTTTGGCTCACCGAAACCACCGAGAGGACCCAGTGATGCAGGTCAACCCGAGCGTCTACGCCCCCTTCGATTCCCCTGAGGAGTACATCCGCGAGTGGACCGATCTGATCTGGGAGGACTACGGCCTGGGCCGTCTCGGGGAGCACTACGCGGCCAACATGACGGCGCACGGGGCATACGGACCTATTCGGAGCATGGAGACCGTCCTTCGCAATTCGTTGGTGAAGAAAAGCGCGTTCCCGAACCGCGTCGGCACCGCCGAAGACGTCATCTGTGAGGCACGGGGTCAAGACGCGTTCGTCAGTCACCACCGCGTGTTCCACTCAGGACCCCAACAGGGAATGTGGGACTACGGCGCCCCCGGCAGCAAGGAGTCCGAGTCACGCAATATCGCGGTCTGTCTCGTGCGCGCTGGGCTCGTAGAAGAGGAATGGGTCGTACGCGACGAGTGGAGGGTCCTTGCCACACTTGGGTTGGATCCCGAATCGATCGCTCGACGGACGGCATTCACCGACGAACCTGGGGGCCTCTTCGGGACGAGCGCGCCAAGCAACGTCGTCGCGGTGGGCGAGTCCGGACCGCGACCCAAAACGCACCGTGAAGAAGCGGAGATGATTCGTGACTTCATCGGCACGGTCTGGGGTCAACGTCATCTTGAAAAGGTCAGCGACTACACCCACCGCGACCTCTTCTTGGAAACGACACGAGCGCGTATCCGTACCCGCTTACGTAACTACCAATCCGATCTCGTTCAGATGCTCGCCCCGTTCCCCGATGCCCTCGTCGAAGTCCGGGACATCGCCGTCAACACTGCCCCAGAGCAGGGCACACGCATCAGCGTCTTATGGCGGATGGCTGGTACCTATTGCGGCGCGCCGCTCTACGGCCCATTGACCCAGTCGCCGATTGAGATTCTTGGTGCCTCACAGTTCCTACTCCGTGGAGGAAAGATTATTCACGAATGGCGCGTCTTCGACGAGGTCGCGGTGATGGCGCAGATCGCCAGAGCACGAGGGGACGAGCCGACACCGGCCGACCGACAGCGCGACGAGGTCGGAGTGCTTGCTCAGGTCGCGACTATTCGTGAGGACGAGTCGTCGTCCACTGCTAGGCGTTGAAATGAACCACTTAGACCGTGCCGAGCCCTCAAGGCTCGTGCCAACGTTGGGCTGCGTAGCCGATGACCTCACAGGCGCGACCGACGTAGCCAGCGCACTCACCGATGCGGGGCTCAGCGTGACCCTCATTTTGGGTGTCCCCGTCCCCTCTTCACCCGTCGGACCCTGCGACGCCGTGGTCGTTGCCCTGAAGTCGCGGACCTTGCCGGTCGACGAAGCAGTGCGCCAGTCGTCGGCTGCGTTGAACTGGCTAAGGGGCCAAGGTGTGAGCAGCTTCTACTTGAAGTACTGCAGCACCTTCGATTCAACGGAAGCGGGCAACATCGGACCGGTTGCTGACGCGGCAATGCAGCTCCTGGACCGCAATTGCATCGTCCACGCCCCGGCCTACCCTGCAAACAAGCGGACGGTCTATCAAGGGCACCTCTTCGTCGGTCACTCACTCTTGTCCGAGTCGGGGATGGAGTATCACCCACTCACCCCCATGACTGATCCGAACCTCGTCCGGTTTCTTGCGCATCAGACACCGTTCGAGGTGGCACTACTTCCCCTTGAGGTCATCAAAAGCGACGCCCCGGTACGCGCGATCCACGACGCGCTCCAGGCGTTACCTCAAGATTCTCGTGCACACGTCATCGCGGATTCGGTCAGCAACGCCGATCTGGACACGATCGCGACTGCAGCTATTGCTGAGAACATTTCGGTTTTGGCTGGCGGTGCCGCTTTCGCAGCCTCCTGGGCCAAGGGGTTGGGTTTAGGCGACCACGCGTCCTTGGGTGCAACATTCAAGGCCGCTACCGGAGCGGCAGCGGTCCTCGTTGGCAGCGCCTCCTCGACAACCCGTCGCCAAATCGCGGCATTCGCCGTCGATCATCCCACCCGCAAACTGAGCATCGAAGGCCTCGAGGCCCCCGACGAACTGGCCACCGAGCTCGTTCGGTGGGGTGCCAAGCTGATGGGGGAAGGCCCGGTGCTTATCGCGGCCGACACGACGCCCGAGGGCATCGCCGCCGCCCGGGAGAGGTTCGGTCACGAAGCAGCGTCAGCTCGGATCGAACGAACCCTCGGCCTTGTCGCCGTTGGCCTGAAAGACGCCGGTGTACGTCGATTCGTCGTCGCCGGTGGCGAGACGTCAGGGGCCGTCGCCGATGCGCTCGGACTGCTCAGTTTGCGTGTCGGACCAAGTATCGCAGCGGGAGTGCCATGGACCAGGTCGAAGAATCCTGACCTAGAGGTCGCTTTCAAATCGGGCAACTTCGGAGGTGACCAGTTCTTTGCAGAAGCCTTGGACGCGGGAGCCCAGAACGACCCGAGGCGCATCTCGCGATGAGGGCCGACGAACACATTGCCCGCGAGGGGATCGTGACCTTGGGGCGGGCACTGTACGACCGTGGCCTCACGCCGGGGCGCACCGGCAACCTCAGCGTCAAAGTTGGCCCACAGGTAGTGATAACGCCTACCGGGGCCTGCCTTGGACGTCTCAGCGCTCCAGAACTTTCCGTGATCGAGCTCGACGGCACCCACGTGCACGGCCCCGCCCCGACGAAGGAGAGTGCGCTGCACCTTGCGCTCTACCGGCGCGACCCGAGTGTCAACGCGGTTGCCCACGGGCACACCACGTATGCCGTCGCGTGGTCGTGTCGCCCCAACCTAAATGCGGACAATGCGATACCGCCTTTGACCGCCTACTTCGCGATGCGCGTCGGGCGGCTCCCGCTTATTGGCTACGCCAAGCCGGGTGACCCGGTGTTGGCGCAGAAACTTGCACTGGTGGACAAATCCTGTGCGCTGCTCGCCAACCACGGCTCAATCACTTCGGGCGCGAACCTGGAGGCAGCCGTCGACGCCCTGGAAGAGATCGAGGAGACAGCGCGCATAGCCTTTCTGCTCGACAAACTCCCCTCAACGCCACTCACCGACGCTCAGGTGCGCCAACTCGGCAGGTAAGCACTCCAACGACGACGATAAGAGGCTCAAGCCTCCTGCCGTCGGCGAGACGGTAACGGCTCCGCAACAGAGACTACTTGCTAAGGGTCGCCTAACCCCTTAGTCTGTATACGTATACATACTAGGAAGGAACCCAATGGAATCCATCGAAGTAACGTCAGACGAGCTCGAAGCACGGGCTATCCGGCGAGCAGAACTAGTCCCAGACCGCTCCGCATTCATCGACACCGTCCTGCCTGAGTGCGTCGGTAAAGAGAACTACGCACTCATCGGACCAGGGGTCTCGGAGAACCCAGAGCAGATCGTGCCAGTGACCGCGCCGCATGGCTTCAATCTCGGAGTCGCCGCGCTACCACACGGCATTACCAACTCGCTTCACCTGCACTTCACTGCCGAAGTATTTAGTTGCATGAGCGGCAAATGGTTGTTCCGGTGGGGCGTCGACGGCACCGACGGCGAAGCCGTCATCGAACCGGGAGATGTCATATCTGTTCCCACATGGATTTTCCGCGGCTTCACCAACATTGGCGCCGATGACGGTTGGTTGTTCTCCTCGCTAGGACAAGACGAGACGGGCGGAATCCTGTGGGCCCCATCCGTGCTCGAAGCGGCCGGCAAGTTGGGCAAATTCCTCTCGGCGGACAACACCATGGTCGACGGCGCTCCTGGCCAGCCCCCCAAAGGAGTAAAACTCACAACTCCCCTGACCGAAGCGCAGTGCGCCGAACTTCCCCGACGCAACCTAGAGCAGATGCGTGAACGACTCATGACACCGGACGAACTCGTCTGGTCCTCAAAGCCCTTCCTCGATTCCGGACTTGAAGGCGGCGGGGCCGAACTCGCCCTCGTGATCGGCTACGGAATCACCGAGAACCGTGATCAGTCCCCCAAGATCACGAATCCCCACGGGTTCAGCATCGCGTGGCTACGCGCGCAACCCGGCGACGGCGTAGGACTGCACCGCCACGACGCCTCGCAGGTCTTCATGGTCAAAGACGGTCAGTGGAAAATCACTCTCAACAAAGACAACCCCGTATCCACAGAATTTGGTCCCCTTGACACCTTCTCGGTGCCCGTTGGCGCATGGCGGCGAATCGAAAATGTGGGCGCTGAGACAGGACTACTTGTCGCTATGACGGGCACCGATGGCCGGGTATTGCTCGAATGGGATGACGCAGTCATCGCAGCTGCACGTGAGCGAGGTGTTAGCCGGGACACGAACAGCTACTTGGCACCGAGCGTCATAGTCGACCGCAGCTGATGCTCAAATTCGTTGCCTCTCCGTCAATTGCTCATCATGAGTCCCTGATCGGCTCCGCTAGAGGTTAACGGTGGGGGTGATGATGGGGCGCGAGGCGCGCTCGGCGTCCGCCCACACGATGAAGTGCGCCGGGCCCGCAGGCAGATCGGTGAACTCACACCGGCCTTGTGCGTCGGCCACCGCAGACCGTTCATCGTCAGTGTCGTGGCCGGTCGCGTGGACCTCGACGATCGCCCCGGGCACCGTCACCCAACAGTCGACGCGCACACCAGTGGGTTCGGTCGACAGGCTCACCATCAGGCTCATCGAACTCCCCGAGAAACTGATGTTGTCGACCCGTTCCGCCACGTCCGAGCGCACCAAAGCCATCGGCATCGACGTCAGCTCGGCCACTTCGGCCTCCAACATGTGCACTGTCATGGCGTACTTGACCCGCTCGGAAAGCGTGAGCGGGACGGGGTCGACCTGGGAGTAGACCTCACGGAGGTCCGTCAAAATTGAGCTGTCATGGGCGTCAAGAGGTCCCGGGGTCGGCTTGGTGCTGTTCATGATAATTCTCCCAACCACGAAGGGTCATGCGCGAGCGTTTCGCGCAGTTGAGTGAGGCACCGGCCACGGGTTGGGCCGATGCTCCCGACAGGCATATTGAGGCTGTCCGCGATGGTCGCGTAGTCGGGTCGATCGGCAAACGCAATGACCCGCAGCAGGTGCTGGCAGCGATCATTAAGTTGCTTCACGTGGGTCCACAGGACCCGGTGTTGCTCTCCGAGGAGGGCTTCTTGCTCTGGGCCAGGCTCTGCGGACGACGGCTCGGGTCGCGCATCTAAATCGGCGTTGTCACGGCCGGCAACCTTGTATTGGCGCCATGCTTCGCGGCGCACGGTGGTGACCATCCACGAGAGCACCGCTCGCGGCTGCTCGATGTCCGTGGACTTGTCGATCAGTCGCAGCCAGGCCGTTTGGCACACGTCTTCGGCGGCGGCAGGTGTCAGACCTTGGGCGCGGGCGGTGTGCCACAGCAGCGGAGTCATGAGGTCAACCAGTCGCCCCATGGCTGGGTGGTGCCCCGCTCGGTATGCCGTGAATGCCTCCGCCGATTTGTCTGTCAGCGTGGGCGGGGTCACCTCGGCACCATCCTGGTGGCTTGGCTCAGCAGGCATGGGTTGGTCAGTGCCGTCGCGGCCATCGGTGCCACCACCAGATGCCCGCGGCTGCGGATCTGCGGTTGGTCCAACCATGCTGATCATTCCCATCGATATGGCTGCGTGGGTCTCCACTGTCGCAGACGTGTCGAGGGGTAGGAGGGGCGCAAAGGCCCGGTGATACACGATCGGTCACTTTCTTTTGGCCTACTTCGGGCGCCCACTCGGTGGCGCCCGGCTACATGTCTTCGAGCTCGCGGCCCTTGGTCTCGGGTACGAACTTCAACACGAACAGCAGCGACAACACCGCGAAGGTGGTGTAGAAGCCGTACGCAAAGCCCAACCCAATATCAGCCATTTTCGGAAAGGACGTTGAGATGGCAAAGTTCGCCAACCACTGAGCGGCCGCAGCAATCCCGAGGGCCGTGCCCCGGATCTTGTTGTTGAACATCTCGCCCAGCAGTACCCAGACTCCCGGGCCCCACGACATACCGAAGAAGACGACGAAGCCGTTGGCCGCGATCAGAGCCACCAACGCCGCATTGTCACCCAGCACCGGCTGCAACTCCCCGGCCGCATTTTCGACCCGCGGCGCATTCGCGAAGACCCAGGCCAAGGTGCCCAGGGTGAGCGCCATCCCGGCGGAGCCGATGGTCAGCAACCGACGCCGACCGATCTTGTCGATCAGCGCAATAGCCAGGATAGTCACCACAATGTTGGTGACCGAGGAGATGACGGTCTGGGTGAGTGCGTCTTCTTCGGTGAAGCCAACCGCCTGCCACAGCGTCGAGGAGTAGTAGAAAATCACGTTGATCCCGACGAACTGTTGGAAGACCGACAGCGCGATCCCAATCCAGACAATGGGCAGCAAGTTGCCACCACCGGGCCTCAGCAAGTCCTTCACTGACGCCTTGTCGTCGCGGGTCACCGTGCGCTTGATCTCCTTGATCCGCTCAGCAATACCGCCGCGCATGACCGAGGCCAGCACCTCGCGAGCACTTCTCTCGTCTTTTTTGGCCACCAAATACCGCGGTGACTCCGGGATAGTCAGCGCCAAGACGCCGTACGCCAAAGCAGGCACGATTTCGGCCAGGAACATCCAGCGCCATGCGCTCATCCCCCACAACTGCTCACTCGAGCCACCAGCGGTGGTGGCCAAGAAGTAGTCGGAGAGCAGCGCGATGAAGATGCCGCTGACGATCGCCAACTGCTGCAGTGAGCCGAGTCGCCCGCGGATCGCCGCCGGCGAGATCTCGGCGATGTATGCCGGGGCGATGACCGAGGCTGCGCCGACGCCCAGGCCGCCGATCACACGCCACCCGATGAGGTCCCACGGCCCTTGGGCAAACGACGACCCGACCGCACTGATCAAAAAAAGCGCCGCGGCCAACACCATGACTCGGGTGCGGCCGATCTTGTCCGACAGTGTGCCCGCCAGGTAGGCACCGGCCACACATCCGAGCAGCGCAGAAGACACCACAAATCCGAGCAGTCCTTTGCCGATTCCAAACTGGCTTTCGATCGAGCCGACAGCACCGTTGATGACGGCGGTATCAAAGCCGAAAAGCAGGCCCCCCAGGGCCGCCACCGACGATAACTGGATGGCTTTGCCGAGGTAGTACCCATGCGCTTGCTGCGGTTCTGAGGCTGTTTGTGCCATATCACTCACGCTTTCATGGAGCCACGCTGCCGGATGACCAAAAGCCCTGCGCCACGATGCGTTGGACCTGCGGATAGTGTGTCGCTCCTCATGGCAAATTGCCACTCGTCAGAGCGCCTTCGCGGGTCTAGGGTGAGCACTCGAGCCACACGATCTGGGCTCACGAATCCAGCATGAAGGAGTGAGCAATGGCGCTCGCGCAACGCCTATCCCGACTCGGCACCGAGACCGCATTCGCGGTCGCACTCGCAGCCGCCGATTGGAAGTCCAAGGGCAACGATGTTTATCCGTTCCACCTGGGAGACATCAATATCCCCACCGCCGCTCACATCATCGAGGCCATGAACGCGGCCATCGCGAACGGGAAGACGGGATATTGCCCAGGGGCCGGCATACCGGAATTGCGTGCGGCTTTGGCTCACGACATCGGCTCACGCCGCGGCGTGACCTATGACCCCGCGCAGGTCGTGGTGATGACCGGCGGCAAGCCTGTGATCACCAAGTTCCTGCAGGCCGTGATGGACCCGGGCAAGGGTGTGCTCTACCCCAACCCCGGATTCCCGATCTACGAATCGCAGATCGAATACTTCGGCGGCATCGGACAGGCCTACCGCTACGTGCCGACCGACGACGGGTTCGCGATCGACGTGGACCACCTGCGGGCCCAGATCACGCCCGACACCGTGGCGATCATCTACAACGACCTGCAAAACCCAATCTCGGCCGAGTCCCAGCCCGCTGAGCAGGAAGCGATCGCGCAGATCGCCCTGGAGCACGACCTGTGGGTGCTTTCGGACGAGGCGTACTTCGAGATGCGCTACGAAGGCAGCTCCACCTCGATTGCCACCTTGCCGGGCATGGCCGAGCGCACGGTCATCCTCTACACCTTCAGCAAGAAGTTCGCGATGACTGGCTCCCGCCTCGGCTGCGCCGTCGCCCCGGTCGAGCTGGCCAAGATCATGTCGACGATGAACACCAACGACGAGTCCTGCACCACGCACTACGTGCAGTGGGCCGGGATCGCCGCGTTGGAGGGGACGCAGCAGCCGGTAGCCGACATGCTGACCACGCTGAAGGAACGCCGCGACGTGGTTTGCGAGATGGTGAACGCCACCCCGGGGTTGTCGGTGGAGGTGCCGAGGTCGACGTTCTACATCTTCCCCGACGCCACCGAAGCGGTACGGCTGACCGGTGCCCGCGACGTGTCGCATTTTGCCGAGATGGCGTTGCACGAGACGGGCATGAGCTTCTGCACGCGCCGCCACTTCGGTCGCCCGCAGCCGGGTGAAGACCGCGAATACATCCGCTTGGCCTACTCGGGCATCAACGTCGAGGACATCCGAACCGGCATGGGCAAGTTGGAGTCCTGGGTGGCTTCGGTATGAGTCGGGTCGTCATCACCGGGCGTATCCCGGAGCCTGCGGTCGAGACGTTAAAGGCCGAGCATGACGTGGACACTCACGACAACAGTGCCCCCATCACCCGGGAAGCCCTGCTGGCTAAGGTGGCCGGGGCCGATGCCCTGGTCACGCTGCTGACCGAGAAGGTCGACGCCGAGTTACTCGACGCCGCCGGCCCGCAGTTGAAGGTCGTGGCCAACGTCGCGGTCGGTTACAACAACATCGACGTGGCCGCATGTGCCGAGCGTGGTGTGATCGTCACCAACACCCCGGACGTGCTAACCGAGTCGACGGCCGATATCGCCTTCGGGCTGATCCTGATGGCGACGCGTCGGCTCGGCGAGGGCGAGCGGATATTGCGCAGCCAAACGCCATGGACTTGGGGCATGTTCTACATGCTCGGGTCGGGGCTACAGGGCAAGACCCTCGGCGTCATCGGGATGGGAGGGATCGGTGCCGCCACCGCTCGGCGAGCCAAAGCCTTCGGTATGAAGGTCGCCTACACCTCGCGCAACGCCTGCGACCCGGCGGTCGCCGAAGAGCTCGACGCCCCCCGGCTGGACTTCGACGAGCTGCTCTCGACCTGCGACATCATCTCGGTGCACTGCCCCTACAACGACGCCACACACCACCTCATCGGAGCCAAGCAGTTGGCGCTGATGAAGGAAACGGCATACCTCATCAACACGGCCCGGGGGCCGATCGTGGACGAGGCGGCGTTGGCGAGAGCGCTGGCTGACGGGCAGATCGCGGGGGCCGGGCTGGACGTCTTCGAGAAGGAGCCGGCCGTCCACGAGGGTCTGCTGGCGCTGGACAACGTGGCAATGGTCCCGCACTTGGGCTCGGCCACGATCGAGACCCGAACTGCGATGGCGCAGTTGGCGGCTGACAATACTGTCGCAGTCTTGGCGGGCAAAGGGGCACTCACTCTCGTCAAGCCCTGACTAGGCTCCGAAGATGAGTACAGCACCGAGTGGCACACCCGGCGTTCGGTCGACGGGTGTGCCACCTCTGCGGAGGGATACTGCTCTCCGATTCGGTGCGCGCACCCTCAACCGCCCCTCCCGCGCCCCAGATGAGTCACAGGCCGGGCGGCAAAGCACGGCCTACCTAGGTCAGTCCTTGCTGGTCACCGGCAGGCCCGCGGGGTCGCGAAGCAGCCGGGTACGCCGACTGGCCGAGACCTCGGCGACCACCGGCCTGTCGATTCGCATCGACACACGCCTCGACGACGTTGCCGAGCAACTGGCCTCGCTCGGCACTATGGCGAGCGACATCGTCGATCGCTACTGGGTGAGCGAGGTCCATCTCTCTCCCGCACATCAGGGCGGGTCGACATCTCCGGTCGATGCGTGGCCGGTGCTGGAAGGCCTCCGCTCCGAAGGGATGCAGCGTTCCGAGGTGCGACTTGATCACCCGGCCTTTGCGTGCGGGTCCGAAGGCAGTGGGCAACGCCGGCCGGTGGCCCTGACGATGCCCAAGCCTTTAGGACCACGGCGTCGCAGTCGCCGCCGCCCCGTGGTCGTCATCCCGGACACCGGGATCGGCACTCACCCTTGGTTTGTTGACGAAATCGAAGTGCGCCGGGAAGTAAGTGTTGCGGGCGTGCGCCTGGGACTCGGGGGACCAATGGACGTTTCATCGCCGCTGCCGAACAACCCGCTCGATGCCCATGTGCGCGGCTACGCCGGTCACGGAACCTTCATTGCTGGACTTGTTCGCCAACAGTGTCCCTGCGTCCGGATTGAGGGAATACGCGTGATTGATGACGAGGGCGGCGTTCACGAACGACTGCTCATCAATACCCTGGTAGCCCTCCTGGTGCGCCAAGCGGTAGCTATGACCGACACGACGGGAGAAGACGTTTTCGATGTGTTGTCGTTGTCGCTGGGGTACTACCACGAAGAGCCGGGAGACGAGAGCACCGATCCTATTCTGGCCGGCGTCCTCTCCGAGTTGGGCGCTTGGGGCGTCGCCGTCGTGGCCTCCGCAGGCAACGACGCCACCACAGCACCGTTCCACCCGGCCTCGTTTGCCGGTCAATCCACTGGCCTGCGCAAACACAGCGTGCCCCTTGTGAGCGTCGGTGCCCTCAATCCCAACGGCGGCGTGGCCCACTTCAGCAACTCTGGGCCGTGGGTCTCGTGCCACCGGCCTGGTGTCGAGGTGGTGAGCACTCTGCCGACCGACCTCCAGGGCTCATCCCAGCCCACCCAAGGCTCATCGCCTCTCGGCCGAGACCGCTCCTCTGTGGACCCAGACGACTTCACCGGCGGCTTCGGGACGTGGAGCGGCACCTCTTTCGCGGCCCCACTGCTGGCTGGTCAACTTGCCGAGCATCTCGCCTCAAGCCGCAGTATCAACCGCATCGACCGATCGAGCGCGGTCCGGCGCGGCTGGGCCGCCGTGAGCAAAGAGTTACCGCACTGGCGTCGGGCTACCTCTGGGGCCGCACGAAATGTATCAGGACAACACGGCCACGCTCCTAGGGCCGAGTAGTGACTCCTTCGATTGCGCCTAGGAAGGCACCCTGATGACGAGTTCATCCAACGAAGCAGCAGCCGATCGACCCAGTCCTGCTCCCGTCCCCGCCTTTCCTCCGGGGGTGGCCGAGCGTTTCGGTATTCGCGTCCTCGATCCGATCACGGCCGTCCCGCTAACGACAGGGCAGCCCCCAGCGCCTACGGCATACGTGAGCAACGCGCTTTTGGTGTCCGGTGCCCCTGGCCGAGGGAGGGAAGGCATCTTGGACCGCATCCGGGAGGTGGTGAAGGAATCGGGAATCGACCTTGAGGTTGACGACGAACTCGATGGGGTCGCCGCCGCTTTGGGGGTCGGCGTTGACGGAGCCGGGGAAGAAATCCTCGACGAATTCTGGGTTACCTCCGTGACGCTGGTCCGTCAAGGGGAGGCGAAGACCGCCGAGGAAGCGCCCGATGTTGATGCCTGGCCCGTGCTGCAGCAACTTCGCGCTGCTGGGCTCGAAGACAGCATGGTCGGCCTAAACCACATCGTCGTGGCTTGCGCGGACTTCACCGGTACCCCTTACTGGTCCCCGACCCCCTACTGGTCACCGACGTCCCCCTACTGGTCGCCCACGCCCTACTGGTCACCGACAGGGCCGGGCGAGTACGCCATTCCGGGCAGTGGCGGTCGCTCCCCAGCAGCAGTGGTGCTGCCCGACCCCGCCACCACAACTGCTGGTCTGAAGCGGGCACCCGTTGTGGTCGTACCAGACACCGGCCTCGGACCACACCCGTGGTTTGCCGACCCGTCGTCGGCCACTTCTCATGTCGAAGTGAGCGGGGTGTTGCTTGGTTTGGACGGGCCGATGAACACGCTCCCGCCCGCTCAAATGAACCCGCTCAACGGCTCACTGAGCCCGTACGTCGGCCACGGGACCTTCATCGCGGGGCTCATCCGCCAGCGTTGTCCCGGTGCCCGCATCCTCGGCGTGCCCGTCTTGGGCGGTGACGGCGTGGTGACAGAAAGTTTGTTGATCCAAACGCTTGTGGCCCTACTGATTCGCCAGGCTCAGGCTCTCGCCTCCGGCTCGGCCGATGACCTCTTGGACGTGTTGTGCCTATCCTTGGGCTACTACTACGAAGATCCATCGGATGCGGCCACGGACGCGATGCTGCGCCGAGTTTCGACCGGCTTCGGTCAGCGCGGCGTGACCGTGGTGGCTGCGGCGGGCAACGACGCCACCTTGACACCGTTTCACCCTGCCGCGTTCGCCGGCCAGGTCGCCGGATTCCACGCCGACCTCATCCCAGTAGTCAGCGTGGGCGGGCTCAATCCCAACGGGAGGGACGTGGCCTACTTCTGCAACGCCGGCCCCTGGGTGTCGTGCCACCGGATGGGGGCCAATCTCATCAGCACCCTGCCAACCGACATGAACGGGGATCGGCAAGCCTCTGTCGCTCTCAAGCATGACGGGCTGAACCGTGCCACTATCGACCCCGACGACTTCACTGGTGGGTTCGGGACGTGGAGCGGGACCTCTTTCGCGGCCCCTGTGCTCGCCGGTCAACTCGCCCAGCACCTCGCTTCGGACCCCTCGACGCCAGAAGTCGAGCAGAGAGTGGCTGTGGAGCGTGGCTGGCGAGCAGTCAGCCACGAACTCCCTGGGTGGGCACCTTAAAGCCGAGCGTTACGTCTTGGCTGTGTGCCAAAGTAGGTTGGGTGGACCCCGACACGCCTGCATCCACCCGACCCGAACGGACAACTGCTTGGGCCAGCAGATACGTCGGAGGCGAAGATCTCGACGCCCGCCTTGGCGACCTACTGGCCGAAGGTGAGGCCTTGCTGGCCGAGGCCCGCTCTGCCCTCAATCACTCCGACGTGTCGCAAGCCCGAAGCCTTTTGGAGCGCGCCCACAAGCACGTCGACTCGGTCACGGACCACGGAGGCAAGGCACATGATCGGTGTGCGCGACTGATCTTTGGCATCCGGCTGACACGCACCTGGCTTGCGTTCGAGGACTCCACCTTGGCGGATGCACTAAAACAACTCGTCGCGCTGCGTGAAGAGGTGGTCGCTATGAGCTGGCACGACATCGCAGCCCTGTGCGACATGCAGCGGGGAAGCCTGTTAGGTCGAAGCGGGGACCCGGTCGGCGCACTCGCGGCTTTCCGGGAAGCCGAACAAGGCCGGAGCCTCATGGCAGCCGAGGCGCAAGTTCAGTTGCTCCTCAACCGCAGTTCGCTATTGAGCAATGTAGGCGAACTCGGAGCAGCCTCAGTTGACCTGGCCACCGCCGCCACGCTGGCCGATGTGGCAGGCCGAGCCGACCTGCTCTTCATGGCTGTCCACAACCAGGGGTATGCCGAATTCCTCCGTGGCAACTTCCCGACCGCATTGTCCTTGATGAAGCGCGCTGACGCGATGGATGTCGAGGTCGATCGAGCGATCGCCCGGCTGGACCGGGCCCGGGTCATGCTCGAAGCTGGGCTGATTGACGAGGCACTCCAAGTGCTCCGCACTGCGCTGGAGCACGCGGCTAAGGATGGTAGCGAGCATGATCGTGGCGAAATCGAGCTGGATCTGGCCCGCTGCGAGATCCTCATCGGGGACACGGCCTCGGCCCGCACCCACGCCGCAACTTCTCGGCAGCGCTTTCGGGGACGTGGCGAGACGGGTTGGACGCGCATTGCCCTGTTGGTCGAGTTGGAGGCTGGCGGCCTGGGTGCCCCTTCGGCTGCCAGCCGGGAGCACCTAGTCCGAACGTTGACCGAAGCCGCTGCCGACGACCTCGAAACGCCGACGCGGCATCGCGCAACGCTCCTGTTGGCCGAAGCTTTAGTCGATCAAGGGCGGAACGCCGAGGCTCGCGACGCGCTACGCCGGGCTTCCTCGCTATTGCGGTCCCCTCACTTGGCCACGCGCCTGCATACCCGGCACGTGTCAGCCAAAATCAGCGCAGGCAGCGGGCAGGAGCGATCCGCTGTCCGGACCTTGAAGCGGGCTGCCATGGACTTGGCTGCGGCCGGTCGACAATCTGCCGGTCTAGATCTGCGGACCGCTTTGACGGTGCATGCGACGAAACTCATTGGCTTTGACCTCGAGCTAGCCATGCGCGGCGGGTCAGCGGGCAAGGTCTTGGCTCGCACCGAGTTGTGGCGCGATGTCATCCGAACACTGCCCCCGGTGCGCACGTCCGAGGATCCTGAGCGAGCCAGGGCCATTGGCCGCCTGCGCAAGGCCCGCGAAGACCTTCGCCAAGTGCCACCGGATATGTCGGACGCTGCCCTGCGCCTGGAAGTCACACGCGCCGAGAAGGCCACTCGCGAACTGGACTGGGCCACAGAAGTGGACACCGATAACGCGGCCCCCGATGTGGGGCCAGCGACCACGGCGCAGATCAAGGTGGCGGTCCGGTCAGCGGGGGTCGCGCTGCTGTCGACGTTCATCAGCGGCGACCAATGGCATGCCGTGCTGGTCACGCCCGATGGAGTTCCATCGCTGCACCACCTCGGCGCCCTGTCCGTCATCACCGACCGCATCCGTGCCACGCAGGCCGACCTCAACGCCGCAGCTCGTGTGCCGCCGTCCCACCCGATGTATGCCGTCGTCCGCTCCTCCCTCGCCCAACGCCTTCGGGAGCTCGACTCTCTCCTGCTCACGGTCCTCGCCGAGCACGGCTTGGCTGACTCCCCCTTGGTCGTGGTGCCCACTCCGACGCTCAGCCTGGTCCCGTGGGGGATGTTGCCGAGCAGGCGTGGCACACCAACCACAGTGGCAAGATCGGTCACGATGTGGGCGCGACGGCAGACCGAAATGAACGCCCAGCCCTCGGTGTATGCCGTGGCGGGGCCCGATGTGCCGATGGCTGACCACGAAGTGGCGACCGTGATCGACACCTGGGGCAGCGGCTGTGTCGTAGCGGCCGAAGAATCGACCATGGCCGGCGTCTTAGCTGCCTTCGCGCAGGCCGACGTTGTCCATGTGGCTGCCCACGGTGAGCATCACGCTCAAAACCCGCTGTTTTCCAGTTTGCGGCTGCGCGACGGCTCGCTGTTTGCTCACGAAATCGAAGGTCGTCGGGTCCGGGCCTCCCACGTCGTGCTGTCGGCCTGCGAGAGTGGGCGGGTCAGTGTGCGTCGCGGCGATGAAGCCCTCGGGATGACCGCTAGCCTCTTGGCGCTGGGGGTATCCACGGTGGTTGCCGCCGGAAGCCCCGTGCCCGACGACGTCGCTCATTCCGTCATGAGTGACTATCACCGAAACCTCGCCGGTGGCATGGACGCCGCCTCGGCGTTGGCCCACGCCACCGCCGAAGGAGATGCGCTCGGCGCGGCCTTTACGTGCTTCGGCTCGTCGTGGCGCTTCGCAAAGCCAGAAAACCGCGATGCCGGTGGGGCCTGATTCATGCCTGCGTGTCGGCGCGGCGTAACAGCACCGCGGTGAACTGTTGGGTTTTGCCCCACGGGGTTTCGTGGTCTTCACCGGCGGTGGAGACCAACTCGAAGCCAGGAAACTCAGCTGCCAAATCCTCGTGGGTATAACGTACGATCGGCAACCCGCTGCAGGTCAACGGCCCGTCGGGGCCGAAGGTGGCCACGACCGCATACCCGTTGGGGGCCAGGCAGTAGCGCAGCGTCGCGAGGTAGTCCTCGCGCTCGTCGGGCTCGGTCAGGAAGTGGTAGACGGCCCGGTCGTGCCACAGCGCGTAGCGGCGGTTGCGGCGCATCTCAAGGACGTCGGCGACTTCCAAGATGACGTCGTCCCCGGCGGGGCCGAGTCGGTCACGCACAATCGCCAATGCGCTGGCCGAGAGGTCGATTGCGGTCAGGTCGGTATATCCGAGGTCGAGCAAATGGTCCACCAACGTTGACCATCCGGCACCCACGTCAATGATCGCTCGGTCTTTGGGCACCTCGGTCTCGTCGACCAACCCGAGGGAAAGACCTGGCACCGACTGCCACCACGACACACCGTCTACGTCGTGTCCGGTATGTACGTTCTCCCAGAATGTAGATCGGGCAGCGGCGTCCTCGGGACGCTCCATCGCTGTGCTGGTCATCGGGATTCCTTGCCTCGGGCGTCATAGTTTTGTCACCTATATAACCACCCTCACCGTTGTAGCCTTCCAGAATGCCGACACCAAACACGCCGTCAACGCCCCCAGGTCTCGGGGCCGTCCAGGCCCTTGTCGACGGTGGGGATATGGACTGCGGAAGCGGTCTCCTCCTGCTCATCACCCGCGCCATGCG